>JABAOE010000686.1_pt1 | contig 43998 bp, 42 predicted proteins | sample 7062141 | NCBI WGS metagenome assembly JABAOE01 (sample SAMN14538627, study PRJNA623070) | marine sediment metagenome | biome: marine biome [ENVO:00000428]; feature: marine pelagic biome [ENVO:01000023]; material: deep marine sediment [ENVO:00002113] | place: India: Gulf of Khambhat ...
TTGCCGGCCATCGCCCAGCCCGCGTGGTAATGCGGGTAGGTGTTCTCCCGGCCCCAGTCCTCCTGGGCCCGCAGGTTGGCCTCGAGCGGCGTCTGCAGGCCGTTCAGCACATAGGTTTCATTGAAGGTGCCGGCCAGCCCGCCTTCGCCGGACGCGCCGTTGTCGGCGGTCACGAAGATGAGCGTGTTGTCGAGTTCGCCGATGCGTCGCAGCTCTTCGACGACGCGGCCGATCTGCATGTCCACCCACTCCATCTGGCCCGCAAACACCTCCATCTGCCGGGCGTAAAGAGACTGTTCTTCCGCGGACAGCGAATCCCAGGCAGGGATTTCGGGTATTCGTTCCGTGAGCAGGGTGCCCTCGGGCACGACGCCCGCCTCGATCTGCTGGGCGAGGATCTGTTCGCGCGCGGCGTCCCAGCCCATGTCGAATTGACCGACATACCTGTCGATATGGCTGTCCGGCGCATGGTGGGGCGAGTGCATGGATCCCGATGCCCACAGCATCATGAAAGGCAGGTCGGGCTTGATCGACTTATGACCGGTGATCCACTCGATCGCCCGGTCCGCGAGGTCCTGGTCCAGGTGTACCGACTTGCGGTATGGCTCCGGCGTGTGGTCGTTCCACATGACCGGCACGAACTGATGGACGTCAGCCGCCATGAAGGTATAGGCATGCTGAAAGCCTTCGCCGCTCGGCCAGCGATCGAAGGGGCCGACCTGGGACACTTCGTACAGTGGCGTGTGATCCCATTTGCCGATCGCATAGTTGACGTAGCCCTCTTCCTCCAGGTAATTCGCGACCGATTTCGCGGTCTCCGGCATGATCGCGTTGTAGCCCGGGAAGCCCATGGCCGTCAGCGCGTGGCTGCCGAGCCCGATGGAATGCGGGTTGCGTCCCGCCATCAGCGTCGCCCTGGAAGGTGAACACAAGGCAGTGGTGTGGAAGTTGTTGTAACGCAGCCCGTTCGCTGCGAGCGCGTCGATGTTCGGTGTGTCGATCAGGCCTCCGAAGCTGCCGACCTGCGCGAAGCCCACGTCGTCGAGCAGGAAGATGATGACGTTGGGAGCGTCGGGATTCGGCGCCTCGTCTTCGGGCCACCATTCGACCGAGTCTTCATAACGCTCGGAAATCACGCCGCCGAATCCTTCGACAGTCTTGATCTTAACGCCGTCTTCATTGGTGCTGATTCCGAATTCGGATTGGGCGTCTTCCGGTGTCGTCGACGTCACCGCGCCCTGACCGCAGCCGGCAAGCGCCACGGCGGCGCATAGCAAAGTAAGCTTCCGCATGATGATTTCCATTGGGTGATTGTTTGTTTTTCGTGGAGCGGCCAGATGTTAGAGCGACTCTAGTGCGAAATCCAGAGATTCCCGGCATTCGGCGCCAAATTAGTCCGTCTGGACGATCAATCCTCGGTCAGTTATCCGGATCGGCACGTGGCGCGGCGAAGGCGCCCAGCTGGTGCAGCACGTCATTCGACAGCGTGATGAATATTCGGAAGCTCTCGTCGGCCGCCAGCTTCTCGTCGACCAGCTGCTCGAAGGCCTCATTTTGCAGCGCCTCTATCCGCGCGATTCCAGCCTCGCGTTCCTCGTCTGTCGCGGGCGGCTTGCTCCGGATTGCGAGTACTTCGGAATAGAATTTGTCGATTCGATTTTTTCGTTTGCGGTCGTAGATTCGCAGACCCCCGAAGATCGCGCTGACCACGCCAATAAAGATGGTTACCGCCACTTCTGCCACGCCCGAGTAGCGTTCCATGAAGGAGGGTTCCGAACGCTCCAGGTATGCCTGGGCGCCGGGATGCAGTACGAACGTTGAACGGCCCGGATCAAAATCTCCGGTCAGATCCTTGAACAGCGCCGGTCTTCTGGCCGCAAGCGCCGGCCGCAAGCGCAGTATTTCGGACATGAAGTTATAAACGTCCCCGGGATCGAGGTCCCGACGAGCCACGAGCATTTTATCGACGGCCACGGTCAGGATCGCTTCCGGGGTCGCGGCGCCGTATGTGCCCATCGGTATCACGAAAGGCCTGAGGTAGGGATTGAGCAAAGTGGCGGCGTCGATTGCCGATCCTTTGCCGAGCTCGTCCACCGGGCCGGCAGAAAAAAGCCTGACCTGTTCGTGCGCCGGAGCATCTTCAAGGATGTCCGGTGCAATGGGCGCAAACACGACAAAAACGTCCGGCCGTTCGTTTCCCGGATCGGCGACGAACGTGAAGTCGTCGGGCGTCAATCCCGAGTTTTCCACGATCTTCATGAACATCAAGCGGGATGCCGAACCCGCGTCTCCGGCAAATACCTTCGCGTCGCGCAACAATTCCGTTACTGACCCGTGGTCACGTTCGCCGACAGATCCCACGTGAAGGACTGCCGGGAATAAGGGGATGATCGCAGTAACGCCGTCGCGATAGGGCAGCGCGTTGGATACGAGAGCGATGTCCGCGTCGCCCGCCACGATGGCATCGAGCGCCGCCTCCCCGGGGACGGCGTCAGGCGTCATGGAAATCGAGAACCGGGATTCCTTGTCGAACAGCGCCGCCAGTTCGACCGACAACTCGCGATCGATCTCGGATACCGGCCGGACCATGCGCAGCTCGACATCTGACGACGTACAGGCCGCCAGCGTGAGGATCGTGGCCAGCAGCGTAAACAGGCGTTGCGGATTCACGGCTTTCGTCTCGAGGTCTCTGCGCTACAATCGCACCAACCCCGATAGTATCCAACAATCATTCCGCAACACTACAGGAACGAGTCCAATGCCAGGAATGCGGTCGATAGCTATTGCCGTCCTGATCCTTACGATATCTGCCCACGCTGCCGCCAACACCGACGTCGTCATATTCGAAAACGGGGATCGGCTGACCGGAGAGGTCAAGTCGCTTGACCGCGGCCTGCTGCGTTTCAAGAACGACGCGATCGGCACGATTTCGATCGAATGGGACGATATCGCTTACGTCAGCAGCGCGCAGAACATCCAGGTGGAAACGCAGGAAGGTCTGCGATTCCTGGGGAATCTGTCTCTGTCCGAGGCCGAACACAAGGTCAGGGTCGAGACCGTCGCCGGGCCTTTCGAGCTGGATGCCGATCGCGTGGTCGGCATGACGCCGATCAAGGCGACTGCAACCGGCCGTCTCGATGGCGAAGTGCTCGCCGGCTATAACTTTACGAAGGCGGACCAGCTGAAGCAGCTGAATTTCGGGGTGCAGATGAACTATCGGACGGAATTGCGCAATTTTGCTGTCAAGCTGGACGCCGTAGTCTCCGACACCAATGCGGCCGAAGCCAATCAGCGCCACAACCTGAGCGTCGACTACAAGCGGCTGTGGCGGGACCGCTGGCTGACCAGCGGCCTGTTGCGGATGACGCGCAACGACGAGCTCGGCATTGATTTGCGAACATCGATCGGCGCCGGCGGCGGCCGAATCCTCAAGCAGACGAATTCGACAGTGTTGGCGCTCGAGGGCGGTCTGCTGGTCAGCCGCGAAAATGTTGCCGGCGGGCTGGCGTCGAACGACACCCTCGAGGCATTCTCGACGTTGACATGGGACTGGTTCCGATACGACCTTCCCGAGCTGGACTTGTCATCGGAGCTAACGATCATCCCCAATCTCTCCGAGACCGGACGGGTGCGCGGGGAATTCGAGATCGTATTCCGCTGGGAATTCATCGACGACTTTTTCTGGCGGCTCAGCTTTTACGACAGTTACGACAGCGATCCCAAGGATGTAACCGCCGAAAAAAATGACTATGGCGTCAATACCTCTATCGCGTGGGACTTCTAGGAACTTAGCCTTCGCGGCGCGTTCTACCGGTAACGGGCGCGGTGATATCCTCGTCAAATCCACAAGTATCCACTGGTTTGGGAGACAACCCGTATGAGCCTATCCACGTTTCGTGTCGCGGCGCTCGCCGTCGGCTTATCGATCGCCTCGACGACCTGGTCGCAGGATGTCATGGACAACCCGGAATTCCGGGCGGCGCGGTCGATGGTGCAGGAGAGCCAGCTGGCGATCATCCGCGAGGATCTCCGCCTGAATGCCGAGGAATCGGCAGCCTTCTGGCCGCTATTCGACCAATACCGGGCTGAAACCTTGCCCGTCCGCGACCGTTACGTCATGCTGATCGCCGACTACATGCGTCAGTACGAGTCGGGCGTGCTGACCGACGAATACGCGGCGCAGATGATCGATGGCTACTTCGCGGTCAAGGAAGAGCTGATCGGGATCCGCAAATCCTATGTCTCCCGGTTTGCCGGGATCCTGCCGATGCTCAAGGTGGCCCGCCTTTATCAGCTGGAAAACAAGATGGCGGCGGACGTCGAGGCGGAACTGGCGCTGCTGGTGCCGCTCGTCGAGGCCAACTAGGCAGCCTGCGGCTGGCAAAGGGCGGTGCACCGGTTACGCACGGCCGCCAGTCGGCGGCAGATGCGCAGCAGGCAGCGGTGAGCAGGGCGCGAAAATTGGCTGGTTTGCGCAAATCTTTCGCGAAGTGCCGAGCGTAAACTTCGCACTTTACTTTAAGTTTGCCGGGCAAGTTTCCGGCTATCCGGAAAGTCGATTTTTTCGGGCAAATGGTTGCAGGAAAAACATTTTGACATTCTGTTGATTGACAATAGGATCGATACTGAGGCGAAAGCCTCAGCGCCAGCAAGTTCGCTTGTTGACAACCGCCCTGCAAACGGAGCTCCGAGGCTCCATCAGTAATCGGGGGCGGTGGACGCGAAGGCAGAACCTGCCGGGAAAGCGGGAAGCGAAAGCGGATCGCCGGAACAGTGGGAACGCGCCGGGGAACTCGGAAAGAACCGGATTGCGCTATGCCAGGGTAGCCCGATACAAGAACAGATTCGGGTTCGGAAGCGGAAAGCCAGCCGCGAGGAGGGTGGACCGGGGAAGAACTTGGAAGAAGGGACCAGCAGACCTACCTCAAGCGTCCTCAAATCTGAAAGGGTTGATTCTTCGGAGTCAACCCTTTCTTTTTGCCTGCCTGCCTGCCTGCCTGCCTGCACTTGATGCGGGACGATACGGCGTTGCCAGGCCGTGCAAATTGCTCGGGCAGCCGGCTTTACGCTCCGCAATCGCCACGAGCGGCCGCCTGGTCGCGTCCGCGCCTGACACCGTCTCAGGGATTCTTCGGGATGGTCAATTCCTCGCATCCAGCCGGATCAATCCGGCGTTTCGCCGCCAAGTAGTTCGTCGTACAGCGCGATCGTCTGTTCGGCGGTGTGCTCGACCGTGAAGTCGTTGCGGATACGCTCACGCGCCGCGTCGCTCATGCGGCTGTGCAGCGCCCGGTCTTCGTAGAGTTCCAGGATGCGGTCGCGGATCGGTGCGGCTTCTCCGGGCGGCACAACGAATCCCGACTTGCCCGCTTCGACGAGTTCCGGGCTGCCGCCCGAGTCGGTCACGATGGGCACGGCGCCGCCGATCATCGCCTCGATGATGCCGCGCGGCAGCCCCTCGCGCCGCAATGACGGCAACACGGCGACGTCGCAATTCGGCAGAATCCACGGCATGCGCTTCAGGAAACCGTGCAGGTGGATGTTGTCACGGTAGCGGTTGGCGGCGACCAGCTTCCGGTGCAACGGATTATCCATCTGCATGCCGGCCAGCAGGAAATGAATATCCAGGCCTGCCGGCAGCTGGTCGATGGCGTCGAGCAGCACCGGTACGCCCTTCCTCGGCACCCCGCGCGCCGTGCAGGCGACAACGAACGCGTCACCGGGAATGCCGAACTGCCCGAGATCCTCGAACGGTGGCTGGTACCACTCCGGGTTGTGGCCTTTGTGGATCGTGACGGGCACGTCCCTGCGCAGCCGGATGCCCGGCATGCCGAGAGCCAGCAGGTACTGGCGGATGGCCTCGCAGACGCAGATGATCCTGTCGATCCGCGGATTCAGCAGGTAAAGCCACGCCAAAGGGTCGAAATAACTCAGATTGCCGACGATGCCCCGGTAGGCGACCAGCTTGATGTCCATGCCCTTGGATGCCCGGAGACCGTTCATGGTCGCGCGTTTGTCGAGCATGTGCAGCACGTCGTAGGGCTTGCGCTTGAGCTCGTCGCGTATGAACCGGATGCCTTGGCGGCTAAGCTTGCCCTTCAGTACATACGGGATCGTCGGCACGCCCGCCTCGATGAGCGCGTCGTAGTTGAACGTATCCGGCCAGGTAATGACGGTGATGTCGACCCCGCGGTTGAACATCTCGATAAACGAGCCCGTCTCCGCCGGATCGCTCTCGCCGTTGACGGCGAGGACTGTAATTGGCTTGCTCAACGCAATTCGGATTTCGGCAGGGATCGCTTCTTCTTGTCGAATACCACGATCGAGTCGTGGAAATAGATGCCGTCGAGATGCGCCGACAGGTAACTCAGCTCCAGTTCCGCGATGGCGTCGGCGTGCGCGTGCCGGAAATGCGTTTCCTTGCGACCAAAGTAGGGCTCATGCAGCATGTCGACCATCTGCTTCGAGACCTCGATGAAAGTTTCCGGGCTGTCGACATGCTTGAGCCAGTAGTTCGTGTGGCAATCCTCGACCATGTAGCAGCCGCCGTCATTGAGCGCTTCGCGGAACAGTGCGCCAAAGCTGATGATCTGGTGATGCGTCTTGTGGCTACCGTCATCGAGGATGATGTCGAACGGCCCGAATTCGCCGTTGACGGCGGCCAGGAAATTCGGGTCGGCCTGCGAGCCGATCCTGACGTAGACATTCTGATCGGCGATTTCGTGCGCCGCGCAGGACGGGTCGATGTCGATGCCTACAATCGTGGAGTCAGGATGAAAATATTGCTTCCACATGCGCAGTGATCCGCCCCGAAACACGCCGATTTCGAGCATGCGGATCGGCCGGTCGCGATAGCCGGCGAAATGCCGCTCATAGACATCGAAGTAGTGATGCCATTTGTGCACATTGGTGTCTGCCGAAAAGATGCGGAACAGCTCGTTGTCCGGCGCCTCGCTTGCTTCGCGGACCGTGACCTTCTCGGTAAGATCGGCCGGAATGGATTCGGAGGTATCGAGCGTCTTGTCCGCAAGCAGGGCAGGCGCCTTGGTCAGGAGCAGGCCGAACCTGATCAGCAATTTGTTCAGGAGTTTTCTCATAAGGTCTCCGTGTTCGCCGGCAAGCCGGCGCTGGCTGGCATCTCGTACAGCGCCTCGAAAAACTTGTGCTGCACTGCGCACTGCTGGCGATTCACCAGCCGCCAATTATCCCTGACCGGGTAGTCGGATTCACGGATGGTTTCATTTTCAAACGGTACGGTCGTCTCCTGCCACTGCTTGAAATAGAAGTAACGCTGTGTCAGTCGCTCTATCTCGTTGAAATAGAAGCGGATCTGGTCCATGCGCATCTCGTGCAGGGAGGAGATGTTGAGGAACATGTCAATCGACTGATCAGGCAACAGATCGAGCTGGTTCGGCGTCAGGAAGATGATGCTCGAATCCTCGAATTCCTCTCGAACGTCCTCGAAGTCCTTTATCGGGCGAAACTGAAACACGCGCCGGTCGGGAAATACGGCCGTCAGGTAGCGCTGCGCGACGTACAGCGCCGGCGGTATGTCGACCAGGATATAGCGGCAACTCGGCTGCAACGCGAGAAATACATAGGCTGTCCTGCCGTATCCCGGGCCCAGCTCCAGGATCGTCCTTATCTCACGGCGGTCTACGTCCGGATGCAGGATCGCTTTGTACTCGAGTACGGAGTTGGCAAGATCCTGCGAGATGAGCCGGTCATTGCGCAAGACTTGCGGCGGATTGCCCTCCGCCGGTTCAACGAGCGAGTCGAGCAGCCGGTCGGTATCGTTCTTCTCGACGTAATTCCAGAGCAGGTTGGTCAGAACGTTGTAGTAGATCGTGTGCCGCTTTTTCAGATACTCGTGCCGCGGCGCAAACAAGGCCCGAATGAATATCGTCAGCGATGTCCAGAAACCCGACTCACGCATCAGGAACCGCATCTGCTTGTTCAACGGGTTGACGATCCAGGTAAAGTAGTTGCGGGCGACGGTGCGTTTGAAGTTCTCGTACCTGCTGTCGGCGAGCTGCCCCAGGTTCTTGCGGTTAAGCGCTTCCCAGTACTTCGACGGCAGAATTTCCGGGCGGAACTTGTCGAACTCGTCGAACATCTCCCGGATTTCGGGGTAGAGCGAGAAAGCCGCGTCGCCCGGGTCTGCGCTGGTCGGTTGATCGTTCATTTTCGGGACCGGATGATGCCCGAAAATCGCAAAAAAATCAGTGGTTTTCGCAAGCACGCCGATTTCGCGACTTAGACTCGGGCGGGGGAGGGTTGTACCATGCGTGCTTTCCTGGCTGTGCCGGGACGGGAGGGAGTCAGCAGCGTGCGAATCTTGTTGACGGGCGGCAGCGGGCTGCTCGGAACCGAACTCTTGAATCTGCACCCGGAAATCGTGGCGCCGAGCCGGAAGGACCTCGATATCCGGGACGATGCCGCGGTTCAGGCGTTTGTCGCCGAACAAAAGCCGGACATCATCATCCATGCCGCGGCGGTGACTGACAATCGCGAGATCGAGGCGGACCCGTCAGAGGCGCTCGACGTCAATATTCAAGGCACGGCCAATATCGCCCGTGCCTGCCTGGGAACGAGGGCGCGGCTGGTCTACCTGTCGACTGATTACGTGTATCGCGGCGACCGTGGAAACTACAGCGAGACTGATGAGGTCGCGCCGCCAAATCTTTATTCCTGGACGAAACTCGCCGGTGAGGCCGCGGTCCGCGCGGTGCCGAATCACCTGATCATCCGGACCAGTTTCGGCAGCAGCGTATTCCCGTACCCGGCCGCGTTTTCCGACAAGTGGTCGTCCAAAGAATACGTCGATATTCTCGCGCCGGAGATTTACGAGGCAGCCTGTAGTCCGCTGACCGGCGTTCTGAACATCGGCGGCCAGCGGCGGACGATGTACGAGTATGCGGTAATGCGCAATCGCGACGTCAAGCAGCTGAAACGCGAAGACTCGATATTCGAGTCGCCGGCGGACACCTCGCTCGACCTGACACGCTGGCAGGACTACAAAGGCGGCAAGTCGGTGGTCAGGCCGGTAAGCCGGTGCCGGATATGTGGCGGCGAGCGACTCGTCAAGTACCTCGACCTCGGCATGATGCCGCTGGCCAATAACCTGGCCCCGTCGGCGGCCGCGGCCTTGCAGATGAATCGCTTCCCGATGCAGGTGCAGTTCTGCGAGGACTGCGCACTGTCACAGCTGACCGTGGTGATCGATCCGCGCGAGATGTTTTCTCACTACACCTACCGTTCGTCCGTGAGTCGCGGCTACGTCGATCATTGCCGGGAGATGGCCCGCTCGACCGGCGCCAGGCTGGCTCTCACGAGCAGCGATCTCGTGGTCGATATCGCCGGCAATGACGGCACCCTGCTCGCCGAGTTTGCCGACGAGCTCGGCGTGCAGGTCCTGAATGTCGACCCGGCCGCGAACATCGCTGCGCTCGCGGAGGAGCGCGGCATTCCGACGCTCAATGACTTCTGGTCAGAGGAGATCGCGACAAGGATCCTGGCAGATCACGGAAGCCCGAAACTGATCACTGCAACCAATGTGTTCGCGCATGTCGACGACGTGCGTGGTTTCGTGTCTGCCGCGCAAAAGTGCCTCGTCGAGGACGGCGCGCTGATGCTCGAATTTCCCTATGCCGTGGACTTCATCGCGCAGCGGGAATTCGACACTGTCTACTTCGAACACCTGAGCTACGTGCTGATCAAGCCGGTCGTCGAGTTGGCGAAGATGACCGGGCTGGAGGTATTCGCGGTGGAGAAGTTCGACATCCATGGCGGCTCGGTCCGGGTATTCCTCGGCAACCCCGGCATGCACGCGGTCGACGCATCGGTCGGCGATTTGCTCTCGCGGGAAGCGGAGGACGGGTATCACGACGCCGCCCGCTACCTGGCGTGGAATCAGGAAGTTGACGAGCTCATCCGTCATCTCGCGGGCGAACTGCGGGCGCTCAGGGAGAGCGGCAGCAAAGTGGCGGCGTTCGCCGCCTCGGCCAAGGGCAATACCTTGCTGAACGCCTGTCGGCTGGACCGGCGGACCATCGCCTACATCGTCGACGACACGCCGGAAAAGATCGGCCGCTACTCGCCGGGCACCGGTATCCCGATCGTCAATCGAGCGCGGCTCGCCGAGGACCCGCCGGACTACCTGGTCATCCTTGCATGGAATTTCGCACGTGAGATCATCGACAGCACGGCCGATTACGACGGCCAGTACATCATTCCGATCCCGGCATTCAAGGTGGTGTGACGGAGGACCTCGTGAGCGAACGGACAGACAAGGGCATCATTCTCGCCGGCGGGGCGGGGTCAAGGCTGCATCCACTGACGCTGTCCGTGAGCAAGCAGCTGATGCCGGTTTACGACAAGCCGATGATCTATTACCCCTTGTCCACGCTCATGTCCGCCGGCATTCGGCAGATCCTGGTGATCACCACGCCCGAGGACCAGGCGGCATTCCAGAAGCTGCTCGGCGACGGACAGCGCTGGGGAATCGACATCCGATACGCCGTGCAGCCGAAACCGGAAGGTCTCGCACAGGCGTTTATCATCGGCGAAGAATTCATCGACGGCGATTCGGTTGCGCTGATCCTCGGCGACAACATTTTCTATGGCCACGGATTGCGCAAGCAGTTGCGCTCCGCCGCGGAGCAAGTCGACGTCGCGACCGTATTTGCCTATCACGTCAACGATCCGGAGCGGTACGGGGTGGTGCATTTTGATGACGACGGCCAGGCCCTCGACATCGAGGAGAAGCCGGCGAAGCCGAAGTCGAATTACGCCGTGACCGGCCTGTACTTCTATGATGCCCGCGTCGTTGACATGGCGAAGGGATTACAACCGTCGGCGCGCGGTGAACTCGAAATCACCGACATCAACCGTCTTTACCTGGAGGACGGATCGCTGCGTGTCGAGGTCATGGGGCGAGGCGCCGCCTGGCTCGATACCGGGACGCATGATTCCCTGATCGAGGCTGCGCAATTCGTGCAGATCATCGAACACCGTCAGGGCCTGAAGATATGCTGCCCCGAGGAAGTCGCGTTCCAGAACGGCTTCATCGACGAGGCGCAGGTCAGTCGGCTCGCCGATGCGCTCGGCAAAAGCGGCTATGGTGAGTACCTGCGCGGCATGCTGGAGGACACCACGTTCTGATGCGCAAGCTGCTGGTTACCGGTGGCGCCGGGTTTATCGGCGCCAATTTCGTCCGCTACTGGGCTGCTCGTCACCCGGATGACATGGTCGTTGTGCTGGATGCGCTGACCTATGCAGGCAATCGCGCCAATCTCGAGGGTCTTGCCCACGAACCGGGCTTTCGGTTCGTGCACGGCGACATCGGCGACAAAGCGCTGGTCGAGGCCGTCATGACCGAACACCGCCTCGATACGATCGTGCACTTCGCGGCCGAGTCCCATGTCGATCGCTCCATACACGAGCCGGATGCGTTCATCCGTACCAACGTGACGGGCACGCACAACCTGTTGAAGGTGGCGCGCGAACTATGGCTGGACCGCGAGGACGCGCCCGCGAAGCACCTTTTCCAGCACGTTTCGACGGACGAAGTCTACGGCACCCTCGGGCCCGATGATCCGCCGTTTACGGAATCGACGCCGTATGCGCCGAATTCGCCGTACGCGGCCAGCAAAGCGGCATCGGATCATCTCGTGCGTGCTTACCACCACACCTATGGTCTGAACGTTACGACCAGCAACTGCTCGAACAACTACGGACCCTACCAGTTTCCGGAGAAGCTGATCCCGCTGATGATCGTCAACGCGCTGAACGGAAAAGCTTTGCCGGTGTACGGTGACGGGTCGAACATTCGTGACTGGCTGTATGTCGAAGATCACTGCTACGGCATTGAGCTCGTCATCGAGAAGGGGCGGTCCGGCGAGACCTACAATATCGGCGGAGACAACGAGTGCGCCAATATCGATATCGTCAGACAGATTTGCGCGCTGATCGATGAGACCTTCGAGACCCGACACATGCTGGCCGACACTTATCCGGACGCGCCTGCAGCGACCGGGAAACCGACCGAATCCCTGATCACCTTCGTCAAGGACCGGCCCGGGCATGACTGGCGCTATGCGATCGATGCGACCAAGTCCGCGACGGAGCTGGGTTATTCGCCGCGCGAGAACTTTGGCTCCGGGCTGCGCAGGACGCTGGACTGGATGCTGGATAACGACACCTGGTGGCGCGCCGTGATGGACGGCAGCTACCGCGAGTGGATCGAAAAGAACTACGACTAGGCCGGGTGCAGCCAGGCCCGGGTCAGGCGAGCTGGTTCGCTTTTGCCCTCGGACTCAGCCAGCTCTGGGAGCGCAGCGCGCCCAGGTAGTATTTCATCAGTCCCGACAGCATGTTGCGGCGCACGCGGAGGTTGGCGCTGCGGCCGAGGGTCAGAAAATCGGCAATCGCCGCCAGCGTGAGGCCGGGCAGCCGCAATGCCGCAATGAAAGCGTGCGTCAGCCACGCGTGCAGTCCCTGCAGGTGATTGTGGACATAGACATGCTTCGAGATGATGACCTCGAGCTTGGTCATGGTCTTGATGTCGACGTTTATCCGGCTCGAGCCGCCATGGGCGTGGACGACCTGCACATGCGGTGTGTAGGCGACGCGCATGCCTGCGTCGCTTGCGCGCTTGCAGAGATCGGTGTCCTCGACATACATCCAGTAGTCCCTGGACCAGCCGCCGATGCGGTCGAGATCGGCGCGATCGACCAGCAGGAACGAGCCGGTGACCCAGTCGCAATACACGAGCGACTGATGATCGGCCCGGGGATTCGGTTTGCGCCCGGGGCGCAGGAGTCGTGCCAGGAATTTCAGCACCTTGCTCTGGTTGAACAGTCCGGGAAACTCGTCGAAAACTTTTTGCGCCCTGCCGTCGGTGCCCACCTGTTTTGGCGACAACAGGCCGACGTCGGGGTGCGCCGCCTTTTCGGCGATCAGCGCGCGGATCTCGTCGACCGTCGCGATGACGTCCGGGTTCATGAACAGCAGCTGTCGGCCGGTCGCCCGTTCGACGCCGATGTTACACCCCATGCCGAAGCCGCTGTTCTCCGGATTGCCGATCATCTTTACCCAGGAATAACGGTTTTGATATCTCGCCAGCTCTGCAGGGTCAGACTCGTTGTCGACGATGATGAGCTCCCAGTCCGCGGGGAAGCCATCGGCCAGCACGTCCAGGGCCTTCTGGATATGTTGCCAGGCCTTGTAATTGACGATGATGATCGAGAGATTCACGTCGGCTCGGCGGCAGGACCACGCCAACGGGACAGGAAATAGACGACCAGGCCGGAACCGATGATGCCGAGCCCGAACAGGCCTTCTACCGGACGATTCAGCAGCACGAACCACAGCGTCCACCCGGTTAACGACAGGTAGATCAGCGGCGGCGCCGGGAAGAGAAAGGTCCGGTAGGGTCGCGGCAGATCCGGCTGACGGTAGCGCAACACGAAGACGCCCAGGACCGTGGCAAAACTGTTGAGCGCAAGCGTGAACCCGGCAAAAACGAGGATCGACTCGAAGGTCGACGACAGGATGAACAGGATCGCGAGGCCCGCTTGCACGTAGATGGCGCGGCTGGGTATGCCGTCCTCATTAGTTCTGGCCAGGAACGCGAGAGCCTTGAAGTCTTCACCGATCACCTGCAGCACGCGGGGCCCGGCCAGGGTCATCGCGCTGACGGTGGACACGAGCAGCAAGGCGAGCACGAGTCCCGTGAAGCGCCCGCCCAATTCACCGAAGGCAGCCTGTGCGGCAATGAAGCCGACCTCGACTTGTCCCGTCAGCGAGTCGATCGACGCCGTGTACAGGAAGGTGTAGTTGAGAGCGACGTACAGCAACGTCACCACCAGGGTACCGGTCAGCAGGATGATGGGTAGCGTGCGCTGCGGCTCCTCCAGTTCGCTGCTGAGGTAGGTCGCGGCATTCCAGCCCGTGTAGGCATAGCTCACGTAGATCAGCGACACGGCGAAAGCCCCGCTCGCAATCAGGGTCCCGTCGCCGACCGACGGCGTGAACCGAACCGGCTGCGGCGATCCGATCAGCCAGACGGCGAGGACGCAGAACAGGACGATGACCGCAACCTTGAGGATCGTAAATATCATCTGCACGCCGCCGCTGCTGCGGCGACTGCCGCCGTGCACTACGGTCAGGGCAATGACCAGGCCTGCGGCGACGGCCTTTTCCAGCGAGTCCGACGCCTCCCCGGGCAGCGCCGAGGTGCCATAAGCGGCGAAAGTCATCGCCGCCAGCGCTGTCGGTCCGGCGAAGCCAACGGTGGCCGACGTCCAGCCCGATACGAAGCCGGCAGCCGGATGGTAGATGCGCGTGAGGAAGTTGTATTCGCCGCCGGAGCGTGGCATCGCGGCCCCGAGCTCGGCATAGGTCATGGCGCCGCATACCGCGATCAGTCCGCCGACGGCCCACAGCGTCAGGATCACGAAGCCGGAAGTAATGTCGACCAGCTGAAAGCCGAGGCTCGTGAACACGCCGGTGCCCACCATGTTGGCGATGACGACCGCGGTGACCGTCGTGAATCGAAATTTGCTCCCGGACATGTCCTGAGCGTGTTTCCCCGTCATCTCATTGCGAACTCGTCGGCGTCCCTGTGGAAGGCGAATCTTTCACGGAAGGTGCGCAGGTCGTGCAAAGACAAAGTGGCTGTTGCCGTGCCCTCGCCATCACCGAGCTCGGCAACAGCTTCACCTTTGAAGTCCACGACGGCGCTTCCGCCGGCATAGGGCAGGTCATTGCCGTCGCGACCGATGCGATTGACACCGGCGGCCCAGGCGAGGTTTTCGATCGCCCGCGCGCGCAGCAGCGTGTCCCATGCCACCTGCCGTCGACTGGGCCAGTTCGCCACGTAGATCAGCAGGTCATAGTCGTCGCGATTACGACTCCAGACCGGGAATCGCAGGTCATAACAAACCATCGGGCAGATCCGGAAACCCCGGTATTCGAACACGATTCGATCATTGCCTTGCGAATAATGGTGCTGCTCGTCCGCCAGTCGAAAGAGATGCCGCTTGTCGTAGCGGGCCAGTTCGCCATCCGCGCTCACGCAAAAGTACCGATTGAAGTACTCGCCGCCGTCCAGGATGATCAGGCTCCCGCACACGGCGGCGCCGGATTCTTCCGCCAGTCTCTGCATCCAGGCAACAGATTCACCATCGCTGGATTCCGCGAGCCGCGGCGCATCCATGGAGAAGCCTGTCGTGAACATTTCCGGAAGGACGATGAGATCGGTCGGCGCGGTGATCGAGCGAATGATGTCCCCGAATGCGGCCCGGTTGGCGGCGGCATCGTGCCACGCCAGCGTCGTCTGCACGATCGTGAGATTCAGAGTCGACATAGTCTCGAGGCCGCATCTGCGAGCATTTCGTCGTCCTTTGCGAAGCAGAATCGCAGCAGGCGATCTGTCGATGGATGCTCGTAAAAGACTGACACCGGAATCGACGCGACGCCGATCTCGCGCGTCAGTGCCTTTGCGTATTCGACGTCATTCATGTCGGTAATGTCCGAGTAATCGAGTATCTGGAAGAAAGTGCCCCTGGCGGGCCGGAATGTGAATCGCGAATTCTCTAGCAGCGCACAAAAACGGTCGCGCTTCTCCTGGTAGAACCTGGGCAGCGCTTCGTAATGCCCCGGTTCCGCATTCATGTAGTCGGCGAGGCCATGCTGTACGGGCGTTATGACGGCATAACAGACCCACTGGTGAATCTTGCGAAATTCGGTGGTCAGGGCCGGCGGCGCGACACAGTAGCCGACTTTCCAGCCGGTCGCGTGATAAGTCTTGCCGAATGAGGAAATGACAAAAGCCTTCTCCTTGAGTTCGTCATGAGTCAGCAAACTCAGGTGGCGCTCGCCGTCGAACACGATGTGCTCGTAGACCTCGTCCGAGACGATGAAGACACCGGCGTCCCGGGTGACTTCGGCAAGCCTGTCGAGATCGGACTGCGACAGGATGACGCCGGTCGGATTGTGCGGGAAGTTGACGATGATCAGCCGCGTCTTCGTCGATATGGCGTCCGCCAGCCGCCCGAAATCGATGTGGAAATCCGGCTCGTCCGTCGACGTCACGAGCGGTACATGAATCGTTTGCCCGCCAGCCAGGGTCACGGAAGGTTCATAGGAGTCGTAGGCCGGGTCGAAGACAATGACCTCGTCACCCGGCCTCACGACAGCCTGGATTGCGCTGAACAGACCCTCGGTCGCGCCGTCGCAGACGGTAATCTCGGTCGCCGGATCGGCATCGTGGCCATATAGCGCAGAGACCTTGCGCGCGATCGCCTCCCGCAGCGCGGGGATGCCGGTCATCGGGGCATACTGGTTGGCGCCGTTCCGGAGGTGATACTGCACGCGGTCGAGCAGGGCGTCCGGGGGGTCGAAACTCGGAAACCCCTGCGACAGGTTGAGCGCGTTGCACTCCTCCGACAAGGCGCTCATGACGGCGAATATCGTCGTCCCGGTTGCCGGCAGCTTGCTCTCCATCCTCGGATCCGTCAGGCGACTGGCGGAATCTCCCAGCCTTCCGGGATGGGCCCCTGGTCCATGATGACTTCGCGATGATGGCTCCAGGTGACATGGATCGCCTCGCTCGTGCCGATGCCGGCGCCGCGCGGATCGCCGCCGGGACCGAACCAGTGATTCTGCGGCGCGCCGGTCGTCCGCGCGCGGATGCCGCAGTAGGTCGTGCCGTTGACGGTAGCGCCCAGCACCTTGTTCTGGAAATCGACATCCCGGCTGACCACGGCTGCGGTCAGGTGATGCGACATGCGTTCCAGGATGTCGAGCACCTTGTCGAGCTCGTCGTCGCCATAGCTGACGATGATCTGGAACGGCCCGAACAATTCGGTCGTGATCAGCCCGAAATGCTCGCCCGCGACGGCATCGATCGGGACCCGGATGGCGGTCGCCTCCATGGCCCCGTAGCAATCCGGGATGGAATGACCCTCGAGCGGCCTGCCGCCGAACAGCAATTCGGCGCCGGGCACGGCAAGCACCGCGTCGATATGCGCTTTCATCTGCTCGTTGGTCCAGGTCAGCACGGGTCCGAGCGTCAGGTCATCGAGGCTCCTGCGCGCCGCGAGCCCGGCCAGCCTGGGCACCAGCGCATCCAGCCAGTTGTCGTGGGCGAGCACGATGCTCTGCGCCGAACATTTCTGGCCCGTCGCATTGTAGGCGTCTTCATCGCATTGCCAGGCGACGTAGTCGAGCAGCGCCGGGTCGTAGTCCGGCCCGATCACTTTCCAGTCGAATCCCGCGTCCTCGATACGCACGGCGCCGTTCATGATCCCGGACAGGTGTTCCGCGACGCCGCTCGACCCGGTGAATTGCACGAGCCGGATATGCTCGCGAGCATCCTCGATGAGCTGCCCCATCAAGGTGCCCTTGCAGTGGATCACGTCGAGGTCGGCCGGATCGAGCCCGGCATGGATCAGCAGGCGGACGAATTGCTCGAGCACGGCGCTGACCTTCGTTTCCGGTTTGACCAGCGGGCGATTACCCATCGCCAGCGCGCCCATCAGCTGCAGGGCCGGGATTTCGAGCGGGAAGTTGAAGGGCGCGATGATCACGACAGGACCATAAGGCCAGCGATAGCCGCGCGACTCCTGGCCATGGTGGTTGCCGGGGTTCGAAAAGCCGCGGGCCAGGAAGCGCACGCCATCGCCGCCGAGGTTTTCCAGGAATACCCGCGTGATCGTGACTTCGCCGAGACACTGGTTCCAGCTCTTGGGCATCACGCGCTGCGTGAGCTTCGTGAAATAGGCCTCGATGTCCGGCTCCGCCAGCAGCGCCGCCGCCCGTGCGCACACCTCGCCCAGGTAAACGTAGCGATCCGGATTCTTGAGGGGATTATGCAGCCCGGATTTGGGACAACTCTTGAGACCGTCGATGAACGGCGAGTGATCGCTCATCGTCGGCTCCCTGACAAAGATGTCGCCGTTCAGCGGATCAACCAGGTCATAGTAATCGCTGTCGCCGTCGACCCACTGGCCGCCGACGAGGTTCTGCAGGATGGCTGGATTCGCTGCGGTCATGCCGTCAAACGGGTCCACAGTGGCGAATTCGGGCACTCGGGCCATACGTCTCTCCCTGGTTTTTATTCTGTACGCCCCGGGACGGCGCGGAATCCGAGAGGATAGCAATGTCTGGAGTTAGGGGCGATAATCCCGCCCGGTCCGCGTCGGCTTCCCCGCGACGGCCACCCGTGAACCCCGTCAGGCCCGGAAGGGAGCAGCGGCAGCGGCGACGCCGGGTGCCGGGGAGCGGCTGGCGCGGGCCACTGAACGCGCGATTGCCGGGCTGGCAATTGAAGGCTGTGGACAGGTCCCCACGTTGGTACACTGTCCGATCCCGTGCCGACGCATAAGAACGACAGCGCTTAACTGAATTATCAATGAGTTACCTGGTACTCGCCCGCAAGTGGCGGCCGAAGAATTTCGCCGAGACCGTCGGTCAGGAACACGTCCTGAAGGCGCTGAGCAACGCGCTCGAAAGCGAGCGACTGCATCACGCCTACCTGTTCGCGGGGACCCGCGGGGTCGGCAAGACGACGATCGCGAGAATCCTGGCGAAGGCGCTCAACTGCGAAACCGGCATCACGGCCGAACCCTGCGGGAAGTGCTCTGCCTGCCGGGAAATCGACGAAGGCCGGTTCGTCGATCTGATCGAGGTCGACGCGGCGTCGAGGACCAAGGTCGACGATACCCGCGATCTTCTCGATAACGTGCAGTACGCGCCGGCGCGAGGGCGATTCAAGGTGTACCTGATTGACGAGGTGCACATGCTGTCGAAAAGTTCGTTCAACGCCTTGCTGAAGACGCTGGAAGAACCGCCGCCGCATGTGAAATTCCTGCTGGCGACGACCGATCCGCAGAAACTGCCGGTCACGGTCCTGTCGCGCTGCCTGCAGTTCAACCTCAAGCGCCTGACGCCGGCGCTCATTCGCGAACGGCTCGAACTGATCTGCAACGAGGAATCGGTCGATGCCGAGTTACCGGCATTGACGATGATCGCCCGGGCCGCGGACGGCAGCCTCCGCGACGCGCTGAGCCTGCTCGACCAGGCGATCGCTTTTTGTGGCGGAGACGTCCGCGAGGCGCCCGTCAGCGAGATGCTCGGCACCATCGACCGGCAGCACGTGAACAAGCTGATCGAGCTGCTGGCTGACGGGGACGCGGCGGGGTTGATGTCGACCATTGCCGAGGTCGACGAGCATTTTCCCGATTATGCGCGCCTGCTCGACGATCTCGCACGGTTGCTGCAGCGCATCGCCGTGCACCAGGTTGTCGGTGCCGTCGATAACGATGACGAGTACGACGACGCAGAGATCGCGACGCTTGCCGAGCGCATCAGCGCCGAGGATATCCAGCTCTTTTACCAGGTCGCCGTGACCGGACGACGCGATCTTCATCTTGCGCCCGATCCGCGCAGCGGAGTAGAGATGACATTGCTGCGTATGCTCGCATTCCAGCCCGCCGGCGCCGGAGGCGGCAGGATCGAATCGACGGTCGCCAGGAAAGCGTCAGCGCCGGTCGTCCGGAAGACAGAGGCCGCGCCCGCCGGGAACACTTCGTCGGAACGCTCGAGCTGGTCGGATCCCGAGTGGGGCGAACTCGTGCCGAAGCTCGGCCTCACGGCCGTCAATAAACAGCTGGCCGGGAACTGTGCCTTTCTGCGGCGCGACGGCGACACCCTGTTTTTCAGCCTCGACGGCCGGGCCGAGTCCTATCTGACGCGGGATCGGGAACAGAAACTGGCCAGCGCGCTCAGCAAATATTTCGGCGAGGCGCTGAAAGTCAGTATTGCCGTGGGCGCGGTGGAGAAGGAAACGCCGGTGCAGGTCGAAAAGCGCAAGGAGGTCGAGGAGATCGATGCAGCCCGCGCAGGGCTCGAGGCCGATCCGAACGTCAAGGCCCTGAAAGACATGTTCGGCGCCGAACTGGTGCCGGACTCCGTTGAACCGTTGTCGAACAAGTAGCGAATCCAGGAGCAATCAGGATGAAAGGTGGCATTGGCCAGCTGATGAAGCAGGCGCAGCAGATGCAGGCAGACATGCAGAAGGCGCAGGAGGAGATGGCGAATCTGACCGTCATCGGGGAATCGGGCGCCGGTATCGTCAGGATCACGATGACCTGCAAGCACGAGGTGCGCGCCCTTGAAATCGACGATTCGCTGATCGGTGACGACAAGGAGATGCTCGAGGACCTGGTCGTCGCGGCATTCAATGACGCCGTGCGCAAGGTTGAGCAAACGGTGCAGGAGAAATTCTCCGGCATGGCGGCCGGGCTTTCCCTGCCGCCCGGAATGAAACTACCGTTCTGAGACGGCGCGGGCGTCTATGTCCTACTCTCCGCTCCTGTTGCGCCTGATCGAAACGCTGCGCTGCATGCCCGGCGTTGGCCGGAAGTCTGCTCAGCGCATCGCTTTTCATCTGCTCGAACGCGATCGCGCCGGCGCCGGGGAGCTGTCCCGGGCGCTAGCGGACGCGGTCGAGGGCATTGGCCATTGCAGCCGCTGCCGCATGCTGACCGAACATGATGTCTGTAATATCTGCTCGGCCAGCGGTCGGGACGAAACCCAGCTGTGCGTCGTCGAATCCCCGGCCGACGTCATGGCCGTCGAGGATGCAACCGGTTATCGCGGTCTTTATTTCGTGCTTATGGGGCACCTGTCACCCCTCGACGGGATCGGGCCGGGCGAGCTCGGCATGGAAGCCCTCGACGACAGGCTGGCCACCGGGAAAGTGGATGAGCTGATAATAGCAACCAACCCGACGGTCGAAGGGGATGCGACAGCGCATTTTCTGTCCGACATGGCCGCTAAACACGCTGTTCAGGCGAGCCGCATCGCGCACGGCGTTCCGCTGGGTGGAGAACTCGAATACGTCGACGGCGGCACCTTGTCGCACGCATTTTTCGGGCGCCGCACCGTCGATTAACCAGGAACCGGGAGAAACCAGATGTCTGCAGCCGATTGCCTGTTTTGCAAAATCAGCAGCGGCGATATCCCCGCCGATATCGTGCTCGAAAACGAAGAGGTCGTGGCGTTCCGCGACATCAATCCGCAGGCGCCGACGCACGTCCTGATCATTCCGCGACGGCACATCCCGACGATCAACGATATGCAGGACGCCGATGCTGCGATCGTCGGCAAGCTGTTCCTGGCTGCGCGCGAAGTTGCGAAGCAGGAAGGCTTTTCGGAACCCGGGTACCGTGTCGCGATGAACTGCAATGGCGCGGCGGGGCAGACCGTATATCACATCCACCTGCACCTGCTTGGCGGGCGGGATTTCGGCTGGCCACCCGGTTAACGACTAGAGATTTTTCTCCGCGCGCTTTTTTGTCAGCGCGATCAGTCGCCTGTAGCTTTCGTAGCGGCGCGGACTGATATCGCCGGCGTCGACCGCCTGCTTGACTGCGCAATCGGGTTCGCGGAGGTGCAGGCAATTGGCGAAGCGACATTGCCCTTTCCTGGCATTGATCTCGCGGTATCCGCGCATGACTTCGGCTTCGGTTTCGAGCGCGGGCGCGTAATCCCGGACGCCCGGCGAATCCACCACGCAGGCGCCGTTCGGCAGATCGAGCATGAGCGAGTTGACGGTGGTATGCCGCCCCTCGCGGTGCTTCCTCGACAGCGCCGCGGTGCGCTGCTCGCCGCTGCCAAGAAACTGATTGATAATGCTGGATTTACCGACACCGGACTGACCGACGACGATCGCGGTCCTGTTGGCCAGGGCATCTCCCAGCGCCGCCAGGTTGTCACCCGTCTCGGCACTGCAGGCCATGACGCGGTAGCCTGCGGCGGCGTAATCGTCGAGTTCGGCCGGCAGGCCTGCTCCGGCGTCAACGAGATCGGTCTTGTTGAAGACCACAACCGCTTCAGCGTCCATGTTTTCCGCGGCGGCCAGGTAGCGATCGACGATAAACCAGTCTGCCGCCGGTTCCGCGGCCGCCATGACGACCACGCAATCGAGGTTCGCGGCCAGCACCTCCTTGCGGCCGCGACTGTCCGGCCGGCTCAGCTCGTTCGATCGCGGCTGGATTTCGGTAATGAGCCAGTCTGCTTCGCCAGCGATCCGGCTTGCGGCCACCCGGTCGCCGCACACCGGACGCAGTCGTTTGCCCTTGATCCGTGCTTCTGCGCTGGTGCCATCCGCCAGCCTGAGGATCATGCGCCTGCTGTATACGCCCGTCACGAGCGCGTCCGAGGAATCGTGCATAGTCATTGGCGCCGGTTCTCCATTGGTCAAAGTATGCCGCCCGCCCGGCCTGCTTGCATCTCCGCGCCTTGCTACACTACGCGCCGACGCCGCAGCGACATGGAACGCCGATGAGCAATGATTCGGGGTCTGATCCCCGCGATACCAACCTGATCTGGATTGACCTCGAGATGACCGGCCTCGACACGGCGTCCGACGAGATCATCGAGATTGCGACCATCGTGACTGACGAACAGCTGAACGAGATCGCCGCCGGCCCCGAGCTCGTGATCCGCCAGGACAAATCGGTCATGGACGCGATGGATGCCTGGAATACGCGCCAGCATGCCGAATCCGGGCTGACCGCACGCGTGCTCGAGAGCCGCATGTCCATGCGCGAAGCGGAAGTCCTGACGCTCAAATTCCTGCGCCAGCATATCAGGCCCGGCAAGTCGCCGATGTGTGGCAACAGTATCTGCCAGGACCGACGATTCCTCGCCCGGCAGATGCCGGACCTCGAAGCCTACTTTCATTATCGCAATCTCGACGTGAGCACCTTGAAAATGCTCGCGCAGCGATGGGCGCCGGAGGTTGCTGAGGGGTTCAGCAAGGAATCGACGCATCGCGCGCTGGACGATATCCGCGATTCGATCGCGGAACTGGCTTGGTATCGCCAGAATCTGCTGGCATTGAATGAACCAGCGTCCTGATGCGCCGGCGGCTCGCCGCAACAGCGAGGCCATCCTCGAGGTGCTGCGTGAAGAATTCAGCAACTCGCGCGCCGTCCTGGAGATCGGTTCCGGCACCGGGCAGCACGCCGTGCATTTTGCGGCCGCACTGGATGGCCTCGTCTGGCAGACCAGCGACCGAAGCGTGAATCACCCCGGCATTCGCGCATGGATCGAGCATGCGCGATTGGCCAATGTCAAACAGCCGCTCGATGTCGATGTGCTCGAGAATGTCGACGTCGGCGGCGCCTATGACGCAGTGTTTTCCGCCAATACCGCCCATATCATGAGCGAGGATGCCGTTCGGCGCATGTTCGAACTGGTCGGTCGCACATTGCCTGCGGGCGGTGTTTTCTGCCTCTATGGTCCGTTTAACATTGACGGCAATTTCACGAGCGACAGCAACGCGGCATTCGATCGCTCACTACGCGGTGAAGACCCCGGGATGGGGATTCGGGACCTGGATTGGCTCGACGACATCGCGAATGACAACGCGCTGGTAAGGGTGCGACGTTACGCGATGCCTGCCAACAACATGATTGTGGTCTGGCGAAAGCGGGAGGATGACTGATGGCGATTCACAACGGCGGCTGCCATTGTGGCGCGGTGAGATTCGAGATTGATGCGCCGGAATCACTGGAACTGTCTGACTGCAACTGCAGCATTTGTTACATGGTCGGATACCAGCACCTGAAAGTACGAAGGGATGCATTCCGCCTCCTGCAGGGTGAGGACAATCTCCAGAACTACCAGTTCGGAACCGGGATCGCGCAACACTACTTCTGCAAGACCTGCGGCGTGAAGTCATTCTACGTGCCGCGATCGCATCCCGACGGAATCAGCGTCAATGCACGATGTCTCGACCCGGGAACATTCGAGGTGAAGTCGCTGACGCCCTTCGACGGGCGCCACTGGGAAGAGAACGTTCACAAGCTCGGTCCGCTCCCCGAGTGAATTGTCGCCAATCGGCGACGACGCATCGATTTACTGGTGCATCTCACGAGCTTGGCATATAGTCTCGCGACCGGAACTGGCGTTTTTCATCTGACATGAGTTTAAGAATTCTTCGCCTGGCGGTCGTTGCGTCAGGCCTGCTGTTTTCCATTGGCGCATCGGGCCAGGCAGCCTGGGTGAGCGATGAATTCGAAGTCACCCTGCGGACCGGCCCCAGTACCTCTAACGCGATCGAGCTGATGGTGTCGAGCGGCACCAGGCTCGAGATTCTCGAAGAAGACGCCGAGACCGGGTATACGCGCGTGCGCACGAGCGGAGGGACCGAGGGCTGGGTTCTGACCCGCTACCTGATGAACGAGCCATCGGCTCGCGAGCAGCTCGAAACGCTATCGCAACAGTTGACCAACGCGAATGCGGAGGGCGCGTCGATGAGCACGCAGCTGGGCGCGATCCGCGACGAGTACGATACCGCGAGCCGCACCATCAACCAGCTGCAGTCGGACAACGCCGCGCTGCAGGCCCAGATCGACGATATTTCCAGCAAAGCGGCGAATACGCTTGCGATCGATCGGCAGAACCAGGAGCTGCAGCAGCAGCTGACGGATGCGGAGATTCAGGTCAGCGTGCTCGAACAGGAAAAGGAGCAGCTTGTCAGCCAGTCAAACCGAAACTGGTTCATGACAGGCGCCGCTGTCATATTGCTGGGTATCGTGCTCGGCCTGATCCTGCCGCGAATGAAGTTCCAGCGGCGATCCCGTTACGATCGTTTCTGAAGCCGATCCGCCGCACCCGCGGCGTCAGACCGTTTCACCCGCGAGAAATAGCCAGGTCTCGATGACGCTGTCCGGATTCAGCGACATGCTTTCGATGCCTTCGTCAAGCAGCCAGCGCGCCAGGTCCGGGTGATCCGACGGGCCCTGGCCGCAGATCCCGACATACTTGCCGTTTGCCTTGCACGCCCTGATCGTCATGGCGAGCATCGCCTGCACGGCCTCGTCGCGTTCGTCGAAGATGTCGGCGACCAGCGCGGAATCCCTGTCCAGACCGAGGGTCAGCTGGGTCATGTCGTTCGAGCCGATGGACATGCCGTCGAAGTGCTCGAGGTAGCGATCGGCGAGCAGGGCATTGGTGGGCAGTTCCGACATCATGATGATGCGCAACCCGTCCTTGCCGCGCTCCAGCCCGTTCTCGGCGAGAATGCCGATCACGACCTCCGCCTGTGCGACCGTTCTGACGAACGGGATCATGATCTCCACATTCGTCAGGCCCATTTCGTTGCGCACTTTTTTCAGGGCTTCGCATTCGAGATCGAAGCAGGGCCGAAAACCGGGATCGGCGTAGCGCCCCGCGCCGCGGAAGCCGAGCATCGGGTTCTCTTCCTCCGGCTCGTACTTCTCGCCGCCGATCAGGTTGGCGTATTCGTTGGATTTGAAGTCCGACAAGCGGACGATGACAGGTTCGGGCGCGAAGGCTGCCGCGATCGTCGCGACACCCTCTGCCAGCTTGTCGATGAAGAAGCGCACCGGGTCATCGTAGCCGGCCATCTGATCGTCGATGGCGTGTTTCGTGTCCTCATCCAGCTCGTCGTATTCGAGAAGCGCATTCGGGTGGACGCCGATCATGCGGTTGATAATGAATTCGAGTCGGGCGAGTCCGACGCCGTGATTCGGGATGTTGGCAAAATCGAAGGCCCGGTCGGGATTGCCGACATTCATCATGATCTTGACCGGGATCTCCGGCAACGAGTCGAGTTCGATGTGTGATTCCTCGAACTCCAGTTCGCCCTCGTAGACGAAGCCTTCGTCGCCTTCGGCGCAACTGACCGTCACCTCGGCGCCATCGGGTATTGCGCTGGTCGCGTCGCCACAGCCCACGACCGCGGGGATGCCGAGTTCGCGAGCGATGATGGCCGCATGGCAGGTCCGGCCGCCGCGGTTGGTCACGATTGCCGACGCCCGCTTCATGACCGGCTCCCAGTCCGGATCCGTCATGTCTGACACCAGTACGTCGCCCGCCTGGATGCGGTTCATCTCGCTGACGTTGCCGATGACCTTTGCCGTGCCCTGGCCGATCTTGTGGCCGATGCTGCGCCCGACCGAGAGCACATCGCCTTTTCCTTTCAACGTAAACCGGTCGATCGTATTGCCGGAGCGGCTCTGCACCGTTTCCGGCCGGGCCTGGAGGATGTAGATGCGACCATCGCTTCCGTCCTTGCCCCATTCGATGTCCATCGGGCGGTCATAATGTTCTTCGATCGTCAGCGCCATTCGGGCAAGCGCTACGATCTCCTCGTCGTCCAGCGAAAACCGCAGGCTTTCCGATTCCGGTACGTCGACGGTGTCGACCGTCTTGCCGGGCTTCGGGTCGTCGCTGTAGACCATCTTGATGGACTTGCTGCCGAGATTCTTCCTCAGGATGGGGTGCTTGCCATTGCGCAGCGCCGGCTTGTAAACATAGAACTCATCCGGATTGACTGCGCCCTGCACGACCGTCTCGCCCAGGCCATAGGACGCGGTGATCAACACCGCATCGCGGAATCCCGTTTCCGTGTCGAGCGTGAATACGACGCCGGAGGCGCCGATATCGCTGCGCACCATGTACTGGACGCCAACCGACAGCGCGACCTGGGAATGATCGAATCCCTGGTGGACGCGATAGGCGATTGCGCGGTCGTTGAACAGGGAGGCGAAAACCTGGTGCAGCGCGTCGACGAGGTGGTCGAGGCCGCGGACGTTGAGGAAGGTTTCCTGCTGGCCCGCGAACGACGCGTCCGGCAAGTCTTCCGCGGTCGCCGACGAGCGGACCGCGACCGCGATGTCCCTGCCGTCGGCCATTTGCTCATAGGTCGTCCGGATCTCGTCCATCAGGCGGGCAGGCAGCTCCGTCTCCACGACCCAGTCGCGGATAGTCCTGCCGGCCGTCGTCAAGGCGTCGATATCGTCGACGTCGAGATCGTCGAGCAGAGCATGGATCTTCCTGTCCAGACCATCCGTCGCCAGGAAATCACGATAAGCGGCCGCGGTCGTCGCGAAACCGCCGGGGACATCGACCCCGAGGCCACTCAGGTTGGAGATCATTTCGCCAAGCGAGGCATTCTTGCCGCCGACCGTCTCGACATCGTTCATGCCGAGTTGATCCAGCCCGATGACGTATGGCTCCAAAACCTGACTCCCTTGTGTTAATGGCGAAGAAGTGGACAATCGATTATCAATGCAGACCGGGCGGCGTGCTGTGCAGCGCGTCGCAATTGGGGATTGTCTTCATAATGACCGAACGTACCGTATTTTTTCTGTCCGACCAGACGGGTGTCACGGCCGAAACCCTGGGTCACAGCCTGCTGACCCAGTTCGACGGGCAGCAATTTCGGCAAGTGACTTTGCCATTTATAGATAGTGATGACAAGGCGAACGAAGCCGTCGACCGCATCAACAAGACGGCCAAGGACGAAGGCGTTCGCCCGATTGTTTTCTCGACGCTGGTCCAGGACGAGTTCCGAGCCGTGGTCCGTGACGCGAATGGACTGTATCTCGACATCTTCGACGTCTTCCTCGCCCCGCTGGAGGAGGAACTGGGACAGGAGTCGACGCACGAAGCCGGGCGGGCCCACGGCATGAGCGATATCGAAAGCTACATGAAGAGGATCGAGGCAACGAATTTCGCGCTCGCAAATGACGATGGCGGCATCACCCGCAATTACGATATGGCCGACGTCATCCTGATCGGCGTTTCGCGATCCGGCAAGACCCCTACCTGCCTCTATCTCGCGCTGCAGTACGGGGTCTACGCGGCTAATTTCCCGTTGACCGACGAGGAATTCGACAGCGGCACGCTGCCGGATTTCCTGATCAAACAGAAGCAAAAACTGGTAGGACTGACGATTGCGCCGACCCGGCTGCAGCAGATCCGCAAGGAGCGGCGAGCGTTGGGTCAATACTCTTCTGCGCAGCAGGTCCGATACGAACTGCGGGAAGCGGAGAAGATCTTCAAGAAATACGGCGTGCCGAATATCGATACGACAGAGTTCTCGATCGAGGAAATTTCCAGCAGGATTCTTAACAGCACCGGCGTCGAGCGTCGCGTCCGACCGTAAAAAAGATACCGATTCATTATTTCGGAACCAAACTTGCATACCTTTTGCCGCGGCGTCGCTATGCTATATTCGGACGATGCTGAAAGAGGATTTGCTCGTACCGGAAACGATCGTCAAGCCGCAAAGTTTTGTCGGCCTGATGGCGCTCTATGAGAGCAATTATCTTCGCCTGCAGCAGCTCATCCCGGATCTTAATCGCCTGGACGGTTACTATCGGTCCCGCGTGGCCGGCGACTGCGATCTCCACCTCGAGATCGCCGAGCGCAGCCGCTATACGATCACCCTGTCGCTGTCGTATTTCTTTCTCGAGGATGGCGTGCGCGTTGCCGATCCCGACATGCGGGTCAGGGTATACCTTGACGGCCGGCTCGCAGAGGCCATGCGCTTCAAAGGCGACCACCGACATCCGGGTCTCCGCCGGCTGATACGTGCGCAGCGGCGCGAGCTCGACCGGCGCTGGCGGCGCAACATGGTGCTGAACAAGTGGCTGGAATTCCTGATGGACCAGGGACACCTTATCCTCGAGCGCTGACCACTCCCCGGAGCGGGCCGCATACGGGCCTGCCAGCAGCAAAAATGTCGATTCAATCAAGGATTGAATCGGCCGCTCTTGTCATCATCCGCGGTCGGATTACACATATTCCTGCCTCCGAGCTTGATTATGTTAAAGAGGTGAACCTTGTCCAGTCTGACTGCGATATTCGGAAACTCGGGCGAAAAAACCGAAGACAGCGACAAGTTGATGGAGCTGTACTGGAATCGCGCCGAGCTGAAGAAAGAATTCGCCGGCATGCGCAAGGAGCAGTATCGCCTGCAGGATCGCATAAAGGAGCAGGAAGGCAAGGCGGCGCGCATCCAGCAACAGCTGGATCACCTCGAAGGACTGCTCGTCGACCCGGAATGGGCGCACAACGTTGTCGTTTTCTATCAGCTGCGCGGGCTCGGCAAGAAGACCGATCGAAAGCTTGCGCGCTTCGCGGAACAGCTCAAGCAGAAGCGCGAACAAAAAAAGCACGATAGTCTGCTGGCGGGCTGGAACGAGGACCGCAAGGAAGAGGCCAGGGCGCTCGAGGGAGACATCCTGCTCAACAAGGATCTCGTGCAGCAGCTCGAAGACCAGTTGCAGTCGCAACAGCGTCGACTGACGTCAATGAACGCGTTCATGCGTCTTTTCAGGGGCAGGTCGGCAATGAAGTTGATCGACGGCCTGGCCGAGCAACTGGAGGTTGCTGTCCAGGAAGATCAGCGTTTGCATGACAGCCTCGAAGCGCTGATGAATGCCGAGCCGCCGGATCACCAGGGCCTCGACATCGCTGCCAAGCGCTCGATCAACCTTATGATTCTTTCGTTCGCGCAACAGCTTTATATCCAGTTCGATCGCGACGGTATCGCGAGCCTGGTCAAGGAGTCGACGCAGAAGAGCGCGGGCGCTATCAAGTACGGCAGTCCTTACGAATGTCAGCAAATCCTCGATCGGATCAACAAGAGCGCGGAGCGACTTGACAGGGCCACGGAGTACGCCGACGTCCTGAAGAAGCGGGCGATGATGCTCGGCGAACGCGCAAAGTTTCCGGGTCACGACAGCGCGGTTCCGGTCCCGGCTACGGTGGCGTCATTGATCAGGATCGATGACAAAGGATTGATACGCGAGAGCGACATCAATATTGCCGGCGATAACTACTGGAACATTTCGAGCGTCTTCAGCCGCTAGCCGCCGGGCAACAAAAACGACGCAGGCACGATCCGGCGCCAGGATTCTCCGGGTAGACGAAGCCTGGTGGGCGCGGAATTCCGTGTTTGAGGGAAAGACTGCAGATGTCGCCTGCCCGGGGCCGGCGAGCGTGACGTCGATGCTTTTGCTTCGTCACCCGCGGGTCTCGAAGCGGTCAGACGGGCTGACAGGCCGGGGATGGCTAAATATCGATGCGGTACATCTGCCGCTGCAGCAGGGGCAGATCATCTTCTTCGGAGGCGGCGTCTGTCGAGCTCGTTTCGTCTGCCAATTCCGACAGGTTCTTGACTTCCTCGTGTTCTGCGACCGGGGACGACGACACATCGGACTGCCGTGACGGGGCATCCTGCACGCCGTCATCGGCAAACACCTCGCGCAGCGTGTCGTTGACCCGGGGTGCGAGGTTCAGCAGGGGAGTGCCCGTATCGCCGGTCGCTTGCTCGAGGTGGATTGCTTCGATGTCGGAAACGTCTGTCATGGTCGGTACGTGATCGACCGGGACAAGGACTAGGGAATCTGCAGGGTCAGAGAGCGTGTAGAGGTTCGCATCTGCCGCGCAATCCGCTTCCGGCTGCGTCCGTCCGAGGGCGCCGGCGCTCCAGCAGGCCGTTATGACGAGTGTCGCGGCAATGGTGGCTTGCCTCACCCGGGTTCCGTTGCTGACGGCGTTCTTCGAATCCACGGCGACCCCCCCTCCGGGACCGGTCAACTAGTGTTGTAGTGCAGTATAACACCTCGATCCGGGTATGCAAGCCCGATCGTGGAATGCCTATTCGAAGCGCCGTGCCGTCTGGGTCGGCAAGGCCCCGACTTCCCGCAATATGGCCAGGTCCGTCACGATCGAGGCAGCCTGGTCCAGGTGCACATCGGGCGCCTCGAGTTCCTCCAGCGCTTCGACGGATTCAAGCGCTTCGAGCCCCAGCGCCGCCCGGCGGACGTTTTCGCGCTCCAGGCGCTTGTCGAGGCTTGCCGCACGTTCGGCCTTGCGAGTCTCCATATTCAGCGACATCGTCGTCTTGGCGCGCGCCTCCTCGACGTCACGAATGCCGTCGAGCAGGTACTGGAAGTCCGGATCCTCTTTGGCACGGTCGATGTGGCTGGCCGTCAGCGACGTAATCGTCGTATCGAGCGGGTCGCCTGCGCGGAACTCGGTCGTACGAATCGTATCCCACGGCAATGCGCTGTCGCGGACGCTTTCACCGACGATCGTTGCGTCGATGTGCGAGGGCAGAGCAATGTCAGGATCGACGCCCCGGTGCTGGGTACTTTCGCCGGTGACCCGGTAGTACTTGCCTATCGTCAAGGTCAGTTGTCCCAGGCCTTCGTCGTCAGGACGACGCACATACTGGTCGAGAGAATACAGGTTCTGGACGGTGCCCTTGCCGAAGGTCTGCTGACCGATGATGACGCCGCGCGCATAGTCCTGGATCGCGGCTGCGAAAATCTCCGATGCCGACGCGCTGTAACGATTGACGAGCACCGCCAGCGGGCCGGTGTAGGCCACCCTCGGCACCGGGTCGGGATCGTCGAGACGGCTGATGCGGCCATTAGAATTGCGCAGCTGGACAACGGGGCCATTGTCGATGAACAGGCCGGACAGTGCGGTCGCTTCGGTCAGATGGCCACCGCCATTGTCCCGCAGGTCGACGATCAGGCCGTCGATGCCCTGTTCCTCGAGTTCGCCGATCAGGCGCTTGACGTCTTTCGTCGTGCTCGTATAGTCCTTGTCGCCGTTGCTGAGCGCCCGGTAGTCGCGGTAGAAGCTCGGCACTTCGATCACGCCGATCGCCCAGTCCCTGCCATCCCGGGGAATCGTAATGATCTCGCTCTTGGCGGCCTGCTCCTCGAGCTTGACCTGGTTGCGAGTCAGGCTGATGACTTTCTCCTGCGCGCCCGGGAGCGCTCCGGCCGGCATGATCTGCAAGCGGACGACGGTGTCGGCCGGGCCGCGGATCAGCTGCACGACGTCATCGAGACGCCAGCCGATCACGTCGACCATTTCGCCGTCTTCACCCTGCGCAACGGCCGTGATCCTGTCTTTCGGCTGCAATATGCCGTCGATCGCTGCGGGACCGCCGGGGATGATGTTGATCACCATCACGTAGTCGTCCTCGATCTGCAGCGACGCGCCGATACCGAAATAGGACAGGCTCATCTGGATCCGGTATTCCTCCGAATTGCGCGGGCTGAGGTAGCTCGAGTGGGGATCCAGCGTGTGGGCGAACGCGTTCATGAAGGTCTCGAAAACGTCATCGCTCTTGATCTGGTCCATGCGCTTGAGGAAGCGCGAATAGCGCTTGTCGAGGATGTCCTGGATTTCCGGCCATTCCTTTTCGGCCAGCGCCAGGCTCAGCGCGTCGTTCTTGACGCGCTTGCGCCAGATCTCGTCGAGTTCTTCCGAGGTCTTTGCCCACGGCAATTCTTCACGATCGAATTCGTAGGCCTCGTCAACGGTGAAATCCGGTTCTGTTTCGAGCTGTTGCAGCGCGTACTCGAGTCTCTCCCGCACGCGCGTCCTGTAGACGTCGAACATGTTGAACACGGGGTTCAGCGGCTCCGAGCGCACCATGTCGTCAAGCAGGTAACGGTATTGCTCGAACGCCAGTACATCAGACTCGAGCAGGTACATACGGTTGTTGTCGAGCGCCTCGATGTAGCGATCGAGGACCTTCGAGGACAGGTCGTCGTCGACAGCCGCATGCCGGTAATGCGATTTTTGGATGAACTCGGTGACGAGCTGGCCGATTTTTTCGTGGCGGGCAACCGGCGCGAGTTCATCGCTGTCCGTATTGGCCAGGATGGGGGTGGCGACGACGGAAACGATCCCGGCAATCAATACGCCTGCGAGAATCCTTCCGCGGATCCCGGTCATCAATTTTCTCAAAGCGTTCTCCATGCTCAGCTTCAATCGCATTATGCCCACTCAGACCAGCTAGGCTAGTTGGCATAAGCCCTTCAATCAAGGGCGAATTTGGCAAAATTCGAGCTTTCCGGGCAGGCGGCGGTCGGTCGCGCGTAGAATGCCGCCATGCGACCCCTGACCGTCATCACCGGCATACTGCTCGGATCCAGCCTGTCGATCGCGTTCAGCCTTGCCGCGGTACTGGTCATCTTCACTATCCTGGGCGACGATCACCCCCGGCTGAATCGCGAATTCGGACCACTTCTGGCCAGTTTCTGCATCTTTACGGTTATGACCGCCATATCCGCCGCGAGTTTCTATACGCTGATCCACCGGCATGCGCTGCGCTGGTACGCGCAGGCAGCCATGTGGTTCGGATTGCTTGCCGCAGGCGCTTACTACTGGCCCTGACGCCCATGAATAAAGCAGGATAAATCCAAGTTATGTCAACAGTTTATCGCCAGAAGTTCATTTAAGTATTCGGTTTGGCGATGATTTGGCGGCCTGCTTGCGCCGGCGCCGCATGCGCTCCTGCAGCGATTTTCTGCGCCTCGCCAGCCAATCTTCCCGGGTTATGTCGGTCGTCTTTGACTTGATGCCTTTCCGCGCTGGATGGTCGCGCCGGAACCGGCAGAAGTCTTCGTAGGCCTCGATTTCATGTTTGAGTTCCCGAACGACCAGCTCGATCATGATGGCGTCGTCGAGCAGCCCGATTCCGGGCACATGATCGGGGATGAGGTCCTCCGGCTCGGTGAAGTAGGCGAGTGCGTTGAGCACCCTTGCAGTGTCCTTGTCCGGCAATCGCCATTCATGGTCGGTCAGCATCTCGATCATGACGTCGAGTTTCCTGAGGCGCGTCGCGACGAAGCCCGGCGCCTTGCGCTGGCTGAACTCCCGCAGCAGGCGCTCGGCGTTGGCAACGATATCTTCGGGCTGCAGGTGCTGCGTCGAATGGCGGGCCTGCCGCATGATCAGGCGGAAATGTTTCAGATCGTCGTCGTCGAGATCGATGGAGATGCGCAGGCCCATGCGAACGGGACTCCTAGACTGAAAATTTCGCCAGTGGCGGCGCAAGATCGCCTGGTGATCTGCTTCCCGGCAGGATTTTCCCAAGGCCTGGAATAGCGCCGTCTCTTTCCAAAAGGGGAAAGTAATCCCGGGAGTCAATGATCAGGCGGACGCGCGGCATACTGATGCAATATTCGGGCTCGGATGGCTGGCATGCAGCCTACCTTCGGGCCGAGGATGCGGTCAAACCGGGTGCGACGCGGCCGCTACTTGCGGGTGCGGAACGAGTCCCAGGATTTCGACCGGTCGAAGCGGCCGGTATTGTAAGGGTCAGCGCCGGATTCCTCGTCCGTTTCCAGCAACGAATCATCGACGATCTTCAGGGTTTCGTGGGTACCCGTATCCTCGCGAACGTACTTGTTGCGGACCAGCACGTTCTTGCCAGGCCCGCCATCGACGATCCGGCCGCCGACATCGGCGGCAAAGCCGACGTCGTCATCGACCGGCTCAGGCTCCGGCTTGACGCGTGGCGGCTTCGGGCGGACGCGCACAGCGTTCTTCCAGAGCGGTTCCTCCGGCTCCGGTTCCTGCAACCCCAGTCGGGCTTTCAGCCAGTCGATGATGCCTGTCATTTGCTCGTCCGTAGACTCGTCGATTCACGGCCCGCGACCTGCAGGTGCAGATCCGTGCGCTCCTGAAAGCATGCGCTTTTCTTAACTTAATTTCTAGATGAATTGTTCTAGTGGTTTGTAAAAAAAAGGAATTTGTGACGCGGTTCACATCCGCGGCGCATCAGAATGCCGTTCCAGCGCACGCGGTCGTCAGCGCTGCCCGGCGGCCCGAAAGGCGCGCAATGTCAGGCGGAGAAGCTGCCAGATCAGGTAGGGCGACAGGACCAGGAACCAGACCGAGGCTGCGCCAGAGCGGAGTTCGCTGTGCAGCATGCCGTAAAAAGCGCTAAAGCCCGTGCCGCCGTACTCGCCGAAAATCAGTCTGCCGACGACGTAAACGGCGACCGGCAACAGGAACAGGCCGCCCAGCAGCATCCACAGGAACATCGCCGCCTCGCGGCGGGCGACCGCCATAAGCTTATTGGTCGGTTCAGTCATCGCCGGTGCATCCTTGACCAAGCCATCGGCGAGGTCAAGGTGTCATTACCGGCAAGGGTCCCGGCAACCGGACGATCCGGGTCCCGAGCGCCCAGGCTCAGCGCTTCGGCCGCTCCTCGTAACGAAGATTGGTCAGGCCGATCGTGATTACGTCGCCGCTCTGCAGGATCTTTTCTGTGATGCGCTTTTTGTTGACGTAAACGCCGTTCCTGCTGCCCCAGTCGATGAGCCGCGTGGTGTCGTTGTCCGTAGCGATCACCGCATGCCGTCGGCTGACAAAGCGAAGGTCCAGCTGGATGTCATTGTGCCGGGTACGGCCTATGGACAGGCGATTGCGGAACAGCGGGAAACGCAACTCCTTGCCGTCGGCGTTACCGATCAATTGCCGCGTCACGCGGTCGCCACGAGCGGACGGCGCAGGCCTGGCGCTATCCTTGTTACCGTCGATCTTCTGCAGCGCGGTCTCCAGCTCGTTCGTTAACTTGAGTTTGCGGCTCTGGTCCGCCAGTTCCTGCATCAGGTCGGCAATCGCGCCGTCCTTCACGCGGAGCTTGCGCTCGAATTCATTCGTCGTGTCGCGCGCCTTGCGAAGTTCGCTCTCCAGATTGCGTATTGTCCTGGCATTGTCCGTTTCCACATCGTCGAGATGCGATTCCAGTGCCTGGCGGAATCCCTGGTGGTCGATCAGGTCAGAGGAGAGCTGCTGATTCACCGTTTCCTGCTCCGCGATGGTCTTCTGCGCGCTGGAGAGTTCGAAGCGGATTTGGCGCTTTTCCCTTTCGTGCTGCGCGAGCAGGTTGTCGTTCGCCTCTCTCAGCAGCTGCGTTTTCGCTTTCTCGGTCTCGAGCTGTCGATTGAGGTCGTTGATCATCTTGCCGGCGACGTCAAGATTGGCCTCCAGTTTATCGCGCAGCGACGTCGATTCCCGGGTCGCGTCAATCTGGTCCTGCAGTTTTTTGCGCAGGTCGTCGCCGTAGTTTTCGAACCGTTTATTGTCCTTGCGAAGCGCGTCGATCGCCGCCAACTGGGCCGCAATCTCGCCCGACTGCTCGGCTATCCGGCGCCGGTTCTCGCGAAGCTCGGCCGTCAGCTCCTTGCTGGATGCGCATTCCAGGTCGCGGATCTCGTCTCTGAGTTGCTCGATCTCTGCCTGCAGGACGGCGGCCTCGGCGTCCCGCTGGCTCCACACTTCGCGACGACCATCGACGTAATTGCGAAGGTCCGACAAGTCGTCGGTGGTGGCGCCGAGCGTTGCCTGCAGCTCGACAATCATCGCGTCCTTGCCGGCCATCAGCTGCCGCTGCTCGTCGACTGAGGATTGCAGAGACCGCGCCTGCGCAGCGGATTGGTCGTAAGCCGCACGCATTTCGAGGTATCTATGGTTGAGCAGCTGCAGTTCGTCGGCCGCGGACAGCAATTGCTTGCGAGCTTCGCGAATCTCCCGGTTGATATCGGCAGTTATTTCCTCGCGAACCCTGAGTTCTTCATCCATGCCGCGCTGCCGCATCCGGCTCTCCTCGAGGCGGTACTCGAGGTCCGCAATTCTCGCGCTCTGGGCGGCAACCACGTGTTTCAGCTCGGACCGCGTCCGCGCGTGCGGCGATGCCGTGAGCGTATCGACGTCCACGGTCTTGTCCTCGCTTTCAGCGAGCGCTAACGGCAGAGACACGGCCTGTGTCAGCGTCGGGAGAGTCAGGACGTCTTCATTAGCATGCCGATGGGCGGTGCTGACTAATTTATTGGTTTTCTTTTTCTTATTAGCCATGGACAGATGGTATCTGCCGGGCACTCAACTTGCCATAGCCTAATCACAATTTTCCGTTTATTGTCAAAACGTTAGGTGAAATTCAGTCCGCTGGCACGGTCCTGCCGGCAGCCCACTGCCGAAGGTTTTCGATGCGTTCCGACATCACCACCGACAACGGCCGGGTGCGGCTCAATTCGCTGATGAGTTGCGTCGTCGTCAGGGCAGTTTTTTGCGCATGGGCGGCGTACATGGAGGAGACGATCGCCTGCTCGATTTCCGCCCCCGAAAAGCCTTCGGCTGCCGCCGCAGCGGATTCGAGGTCGACGCTGCCAGGATCCTGTGACCGCGCGCTGAGGTGAATGTCAAAAATCTGCCTGCGGACATCGGGTCCGGGAAGGTCCACAAAAAACAATTCGTCGAATCGTCCTTTGCGCACGAGCTCCGCAGGCAGCATGCTGATGTCGTTGGCGGTTGCGACCACAAAGACGCGCGTATTTTTTTCCGCCATCCAGGTCAGGAACGTGCCGAGGACGCGCTGCGTCGTGCCGGTTTCTCCGCCGCGGCCGGCAAGGCCTTTCTCGATCTCGTCGATCCACAGGACGCAGGGCGCCATGACGTCCGCCGCTTTGAGAGATTCCCTGAGGTTGCGTTCGGTTTCGCCGTGATACTTGTTGTACAGCGTCGCGAAGTCGAGCCTCAGGAGGGGCAGACCGAAAATCCCGGCCGTGGCTTTGGCGGCAAGGCTTTTCCCGCAACCTTGCACGCCGATCAGGAGGATACCCTTCGGCGTATCGAGGTGCCCGGCATCCGGATCGGCCTCGAACGCGGGTTTGCGAAGGCTCAGCCAGTGCTGCAGGTTGCTCAGTCCGCCGACGTCGCCGAATTTCGCCGTGTCGTACTCGTATTGCAGGATGCCGCCGCGATTGAGGAGTTCATACTTGGCCTGCATGACATTGGGCAGGTCGCTTTTCGTGATCGCGCCATCGTGAAAGATCGCATTGCGGGCCAGCTGCTCGGTGTCGAGGTCGGGCAGCCCGGCAAGATTCCTGATCAGCATCCGGTATGCCTTCGGGTCGTACTGCACGCGGGCGCCGCTGTTCGCGTTGCTGTATTCGCTGGCAACGCGCTTGACGATCTTCTCCCTTTCCTCCCCGGTGGGCAGCGCCAGCTCGAAGCGGGCCGTAAAGGCTTCGAGTTCCTGCGGCAGAGAGATTTCATGACTGATCAGGATGAGCTGGCGGGCAAGGTCGTCAAACTTCATGCAGACGTCCTTGATCAGCCGGATGACCACGGGATCCTCGAGGTAGTGGTGGAAGTCGAGCAACGCATAGATACCGGGCTTGCTCACGGCCCGGATGTGGCGCAGGACTTCCGGCGGTTCCGAGTTGTGGAGTTGCGGTTCCAGGTCGATATCGAGCCGCTGCAGGCCATCTGTCACGGTCCAGCGAAACAGGGGCACATAGTCTTCCCCGACACGTGCGATGGTCAGGTTCCGCAACAAGTCCAGAATTCCCTTTTCGTCGCGCGTTTCGATAACGACGATCGGCATTCTCGATCGCAGAATCAGCTCGAGATCGCGTTGCCTGTCCATCAGCGAGGAATCTCCCGGATCTTGAAACAGTTCATGTCAGGTTCATGCCCGACGATGTAGCGTAAGGCATTGTTATTCAGGGAGCGCAATATGTCATCCACACCGTTCACGGCTCCGCGATGGATGAAGCTTGCCTGCGTGTTGCTGCTCGTCACCGCAGGATGCGGACACGAGCCGGTCCGGCGTGTACCGGACAGTCGGGCGGCCACGCCGCTGGACGCCAGCCGCGGGCACCTGACGCGCGGCGAGCAGGCCGCGGTGTCGGCGACCCGGCAAATAGGCGTGCCATATCGTTACGGCGGCAATAACGCGCGCGGCTTCGACTGCAGCGGTCTCGTGCAGTTTGCGTGGTCGGAGGCCGGCGTGCGCATACCGCGAACCACGTCCGAGCAGTGGCGGCGGATGTCACCGGTCGGTAAGCAGGACCTCCGGATCGGAGACCTGCTGTTCTTCAGGATCGACGGTCGGGTTTCGCACGTCGGCATGTACCTGGGCAACGGACGCTTCGTGCATGCGCCGTCGACCGGGCGCGATGTCAGCATCGCCAGTCTGAATTCGGGCTTTTATCGAGAGACTTTCGCGGGCGCGACGCGGCCCTGAGCGGGTACGATCAGACCGCTTCTTCGGCGACGATGAAGAGTTTGAGCTGATCCGCCAGCGCATTGCAGGCTTTGCTGCGGGTCCGCGCAATCAGCGGGATCGGCACCACGATTGCAGGCAGGAACGACGTGCCGCTGACATCGGCACTGACCGTGCCGGCGTCCTCGAGGCCCGACAGGTCCCACACCGACGCCTGGTAATTCGAATCGTTCTGCCACCAGGCGAAGCCGAAGCAGCCGCCGCCGCCGGGGCCCGCCGCACAGGACATGCTGCCGCCGCCGGCGACCTTGTCCGTGTCCCCGTCCAGCCAGACCACATAGCGCACGCCTTGTTCCTTGATTCTCTCGGCAACGCCCGGGCGGGACATGAGGGTCGGCAGGCCCTTGGTCTCGGCGGGCGCCGTCCTCGGCTCGAACCACGGGAACAGCGCATCCACGAATTCGTTGTTCGGTATCACCCTGAGGCCATCAGAACCCCTGCCGATCGAGTCGCCGACGCAGGAGATGAACTGCGCTTCGGTCTCGTTTCCAAGGTGATAGCTCTTCGCCATGATGACGATCCCTTCGCCCTCGGCCAGGCCGGTCTCGGTTTCGCGAATATTCTCGACACGTTGCGTGACGCAGCCGCTGAGCACGAAGCCGGCAAGCAGCGCGGCAAGCGTCTTCATCGCTGGTCGTGACAGGGCGTCATTCATTGGGCTGGACCTCCGCGGCCGTGGACTGCAGGTTCATTTGACCAGGCGCAGGCGCAGTGGTTTCGGGTTCGCGGGCTGCGTTTGCCTGGCTCAGTTTGCTGATGCCGGTCGCCCGGTCCATTTGCAGGATGATGAGCGCCGCCGCATCCCGCATCGCCAGTACGGCGGCACGCTGCAAAGCCTCATCCCCGCCGAATGTGGTGGTCAGGCTCTTGCCGTAGGCCGCGATCGGCCAGTTGGCGATCTGCACGCCTTCGTTGTCGTAAATCCTGATGCGGTAACGAATCCACACGGCGAAATCGTCGGTCTGGCTCTGGCTCGGCACCGAGAATTCGAATGCGTCGATGCTGGGCTCGATCAGGGCGTCGATCGCGAGATCCCTCGCGTCGGTGTTGGCGTCGATGACCGTGAACTCGGAGAACATCGCGCCGAACAGTTGCGTGAACAGGAGCCGGTTCGACTGGCCGAGATCGATTGACCATTTCTCCTTGCCGATGACCTGTTCTTCATGCACGAAATTGTCGAACACGTCGGGATAGCGGGCGGCCACCCTGAGCGGCAGCTGATCGATCAACGGTTCCGGGATGGTGGGATTGTGCAACTGAACCGAGGCTCCGCCACAGCCGGCGAGCAAGAATGCCGCCGTCATCAGGAATGCGGTTTTGTGCCTGCGAGACTTCAAATCGAATATTTCCGGGAGTGCCAGTTCCGCGCCGGTATATCCCTCTATCAGAGCGTTTGCGGTCGTTTTAGTTCCGCGCCACTTACGCGTCACTACGCGACCGACTTTAGACTGCAGGGCATAGCAGTGCAACCGAGCCCGGCACTTTACGGCGTTTTGCCGCGCCCGCGACGACGCCTTCAAACTTATGATTTTAATGCTTTTTTTAGGTGTCTGGAAAAACGTTTGCCATAATGATCGCCGGCAATTGTTACAAGTCGTGACAAAATGACCGGCTCATCCGGTCCACGCGAGCGGACCTTCCTGCATCAGCGCCACCTGTTCCCTGAGACTGAGAATGTGTTCGTCCCAGTATTTCGGCGTATCGAACCACGGAAATGACGATTTGAAGGCGGGATCCTCCCAGCGGCGGGCAATCCAGGCGGCGTAATGCATCAGGCGCAGCGACCGCAATGCCTCGATGACGTGCAGCTCCCTGGCGTCGAAAGCGCGGAACTCGGTGTAGCCTTCCAGCAGGTTGTCGAGCTGCGGCGTCTGCTCCTGTCGATCGCCGGACAGGAACATCCACAAGTCCTGGACAGCCGGGCCGGTTCTGCAGTCATCGAGGTCGACGATATGCAGTTGTTCTCCGCTCACGAGAACGTTGCCCGGGTGAAAGTCGCCATGCAGCCGGATCTCGCGTATGCCGCCTGCGCGATCGAATGAGTGCTCTACCTCGTCAAAGACATGCTCGACGACACTCTCGTAGACGTCGCTCATCTCCAGCGGAATGAATCCCTCATCCAGGAGGAAATCGACCGATGCATGGCCGTAGGTTTCGATGTCCAGGGTCGGTCGATTGTCGAAGCGGCGCGATTCGCCGGCCAGGTGGATGCGGGCGACCAGCCTGCCCAGTTGACGCATCAGGCTGCGGTTATCGAGATCCGGCGCCCGGCCGCCCTTGCATGGCGACACCGAGACTCTGAACGGGCCTGCATGGTGCAACGTCCTGCCATTGAGGCGGAGCGGGGGAACGACGGGAATCTCCAGTGCTGCAAGTTCCTCCGCGAACGCATGTTCTTCGAGGATCGCGGCGTCGCTCCAGCGACCGGGTCGGTAAAATTTGGCAACGACCGGCGCGGCATCCTCGATGCCGACCTGGTAGACCCGATTCTCGTAGCTGTTCAGCGTCAGAAAGCGTCCGTCGCAGCGCAGGCCGAGCCCGTCGAGCGTGGACAGAATCTGTTCGGGTTCGAGGTTGAGATAGGCGAGGGTGGACTCGTCGGCTGTCGGCGGCATGTCATTCCAGCTCGAAAGTGAGCCCCGCGTTGTCCTGCAGTCGTCGCAGCAGGAGATCGCCCATCGCGACGGACGGCGTCCAGCAGCCGCCGCCGATATCGAGATCGTCGAGCGCCAGGCAGACGGCGCATTCCGCCAGCATCTTGCTGGTGGATCCGTATCCCGGATCGCGATCACCGGTGACCCGCATGTGCATCAAGGCGCCGTCATGCCGTTTGCCGATGAGCTTAAGATTGAAGAAGCCGGATTCACGTTCCTGTCTCGACGGTCCCTCGCCCGGTTTCGGCAGGAGTCGCTGCACGATCGCTTTGCGCGTGAAGGGCATTGCCGCCGCGATGATGAACAGGCGCAGCGACATACCCATGAGCATGGCCTTGAGTCGACCCCCGAGTCCTTTGCCGGTCATCGTCGCTTCGCGATACCGGAAGTCCTCGCCATAGGCATATCCTGACAGCGCGTTGCTTCTCCTGACGACGCGCGTGTTGATCGTCGCCATGACGAATGGGGCGGTCCACACGTCCGCGTCGCCGATGTACCGGGCGCCGCGCTGATCGGGGCCGTCGGGGCCCTTGCGTTCGCCGTCCGGATTGAGCCCGTAAGGGTCGACCAGGATCCGTGCGATCGTCTTATCGGCGCGCGCCTCGTCGATGGCATTGAGCATGCTGGCGAACGTGCCGCCGCTCGCGCCGCCTTTGAGCGCGCGAACCAGCAACGTGATTTCGCCGCAGACATTGCCGTGTCGCTCCACGGCCGCTTTTTGCAGGGCGTAGACGCCCATGTCGGAAGGGATCGAATCGAAGCCGCAGCACATGACAATTCTCGCGCCGCTTTTTGCGGCCGCGTCGTGGTGCTGGTCGATCATCTTCCGGATCCACTGCACCTCGCCGCAAAGATCGCAGTAATGTGTGCCGTTGGCGGCGCACGCGGCGACGAGTTCGCTGCCGTAACGGGCATAGGGCCCGACCGTCGTCAGGATCACGCTCGCCTGGGCGGCGAGATCATGCATCGCCTGCGGGTCGTGGCTGTTGGCGACGATGACGTCCGGCGCCGGGCCGTCCGCCTTCAGCGCCTCGGCCAGTCGCTCGAGTTTCTCCCGGCTCCTCCCGCCGATCGCCCAGCGCAGCGAGCCGCCGAGCGGGTAGGTCGCGGCAAGGTATTCCGCGACCAGCTTCCCGGTAAAGCCGGTGGCGCCCCAGACGATAAGGTCGTAGGGCCGATTTCCTGAGAGACCGTTCTCGCTCATGGCCGCAGGTTAGAGACGGCCGTCACTGATTACAACAGGCGCGCTGGCACAGCGCTTGCGGAGCGACGATAATCTCCCCCGATTTCGTCTGCGGAGGAGCGAGCGGCTCTTAAACGATGGCTGCCACCAAGACCGAAGTGCTGATCGTCGGCGCCGGGCTCGTCGGCCTGGCGACCGCGATGCACGTCAAGAACATGCGGCCACGATCCAGCGTCACCGTGATCGAAAAAGGCAGCATGATTTCGGATCAGCAGTCCGGCCATAATTCGGGTGTCCTGCACGCCGGTATCTATTACGAACCCGGATCGCTCAAGGCCAAGTTCTGCGTCGAGGGTAATCAGCTCCTCGCCGGTCTTTGCCAGAAATTCAACATCCCGCTCGTTCGCTGCGGCAAGGTGATCGTCGCGAGCAGCGACGAAGAGGTGAGCCGCCTCGAGAGGCTGCATGATCGCGGCACCGATAACGGCGTCCCGGGATTGCGGATCATCGGCATGCGCGAGCTCCGCGAGATAGAGCCCAATGTCGTCGCCAAAAAAGCGCTCTACGCGCCCAATTCCGCGATCGTGGATTTCAGAAAAATAGCCGCCGTTTATGCGGCCATATTCGAGAAAGCCGGCGGTCTGCTGCAGCTCAATACCGAATTCCTGGGTTCACATGAGGAAGGCGGTCGTCGCCACGTGGTAACGACCCAGGGCGAATTCGACACCAAACTCGTCATCAATTGCGCCGGGCTGCAGTCGGACATGGTGGCCAAAAAGATGGGCAGCGAGCCCGAGGTACAGATCATTCCGTTTCGCGGCGAGTACTATTTGCTCAGGGAAGAGAGTCGCGACCTGGTCAAGGGGCTTATCTATCCGGTGCCGGACCCGTCGCTGCCGTTTCTCGATGTGCACCTGACGCCCCGGGTCAACGGCGATGTCGAAGCCGGCCCGAACGCGGTACTGGCGACCCGGCGCGAGGGCTACACACGGCGTGATTTCTCCTGGCCCGAGTTTCGCGACACTCTGCTGTATCCCGGATTCTGGCGTCTCGCGATGCGCCACTTCGGGGCCGGCGTAGCGGAGATCAATCGCAGTCTGCGGAAAGGCGTTTTCGTCAAGAGCCTGCAGAAACTCGTGCCGGACATCACGGCCGATGATCTCGTCCCTGGCGGCGCCGGTGTGCGTGCGCAAGCCGTGGACCGGCGAGGGCGACTGATCGACGATTTCTACATGGAGGAGGCGCCGGGCGCCATCCACGTACTGAACGCGCCGTCGCCGGCGGCTACCTCGTCCTTCCTGATCGGCAAGCACGTTGCAAATAAGGCGGACTTGCGTATTAATTCGGACTAGGCCGACTACACTACCGCTTTAACAAGAAACCGTTCCCGCGGTGGCTCAGCAGACGAGAAGCACTATGCGAAACCTGATTGCCCTGGC
>JABAOE010001313.1_pt7 | contig 43941 bp, 34 predicted proteins | sample 7062141 | NCBI WGS metagenome assembly JABAOE01 (sample SAMN14538627, study PRJNA623070) | marine sediment metagenome | biome: marine biome [ENVO:00000428]; feature: marine pelagic biome [ENVO:01000023]; material: deep marine sediment [ENVO:00002113] | place: India: Gulf of Khambhat ...
CGCACGCGCGCGAGCTCGCGCTCGAAGCCCGAGCGCACGCCCGGGTTCACCAGGCCGCAGTAGACGGCGACCTCGAAGTCGTAGAAGACGCGCGTGAGGGGGTCGTCCGAGCGAGTCCCATGCCAGGCGCGGGCGCCGTGGCCCAGGGTCAGGGCGAAAGCGAGCGCGAGAGCCGCCGCCCGGCGGTGCCTGCTGGAAATGAATGCGCTCATCGTCGTCGGCGGCGAAGCGTGCGCCGGGCGGGCGCCGCGGCCGGCATTATGACGGACGCCCGGCGCAGCGGAAAACGACGTCCGGTGCCGGCGGCGGAAAAAGCCCTCGAACCGCACAGGGTAACAGTGTAGGCTTGAGCCACGATGAACCGATCCCGTCGACGGTCCCGAGGCTGTCGCCCCGCTTCGTTTCGTCGCGTCCCGCGCGGGTCGACGCGAGCGTTGCGGGTGATCGGCCATGGGCAGCGGAGGTAGCAATGGACGTCAGAGTCAAGGAAACCCTGTATCACTACGTAGGCGGGCGCCGCGTCGACGGCGAGAGCGGCCGTTACGGCGACGTCTACGATCCGGCCACCGGAGAGGTCACCAAGCGGGCGCCGTTCGCCAGCGCCGACGAGGTGCGCGCGGCGATCCGCGTGGCCGCGGAGGCGCTGCCGGCCTGGGCGGCGACGCCGCCGGCACGCCGGGCGCAGGTGCTGTTCGCGTTCCGCGACCTGGTACGCAAGAACATCGACGAGCTGGCGCAGCTGGTGTCCGCCGAGCACGGCAAGACGATCGAGGATGCCAAGGGTTCGGTCACGCGCGGGCTCGAGGTGGTGGAGTTCGCCTGCGGTATTCCCCAGCTGCTCAAGGGCGAGTACACCGAGGCGGTGGCTTCCGGCGTGGACAGCTACTCCATGCGCCAGCCCGTGGGCGTGTGCGCCGGCATCACGCCCTTCAACTTTCCCGCCATGGTGCCGATGTGGATGTTTCCCGTCGCCATCGCCTGCGGCAACACGTTCGTGCTCAAGCCCTCGGAGAAAGACCCCTCGTGCTCGCTGCGACTGGCGGAGCTGATGAGCGAGGGCGGGCTGCCCGCGGGCGTGCTGAACGTCGTCATCGGCGACAAGGAGGCGGTGGACACGCTGTTGACCGAGCCGCAGGTGGACGCGGTGAGCTTCGTCGGCTCGACCGCGGTGGGTGAGTACATCTACAAAACCGGATGCGCCCACGGCAAGCGCGTCCAGGCGCTGGGCGGCGCCAAGAACCACATGGTGGTGATGCCCGACGCCGACATGGATCAGACCGTCGATGCCGTCATGGGCTCGGCTTACGGGTCGGCGGGGGAGCGCTGCATGGCCATATCGGTCGTCGTGGTGGTGGGTGAGGAGACCGGCGACGAGCTGGTCGGGCGCCTGGCGCCGCGCGTGCAAAGCCTCAAGGTCGGCCCCTACACCGCCGAGGGCGTCGAGATGGGCCCCCTGGTCACTCCCGAACACAACCAGAAGGTGCGGGGCTACGTCGAGCGCGGCGTCGCCGAGGGCGCCGAGCTGGTGGTGGACGGCCGCGGGCTCACGGTGCCGGGATACGAGAAAGGGGCTTTCCTCGGCGGCTGCCTGTTCGACCGGGTCAGGCCCGAGATGACGATCTACACCGACGAGATCTTCGGCCCGGTGCTGAGCGTCGTTCGCGTTGACAGTTACGACGCGGCGGTTGCACTGGTCAATGAGCACGAATACGGAAACGGCGCCGCCATCTTCACCCGCGATGGCGATTGCGCGCGTCACTTCACGTCATCGGTGCGCATCGGTATGGTCGGAGTCAACGTGCCAATTCCGGTTCCCGTGGCCTTTCACAGCTTTGGGGGGTGGAAGCGCTCGTTGTTCGGGGATCATTACATGCACGGCCCGGAGGGCGTTCGTTTCTATACCCGCATGAAGACCGTCACGGCACGCTGGCCGTCGGGCATACGCTCGGGGGCGGTGTTTCATTTCAAGGCGGGCGGGGAGCACTGAGACCGGCGCGGCGGCACCGCCGGCAAACGGGGCGGTGTCGCGACGGGCGCTCAGTGCTTGCCGGCGGCGTGGCGGCGCTCGGCGCCGGGCCCGCGCGCCGGCTGCTCACGCGAGCTTACACCGGCTGCGTCCAGGCGCATGTTGTCGATAAGGCGCACGCCACCGACACGGATGGCGATCAGCGCCTGCGCGCGCGCCATCGTGCCCCGGGGTGAGTCGGCCTGCCAGTGTTGCGGATCGCGGATGTCGGCATACTCGACCGCGACATCCGCCCGTTCGAGCTCCTCACGCATGACCGCGCGCAGGCTCTCGGCTTCGTGCACGCCGGATCGCCAAAGCTCACGGGCGCGCGCGAGGGCGCGGTAAACGCACGCGGCGCGGCGTCTCTCGATGTCGTTGAGCAGGACGTTGCGCGACGATCGGGCGAGCCCGGATTTCTCTCGCGATGTCGGGCACACCACGACATCGGGGAAACCCATCTCTTCGGCCAGGTCCCGCACTACCAGGCACTGCTGGAAGTCTTTTTCGCCGAAATACGCCCGGCACGGCCCCACGGTGCGGAACAGGCGCTCTACGATCGTGCGCACACCCGCGAGATGACCCGGCCGGTGCTCCCCCTCGAGACCCCGTCCATGCGGCCCGGGGTCCTGCAGCGGAATGCGCTCCAGGCTCTCGAGCTCGGGAAAGAAACCGCTCAAGGTCCCTTCGAACACCATGTCACAGCCCACCCGCTCGAGCTCGCAGCGATCCGCCTCGCGATCGCGCGGGTAGCGCTTGTAGTCTTCCGGGTCGTCGAACTGCAGGGGATTGACGAAAATGCTGACGCAGGTGACGTCGTTCTCCTCGATCGACCGCCGCACCAGGGAGAGATGTCCCTCGTGCAGCGCGCCCATGGTGGGCACGTAGCCGACGGACCGGCCTGCCTCGCGCTGTGCCGAGCACCAGCCGCGCGCGCTGGGCGGGTCAGGGAGGTGCAACATAATGGCGCGCAGAATGCCAGATCGACATGGGAAATTCCAGCATGTCGAAGGCCGTACTCTCTGCTTGAGAGGCGGGCGCATTTTGCAGTAGATTGCGCTGACGTGGCGGCACGTCCGCGGCAAGACCCGGAGGATGCGCCGCACGCGGCGACCCCGCCTCGATCGTCCGACCCGCGCCGGCGGTCCCGGCAAACGCGCCGCCGCCGGCTCGCGACGGATCCGGCGTCGAGCGCCGTTTTCCCCGACAGGGCCGGCAGTTGCTGCTACTCAGGGAAAGTGGTTTGCCCTCCATAACCGATACGCCCGCATGGCAGGCCCTGGCGTCGCATTGCGCGGAACTGCGCGCACGGCCCCTGCGCTCGCTGTTCGCCGAAGACCCGCAGCGGTTCGAGCGCTTCTCGATTCGCGTCGGCGACATCCTGCTCGACTACTCGAAGAACCGCATCGTGGCCGAGACGATGTCGCGTCTGTGCGCGCTGGCCGAAACCGCCGGCGTGCGGGAATGGGCGCGGCGCATGTTCGCCGGCGAGGCCATCAACGTGACCGAAGGGCGCGCGGTTCTGCACACGGCGCTGCGCAATCGCAGTGAGGCACCGGTGCGCGTGCACGGGCAGGACGTCATGCCGGCCGTGCGCGAGACGCTCGCGCAGATGCGCCGCTTCAGCGAAGCCGTGCGCAGCGGCGCATGGCGCGGTGCCGCGGGACACCCCATCCGAGCTGTCGTCAACATCGGCATCGGCGGCTCCGATCTCGGCCCGGCAATGGCCGTCGATGCCCTGGAAGCGTGCCGGGAGCAGTCGCTGACGGTGCGCTTCGTCTCCAACGTGGACGGCAGTCACCTCGCCATGACGCTCGCGGATCTCGAGCCCGAGTCGACCCTGTTCGTTGTCGTCTCCAAGACGTTCACGACCCAGGAGACGCTCGGCAACGCGCGCTCGGCCCGCGCCTGGCTGGAGCAGCGGCTGGGCCCGGACGCCGTCGCGCGCCACTTCGTGGCCGTCACCAGCGAGACGGCGCGGGCCCGCGACTTCGGCATCGACACGGACAACGTGTTCGCTTTCTGGGATTGGGTCGGGGGACGCTACTCGCTGTGGTCGGCCGTCGGGCTTGCGGTGGCGCTCAGCGTCGGCATGGAGCGCTTCGAGCAGATGCTCGACGGCGCTCACGCCATGGACCGCCATTTTCTCGACTCGCCGCTCGAGTCGAACATGCCGGTGACCCTGGCTTTGCTGGGCGTGTGGTACGTGAACTTCCTCGGCGCCGAGGCCCACGCGGTCATACCCTATGACCAGCGCCTGCGCCGCCTGCCGGCGTACCTGCAGCAGCTCGACATGGAGAGCAACGGCAAGTGCGTCGACCGTGACGGCAGGCGGATGGAATGCCATACAGGGCCCGTGATCTTCGGCGAGCCCGGCACCAACGCGCAGCACGCCTTCTTCCAGCTGCTGCACCAGGGCACGCGGCTCGTGCCGGCCGATCTCATCGCCGCGGCGGTAACCGATTTTCCCGTCGGCGAGCACCACGCGATCCTGATGGCCAACTTCCTTGCCCAGAGCACCGCGCTGATGCGGGGCCGGACGCTCGACGAGGCGCGCGCGCAGCTCGTGAAGGGGGGGCTCGAGCGCGCCGACGCGGATCGCCTGGCGCCGCATCGCAGCTACCCCGGCGACCGGCCGAGCAACAGCATTCTGCTGCGGCGGCTGGATCCGGGCACCCTCGGCGCGCTCATCGCCCTGTACGAGCACAAGGTGTTCGTGCAGGGCGTCATCTGGGGCATCAACTCGTTCGACCAGTGGGGCGTCGAGCTCGGCAAGCAGATAGCGGGTGGCCTGCTGCCCGCGCTCGGCGACGGTGACAGCGGCGTCGACGACAGCTCCACGCGGGGCCTGCTGGAGCAGTATCGGCGCTGGGCCGCGGATGGCTAGGCGGCCTTGAAAGCGCCGGCGGCTGTCGCCGCGACGCAGCACACCCCCGTGCGCCGGCCGTCGCTCAGGGGCGGTTCCGCGTCTTGAAGCCGCTGCCGCGCATGCCGGTTTCGGTGCGCCGCACGATCCGCGGCGTGTTCACCGATATCGACGATACCCTGACCACCGAGGGCCGGCTCACGGCCCCGGCCTACAGTGCGCTGGAACGGTTGCACGCCGCCGGCTTGCTGGTCGTGCCGATCACCGGCCGGCCGGCGGGCTGGTGCGATCACATCGCCCGCCTGTGGCCGGTCGATGCCGTCGTCGGCGAGAACGGCGCGTTCTACTTCCGCTACGACCGCGGGCGCAGGGTCATGCACAAGCGCTTCCTGCTCGGCGAGCGCGAGCGACGCGACAATCGTGAGCGCCTGCGCGCCCTGGGCGAGAGCATACTGGCGCAGGTGCCGGGAACGGCGCTGGCATCCGACCAGCTCTATCGGGAGTCCGACCTGGCCATCGACTACTGCGAGGACGTCCCTGCGCTGGGGCCGGACGTCGTGTCACGCATCACGGCGCTGGTGCGCGGCCACGGCGCCACCGCCAAGGTCAGCTCGATACATGTCAACGCCTGGTTCGGCGACTACGACAAGCTTTCCATGACGAAAATACTCATGCGGGAGTGCTTCGCCATTGATCTCGAGCGAGACGCGCAGGCATACGTCTTTGTCGGGGACTCTCCCAACGATGCCCCCATGTTCGGATTCTTTCCTCATGCGGTCGGCGTGGGTAACGTGAAGCGCTTTCTCGGGGAGCTGCAGGCACGACCGGCCTACGTGACCCGGGGGGAGAGCGGCGCGGGTTTTGCCGAGGTGGCACGCTTGCTGCTGCAGGCCCGTCGGCGCGCCGACTGACGGCGCTGCATCGCTCAGGCGGCCTCGACGGTCAGAACGATCTTGCCGATGTGGGCGCTGGACTCCATGAGCCGGTGCGCCTGTGCGGCCTGCGCGAGGGGAAACGCGGCATGGACCACGGGCTTCACCCGAGCGTCTCGCAGCAGCGGCCACACCCGCTGCTCGAGGGCACGGGCGATCTCCGCCTTGTCGGCGACACTGCGCGGACGCAGCGTGGAGCCGGTGACGGTGAGCCGCTTGAGCATGATCGGCAGCAGATTCATCTCGGCCTTCGGCCCGTGCTGCAGAGCGATCTGCACCAGGCGGCCCTCCACGGCGAGGCACTTCAGGTTGCGCGGCAGATAATCGCCGCCGATCATGTCCAGTATCAGGTCGACGCCCTCCCCGGCGGTGAGCTCGGCGATGCGTTCGACAAAATCCTCCCGGCGATAGTTGATGGCGGCGTCGGCGCCGAGCTCGTGGCACACGGCGCACTTCTCCTGCGATCCCGCGGTTGCGTAGACGCTCGCGCCGAACGCCTTCGCGAGCTGAATCGCGGTGGTGCCGATGCCGCTGGTGCCGCCGTGCACGAGGAAACGCTCACCCGCCTGCAGGCGCCCGCGCTCGAAGACGTTGGTCCAGACGGTATAGAACGTTTCCGGCAGTGCCGCCGCCTGCACCACGTCGAGGCCCTCCGGCAGCGGCAGGCAAAGGGGAGCGGCGGCGAGGCAGAACTCCGCGTACCCACCGCCGGTGACGAGCGCGCACACGGTGTCGCCGACGGCAGGCTTGTCGACACCGTCGCCGACCGCCGCCACCGTGCCGGCGATCTCCAGTCCGGGAATGTCCGAGGCGCCGGGAGGCGGAGGATACATGCCCTTGCGCTGCATTACGTCAGGCCGGTTGACCCCCGCCGCCGCCACCCGCACCAGCACTTCGTTCGGCCCCGGCGCCGGCACCGGGCGTGACGCCGGCTTGAGCACGTCGGGCTCGCCGGGCGCCTCGATCTCGATCACCGTCATGGTCGACGGCAGCGACTCACTCATGCGCCATCTCCTCGAACTTGTCGCGATAGAGCTCGATCCGGTTCACGTAGCTCTGGGCCGCCTGCATGAGACCGTCCACCTCCTGCTCGGAGAGCGAGCGCAGCACGCGCGCGGGCGACCCCACGACCAGAGAGCGGTCCGGGATCTCCTTGTTCTCCGCGATCAGGCTGTTGGCGCCGATGAGGCAGTGTTTGCCGATGCGGGCGCCGTTCAGTATGACGCTGTTGATACCGATCAGCGAGCCGTCGCCGACGCGGCAGCCGTGCAGCATCGCCTTGTGACCGACGCTCACGTTACGGCCGATCTCGAGCCGGTAGCCGGGGTCGGTGTGCAGCACGCTGGCATCCTGGATGTTCGAGCGCTCGCCGACGACAATGGAATCATTGTCGCCGCGGATGACGACGTTGAACCACACGCTGGAGAGGTGCTCGAGCACGACGTCGCCGATGACGCAGGCGTTGTGGGCCACGAACACGGTGCCGCGGATCTGCACGCGCGCATCGCCGAGCGAGAACCGCATCGCCGCCGCCGCTGTCAGGCCTGCGGCAAGCGGCCGAGGTCGAGCTCGGCGCGCAGTCCCGGCTCGGGTGCTTTCAAGCTCCCCCGCATCACGGAGGAGAGCTTCTCCATCAGCGTCTTCTTGCTCGTGTAGGTGACCTCGTAGAGGTCGCTGTCCGCGCTTGCGGCCAGCAGGTAGTCGTCGCTGGTGCGGATCTCGTCGATGAGCCTGAGCTCGATGGCGCGTGTGCCGTGCCAGTGCTCTCCCGTGGAAACCTTCTCCAGGTCCAGTCCCGGCCGGTGGTCGTCGACGAACTCCTTGAACAGGGCGTGGGTGTCCTCGATGTCCTGCATGAGCTTGTCCCTGGCCTTGTCCGTCGTCTCGCCGAACAACGTCACCGTGCGCTTGTATTCACCGGCCATGAACTGCTCGAAGTCGACGTCGTGACTCTTGAGCAGGCGATGAAAGTTCGGGATCTGCGCGAGCACACCGATCGACCCGACGATGGCGAAAGGTCCGGCGATAATCCTGTCGGCGACGCAAGCCATGAGATAGCCGCCGCTGGCGGCGACCTTGTCGACGGCCACCGTAAGCGGGATCTTCTTCTGCCTGATACGGGCGAGCTGCGATGCCGCCAGTCCGTAAGCGTGCACCATGCCGCCGGCGCTCTCCAGGCGCACCAGCACCTCGTCGGTGTGACGGGCAACGGTCAGCAGCGCGGTGACCTCCTCGCGCAGCGACGCCACCGCCGAGGCCCGGATGTCGCCGTGAAAGTCGAGCACATAGACGCGCCTGCGGGCTTCGTCGTGCGCATCGCGGGCCTGCTTTGCCTCGACCTTATGGCGCTGTTTCTTCTGCTTGCGCTTCTGCTTTAACCGCTTCTTCGGCAGAATGGCGGCTTCCAGCGAGTCGGCCATGGCCTCGAACTTGCGGTTGAGATTCTTGATTTCAATGTGCTCCTTGGCCTGGCTCTTGATGCGGGCGGATGCGGCCAAGGCAAACGCGATGATGACGACGACGGCCACGACGATGGTTGCCGTCTTCGCCATGAACAGTCCGTAATCGCTCAGAAACTCCACAGCCGGCCCGTGCGCTCCGCAAAAAAACGAGGCGAGAGTCTAGCATCGAACGCCGGCGGTTTGTATCGACGCTCCCGGCGCCAATGTTGGGCAATGCACCGCGGCGGCGTTGCGGACGCACAGGTGAGGTGAACGAGATGGCGGGTTCCAATGCTGTGGAGGGCGCCGTGGTCGGCGTCGCCGGCTGCGGCGCCATGGGGCTGCCCATGGCACAGCGGCTCCACGCCGCGGGCTTCGAAGTGTGTGGCTTCGACATCCGGCCGCTCGGTGAATTTGGCGAGTTCCGCCATCACATGGTGGCCGACCCCCAGGCGTTCGCGCGCCGCGTCGACGTGGTGTTCTCTGTGGTGCGCGACCTCGACGAGACCCTGCGTCTGTGCTTCGACGAGCAGGGAATCTTCGCCGCGTCGCCGCGAGCGCGCACGCTGGTCGTCAGCTCCACCATCTCGCCGCGTCAGCTTCGCGAGATTCGCAGACGTTTGCCGCCACGGGTGGCGTTGGTGGATGCTCCCATGTCGGGGGCGCCGTACTCTGCCAGGCAAGGCGCCCTCACGTTCATGGTCGGCGGACGCGTCGGGACGTTGCGGCTCGTGATGCCTTATCTCCAGGCCATGGGCGGCGCCGTGCACCATCTCGGTCCGCTCGGCGCGGGCATGACCGTCAAGGTGCTCAACAACTACGTGGCCTCGGCCTCGACGGTGGCGGTGCGCCGCGCCTACGAAATGGCCGCCGCGCTCGACATCGACATCGGGGTGCTGCGCGAGATCATGGCGCAGAGCTCCGGCGCCACCTGGTTCGGCGACAACTTCGAGCGCATCGACTGGTCACGGGAGGGCTATCGGCGCGACAACACCATCGGCATCCTGGAGAAGGACACGCTGTCGGCGCTGGATGCGGTGGAGGGCGTCGCCGATGCGCGGCGCCACCCGTTCGACGACGCCGTGCTCGAGGGTCTGCGGGCGCTCGAGGCGTTTACCCGCTGAGAGTTCCTAAAAGACGCTTCCTTGCAGGGGCACGTCGGCTATCCAGACGTAGCCGTCTGCATCGACGAGGTAGGCCTCGCGCAGTCCGTGCGCTTTGTCCGTGGCGGCTTCGAGAACGACGAAGCCGAGACGACGCGCGGCGGCCTGCGCCGCGTCGGGGTCGCGCCCGTGCAGGCGCAGCTCGACGCCGAGGCCGCGCGCCTCGGCCGCGGCGACGACACCGCGCATCGGATGGTCGTCATACGTGTGGTCGGCGTGCAGCGACCAGCGGGCGCCGTATCCCTCGAGCGCGGCGAAGTCGGGGTCGCTGTAGACGACGCGCGCGGCCAGCACCTCACGCTGAAAGACGAGCGATGCCTCGATGTCCTGCACCAGCAGGTTCACGGTGAGCCCGCTCAAGGTGCGGGCATAGGCGGCCGCGGGCATCCACGGGTCGCCGTCGCGCCGCTTCATCGCGGCGCGCGGGGCCGCCCGCCGCCGCGCGCGGGCGCCGGGCGCCGCCGTGCCGCTGTCGGGCGTGCCGTCACGGGTTCGATCGCAGCTTCGCCCAGGTGTCGCGCAGCGTCACCGTGCGGTTCAGCACCAGCGGCCGCTGGCCGCGGCCGCGTGTGTCGACGCAGAAGTAGCCCAGGCGCTCGAGCTGGTAGCGCTGCCCGGGCGCGGCGCCGCCCAGGGCGGGCTCAACGCGGCACTCGGTCAGGACCTCGAGGGAGTCGGGGTTGAGGGCGGCGGTGAAGTCCCGACTCCTGTCCGCCATCGGGTTGGCGACCGTGAACAGGCGCTCGTAGAGGCGCACCTCCGCCGCCAGCCCATGCTCGGCGGACACCCAGTGCAGTGTCCCCTTGACCCTGCGTCCGTCCGGGGCGTTGCCGCCGCGGGTGCCCGGGTCGTAGGTGCACCGCAGCTCGACGATCTCCCCCGCGTCGTTCTTGACGACGTCGATGCACTTGATGAAGTAGGCGTAGCGCAGGCGCACCTCGCGGCCCGGGGCGAGACGGAAGAACTTCCCCGAGGGGTTTTCCATGAAGTCGTCCCGCTCGATGTAGACGACGCGCGAGAAAGGTATCTTGCGTGTGCCCATTTCCGGGTCGTTGGGATGATTCGCCGCGTCAAGCTCCTCGATCCGCTCGCCCGGGTAGTTCTCGATGACCACGCGCAGCGGCCGCAGCACCGCCAGCGCCCGCGGCGCTGTTCGGTCCAGATCCTGCCGCACGCTGTTCTCGAGCAGCTCGAGCTCGATGACGTTGTCGCTCTTGGTGACGCCGACCCGCTCGCAGAAACTGCGCACGGATGCCGGCGTGTAACCGCGGCGGCGCAGCCCCGAGATCGTCGGCATGCGCGGATCGTCCCACCCCTCCACGTGCTTGTCCGCGACCAGCGCGGTCAGCAGGCGTTTGCTCATGACGGTGTAGCTCAGAGACAAGCGCGAGAACTCGATCTGTTGGGGATGGCAGGGAACGTCGAGCTGGTCGAGAAACCAGTCGTAGAGCGGGCGGTGGTCCTCGAACTCCAGCGTGCACAGCGAATGGGTCACGCCTTCGATGGCATCCGAGAGACACTGAGTGAAGTCGTACATCGGGTAGATGCACCACGCATCACCCGTCATCTGGTGGCTCTCGTGGCGGATGCGGTAGATCACCGGATCGCGCATGTTGAGGTTGGGCGACGCCATGTCGATCTTGGCGCGCAGCACGTGCTCGCCGTCGGCGAACTCGCCGGCGCGCATGCGCTCGAACAGGGAGCGGTTCTCGGCGACGGAGCGCGTACGGTAGGGGCTGTCGCGACCCGGTTCCGTCAGGGTTCCCCGGTGGGAGCGCATATCCTCGGCGCTCAGGCTGCACACGTACGCCTTGCCCTTGTCGATCAGTTCAAGGGCGAATTCGTACAACCGCTCGAAGTAGTCCGACGCATGACGCAGGTTTCCCTCGAAGCGGTAGCCGAGCCATGCGACGTCCTGCTTGATGGCCTCGACGTACTCCAGGCTCTCCTTCGCCGGGTTCGTGTCGTCGAAGCGCAGGTTGCACGTGCCGCCGTACTCCTCGGCGATGCCGAAGTTGAGGCAGATCGACTTGGCGTGGCCGATGTGCAGGTAGCCGTTGGGCTCGGGGGGAAAGCGCGTCACCACGCGGCCGCCGTTCTTGCCGGTGGCCACATCCGCGTCGATGATCTGGCGGATGAAGTTCGTCGGCGGTGTCGCGGCGCGGGCTGTCTTGTCCATGCGGGTCTCGGTCCGGGATGCGGGCGTGAGTGTGGGTTCAGGCGGTGCCGGCACCGCCCGTCTGCGGCCAGTCCTCGAGGTCGGCGTAGCGCCGCCGCGCGGTCTGCTCGACTTCTCGCAGGAACTTGCGCACGGGGAACTTGCCGTTGCGCGAGGGTCGCATGCGCGCGGCAACGTCGATCACGGCGGGGTGAATGTCGCTGCTCAGGGGATTCTGCGGCGAGGCCCTGACCCACTGTTGCAGCTTGTGGTCGGAGAACAGAGCCATCAGCGCCGCAAAGCGCGCCATGGCACTCTCGAAGCGTGCGCCGTCGTCGCCGAAGTGCTGCCGCAGCGCCGAGGCGGCCTTGAGATAGGGGCTGGCGGCGGCCGCGGGGTCGCCTGGGCGACGCAGCACCGCGGGCGCCCGCGCCTGCCCGGCGCGGATGCCGATGTCGACGATGGCCCAGAACTCAGAGGGCGAGAAGATGTCTACCACGAGTCCAATCCTGCCGAGATCGCGCCGCGTGGCCTGGTGCTCCGCGGGCGCGCTGTGCGGTGGATTCTAGCGCCTGGGGCGCCGCCGCCGCGAGCGGGCGCGCGTCGCGGCGGAGAGTGGTCGTGGCACCGCAGGCGGCGAGCAGGCACAATGCAGCCTGTCGGACCCGCGGCTCGTCCTGCGGCAACCGGCAACGGCGCAGGAGGAGACAAGCGATGAACACAGTGCGTGAACTGATCGACTCCAAGGGCGGGGCCGTGTGGTCCGTGGCGCCGGATGCGCCCGTTTTCGACGCGTTGTCGTTGATGGCGGAGAAGAACATCGGTGCCGTGGTGGTGCTCGAGGGCGATAACCTCGCCGGCATCCTCTCGGAGCGCGACTACGCGCGCAAGGTGATCCTGCTGGGCCGTTCCTCGCGAGAGACGCCGGTGCGCGATATCATGACGGCCAAGGTGACCTCCGTCGGCCCGGACGAGTCGCTGGACTCCTGCATGGAAGTGATGACGGCGCGGCGGATCCGTCATCTGCCCATCCTCGAGGACGGCCGGGTGCGGGGGGTGATCTCGCTCGGCGACGTGGTCGAGGTCATCCTGTCGAACCGCGAGAAGACCATCGGCCAGCTGGAAAGATACATTACGGGCAGTGCTGAGATCCCCTGAGGCCCCCCGGCGGGGCGCTCGCCGGCCCGCGCCAACACCCGCCCCGGGGGGCAGGCGGGGCGACGAGCGCGGCGCGAAAGTCGACGGCCAGGGGCCGGATTCGCCGCACTTGCATTTTCTTCCGCCGATCGCATGCGTTAAACTAACGTTGAGTCGCGCATAAGTAATTCTGATGACTGATCGAGGCGCTGGGGTCTCAGGACCCGGGCTGAGAATAACGAGTGGGGATCCGTCGCACACGGTCGCCTTGAGGAGGGGCGGCCGCCATGGGCGGAGCAGGTGGGGAACCTCGGGTGAAGCCGACCGACACCTCTAGCCCGGACTACTACCACAGGGTCGTCGACTGCCAGTGGGCCTGTCCGGCCCACACGGACGTACCCGGCTACATCCGTCTCATCGCTCAGGGGCGTCACACCGACGCCTACATGCTCAACCGGCGCTCCAACGTGTTTCCGGGCATCCTCGGCCGCGTCTGCGACCGGCCCTGCGAGCCGGCCTGCCGCCGAGGGCGCATCGAGGAGAAGCCGGTGGCGATCTGCCGGCTCAAACGCGTCGCCGCGGATCTCGCGGGCGACGTCGCGGCGTTGCTGCCGCGAGCCCCGTTGCACAAGAACGGCAAGCGCGTGGCACTGATCGGAGCGGGCTGCGCGTCGCTCACCGTGGCCAACGACCTGCTGCCACTGGGCTACGAGATCGTGATCTTCGAGCAGCATGCGACCACGGGCGGGCTCATGCGCACCAACATTCCCGCTTTTCGGCTGCCCGCGGAGGTGCTCGACCGCGAGATCGGCATGGTTCTCGACATGGGCGCGGAGCTGCGTCTCGGTCAGCGCGTCGAGAGCCTCAAGGCGCTGCTGGACGAGGACTTCGATGCGGTCTTCGTCGGCAGCGGCGCGCCACGCGGCAAGGAGCTCGACGCGCCGGGCCGCCATGACAGCGACCGGATCCACATCGGCATCGACTGGCTCGAGGCAGTGGCGTTCGGGCACGTCGACTCGGTGGGGGAGCGCGTGGTGATCATCGGCGGCGGCAACACGGCCATGGACTGCTGCCGCACGGCGCTGCGGCTCGGCGGCAAGCAGGTCAAGGTCGTGGCGCGCAAGCCCCGGCGTCTGCTCAAGGCTTCCGACTGGGAGCTCGAGGATGCCGAGGAGGAGCGCGTGGAGATCGTCCTGAACCATTCCCCCAAGGCCTTCGTCGTCGACAACGGCAGGCTGACCGGCGTGCGCTTCGAGCAGGTGGAGTGGCATGCCGACGAGCAGGGCCGGCTGCGCGCGAAGACGCTGGGGGAGGTGGTGATCGGGTGCGACACGGCCATTCTCGCCATCGGCCAGGACAACGCCTTCCCGTTCATCGAGCGTGATATCGGCGTCGAGTTCGACAAGTGGGACATGCCGGTCGTGGATCGGGTCACCCTGCAGTCGACGCGCGAGGACGTGTTCTTCGGCGGCGATGCCGCCTTCGGCCCCGAGAACATCATCTGGGCCGTGGAGCACGGGCATCAGGCGGCGATCTCGATTCACCGCTACTGCCACGGAGAGCCGGTCAGCGAACGGCTCCCGCCGCGCATGAACCTGCTCAGCACCAAGATGGGTCTCCACGAGTGGAGCTACAGCAACGCGTACGATCCCGAGCGTCGCAGCGTGATGTCGCACGTGGACCTGACCGAGCGGTTCGAGAAGCTCAACATCGAGGTTGAGCTCGGCTTCACCGCCGAGCAGACCGCCAGGGAGGTCGAGCGCTGCCTCAACTGCGATATTCAGACCGTCTTCACCGAAAGTCTGTGCATCGAGTGCGATGCCTGCATCGACATCTGTCCGGTGGATTGCCTGACGATCACGCGCAACGCAGAGGAGACGGATCTGCGCGAGCGCCTGTGCGCCCCGGCGCAGAACCTCGATCAGAGTCTGATGGTCTCGCAGGCGTTGCGGCACACGGGTCGCGTCATGGTCAAGGACGAGGACGTCTGTCTGCACTGCGGTCTGTGCGCCGAGCGCTGCCCCACCGACGCCTGGGACATGCGCAAGTCCGAACTGTTGATCCCCTACGCCGCCGACGAGGCGGTAGGCACAATGGAAGCACCGGCATGCAACCGCGCCCGCGCGTAAACGATTTCGTCATCAAGCTGGCGACGGTCAACGGCACCGGCTCCGCCAGCGCCAACAGCCTGCTCATGAAGGCTATTTTTCGCATGGGGGTGCCGGTGGTCGGCAAGAACTTCTTTCCCTCCAACATCCAGGGGTTGCCGACCTGGTATGAAATCCGGGTCAGCCGGGACGGGTATATGGCACGTTCCGGCCAGGTGGATTTCATGGTGGCGATGAACGCCGAGACCTACTCCAAGGACCTGGCGGAAGTGGCCGCCGGGGGCTACCTGCTCTACGACGCGACCTGGCCGCGACAGAATCTGCTGGCGCGTGAGGACGTCACCGTGCTGGGCATTCCGCTGTCGGGGTTGTGCAACGAGCGTTTCTCCAACCCGCGCGCGCGCATACTGATGAAGAACGTCGCCTACCTCGGCGCCGTCGTGGCGTTGCTCGACATCGACATGGATGTGGTTCGCGGACTTCTGCAAGAGATCTTTGCGGACAAGCAGGCACTGATCGCATCGAACATGGAGGCCATCGATCTCGGCTATCAATATGCCAAGGAGAACTTCGATTGCCCGCTGCCGCTCCGGGTGGAGCGCATGGAGGGCACCGCCGATCACATCATGATCGATGGCAATACCGCCGCCGCTCTGGGTTGTCTTTATGCCGGTGCGACCGTGGCGCCCTGGTATCCGATAACGCCGTCCACCTCGCTCATGGACGCTTTCAAGAGTTTCTGCGCCCAATATCGCACCGACGCGCAGTCGCAGCGCAACCGCTATTGCATCGTGCAGGCGGAGGACGAGCTGGCGGCCATCGGCATGGTGCTGGGAGCGGCCTGGAACGGCGCCCGGGCGTTCACGTCGACGAGCGGTCCGGGACTGTCGTTGATGAGCGAGTTCATCGGTTTCGGCTACTACGCCGAGATCCCCGCGGTGATCTTCGACGTGCAGCGGGTGGGCCCTTCGACGGGAATGCCCACGCGCACGCAGCAGGCCGACGTGCTCGCTGCGGCTTACGCTTCGCACGGGGACACCAAGCACGTGCTGTTGTTTCCCGCCAACCCCGCAGAGTGCTTCGACTTCGCGGTGCGGGCCTTCGACCTGGCCGAGCGCTTGCAGACCCCGGTCATCGTGCTCTCCGATCTCGACATCGGCATGAACGACTGGATGTGCCCTCTGCTCGAGTGGGACGACGCCTACCGACCGGACCGGGGCAAGGTGCTTACCGCCGAGCAGTTGGCCGCAATGGAGAGCTTCCACCGCTACCTCGACGTGGACGGCGACGGCGTGTGCTATCGCACTTATCCCGGCGAGCATCCCCGCGGCGCCTACTTCGTGCGCGGGTCCGGCCACAACCGCAAGGGTGTCTACACGGAGGACGCCGCCGAGTACAAGGAGGTGCTGGACCGCCTGCTTGCCAAGTCGGAGCTGGCCAAGACCCTCGTGCCCGCGGCGCTCATCGAGCGGGAGAAGAAGACCGACCGGGCCATCGTCTCGTTCGGCAGCAGCGACGGCGCCGCGCGCGAGGCCGTGGACCGCCTCGCGCGCCAGGGCGTTGTGCTCAACTACCTGCGCATCCGGGGGTTTCCCTTCGACGACGATGTCAGGGAGTTCATCGATGCGCACCAGACACTGTTCGTGGTCGAGCAGAACCGGGACGCGCAGATGAGAGCCTTGCTGATTCTGGAGGCGGGCGCACCGGCCGAGAAGCTGGTTTCCATTCTGCACTACGACGGGTTGCCGATAGACAGCAATTGCATCGTGGATTCCATCACCGACCGCCTGGAGCACGGTATCGCCGCATGAGCTACATCCGCTTACCCAAGGTGGCCCATCCGAAGCTGCCTCGCAACGATCTCGGCCTGACCATTCGCGACTACGAGGGCGCCATGTCCACGTTGTGCGCGGGTTGCGGCCACGACTCGATCTCCGCAGCGCTGGTGCAGGCTTTCTTCGAGCTCAGCATCGCCCCTCACCGGGTGGCCAAGCTCAGCGGTATCGGCTGCTCGTCGAAGACGCCGGCGTACTTCATTGCGTCGGCTCACGGCTTCAACTCGGTGCACGGCCGCATGCCGGCCGTCGCCGCCGGCGCCAACGCCGCCAACCGCAGCCTGCACTACGTGGGCGTATCGGGGGACGGCGATTCGCTGTCCATCGGCCTGGGGGGCTTCTCTCATGCCGTGCGGCGCAACCTGGACATGCTCTATCTCATCGAGAACAACGGCGTCTACGGCCTTACGAAGGGTCAGTTCTCGGCGTCCGCCGACATCGGCTCCAAGGCCAAGAAAGGCGAGGTCAACCGCCAGCATCCCATTGATCCGGTGCTCACGACGCTCGGTCTCGGCGGGTCGTTCATCGCCCGGGGCTTCTCCGGCGACAAGACGCAGCTCGTGCCATTGCTCAAGGCGGGCATCATGCACCGCGGCTTCGCCATGATCGACGTGCTGTCGCCGTGCGTTACTTTCAACGATCACGAGGATTCCACCAAGAGCTACGCCCACACGCGACAGTTCTACCACCCCACGGTGCACGCCGATTTCGTGCTGCCGAGCGCGACGATCACGGCCTCGTACGCCGAGGGCGAGACCATCCCGGTCAAGCTCCACGACGGCAGTCGAATACTGCTGCGCAAGACGGCGCCGGACTACGACCCCACCGACCGCGGCCGCGCCTTCGAGTACGTGCAGAAGCACCAGGAGCAGGGTGAGATCGTGACGGGTTTGTTGTACATCGACAAGGACGCGCCCGATTTTCATGCCACGGCCAACACGGTGGACGAACCGCTCTCGGGCCTGCGTTACGAGGATCTGACCCCCGGCGCCGAGGCGCTGCAGCGCATCCAGCGCAGCTACCGCTGAGTCCGGGCGCGCCGGCCAACGCCCGGTCCCTCGAGCGCGGCCCGGCGCCGCGTCTTCCCAGCCCACGCTCTGACCCGGCGGCGCCGTCAGCCGCCCGCGATCCACTCGTAGGCATGCAGCGCCGCCGCCGCGACCGCCAGCATGCTCGTGCAGTAAAGCGCGTTCCATCGCGAGAACTGCCAGCTCGGTATGCCGTAGCGGCCCTGCAGGATCAGGTGGGTGCCCGAAAGCGGGCTGGCGGCGTTGCCGATCGACCACGTCATGAGGAACATCGCCGCGACGAGGTTGGGGTCGGGGCTGATCGGTGTGAGCATCGCCGCCAGTATCGAGACGACGATAATGGGGTGAATGCCGACGACGGCGAGCACGACGAGCACGCACAGGGTGAGACTGGCGGTGCCGGCGTCGAGCTCGGCGAAGGGGATCCAGGCGCCGATGGCGGAGGTCAGTCCGCCGGTCCCGACCGTCAGCACGCCGGCGGCGAGAAACAGGCACAGCTCGCCGCTCATGTCCGACAGCCGGCGCTCGACGTGATCGCGCAGCGTCGCCACGGCGCGCACCGGTCCTTGTCGGGCGGCCAGCAGCACCAGGGTCAGCGCCAGGGACATGGCCGCGATCAGAATCAGTATGGAGAGCTGCGGCAGAAGCTCGTGGGCCGCGAGCACGCCGAGGGCGAGCAGCGCCGGCACGCGCAGGCTGTCGAAGCGGATGGGATAGCCCTCGAAATCGTCAAGGGTGTCCGCGCCGGCCAAACGCGCGGCGCCGTAGACGTAGGCCAACGCGCAGCAGGCCATCGGGATGCCGATGCAAAGCAGCACCGGCAGGCGGGCGGTGGGTATGTAGGCGAGGACGATGGCGGTGCCGCCGATGAACGGCGACCAGAACGCGCAGGCGGAGAACGCGCGTGAGAAGAGCCTCGCGGTGACCGGGTCGAGATGCCGCTGGCGCGTCAGCCGGTCACCGATGATGATCACCGAGGAGACGTTGATGACGGCGCCGAACAGATGCACGCCGAGCAGGGTTCGCAGGTAGGCGGCACCTCCCCGCGGCAGGCGCTCGTGTCCCGCGGTCGCGGGCAGGCTTACCAGGCGCAGGAAGCTGATGGCCACCAGCATGGACAGCAGGGCATGGTTCCGCGACAGCGCATCGTCGACCGCGACCGCGCCGGATGCGAAGGCGGCCCAGGCGATGAGCGCCAGCCCGACGGCGGCGATCGCGCCGACCTGCAGGCGCTGTCTCGGGCCGAGATTGCGAACCAGCAGCGCGGCGGCGAGCCAGCCGGCAACGCCGGAAGGCCATGCGGGCACGGCCGGAATAACGCCGTGGGCGATGGCCAACACGGCCATCGCTGCCAAGAGCCAGCCGGCGATGAGGCGCCGGGCGTGGGGCTCGCCGAGCGGCGAGCGGCGTGGCGGCGCTGACACCCGGCTTCGGCGCAGGGAAGGCGCGCGCGCGTCAGTCGTCCTCGCCGGCGCCGGCGTCGAGCGTCTCGTGGGGGGCGAAGTCCACGTGAATGTGATTGCCGTCGGGATCGTGGAGGTGGATCTGCGTGATGTTCACGTCGGGCACGACGGCAACGCGGTAGGCGATGCCGTGTGCCTTGAGCCGTTCGACGAAGGCGCCGAGACCGCGGGCGCGAAAGGCGAAATGCTCGAGGCTTACCGGCGCGGCCTCCACCGCGGCGGGGATCTCGACCAGATGAACGACGGCTTGCTCGTCGCAGTAGAGCCAGGCGCCGTCGAAAGCGAAGGGCGGTCGCGCGCCGTCGCGCAGACCGAGAACATCGCAGTAGAACTTCTTCGATGCCGGGAGATCGGACGTACGGACGTTGACGTGGTCTAGCGCTTCCAGAGTCATTTCTGCTGCCTCACGGGTGATGGGTCGCGGCTGGGGCCGAAGCCGCCGCCGCCGGGAGTCTCGATGACGATCACGTCGCCGGCCTGCACGCGGGTCTCGTCGGTGCCGTGCAGTGGCTCGCGCGTGCCGTCGGCGCGCTCGATCCAGTTTTTGCCGGTAGCGCCCGGCGACCCCCCGGCCATGCCGTAAGGCGCCACCTTGCGGTGCCCCGAGACGATGGCGGCGGTCATGGGCTCGAGAAAGCGCAGGCGGCGCACGGCGCCGTCGCCGCCGCAGTGGCGGCCCTTGCCGCCGCTGCCGGGGCGAATGGCAAAGCCTTCCACGCGCACGGGGAAGCGCCACTCCAGCACTTCGGGATCGGTCAACCGCGAATTGGTCATGTGGGTATGCACGGCATCCGTGCCGTCGAAGTCGGGCCCGGCGCCGGAGCCGCCGCAGATCGTCTCGTAGTACTGATAGCGCTCGTTGCCGAAGGTGAGGTTGTTCATGGTGCCCTGGGCCGCGGCCATGACTCCCAGCGCTGCGTACAGCGTGTCGGTGATGACCTGGGATGTCTCCACGTTGCCGGCGACGACGGCAGCGGGATATTGCGGGCTCAGCATCGAGCCTTCGGGAATGACGATCTCCAGCGGCTTGAGGCAGCCGTCGTTCATCGGGATCTCGTCGTCGACCAGGGTACGGAAGACATAGAGCACCGCCGCTCGGGCCACCGCGGACGGCGCATTGAAGTTGCTGCGCTGCTGCGGCGAGGTTCCGCTGAAGTCGATGACCGCGCTGCGGCGCGCGGCATCGATGGATACCGTCACCTCGACGTGACTGCCGTCGTCCATGGGGTAACGGTAGTGCCCGTTCTTCAGCACCCCGAGAACGCGCCTGACCGCCGCCTCGGCATTGTCCTGCACATGTTGCATGTAGGCGCGCACCACGTCGAGGCCGAAATGCCGCGTCATCTTGCGCAGTTCCTGCACGCCCTTCTCGTTGGCCGCGATCTGGGCCTGCAGGTCGGCGATGTTCTGGTGCACGTTGCGCGCCGGATACGGGCCCGACGCAAGCAGTGCCGCGATCTCCGCCTCCAGGAACCTGCCCTGGGCGACGAGCACGACGTCGTCGATCAGCACGCCTTCCTCGTCGATGTGCAGGCTGTGAGGCGGCATGGATCCCGGCGTAATGCCGCCGATGTCGGCGTGGTGTCCCCGCGAGGCCACGTAGAACAGGATCTCGTCGCGTTGCTCGTGGAACACCGGTGTGATTACGGTGACGTCGGGCAGGTGGGTGCCCCCGTTGTAGGGGTTATTGAGCACGTACACGTCGCCGCGGAGCATGCCGGCGCCGCGGCTGCGGATCACCGTGCGCACCGACTCGCTCATGGAGCCGAGATGGACCGGCATGTGCGGCGCGTTGGCGATGAGCTGCCCTGCGGCGTCGAACACGGCGCAGGAGAAGTCCAGCCGCTCCTTGATGTTCACCGAGTACGCCGTGTTCTCGAGCGCCGCCCCCATTTGCTCGGCGATCGACATGAAAAGGTTGTTGAATACCTCGAGCATGACCGGGTCGGCGTGGGTGCCGACGGCCACGCGCCCGGGCAGCGGCACGACGCGATTCATGACGAGGTGATTGCGTGCCGTGACCTCGGCGCGCCAGCCGGGCTCGACGACGGTCGTGGCGGTCTCCTCGACGACGATCGCCGGACCGTCGATACGGTCGCCGGCCCGCAGCTGCGTCCGTGCGTACACCGGCGCCCGATGATGCGCATCCGCGGTGAACACGTCCACGGTGTCGAGCGGTTCGGGGGCCGCGGTGCGCGCCGCAACCTCCAGCACCGGATCGGGTATTGTCTCGGTCGCACCCACCGCCTCGACGACCATGGCTTCCACCACCAGGGGCTTGTCCTGCATGACGAAGCCGAAGCGCTCGCGGTGGCGCCCCTCGAACTCCCGCCGCATGGCCGCGGGCTCTGCGAACACCACCGCCAGTGACGAGTCCGTGCCCTCGTAGCGCAGGTGCACATGCTTGTGCACACGCACCGCCGTCGCCGCGATGCCCTGATCGAGCACCTCCTGGCGCGCGTCCCGCTCGAGCGGCGCGAGCACGTGCGGCAGGGTGTCGGCGAGCACCTCGTCGAGGCGCGTCTCCACGGCGCGCTCGCGCATGGCGCGTATGTCGGCCAGACCCATGCCGTAGGCCGAGAGCACGCCGGCGAGGGGGTGGATGAACACCGTCTTCATGCCGAGCGCATCAGCCACCATGCAGGCGTGCTGCCCTCCGGCGCCGCCGAAGCAGCACAGCGCGTACTCGGTGACGTCGTAGCCCCGCTGCACGGAGATGCGCTTGATGGCGTTGGCCATGTTCGCGACCGCGATGCGGAGAAAGCCGTCGGCCACCTGTGCCGGGGTACGCGTGTCGCCGGTGCTCTGCGCGATGCTCTCGCTCAGCCCAGCGAATCCGCTCTCGACGACGTCGCGGTCGAGCGGCAGTGTGCCGTCGGGGCCGAAGATCGCCGGAAAGAATCGCGGGTCGAGCTTTCCCACCATCACGTTGCAGTCGGTGACCGTGAGCGGGCCGCCGCGGCGGTAGCAGGCCGGACCCGGGTTCGCTCCGGCCGAGTCGGGGCCTACGCGGTAGCGCAGGCCGTCGAACTTCAGTATGGAGCCGCCGCCGGCGGCGACGGTGTGAATACGCATGATGGGCACGCGCATGCGCACGCCGGCCACGAGGGTGTCGAACGCGCGCTCGTACTCGCCGGCATAGTGCGCGACGTCCGTGGAGGTGCCGCCCATGTCGAAGGTGATGATGTTGTCGAAGCCCGCCATGGCGCTCGTCTCCACCGCGCCGACGATGCCGCCGGCGGGGCCGGAGAGGATGCTGTCCTTGCCCTGGAACAGTCGCGCGTCGGTGAGTCCGCCGTTGGACTGCATGAACATCAGGCGTACGCCTTCGAGCTGTGCCGCCACGCCGTCGACGTAGCGGCGCAGGATGGGCGAGAGGTAGGCGTCGACCACCGTCGTGTCGCCGCGGCTGACGAGCTTCATCAGCGGGCTCACCTGGTGGGAGACGGACACCTGGGTGAAGCCGATGGATCGTGCCAACGCGGCGACCGCCTTCTCGTGATCGTGAAAACGGTAACCGTGCATGAAGACGATGGCGCACGAGCGAATGCCGCTGTCGTAGGCGGCCTGCAAGCGCTCGCGGGCGCCGTCGAGGTCCACCGGCACAAGCTCCTCGCCGTCGGCGCCGTGGCGCTGATCGACCTCGACGATCCGCTCGTAGAGCAGCTGCGGCAGGACGATGTGGCGCTCGAACAGGGCGGGGCGGTTCTGGTAGCCGATGCGAAGGGCGTCGCCGAAGCCCCGGGTGATGACGAGCACGGTGCGCTCGCCCTTGCGCTCGAGCAGCGCGTTGGTGGCGACCGTCGTTCCCATCTTGACGGCGTCGATGGTGTCGGCGTCGAGCGGCTCGGACGTCGACGCCCCGAGGGCATTGCGAATGCCCTGAATGGCCGCGTCGGCGTAGCGCTCGGGGTTATCGGAGAGCAGCTTGTGCGAGACCAGCCCGCCGTCGGGGCGCCTGGCCACGACGTCGGTGAAGGTGCCGCCCCGGTCTATCCAGAACTGCCACTTGGATGAAGGGCTTGGCACGGCGAGCGATTATACCTGTTGCAGCGTCGCCGGGGTCGCCGTCCGTGTTGCGCGGATCGAAATCGTGCCGGGCACGCCCGTCATCTGCGCCACCACGTCATGGCCGCGGCGCGATGTTCTTGTTCATGCGGAACACGTTGTCGGGGTCCCAGCGGCTCTTGACCTCGACCAGGCGGTCGTAGTTCGCACCGTAGGCGGCGCGGATGCGCTCTTCGCCTTCTTCTTCGGTCAGAAAATTGACATAGGTGCCGCCGGTGGAGAAGCGCGACATGTCGCGCCATGCCGTGCGCGCCCAGTCGATGTGGGCCGCGTCCTCTTCGGCCGACTCCCAGGAGGCGGTGATGTTGAGCACCACCTTGGCGTCGCGGTTGCCCATCGGCGAATGATCCGCCGCCAGCGCATTAAGGGCGCCGTCGACGGGGAACAGGATGATCGCCGAGTGCGGGGAATCGATGCGTGCGGCGTGCGAGCGGTAGGCGGCCAGCAAGTCCGCGTCTATCCCCGCAAGGTATTCCGATTTCCAGTAGTAACGCCGCCCGTTCGGCTGCGTGGCGTCGAGAATGCTCTGCTGCGACACATAGGGTCGCCGTTGCACGACGTCGCCCACCGGTGTGCCGCAGCTTCGCAGGGCGGCCAGATCCCTCTCCGCCTGGGCGGCCGTGCCGGTGTGGCAGACCACGACGGCGACGATGGGTTCGCCGTGCATCGGCTGCGGCAGCCAGGGCGCCGGCGGGGCCTTGCGCATCACCGCGGCGCACGTGAGCTCGGGCGGGGCGCTCGCGACGAGCTCGCGATAGGCGTCGAGAACCTCGCCGGCCTCCGCGGCGCTCCAGGCGATCAGGCCGCCGGTGATCTCCGGGCCGACGGGGTAGAGCCGGTACTCGATGTTCGTCACCACGCCGAAGTTGCCGCCGCCCCCGCGCAGACCCCAGAACAGATCGTCATTCTCGGAGTCGCTCGCGCGCACGAGGTCTCCGTTCGCGGTGACGACGTCCATCGACACCACGTTGTCGCACGTCCAGCCGTGCCGGCGCGTCAGGTAGCCGAAGCCGCCGCCGAGAGTGAGCCCGGCCGCACCGGTGTTGGACACGAAGCCGAGCACCGCCGCCAGGGCGTGCAGCTGCGTCTCGCGGTCGACGTCGCCGAGGGTGGCGCCGGCCTGCACGTTGACCGTGCCGCGGCCGGCCTCGACCCATGCGCCGCGTGCCTGCGACAGGTCGATCATCAAGGCGTCGTCGGCGGCGGCGAGACCGGCGATGTTGTGACCGCCGGCGCGGATGGTGAAGGCCATATCTTGCTCGCGTGCGAAGCGCACGCACGCGACGACGTCGGCTGTGCCCAGGCAGCGCGCAACGAGGGCGGGGCGGCGGTCGATCATGCCGTTCCACAGGCGCCGGGCCTCGTCGTAGCCGGCGCCCCCCGGTGTGAGCACCGGGCCGCGAAGTGCCTGCTGCAGCCGCTCGGCTTGTTTTGAGTGCGCGTCTTGCATCGGGTGTCCTCCTGTGCACCGGCGGCGGATGCCGGCCGGCGCCCGTGCGGATTCACTGCGGGACCCGCGCCGCAGCCGTGATCCGGCTTCAGCCCGGGGGGCGAATGCCGAGCAGGTCGAGAAGCGCCGTGCTCCTGGGAGCCGACGCCACGATCCACTCCTTACGTCGCTTCGACAATCGCTTTATACCGGACTCGGCCCGCAACGCAAGCGCATGGCTGCCGAGCCGCACGCAGTAGGCGAGCCGCAGGGGTCCGCGGGATCGCAGGTACTTGGCCCCGCGCCCGCTCGTGCCCGCGTGCTCCTCGAGCCGCCGGGGCACGTCCGTGGAGACGCCGGCGTAGAGGCTGCCGCAACGCGTTCGCACGAGATACAGGTACCACGGCCTCATCGCTCGCCGCCGTCGCACTCGCAGCCGGCCGAACGGGCGGCTCGATGTTGCGCCGCCGAGGGCAATTGGTTTGAAATCCCGGTCTCGAGACGTCGCCGCCCATGAGCCGTGCCCACAAACTCGTCAGCCCGTGACGGCGCGCGCGCCGCGCCCATGCGGCTCGACCCCGTCAGCGGCCTCGTCGTGGGCGTGCCTTTCATCGCCTCACCCAACTGCAACGCCCGCCCGGCGGGGACCGCCATCGACGTGGTCGTGGTGCACGCCATCAGTCTTCCGCCGGGGCAGTTCGGCGGCCCCGAGATCGAGGCGTTCTTCTGCAACCGCCTCGACCCCGGCGCGCACCCGTTCTTCGAGACGATTGCCGCAGTGCGGGTCTCGGCGCACTTTCTCGTGCGGCGCAGCGGCGAGCCGGTGCAGTTCGTGCCTGCGACGATGCGGGCGTGGCATGCCGGTGAGTCCTTCTGCCTCGGGCGCCGCAACGTCAACGACTTTTCCGTCGGCATCGAGCTCGAGGGTTGCGACGAGGTGGCGTTCGAGGATGCGCAGTACGAGACGCTCGCGCGGCTGACGCGGTGCCTCATGGTTGCGTATCCGGCGATCACGATGGAACGGATCTTCGGACACAGTGACGTGGCCCCGGGCCGCAAGACCGACCCCGGGCCGCACTTCGACTGGGGGCGCTTGCGCCGTCTGCTGAGCTGAGGCGCCCTCAGGCGTCCGGCGCGTGCCGCCGCTGATGCCACAGCACGTCCTCGCGGCCGGCGGCGACGTTGAGGCTGCGTGCCATGACGAACAACAGATCCGAAAGGCGGTTGAGATAGCGGCCCGACGCCGGGTTGCCGTCAGCCGAGCGCGTGATGGGCAGCAGGCGACGCTCGGTGCGCCGGCACACGGCGCGGGCCAGGTGACAGTAGGCCGCGGCAAGCGACCCGCCCGGAAGGATGAATTCCTTGAGCGGCGCCAGCGGCTCGTTGAGCTCATCGAGCAGCGCTTCGAGAGCGTTCACGCCGGCGTCGTGCACGAGCGCGTGGCCCGGCATGCTGAGCTCGCCGCCGAGATCGAACAGCGTGTGCTGGATCTCGGTCAGGGCGGCTTCGATCGTCGGTGGCAGCGTCTGCGTCAGGAGCAGGCCGATGACGCAGTTGAGCTCGTCCACCGCGCCCATCGCCTCGACGCGGGGATCGGTCTTGTCGACGCGGCGGCCGTCCGCAAGGCCGGTCGTGCCGGCATCGCCGGTCCGCGTGTAGATCTTGGACAGCCGATGGCCCATGTGCGTCTCCGTCGCTGCGAGCGGATTGGCGAGAGGCCGCCGGGGAGGCGCGAGGACGCGTTGCGCAGCCACACGGCGCGCGGCCCCGATCGCGGGCCCGGCGGCGCCGCGTCATTCTACGCGAGGGGGCGACGCCGCACCATGCGGCGCCGCGTGTCAGCCGAAGGAAACGCGCAGCGCGGACGGCGGCCGCCCGGACGGCGGCGGCAGGCGCGTGTCGGCCGCGACGACGGGCCCGGAGGTCATGGCGATGCGCGCGCAGGTCGGACAACGGAACCATTGCTGCCGGCTGAGGCTGCTGGATTCCTGGTGGGTTTGGAACATGGGCGAGCGACAACGGCTGCAATGCATGCTGATTCCCTCCCGGCTGCGACGTTGGAAATCCCCGCATCGGCGATGCCTGCCCGCCGCACGGCCACGGACGCTAGGCTATAGCGGCCCTTCGCCGCCGTCAATACAACATATGGGGGATCCCGGACGTGCGGCCACAATATCTCGCCCTATGGCGGGGTAGCCGGGGCACGGGCCCGATGCCGCGGGGCGCCGCCGCGGCCCCCGGCGGCCCGCGCCGGTACGGCCGCCGGGGCCGTCGCACCCGGCCCCACGGCCGCGCCTTGTCACGGCCGGGTCGCCTGAGTACCATCCCCCGCGGTTTCCACGATAAGACACTTCCCCGGCAGGTCCCCATGATCACGGGCAGTCTGGTGGCGCTGGTGACGCCGATGCACGCCGATGGCGCGGTGGACGTCGAGTCGTTGCAGCGCCTCATCGACCATCACATAGCGGCGGGCACCGACGCGATCGTCTCGGTGGGCACGACGGGCGAGTCGGCGACGCTCGACTTCGACGAGCACCGCGATGTCATCCGGCGCACCATCGAGCACGTCGCCGGGCGCGTCCCGGTCATCGCCGGCACCGGCGCCAACGCGACCTCGGAGGCCATCGAGCTCACGCGCTCCGCCCTCGAGGTCGGTGCCGACGCCGCCCTGCTGGTGGTGCCCTATTACAACAAGCCGACGCAGCACGGCTTGTACGCGCATTTCCGTGCCATCGCCGAGGCGGTCGCCCTGCCGCAGATTCTGTACAACGTTCCCGGCCGCACGGCCTGCGACATGTTGAACGACACCGTGGTGCGACTGGCGGAGATCGACAACATCGTGGGCATCAAGGACGCCACCGCCGACCTCGCCCGCGGCCGCGAGCTGCTCGCGCGCTGCGGCGAGGATTTCGCCGTCTACTCCGGCGAGGACGGCGCGGCCCTCGAGCTCATGCTCGCGGGCGGCCGCGGCACCATCTCGGTAACCGCCAACGTGGCGCCGGCGGCCATGCACCGCATGTGCGCGGCGGCGGTCGCGGGGCACGAGGCCGAGGCCCGTGAGGTCAACGACACGCTGGTGGCGCTGCACGAGGCGCTGTTTCTGGAATCCAACCCCATCCCGGCGAAGTGGGCGGTGGCGGAGCAGGGGCTCATCGGCCCGGGCATCCGGCTGCCGTTGACGCCCCTGTCGCCGCAATTCCACGATGCGGTGCGCGCGGCGATGCGCACCGCCGGAGTGCTGTAGATGGCAACCGTGAGCCGAGGCGAGCTTCTCTATTCCGGCAAGGCAAAGTCCGTGTACCGCTGCGAAACACCCGATCGGCTCGTCATGCACTTTCGCGATGACACCTCGGCCTTCGACGGCGCCAAGATCGAGCAGCTCGCGCGCAAGGGCATGGTCAACAACCGCTTCAACGCGTTCATCATGGACAAGCTGCAGGCGGCGGGCGTGGACACCCACTTCGACCGGCTGCTCACGGACACCGAGTCGCTGGTCAAGTACCTCGACATGATCCCGGTGGAGTGCGTGGTGCGCAACATCGCCGCCGGCTCGATCTGCAAGCGGCTCGGCGTCGAGGAGGGGCTCGACCTCGATCCGCCGACCTTCGAGTTCTTCCTCAAGGACGACGAGCGCCACGATCCCATGATCAACGAATATCACATCCGCTCCTTCGGCTGGGCGACGCCCGCTGAGGTGGAGCAGATGCAGACGCTGTCGTTTCGCGTCAACGACGTCCTCAAGCGCCTGTTCGCCGACGCGGGGCTGCTGCTGGTCGACTTCAAGCTCGAGTTCGGGCGCTACGGGGGCGCGCTGCTGCTCGGCGACGAGTTCACGCCGGACGGCTGTCGTCTTTGGGACGTCGAGACCCGCGAGAAGCTCGACAAGGACCGGTTCAGGCGTGGGATGGGCCGCGTGGTCGAGTCGTACGAGCTGGTGGCCGAGCGCCTCGGCGTCCAACTGGCCTGATCTTGCCGCTTGTTGCCGCCGCATACCGATTGATTTCCCCCCTCGCCCCATGTTGACCCTGCGTGGGGCCGCCGCGCTGTCGGCGCCGCAGCGGGCGAGGCGCCTGGCGCTGCTGCAAGGCGTCGATGCCGACGTCGACGCCGTTGCCGCCCGGTACATCCATCTCGTCGACGTCGAGCGTCCTCTGGGCGCAGACGAGCAGCAGCTGCTCGAGCGCTTGCTCGACTACGGCGCGGATGCGCTGCCCGCGCCCGCCGGCGCCGAGCTGTTTGTGGTGGTGCCGCGGCTGGGCACCGTGTCGCCGTGGTCGACCAAGGCCACCGACATCGCGCGGCGCTGTGGCCTCGACGCGGTGCGTCGTCTCGAGCGCGGCGTTGCCTGGTACGTCGGCCGGTGCGGCGCCGGGCTCGATGCCGTCGGGCGGGCTGGGCTCGCGGCGCTGCTGCACGATCGCATGACCGAGTCGGTGCTGGGGGGGTTCGACGCCCTTGCCGCGGTCTTCGAAACCGCCGCACCGAGACCCCTCGCCTGCGTGGATATCCTCGGCGGCGGCATCGCCGCGCTTGAGACCGCCAACGCGAGCATGGGACTGGCCCTGTCGGCCGAGGAGGTGTCGTATCTCTACGAGCGCTTCGTCGCCGCCGGACACAATCCCACCGACGTCGAGCTCATGATGTTCGCGCAGGTCAACTCCGAGCACTGCCGGCACAAGATATTCAACGCCGAGTGGGTCATCGACGGCGAGCCGCAGGCGCGCTCGCTGCTGGACATGATCCGCGAGACCCACCGCCGCCATGGGCAGGGCACGCTGGTGGCCTACCGCGACAACGCGGCGGTGCTTGCCGGGTCTGCATCGAGCCGCTTCTTTGCCGATCCGGCCAGCCGCCGTTACGTCTATCGGGCCGAGTCGCTGCCGTTCGTCGTCAAGGTGGAGACCCACAATCACCCGACGGCCATCTCGCCCTTCGCCGGGGCCGCCACGGGCTCGGGCGGCGAGATCCGCGACGAGGGCGCGACGGGCCGCGGCGCCAAGCCGAAAGCGGGCATCACCGGGTTCGCGGTGTCGCATCTCAGGCTGCCCGGCGCGGAGCAGCCCTGGGAGGGTTGCGAGGCGCGGCCGCCGCGTATCGTCAGCCCGCTGCAGATCATGCTCGAGGGCCCCGTCGGCGGCGCTGCTTTCAACAACGAGTTCGGCCGGCCCAACATCGGCGGCTTCTTTCGCACCTTCGAGCACCGTGCGCAAGCGGGGGACCCAGAGCAGTGGTACGGCTATCACAAGCCGATCATGCTCGCCGGCGGCCTCGGCAACATCCGCCCGGAGCATGTCGCCAAGGCACCCATTCCCGCCGGCGCCCACGTCGTCGTCCTCGGCGGCCCGGCGATGCTCATCGGCCTCGGCGGCGGCGCTGCGTCCAGCGTCGCCACCGGCGCCAGCAGCGAGGAGCTCGATTTCGCCTCGGTGCAGCGCGCCAACCCCGAGATGCAGCGGCGTTGCCAGGAAGTGATCGACCGGTGCTGCGCGCTGGGCGAGCACAACCCCATCCTCTCCATCCACGACGTCGGCGCCGGCGGGCTGTGCAATGCCCTGCCGGAGCTGCTGCACGACTCGGCTCGTGGCGGTCGGCTCGAGCTGCGGCGCGTGCTCAGCGACGATCCCGGCATGACGCCGCTGGAGCTGTGGTGCAACGAGGCGCAGGAGCGGTACGTGCTCGCCGTCGCTCCCGAGCGCCGGGCCGAGTTCGAGGCCATTTGCGAGCGCGAGCGCTGTCTCTACGCCGTCGTCGGCGTCGCCACCGCCGAGCCCCGGCTGAGCGTAGCGGACAGCCACTTCGGGGGTGCCGCCGCGGGGGGCGACGCGCGGCGCGCCGTTCCCATCGACATCGACATGGAGACGCTCTTCGGCAAACCGCCGCGCATGCGGCGCGATGTCGCGCGGCGCGCCCGCGCGCAGCCGCCGTTGTCGACGCGCGGTCTCGACGTGGCCGAAGCGGTGGAGCGCGTGCTGCGGTTGCCGGCGGTGGCCGACAAGACCTTCCTCGTCACCATCGGCGACCGCAGCGTCACGGGTCTCATCCATCGCGACCCCATGGTCGGACCGTGGCAGGTGCCGGCGGCGGACGTGGCGGTGACACTCGCCGGCTACGATACCCATGCCGGCGAGGCCATGGCGCTCGGTGAGCGTACGCCGCTCGCCGTGCTCGATGCCGCCGCGAGCGGGCGCATGGCGGTGGCCGAGGCGCTCACGAATCTCGCCGCCGCCGACGTTGCCCGCCTCGGCGACGTCAAGCTCTCGGCCAACTGGATGGCCGCCGCCGGCGCGCCCGGCGAGGACGCCGCCCTGTACGACACCGTGCGTGCCGTGGCCGAAGAGCTGTGTCCGCGTCTGGGAATCTCCATTCCCGTCGGCAAGGATTCGCTGTCGATGCGGACGCTGTGGCGCGACGCCGGCGGTACCGAGCGCGCGGTGCATGCGCCGCTGTCGCTCGTTGTCACCGCCTTTGCGCCGGTCGGGGACGTGCGCCGCACGTGGACGCCGGTGCTCGCCGGCGACGCCGGCGACACCGTGCTCGTGCTCGTCGATCTGGGCGGCGGACGCAACCGCCTCGGCGCCTCGGCGCTGGCGCAGGTTTACGCGCGGCTCGGCGACGCCGGCCCCGACCTCGACGACCCTGCGCGGCTCGTGGGGTTCTGGGCCGCCTTGACCGAGCTCAGGCGCGCCGCCCGGGTGCTCGCCTACCACGATCGCTCCGACGGCGGTCTGCTCGCGAGCGTGTGCGAGATGGCCTTCGCCGGGCGCATGGGCGTCGAGGTCGACCTCGAGCCCCTGGGCCCGGACCCGGTGGCGGCGCTCTTCAGCGAGGAGCCCGGCGTGCTGATGCAGATCCGCCGTGCGGACCGGGAGGGGGTGATGGCGCTGCTCGCGCGGCACGGGCTGGGCGCGATGAGCCACGTCGTCGGCGTCGTCGTGTCCGGGGATCGAATCGAGTTCCGCCGTGGCCGCGAGGTGCTCTTTGCCGGCGCGCGCAGCGCCCTGCACCGCCTCTGGTCCGAGACCACCTGGCGCCTGCAGTCGTTGCGCGACAACCCCGATTGTGCGCAGCAGGAGTACGACCGCATTCTCGACACTCAGGACCCCGGCCTGCACGCGCGGCTCGGCTTCGACCCGGCCGAGGACGTCGCGGCGCCGTTCGTCGCCCGCGGCGCCCGGCCGGCCGTCGCCATCCTGCGCGAGCAGGGCGTCAACGGCCACGTCGAGATGGCGGCGGCCTTCCACCGCGCCGGCTTCGACGCCATCGACGTCACCATGAGCGACATCCTGGCGCGGCGGGCGACGCTGACCGCAGTGGTCGGCCTCGCCGCTTGCGGCGGGTTCTCCTTCGGCGACGTGCTCGGCGCGGGTCAGGGGTGGGCCAAGTCGATCCTGTTCAACGACGCCGCGCGCGAGGAGTTCACCGCCTTCTTCGCCCGCGGCGACACCTTCGCCCTCGGGGTGTGCAACGGCTGTCAGATGCTGGCGGCGCTCGGCGAGCTGATCCCGGGCTCCGCGCACTGGCCGGCGTTCCGGCGCAACCTGAGCGAGCAGTTCGAGGCGAGGCTCGTCATGGTGGAGGTGGTCGACAGCGCGTCGATCTTTCTCAGCGGCATGGCGGGATCGCGCCTGCCGGTGGTCGTGGCTCACGGCGAGGGGCGCGCCTGCCTGCGCGCCGCAGGCGACGGCGAGGCGCTCGCGCGCAAGGGGCTGGTGGCGCTGCGTTTCGTCGATCACCGCGGCGGCGTGGCGACGACGTATCCTTACAACCCCAACGGCTCCGCGGCGGGCATCACCGCCGTGACGACGCCCGGCGGTCGCGTCACCGCGATGATGCCGCACCCCGAGCGCGTCTACCGCACCGCGACGAACTCCTGGCATCCGCCCGAATGGGGCGAAGACGGTCCCTGGCTGCGCATGTTCCGCAACGCCCGGACCTGGGTGGGGTGAGCTTCCGGGCGTTTGCTGCCCGCGGCGCATCGCGCGCCGCGTGCGTCAGCGCGTCAGCAGAATGGCGCGGAAATCGTTGACGTTGGTGAGCGTGGGGCCGGTGATGACGAGGTCGCCGAGGCCGGCGAAGAACGCGTAGCCGTCGTTGTCGGCGAGCGAGGCCGCCGCATCGAGCCGCGCCGCGGCGGCTCGGGCCAGGGTGTCGGGCCGCACCAGGGCGCCGGCGTTGTCCTCGGTGCCGTCGATGCCGTCGGTGTCGCAGGCGATGGCCCACACGCCGGGGGCGCCGTCGAGCGCCAGCGCCAGCGCCAGGGCGAACTCCGTGTTGGGCCCCCCGCGGCCGTTGCCGGTCACGGTCACCGTCACCTCGCCGCCGGAGAGCAGCACCGTGCCCGGGCCGCTGCGGCGCGCCAGACGCGCCTGCTCGGCGGCCACCGCGCGTGCCTCACCCTCCACCGCGTCGCCCAGCATGACCACCGACAGTCCCTGCCGGCGGGCGGCCGCCGCCGCGGCCTCCAACGCCATCGCCGGCGTCGCCACGAGCACGGTCTCGCAGTGGGCAAGGCGCGGGTCGCCCGGCTTCGGCGTCTCCTCGCGCGCCTCGCGCAGGTGGCGGGCCACCGCCGGCGGCGGCTCGATGCCGTAACGCTCGAGGATCGCGCGCGCGTCGGCGTAGGTGGTGGCGTCGGCGACGGTGGGGCCCGAGCCGATCACGGAAAGATCGTCTCCCGGCACGTCCGAGATGGCGAGCGTCAGCAGCGGCGCGGGGTAGGCGGCCGCCGCGAGCCGCCCGCCCTTGATCGCGGAGAGGTGTTTGCGCACGCAGTTCATCTCGGTGATGTTGGCGCCGCTGCGCAGCAGCGCCTGATTGACCGTCTGCTTGTCTTCGAGCGTCAGACCCGGCGCGGGCATGCTCAGCAGCGCCGACGCGCCGCCGGAGATCAGCACCAGGGCGCGGTCCTGCTCGCCGAGCGCGGACAGCGTCGCCAGGATGCGCTGTGCCGCCGCGGCGCCCGCGGCGTCGGGCACGGGATGGGAGGCCTCCAGCACCTCGATGCGCTCGCACGGCACGCCGTAGCCGTAGCGCGTCACCACCACGCCCGACAGCGGGCCGTCCCAGTGTTCCTCCACCGCACGCGCCATGCCCGCGACGGCCTTGCCGGCGCCGACGACGACCAGGCGGCGACCGTCGGGCTCGGGCAGGTGCGGCGGCACGCAGCGCTGCGGCTGCGCCGACGCGACGCTGGCGTCGAACAGCCCGCGCAGCAGGGCCGCGCTCGCCGGCGTCGATACCGTGCGGAGCGTGCTCACGGCCCGGCCCGGCCCACAAAAGCGAGGGGTGTCGCCGGGGACGGCGCCACGTCGGCGTCCGCGCTCTGCTGCTGCAGTGTCCACATGGCGGCGTAGAGGCCGTCCTCGCTCAGCAGGCTCGCGTGCGTGCCGCGCTCGACGATACGGCCGTGGTCGAGCACCAGAATCTGGTCGGCATCGATCACGGTGGAGAGCCGGTGCGCGATCACCAGCGTGGTGCGATGCGCCGCAACCTCGTCGAGTGCCGACTGAATGACGCGCTCGGACTTGGAGTCGAGCGCCGAGGTGGCCTCATCGAGAATCAGTATCGGCGGGTCCTTGAGTATGGTGCGGGCGATGGCAATGCGTTGCTTCTCGCCGCCGGAGACCTTGAGCCCCCGCTCACCGACGACGGTGTCGAGACCCTGAGGCAGGGAGCGCACGAAGGCGTCCAGATGCGCCAGCCGCACCGCGCGCTCGACGTCCGCGCGGCCGCAATGCGGGTGGCCGTAGCGTATGTTGTACTCGATGGTGTCGTTGAAGAGCACGGTGTCCTGCGGGACGATGCCGATGGCGGCTCTCAGCGTGGCGAGCTGCACCTCGCGGATGTCCTGCCCGTCAATGGTGATGCGCCCGTCGCCGACGTCGTAGAAGCGGAAGAGCAGGCGGGCCAGCGTCGACTTGCCGGCGCCGCTGGCGCCGACCACGGCCACCTTATGCCCCCCCGCGATGTCGATGTCGACCCCGCGCAGGATGGGGCGGTCGGGTCCGTAGGCGAAAGTGACGTTGTCGAAGCTCACCCGCGCGTGCTCCACGCGCAGGGGTCTGGCCGCGGGGCGGTCGGCAATCTCGCGCCCGATCTCCAGCAGGCCGAACATCTTCTCCATGTCGGTGAGGCAGTGCTTGACCTCGCGGAAGATCGTGCCGAGAAAATTGAGCGGGATGTAGAGCTGGATCAGGAAGGCGTTGACCAGCACGAAATCGCCCAGCGTCATGGTGCCGGCAACGACGCCGTTGCCCGCCATGATCATGATGGTGGTCAGGCCGGCGGCGATGATCACTCCCTGGCCGATGTTGAGCAGCGCGAGCGAGGTCTCGCTCTTGACCGAGGCCTTCTCCCACTCCAGCAGGTGGCCGTCGTAACGCCGCGCCTCGAAGTCCTCGTTGCCGAAGTACTTGACGGTTTCGTAGTTGATGAGCGAATCCACGGCGGCCGTGTTGGCCTTGGAATCCATCGTGTTCATGCGGATGCGGAAGCGCGTGCGCCACGTGGTCACCGTGTAGGTGTAGACGAAGTAGAGCACCACCGTCACCAGCGTGACCGCGGCAAACCAGGGGTCGTAGTTGAGCAGCAGGATTGCACACACGACCGTGATCTCGAATATCGTCGGCAGGATGCTGAAGATCATGTAGTGCAGCAGCTGGCTGGTGCTGCGGCTGCCGCGCTCGATGTCGCGGGAGACGCCGCCGGTCTCGCGATCGAGGTGAAAGCGCAGCGAGAGCTCGTGCAGGTGACGAAAGACCTGCAGCGCGATGCGGCGCACCGAGCGGCGTGACGCGCGCGCGAACACGGCGTTGCGCAGCTCGGTGAAAAGCGACGTGCTGAGCCGCAGCAGCCCGTACGCGAGAAGCAGGACGAGCGGCAGCGTCAGCAGCGCGGTGGTTTCGCCCGCGGGCCGGTCCAGTGTATCGATGATGCCCTTGAGCGCCAGGGGAACGCCGATGTTGGCGAGCTTGGCGATGCCCATGAAGGAGAGCGCCACCAGGATGCGCCAGCGGTGCTCGCGCAGATAGGGCAGCAGGGTCCTGATGGTCTTCCAGTCGTTGCGGTGTTCCGCGGGAAGCTCTAGGCGTCGCGTATACAAGGGTCGTGCCGTCGTCGGGAAGGGGCGCTGCGCCCGCGATTATACATGGGGGTCGCGCCGGCGCGGCGGGCCGGGCTACTCGCCGCCGAGCACTTGCCAGCGCGTGCTCGCGCGTGCCGCCGCGCGCCGGGCGCCGCTGCGGTAGAGGCGATAGCCCAGCAGGACGAGCAGCAGGCCGGCATAGACGAGGGGCTCGGTGGCATCCGCCTTGACCAGCCACAGGAAGTGCAGCACGCCGCCGATGGCGGCGACATACACGAGTCGGTGCAGGCGTTGCCAGCGCTTGCCGCCCAGTCGGCGCATCATCGCGTTGGTGGAGGTCACCGCCAGCGGCACCAGCAGGCAGAAGGCGCTGAAGCCGACGAGGATGTAGTTGCGCTCGACGATATCCTCGACGATGGCGTCCCAGTCGAAGAACTGATCGAGAACGAGATACGTCAGCAAATGCAGGCAGGCATAGAAGAACGCGAACAGCCCGAGCATGCGGCGCAGGCGCGCCAGCCAATGCCAGCCCGTCAGCTGGCGCAGCGGCGTCACCGTGAGCGTGAGCAGCAGAAACCGCAGCGTCCACCCCCCCGTCAGCCCCGTGATCTGGTCGATGGGCTCGGCGCTCAGATTGCCCGTGAGGGCGTCGCGGACGAGGCCCGCCACGGGCACGAGCGCGAGCACGAAGATCACCGCCTTGGCGGCGTTCACGGCGGACGGCTTCAGTGACGCAGGCATGCTCGTCGAGCGGTATCCGAGGCGGGCGAGCCCGGGCGGCGGCACGGGTGAGCCCGCGGACGTGCCGCGGCGGCTCAGTAATACTGGGTGAGGTCCATGCCCTGGTACAGGTGTGCGACCTGCTCGGCGTAGCCGTTGAACATGAGCGTGTCGCGCTTGAGGAACTCGCCGATGCGGCGCTCCTTCTTCTGGCTCCAGCGCGGGTGGTCCACCCGCGGGTTGACGTTGGCGTAGAACCCGTACTCGTCGGGCAACTGCTTCTGCCAGGTGTTGAGCGGGGGTTCCTCGACGAAGCGAATGCGCACGATGGACTTGATGCTCTTGAAGCCGTACTTCCACGGCACGACCAGGCGGATCGGGGCGCCGTTCTGATTCGGCATGACCTCGCCGTAGAGGCCGACGCCGAGTATCGTCAGCGGGTTCATCGCCTCGTCGATACGCAGGCCTTCGACGTAGGGCCAGTCGATCCAGGAGCCGAAGAAGCCCGGCTTCTGCCCCGGCATGCGCTCGGGGTCGTGCAGCGTGACGAACTCGACGTACTTTGCGCGCGAGGTGGGCTCGAGCGTCTTGATGAAGTCAGCGAGCGGGAATCCGACCCACGGGATCACCATCGACCAGGCCTCCACGCAGCGCAGGCGATAGACCCGCTCCTCGAGCGGAAAGCGCTTGAGGAGCTCGTCGATGTCCCAGGTCTTCGCGTGCTTGACCTCGCCCTCGACGGAGACCGTCCAGGGGCGCGTCTGGAAATCCCGGGCGAGCAGGGAGGGGCCTTCCTTGTCGGTGGAGAACTCGTAGAAGTTGTTGTAGGTCGTGATCGCCTCGTAGGAGGTGCGTTTTTCGTCGGTGCCGAACGGGCCCGGCCGCACGTCGGCGAAGCGGGTCGCCGCCCGCGCCGGCGGCAGCGCCGCGTCCGCCAGGCGGCGCATGGCGCCCGGCAGCTGCGGCACGGCGAGGCCCAGCGCGATCGCCGCGCCGCCGCGCAGGAACTCGCGCCGGCGCCGGTAGAGCTCCGGCGGCGTGATCTCGCTCGGGCGAATGTCTTCGGGCTTCTTGATCAACATGTTCGCTGCTCCCTGGGGTTCTCACCCGTCCGCTCAGATCGCGCGTGGGCCCCCCGGTAGACAAGTTTCAAGCGCCGCGGTTCCCCGCCTGGGTGCCGCGGCGCGGCGCCGCCGGCCGCGCTCAGGCGCGCTCGAACACCGCGGCGATACCCTGGCCGCCGCCGATGCACATGGACACCAGCGCGTAGCGGCCGCCTGTGCGCGCGAGCTCATAGAGCGCCTTGACCGTGAGTATGCAGCCCGTGGCGCCGATCGGGTGGCCCAGCGAAATGCCGCTGCCGTTGGGGTTGGTCTTCTCCGGCGGCAGCTCGAGGTCGCGCATGACCGCCAGCGCCTGCGCGGCGAAGGCCTCGTTGAGCTCGATCACGTCCAGGTCGCCGACGCCGAGACCGGCTCTGTCCAGGGCCTTGCGGATCGCCGGTACGGGACCGATGCCCATGTAGGCGGGCTCGACGCCCGCGTGGGCGTAAGAGAGCAGACGCGCCAACGGCTCGTGCCCGCCCGCGCGCGCCGCCCCGGCTTCCATCAGCACCAGCGCCGCCGCGGCGTCGTTGATGCCGGAGGCGTTGGCCGCGGTCACGGTGCCGTCCTGCTTGAACACCGGGCGCAGCGTGGCGAGCTTGTGCGGGTCGATGTCGCCGCGCACGTGCTCGTCGGTGTCGAAAACGCTCGTCTCCCGGCGTGATTTCAGCTCCACGGGCAGGATCTGCTCCTTGAAATAGCCGGCGGCGATGGCGTTGGCGGCGCGGCGGTGGCTCTGCACGGCGAGTGCGTCCTGCTCCGCGCGCCCGATGCCCCATTTCTCGGCGATGTTCTCGGCGGTAATGCCCATGTGGCAGTCGTCGAAGGGGTCGGACAGCGCGGCGACCATGGCATCGACCAGCGCGCCGTCGCCCATGCGCTGACCCCAGCGCACCCCGTGCGCCCAGTAGGGGACGCGGCTCATGCTCTCGGCGCCGCCCGCCACCGCCGCGTCGGCGTCGCCGAGCAGGATCGTCTGTGCGGCGGTGACCACCGCCTGCAGACCGCTGCCGCAGAGCCGGTTGAGGGTGAGCGCCGGCGTTTCCACGGGAAGACCGCCGCGGATGGCGGCGTAGCGCGACAGGTACATGTCGCGCTTGTCGGTGTGAATGACGTTGCCGAACACGCAGTGCCCGATATCGACGGGGGCGACCCGCGCGCGCGCCACCGACTCGCGCACGACCTGGGCGGCGAGCTCGACGAGCGCGACGTCCTTCAAGGCACCGCCGTAATCGCCGATGGCGGTGCGCACACCGCTGATCACCACTACTTCGCGTTCGGGCATGGCTCGGGCTCCGAGGCTGAAAATCGTGAACGGGGACACGCGCCGGCGCGCCGCACGCCCAAGTATCGAACCTGGCCGAACCGCACGCAAGCGGCTCGTGCGTGCGCGTGACGAACGCCGCGTGCGATGGTGATACACTCTCGCCCCCTCGCTGCGCATCGCGCTCTCGCCAACGGCGTCCGGCCATGGCGCGGCGCGAAGAGCCAACCGGAGACAAGCGCATGAACGACAAGACCAAGGTCGCCTTCATCGGGCTCGGCGTCATGGGCTATCCCATGGCCGGGCACCTGGCCAAGGCCGGCTACGAGGTCTGCGTCTACAACCGCACCGCGGCGAAGGCGCAGAAGTGGGTGAGCGAGCACGGCGGGCGCTCGGCGCCCACCCCGGCCGAAGCCGCCGCCGGCGCCGCGTTCGTGTTCGCCTGCGTCGGACAGGACGACGATGTGCGGCAGGTCACGAGCGCCGATGGCGGCGCCTTCGCGGGCATGGACGCCGGCGCGGTGTTCGTCGACCACACCACGGCCTCGGCCCTCGTTGCGCGGGAGGTGGCGGAGGCGGCGGCGGCGCGCGGTCTGCACTTTCTCGATGCCCCGGTCTCGGGAGGCCAGGCCGGCGCCGAGAACGGCGTGCTGACGGTGATGGTGGGCGGCGACGAGGACGTCTTCGCGCGCGCGCGCCCCGCGATCGACAGTTATGCCCGCGCCGTCACGCTGATGGGGCCGGTGGGCGCCGGCCAGCTGACCAAGATGGTCAACCAGATCTGCATAGCCGGGCTGGTGCAGGGCCTGTCTGAGGGCATCCACTTCGCCCAGTGTGCCGGGCTCGACGCCAAGCGGGTGCTGGAGGTGATCTCCAAGGGTGCGGCTCAGTCGTGGCAGATGGAGAACCGGGGCACGACCATGGTGGACGACAAGTTCGATTTCGGCTTCGCCGTCGACTGGATGCGCAAGGACCTGGCCATCTCGCTCAACGAGGCGCGCGGTAACGGCGCCAGGCTGCCCGCGGCGGCGCTCATCGACCAGTTCTACGCCCAGGTGCAGGCCCGCGGCGGCGGGCGCTGGGACACGTCGAGCCTGATCCGCCTGCTCCGCGACGCCTAGCCGTCCGCGGCGGCGGCGCCGGCACGGCGACGGCCCAGGCGCGCGATGGCCGCGTCGCGATAGGTCTCCTCGATCCACAACGGCGAGCGGCCGCCGCGGCTCGCGTCGAGCTGGGCCCGCAGCAGGGCGAGGCGGCACCCGGCGGCGGCCCGCGCGGCATCGTCCTCGCCGCGCTCGATGGCGGCGGCGGCCGCGAGCAGCTCACCGCGCAGCGTCAACTCGCGCGGCACGAAACCCGCGTTCTTGAGCACGCGGCAGGCAAGCCGCATCTCGACAGGCACGAGGGCGTCGTCATCGAGCTCGAGCGGCTGACCGGCGCCCGGCAGGTCGTCGAGCTCGCCGCGCTCGAAGGCCTCGAGGATGCGCTGCTCGGCGATGCGGTCAATGAGGTCCACGTCTGCGTCGGGATGCCCTGCGCCGGCGACGATAGCAGACCCGTCGCCGGCGCACCAAGCTCGCGTTGCGGACGCCGGCGCGGCGGGCCCGTGCGTCGCCCGGCGTCTAGGCGCACGGACGGCGCCGTGTTAGCCTGCGGCGCATTCTCCGACGGGCCCTGCCGCTGAAGCCGTTGCCGAACCGCACTGACGACGCCGCCTGGAAGGAGCTCTTCCATCCCGCCGTGCGGCGCTGGCTGGCGCGCCGCTTCGACGCGCCGACGCCGTGCCAGCGCGAGGCCTGGCCCGCGATCCGCTCCGGCGCGAGCACCCTGATCGCCGCGCCCACGGGCTCCGGCAAGACCCTGGCGGCGTTTCTTGCCGCCATCGACGATCTGCTGCGCGCGGGCATCGCCGGCGGCGCGCTCGAGGACCGCACCGAGGTGGTGTACGTCTCGCCGCTGAAGGCGCTGTCCAACGACATCGAGAAAAATCTGCAGGAGCCGCTCGCCGGCATCCGCGACGAGCTGCTCGCGCTCGGCATCGCCGACGTGGAGGTGCGCACCGCCGTGCGCACCGGCGACACGACGCCGGCGGAACGCGAACGCATACGGCGGCGGCCGCCACACCTGCTGGTGACCACGCCGGAGTCGCTCTACATACTGCTGAGCTCCGACTCGGGCCGGCGCATGCTCTCGGGCGTGCGCAGCGTCATCGTCGACGAGATCCACGCCCTCGCCGGCAACAAGCGCGGCGCGCACCTGGCCCTGTCGCTCGAGCGCCTGCAGGCGCTCACGCCCCAGCCGCCGCACCGCATCGGCCTGTCGGCGACGCAGCGTCCCATCGACACCGTGGCCGCGTTTCTCACCGGCGGGCGCCCGGGCTGTCGTGTCGTCGACGTCGGCCATGCGCGCGAGCGCGACCTCGCCATCGAGCTCACCGGCTCGCCGCTGGAGGCGGTGATGGCGACGGAGGTCTGGGGGGAGGTCTACGACCGCGTCGCCGAGCTCGTGGCCGAGCACCGCACCACGCTGGTGTTCGTCAACACCCGCCGCCTGGCGGAGCGGGCCGCGCGCCACCTCGCCGAGCGCATCGGCGAGGACCTCGTGACCTCTCACCACGGGAGCCTCGCGCGCGAGCACCGCCTCGATGCCGAGCAGCGCCTCAAGGCGGGGCAGCTGCGAGCGCTCGTGGCCACGGCGTCGCTCGAGCTCGGCATCGACATCGGCGACGTCGATCTCGTCTGCCAGATCGGCTCGCCGCGGGGCATCGCCGCGCTGCTGCAGCGCGTGGGGCGCTCCGGCCACGCGCTCGGAGCGGTGCCCAAGGGGCGGTTGTTCCCGACGTCGCGCGACGATCTCGTGGAGTGCGTCGCACTGCTCGACGCGGCGCGCGGCGGCGAGCTCGACCGCCTCAGCGTGCCGCACCAGCCGCTCGACGTGCTGGCGCAGCAGATCGTCGCCGAGGTCAGCAGCACCGAGTGGGAGGCCGACGCGCTCTACGCCTGTGTGCGCGGCGCCTATCCCTACCGCGAGCTCGAGCGCACGCAGTTCGACGCCGTGGTGTCGATGCTGGCCGCCGGCTTCTCCACCCGCCGCGGGCGGCGCGGCGCCCACCTGCACTTCGACGCGGTCAACGGCCGCCTGCGCGGACGGCGCGGCGCGCGCCTCGTCGCCATCACCAACGGCGGCGCCATCCCGGATCAGTTCGACTACGACGTCGTGCTCGAGCCGGAGGGCCAGTTCATCGGCTCCCTCAACGAGGACTTCGCCTTCGAGAGCGTCGCCGGCGACATCTTCCAGCTGGGCAACACCTCCTACCGGGTGCTGCGGGTGGAGCCGGGAACGGTGCGGGTCGAGGATGCCCACGGGCAGCCGCCCAACATCCCGTTCTGGTTCGGCGAGGCGCCCGGTCGCAGCGACGAGCTGTCGCACGCCGTCTCCCGTGTGCGGCGGGCGGTATCGACGCGGCTGGCCGCGGGGCTCGAGGCGGCGGTGCGCGACTGCGCGGGCGAGCTCGGTGTGTCCGAGGCGGTGTCGCGGCCGCTGGTGGAGTACCTCGCCGCGGCCGAGGCGGCCCTCGGCGTGATGCCGACACAGCAGACCGTCGTCTTCGAGCGTTTCTTCGACGAGGCCGGCGACAGTCACGTTGTCATCCACAGTCCCTTCGGCTCACGCATCAATCGCGCCTGGGGGCTCGCGCTGCGCAAGCGCTTCTGCCGCCGCTTCAACTTCGAGCTGCAGGCGGCCGCGCTCGAGGACAGCATCGTGCTGTCGCTCGGGCCGACCCACAGCTTCCCGCTCGAGGAGATCAGGCACTACCTGCACCCGGCGACGGTGCGCGACGTTCTGGTGCAGGCCCTGCTCGCTGTGCCTCTGTTCCCGGGGCGCTGGCGCTGGGTCGCCAACATCGCCCTCGCCGTCAGGCGCAATCGCAACGGCAAGCGCGTGCCGGCGCCGCTGCAGCGTGCCGATGCCGAGGACCTCATCGCCGTGGTGTTTCCGGATCAGCTCGCCTGCCAGGAGAACCTCGTCGGTGAGCGCGAGGTGCCCGAGCATCCGCTGGTGCGGCAGACTCTGGGCGACTGCCTGCACGAGGTGATGGACCTGCGCGGGCTCGAGCGACTGCTCGAACGCCTCGTCGAGGGCGCCGTCAGCGTCGTGGCGCGCGATTTGACCGAGCCGTCGCCGCTCGCATGCGAGATTCTGGCCGCGCGTGCCTACGCCTTCCTCGACGACGCCCCTGCGGAGGAGCGGCGCACGCGCGCGGTGCAGGCGCGGCGCTTCTTCGATGTCGACAGCGCGGACGATCTCGGGCGCCTCGACCGCGACGCCATCGAGCGGGTGCGCGCGGAGGCCTGGCCCGAGGCGCGCTCGGCGGACGAGCTGCACGACGCGTTGCTGCTCCTCGGCGTGCTCACCGACGCCGAAGCTCTGCCGGACGCGGCCCGGGAGGCGGTGCCGTCGCAGCAGGCGGCGCTGCTCGCCGAGCTGCAGTCGCAGCGGCGAGCCGCGTGTCTGCAGACGGCCGCGGGCTATCGCTGCTGGGTGGCGGCGGAACGGCTCGCGCAGGTGCGGGCCCTGCACCCCGGGGCGCGGACGACGCCCGCCATCGACGCCGTCGGCGAGCTGGCGGCGCGGCCCTGGAGCCGCGACGAGGCCGCCCTCGAGCTCGTGCGCAGCCGGCTCGAGGGTGTGGGGCCGACGACCGCCGCCGCGCTCGCGCGCTCGCTGCACCTCGACGCGGACTCGGTGACGCGTGCCTTGATTGCTCTGCAGACGGAGGGCTTCGTCATGCAGGGGCACTTCAGCGGCGAGACCGACGCCGTGGAATGGTGCGAGCGAAGGCTGCTGGCACGCATACACCGTTACACCGTGGGACGCCTGCGCCGCGAGATCGAGCCGGTGAGCGCACGCGATTTCATGCGCTTCCTGTTGCGCTGGCAGCGCCTGAGTGCGGACACGCGTGGCGAGGGCCCCGAGGCCCTGCTGGCGGTGCTCGAGCAGCTCGAGGGTTTCGAGGCGCCGCTGGCGGCGTGGGAGAGCGCACTGCTGCCCGAGCGCATCGACGGCTATACGCCGTCGCTGCTGGACGAGCTCAACCTGGCGGGCCGCGTGCAGTGGCTGCGGCTGACGCCGCCGCG
>JABAOE010010251.1_pt2 | contig 43832 bp, 43 predicted proteins | sample 7062141 | NCBI WGS metagenome assembly JABAOE01 (sample SAMN14538627, study PRJNA623070) | marine sediment metagenome | biome: marine biome [ENVO:00000428]; feature: marine pelagic biome [ENVO:01000023]; material: deep marine sediment [ENVO:00002113] | place: India: Gulf of Khambhat ...
GGTCAAACCCTTTTTCTCCGCCAGATACGCATTGATCACCTTGGCCCCTCTCTCGGCGTCCTGCTTTGCGATTCCCACCAAGCCGACACTGGCGTTGCGGGACCACCCTACCAAGAATATCCCCTCACATATTTTTTTCTGTTCTGGATCGTAGGCCTGATAGATCGCCGGGCTCGGATCACCGGGAATCTCCTCGGGGTTCGTGATGAAGTACCCCCTGTTGGACGGGATACCGATGGCTGGGTCCACCTGGTCACCAATAGCGTAAATAACCGTATTGACGTCCAGCTCCAAAAATTGACCGGTGCCCTTCGGACTGGTTCTTCCATTATTCAGAACCAGTTCGTTCTGTTCCACTTTCAAACCCGTCATCTTGCCGTTGTTCCCGCTCAAGACCTGGGTCGGCGAGCAAAGGTAGCGAAACTTGAGACGTTGACTTGACGGTGCCTCTTCTTTGCCTTTAGCCATTTTCTCCATAAACTCTTTGGTTTCCTGACCGATGGCCTTCATCCTGGGCTCGATTCGATTCAACTCCTTTTGCATGTCATCGAGATCCAGGAATGGCTGGACATATTCGAACTCTTTGTCGTCGTAGGCCTTATCCAAGGGGCCACGGCGCGCTACAACAACGACCTCGCCTACTTTTTTGAAGCGCAGCAGCCAGTGGGCGATGTCCACCATTACGTTCCCCATCCCGATAATCGCTACCTTATCCCCGATCTCAAATTGTTGCTGGCTGAACGGTGGCAGGCTATTGTAGTGATACACCACATCCTTGGCGTGGTAGACACCAATACAATCCTCCCCCTGGATCCCTAATTTTTTCGTGCCCTGCGCTCCAGCGGAAACTACAATCGCTCCCGGCGCTAAATTTTGCAAAGATTGGAGATCCACCGCCTTGCCGTCGCCGACGGTCACATGACCAAAATAGTGTAGTTTGGGATTGGCGAGGACTTTCTTAAACTGCTTACGCAAGCCATCCTTCATTTTGTATTTGTTGAGGAATATACCGTACTCTGCGAGTCCGCCGGGTTTTATATCTCGGTTTAACAAAAGGACCGTGTGACCGGCATCAAGAAACTTGCGAGAGGCGTAAATTCCCGCCGGACCGGCTCCCACCAAAACCACCAAATGCTGACTTGCGTTGGAGTCCGCCATTAGCAAACCACTCCCTTTCTCACAGGATTCAGATAACTCACCGCACAATTTTTATGGAACTATTTGGCGAGAGGGCAACCACAAATCATCGGAGGTTGTCCCGGATGTGCGTTAAAAACCCTTCGCTGAAGCCCTAAGTTCTTTGATTATAGCCGTATTTTCAAGGAATTTGAAGTAGCGGCCTCAGCAAAAACCGGCACCGTACATGGCGCTTTTGCTGGGGCGGAATCATTTAATTCTAGTCATGCCCGAATCAATTGAGGATTCTGGACTCCTAGTCCTTGATTTCAAAGGAAAAATTATCCTCCTCCACTTTGCTCCATAGTCTCGTCTTATCATGTTATTCTCTAGGCCCCATCGACAGCTCCTCAAAATCCCCCACTCACCGCTTGAACCCCTCTGAAGCCACGATTCTCGCACGTTACACGTTACCCTGGAAATCTTGAGTCGGAACCACCTGCTGCGAAGTGACACGTCACCATAGGCAAAGAAACATTGATTCCCATGGACAAGAAGATGCAATCGAACTAGGATAATGACAATCAAAAAAGCTTAGGTGAATTATGCCCAACATCGCTCTGGAACCTGTGGATCACGTAGAGGTCCTGAGCATCATGGACAACAGCATCGATGCCCTGATGGCAAGCACACCTGTTGCCCAACGGGCTCCATTGACTCGGGATAAATTTTCCCGACCTCAACTAAGAGCAGAGCATGGCGTTTCCATGCTCATCACCGTAGAGTCCCAAGGACGAAAGGATTCTATTCTTTTCGACGCCGGAGTCAGTACCGACGGTGCCCTGCATAACATGGAAGTGCTGGGGATACGACCCAACGAACTTCATGCCACTGTGCTGAGCCACGGGCACACGGACCACACGTTGGGACTCATTGGAATGTTAAAGAAACTTGGTCGAACGGGAATGCCCATCATCTTACACCCGGACGCATTTCTAAACCGCAAAAACGTTCTTCCCGATGGCCATGAAGTAAACCTGCCACCACCCAGGAGACGAGATATCGAGGCAGAAGGAATAACCGTCGTAGAGGAAAAAGGACCAACACTCCTTATCGATGGACGGGTTCTCATTACCGGAGAAATCCCCAGGACAACCCCGTTTGAGAAGGGGTTTCCACCCGGCCATGCCGAAATCGAGGGCAAGTGGCAGCCGGACCCATGGATTCACGACGATCAGGCCATGGTCATCAACGTGCGAGATAAAGGCCTTGTCGTCCTCACGGGCTGCGGCCACGCTGGATTGATCAATACCCTAAAACACTCGACTCATACGACCGGTGTCAGGGACCTATATGCGGTGATCGGGGGATTTCATCTCACGGGGAGTCTCTTTGAGCCCATTATCGATCCGACCATAAAGGCACTGAAAGAATTCAGTCCGAAGGTGATTGTCCCGCAACACTGTACGGGTTGGCGAGCCATCTTTGAGATAACTAAGGAATTTCCAGAAGCTTACGTTCCAAACAGCGTCGGCACGAGATTTACTCTGTGACTCACAGAGATCGTCCGGACATCAGAAGTCACGAAAGAAGTCGTCTAGTTCAACGGAACCACTATCATCAAGGATATTGAGTTATCGATAACTCAACCACCCAGCTCCCTGTGGAGAAACTCAAAACTCCTCTGATAAGACAGATTCGTGGCAGAGCGCTGGGGGGCCGGTACTTCTGCATCGGGAGTGATCTGGGCGAAACTGTGTCCCATGCCGTCATACCAATGGAGTTCGTAGGCCTTACCGAAATGGTTCAGCGCTCGGGTAAAAGCATCCACCTCGGCGCGCGGCGTCGAGTGGTCCTCGGTACCATAGTGACACTGAAGCCGGCAGTTGATGGTTTCAAGCTCGCGCATATCCGGGAAGAGGCTCTGGTGAAAGATGACACCCGCCTGGAATGCATTGGTACGCCCCGCGGCCAACAGCGCCAGGCCGCCGCCGAGACAGAACCCCATGATCCCAACCTTGCCCCTGGCTCCCACGGAAGGAAGGCTTCTTAGGAAAGCAGCCCCACCGGTGATTTGATCCACGGCTCCTTTGACATCCAGGGAATTTTTCACGTACAGCCCCTCGGTTCGGTTTGCGGGTATCTTGCCTCCCAAATAGTCCGGCGATAGGGCAACAAATCCGGCCCGTGCAAATAGACGCGTGATCTCTCGCTGAGTCCAGGTGAGCCCCCCCATTCCCGAAAGCAACACCACACCCGGCCGAGGGGGTCCATCCGCGGGTCTGGCAACAAAAGCGTCCATATAAACGCCGTTGGTCTCGTACCCGGCATGCAGCGATACGATGAGTTCGCCGTCCATATTCAGTGTACCTCCACGACCGTTACCGGTATCGTTTTGCCTGCTGGTTTCCTCTGCCATGTTAAAAATCTCCTTTGTGCGGACAATGGCCGCAAGGGCGCCTTGCAGGGAACCGAGCTTGATTTTGCCCGACCCTCGAACCGACCTGAATAGCATAGAGGAATGGGTTGTCAACGGCTCACGGACAACCCTTCGACTAATTTAACTTTGTACGGAAACGGAGGAGAGAGGCTTATTCGTGCCGTGGAAGCGTTCGAACCAGGTTTCGTCGTCCATGAGGTCGTGAGACGCTTCCGCTAGTAGATCTGTAGTGGCAGGTTCAATATCGCCCTCGATGATGGCCCGCAATCGATTATCTGAAAGGACATCACTGAATTGCCGGTTACGGTCCTCGAGCCGGACAGTGGAGAACTCCCGGATGGCTGCGAGAGCGTTATTAAAGTCCTCCTCGGTACGTACCAGCGGATACAGCAGGTCCCTGCCCTCGGAGGCACCGTGATCCATTTCATCGTGAAGCACGATCTTCGAGACCTCGGAAAGGAGCTCTTCGTAATCGCCCCCCTTGAGCCCAATAAATCCGTAAAAGAGCGAACCACCGCCACCGCTGTTAAAGGCGCCGGCTGCGTTGTGTAGCTGGGAAGTTTCAGCCAACCGGCGGCGGACTTCCCGTTCCCTTCTGGGGAGCCACCAATCCGCATGTTGCGCCTCATCAAGCAACGCCTTCCATTGCAGTTTATTGCCTGTGATCCCCTCGTAAAGATAGGCCAGCATTCCGTAGTGACGGTACTCCTGGTAGTCCTCTTTTGCACGCTGGATGAGTCGTTCACGGGTCACGGAATCATCTGTCCGGTCTACCAGATCCTTGACGTAATGGTTGGACGCTTCCCGAAGGTTTCTCGCCTCCCGAGAAATCTGGTGCTTTAGCCATTTCACATGCTGCGCCAGAGGTCGCGGTTTACTAAAAAATACACGGCCGACCTCAGCTTCACCCGCGCGGAATCTGGCGGTGGTATCTTCGATCTGTTTGATCCAGTCCTCTCGCATAACGGTTCTACAATCCGTATAGGGCGCGCGCGTTGTCGCTCAAAATCTTCTGCTTCACTTTAGGTGCGATGTCCGTTCGAGCCTTGAGCACCGTAATGGCATCCACGTCGCTTGAAGTGTCGATATGGCCGTAGTCCGTTCCGATAACCAGACAGTCCTCCCCCGCTTGCTGGGTGACGTAGGGCAGGTCGTCGGAGTTTTCACAGGTGATAAACATCCCGAAATCGCGTGCGAGGTTGTCGGACCATTCCCGACCATTTGTTCTGTAGCGGTTCTTAACCTCATGGACCACCCAGGGCAACCACTGCGAGCTGGCCTCAATGAAACCCCAGCGCAGGTTGGGAAAGACCTGCGGGATTTCACTCAGCATCACGTCGCAAAAAGCAGCCACCGTGGGCATTCTAAAACGGTGAAGCGTTGCAGCATTGGGGACAGGGTGGCGGTAGAGATCGTTCAACCACGGGCTGCCGTTCGCGATGTGGATTGCAATGGGCATGTTGAGTCGGCTTGCCTCTTCGTAGATCGGGTAAAAATAAGTGTCCGCGAGAAGTCGATTCCCTTCCACCGGCCGCATCAGCACGGCACAGGCACCGTTGTCTTTGGCAAATCGAATTTGGTCCAGCGCATCCGTCATGGACAGGGTTGGCGCCATGCAGGACCACCTGAGACGTCCTTTTCCCTGGTTCCAGATATCGGCCAACCAGCGATTCCAGCTCTTGCACAGTGCCACCTCCACCGCCGCGCGGTCCGTAACGGATTCGATGAATATGGTATTGTGTAGCACCTGGACATCGACCCCGCTCTGATCCATGTGTTCCAGCCGGAGATCAACGTTACCCAGCTCACGGGACTCCAGGTTATCGGCGAACCGGCGTCCCACCTGGCGGGAACGTCTTTCCAACTCATCTGAGGAGAGCGCAGGGAACCGAAAGCCCCTCACCCTTCCGTCAATGAGCCAGAATTGAAGCTTCACGCCAGCCTCCTCACGAGTTTCTAGGGGCACCGGTCGAAACTGCCGTTCCGAGGGATCCATAAAGTCCCAGGTCCGCGCCGACTCCACCACATGGGCGTCCGCATCGATTACCAGGTCGTTCGCATTGGTCCCCATTTCATTCCTCCTGCGCAGAGCTTATCTTGAGCGATTTGAAGCCCTCTCTCTTGAATTTGTAAACCGAGGAATTTTCCTCAACCTGTAGATTTTTTTCCGGGCGGCGGTTTCGCCCCAGCCCAGCCCTCACCTGTGATATCGATCATGACACCATCCGGCCCCTTATACTTTTCCTCGAAAAAAGATGTGACGGCATCATGGGGTCGCGCCTCGCGATACTGAGCCCCCGCCTCAGCGAGACGCCCGCGGGTTTGCTCCATGTCATCCACCCAAAAGCCAAAATGGTGCAGACCAAACGTAACGCCCATACCGTCATGCCGATCCGCCGCCTCATTTGTCTTGAACCGCAGTACGGCCATGTTGATGGTGCCATCGGTCAGGTAAATGCCCTTGGCTAGGGGTGAATCCGTCCTACCCACTTCCTTCATTTCGAAGGTGCGCTTGTAGAATTCAGCGGTCACTTCCGGATCATGGGTATGTAAAGCGATATGCCGTAACTTTGCCATGACACCTCCCTAAACGGGCTCTTTGATTCAGCTGAATCCATATCATAGTTGGAACGGCTGTCAAGGAAACCAAACTTCATTAAACATCAGAGAGATTTCTACCAAACAGAGCCTTTTTGAATGGACAGGAGAAGAGGGACAGGGGGAGGTTTTCAACGCCCATTGGGACGTTGATTGCAATCAGGGGCGACGGTGTCGCTAAAATACGGACAACGAAGGGAGCCGTGAGGGCCGCGGTCGCGACCCTCACTTTGTGAAATCAGTTATTTTGAAAGTTCGAAGTTGACTTTCGCGTCCTGGTTGGCCGCCACCATCACCTTCTGGCTCTTTTTGCCAAGGGTCTCGTGCCAGACCTCTACGTTGTAGGTCCCCGGTGGCACATTCGTTAATTTGAATGCACCGTCCTCCTTGGTCACGCTAAAATAAGGATTGGGCGCAACAAAAAGCCATCCGCTCATCCAGCCGTGGACGTCGCACTTGACGGACACCGCCTCCGGTTTACCGAACTTCACCGTCAGCTTCTTTTTGAATTTCGGCTGGGCTCGATTGAACGGTTTATTGGCCTTGCTGTAAGTATGAATGTTATGGAGGATCTTATCCGGATTTAAAATATCCACGGAGGAGCCCGGCGTGAAGGCAAGGACGTGAGGCTTGTATTCACATCCGTTCTGATCCAGGGTGACTTTCATGGGCTTCATCTCTTTGCCCTTTGTAATATCGGTGATAATGACCACTGCATTTGAGATTTTCCCATTCGATACGATTAACGAAGGATCAATCTTTGGGGTCTTATCGCACGCCTTTTTATCTTTGGTAATCCTTAGCTTTTTTGGCTTTGGAGGCGTTCCCTTGAAATTAACGACACCTGAAATGGACCCACCATTGCTCACCGGACCCCCTTGATATGCGGCGAGGGATACCACGGGGAACATTAGAAAAGCCACAAAAAACCACAACAAAATACGCTCCATTTTCATGAAAGCCTCCTTAGGTACTGATGATCGATTGGATAATGGAACTGTCAGGACAAACGGAACTGCTCTTTGGACGACATCATGGCCGAGAACCGTTCTCTCCCAGCGTCATGATATAGTCTTTTAGGGCTTCGATCTGCTTGTCGTCTTTGCCTCCGAGGATATCATCCGGGCCGCCTGGATAAAAGGAGGGCATCTTTGTTCCCGGCTCCACTTTCTGTGGATCCTGGAGCCACCTTACAATCCAGTGGGGGTTCAGGCGGTTCTTCGCGAGGGTCAGGTCCGGGGCCCAACCTTCCGGTGGACCTTCCGGTTTCCTATCACCCTGCTGATGACAGCTCAAACAGGCAAAGTAATCGTTGGAAAACATGGTCCGGGCCGCCTGGAGGTAGCCTGCCGGAATCTTGTCTTTGTTGAAAAAGACATAAGGGATCTGCACCTTTGAAAGTCCAGTGAAATAGTCCACAAGCAAATTCACCTCTTGGTCGGATAAACCAAATGTCGGCATACGAATCTGCAGCCAGGGGCGCAGCGGAACGGGCTGCTGGAGGAAGCCATAGAGCCAATTGGGCTGGACTTTATCACCCTCGCCGTTGAGGGTGGGAGGAGCCAGAGTCACTTTGTCTTCCGGGTAATACTTTCTAACAAAGCCACCTTTGTTTTCGATGACATGGCAGCCGATGCAATTGTATTGATGCATCAGCCTTCGCCCCTCCACCACGTTCACCATCCTTTCGCTGTGATCCGCTTTATAGTCGGGAGGAACCTTGCCTTCACGAAAACCCGCCAACAGGATACGTAGAGCCTTGATGTCCTCATCGGAAAGATTGAACTGGGGCATGAGCTGTTCTACCCGTTCGGTGGCGTAGACTCGCGGGGTCTTTAGCTTGTTAAAGGTCCAATCGTCCCAGGTATGGGGGATATCCCTCGTATTGCCAAAAAAGAGCTCCTCCAGGGTCTTGGAGCCGAATGTGGTCAATTCCACACCGATACGCGATTCCTTTTCCATTCCTGGAATGTCGTGACAACCGGCGCACCCATACTTGCGTACAAGGGACTCACCGCGTTTTACGCTCTTGGGTTCCGTCAAGCGCTGTTCAATCCCAGCAAGGACTCTTCCCTTTCTTCCCAGAGTCATCAGATAGCCAGTGATGGCCACGGCTTCATCGTCGGAAAGTCGAAGACTGGGCATCCGCGTTTCAGGGGAAAAAGCCCGTGGATTTTTGATCCAGTGATAGGTCCATTGGGGACCGACCTTTTCCGCGATGTCTTTGAGATTAGGAGCAACGTCCTTGTCGGATCCCAGGACGGTGGAAAACTCTCCTTCCGCAATGCCGTGACAGCCCTTACACCCTATGGCGTTGACCAGTTCCTTACCTCGACTGATCAGGCTGGGATCTGCTCCTCGATAGGACGAAGGCAAGGGGTGTTCCTTGAGCCATTTGTCGCCCTCGGTTTTTGACGACGACCAAATGTAGGCCGCGATGTCTGTGGCCTGCTCATCGTTGAACATGAAGTTGGGCATGCGGGTACGCGCCCTGAACTCGTGGGGATTCTTGATCCAGCGAACCATCCAGCTTGGATCCACTTTTCCTGCCACTCGCCTTAGACTCGGTCCGACCTTGGGAATATTCTCGTAACCTTCCACTAGGTGGCAACCGGTGCATCCCACCTGCTCGAACAGCCGCTGGCCCCGTGCAACCACCTTAGCGTCCTCCAGGCTCTGGACGTCCAAGTGACAGGTCGTGCAGCTGGCCTGGACCATGTCGCCCTCCAGCAAGGGATGCTGCCAGAATCTCTTTCCAAGCACGCCGTAGCTCTTACCCAGATGGGCCTGTTCGACGCTATTGACCGCCGCTCCCTGACCGTTGTGACATGCGGTACAACCGAATTTCTCGGTGGGATGGGCGCTGTCACCCAGGAGAACCTTGCGGCGCGGGTGAGTCTTAAAAGGATTGGGCTGGTCTTCAAAGCCGGATCGGTTAATTCCACTGTGGCAGCTCTGGCATCGATCCACTCTCGCCACTGGCTCATCGAAGTTGTTGCGATCGAATTCGGGGAGAACGACCTGCTTGATATTGGGAATCTTCGAAACCGTAATGGGCCCCAGGCTTATGGTCGCATTCTTCATGATCCGGGCCCAGTTGTCTCTGGCGGCCGTGAGCTTTGCCAGTTGATCCTGGAGCTTCGTCACGCCTGATTTTAGTTTTTTGATCTCAACCTTTATATCATTCCGTTTTTGCCTGGCCTGCTCCAGATCCGGTTCGATCTTGGCCTGTTGTTTGTCCAGCTCATCGATTCGATTTTTGTAAGGCGTCGTGTTCTTCCCGAGCTGAATCGCATGGTCGTGCTCGTACCAGGCTTCTTCCAGCTCACTCTTGATAAACTTGACATCCTGGTCGAGTTCAAAGAATCGGACGTCCCTTTCCGTCTCTTCGATCTCTAGCTGCTGAAGTTTGTTCGCCAGGTCGCCGTGGCTCAAGCTGGACTCTGCTGCGCCCAGCTTCTTTATCAAGGCGACGTATTCCGGATTGGTGTCGAGCTTTTTTTGCTCCGCATCGTAGGCGTCCTTGGCTTTAGAATAGTCCAGGCGGTTGAAGTCAGCCTGATACTTCTTCCATGGGCGGCGGCTGAAATTGTCATCGAAGAAGATCCAAAGGCTCACCACCACCAGCGCGCAAATGCCAAAGAAAAAAACCGCCCCATACGACTTGCCTTCTTCTTTTGGATCAAAACCCCGAACTGCCATCGAACTTACCTCAAGCTGCCTTTCGCTCCAGGACTCTCCCCATGGAAAAGAGCCCCACCCCAAACAGGGTTAACACGATTTCTTCGGCCATGGATGTTGGCTGGGTGATTCCCACGAACAGAGCGTATCCGACATCCGCCAAGCCTAGGGCCTGCAAAATCTTCGCCACGTAAAACATCAGATATTGAGCCAGGGAGTCACCAGGACGTACTTCACATTGAAGGCAAGCCGGAGAAACATTTTCACCGGGAGACCCATCATAATAACAACCAAAGTCGCCGTAATGATAAATCGCACGGGCCCCCAACGCCGCATGAATTCCTTGCCTTTGACCGCCAGCACCCAGAGGTAAAAGGCCAGGGTCCCAACAACAAAGTAGGCTCCGACCAGGATGGCCCCCACGGCAGCTTGCGTCCAGTAATCACGGAAGCCAAGGAGGTACGGGAGATCGACGTTGGTCAACGCCTCCACTTTGTGAGGATCCCACACGTCCCAGGGCCAGAACAGGTTCCAACCCGGTCCCCGGAAAAATGTTCCGATGATGATCATGCTCACCCAGAGGATGTGAAAGCCAAAATAGAAAGTCAGGATCTCATACTTTCGTTCTTTGAAAGTGTAGTACCCATTGCCCCGAGGATTGATATCGATAAAGGGAATCATGACGAGCCCCACGATGATCAGGGTGGGCAAAACCACACCCGCATGCCAGGGGTCGAAGTACACCAGCATCTCCTGCAGACCCAGAAAGTACCAGGGGGCCTTGGAAGGGTTCGGGGTCAGCGCGGGGTTGGCCGGTTCCTCCAAGGGGGCATCAATCCCCACCGACCAGATCATCATGATAACCGCAACGATCAGGGCAACGAGAAATTCGGCCCGGACCAGATGGGGCCAGGTATGAATTTTATCGTCGACGATGGGGGCGCGTCTTTGCGTCTGAGTTTCTTCCGCCATTACCGTTCACACAATCAAGTTATAGCGGCGGTCCGGAAAAACCATCCCTGCGGATGCGCCAGAAATGAACCGCCATGAGCAAACTGGCGACCAGGGGAATAAAAATGCAGTGCAGAATATAAAACCGCAGGAGCGTATGGGGACCGATCTCTCCCCCCCCGAATAAAAAGGCTCGGGCATCATAAATCGGATTCGCTCCCACAACCTCTGCAAAGGGTCCCTCATGACCCAGCAGGGGCGCGGCACGTGCCATATTAGAGCCCACGGTCACAGCCCAAATGGAGAGCTGGTCCCAGGGCAGGAGGTATCCGGTAAAGCTGAGCAGCAACGTCAAAACCAACAGCAGCACTCCCACGATCCAGTTAAATTCCCTGGGCGGCTTGTAGGATCCGGTAAGAAACACACGGAACATGTGGAGCCACACGAAGATCACCATGGCATGGGCAGCCCAGCGGTGCATGTTACGCATCAGCATGCCGAAGGGCATGTCGAACTCGAGATACTTCATGTCCGCATAGGCGTACTCGGCAACCGGACGATAATAAAACATCAGGTAGATACCCGTGACCGCGGTGATGAGAAACATGAAAAAGGTGAGTCCGCCCATACACCACGTGAACCGCATTCTTACCGAATGCCTGCGGACTTTGGCGGGGTGGAGGTGGAGCCAGATGTTGCTGGTCACCATCATGACACGGTTTCTCGGCGTGTCCTCATACCCGTGACGGAAAATGGCCCGCCAGACCTGACTCTCGACGATGTCTTTCTTTAATTCATCCCATTTCTTCATGGCCTATCTTCCACACCTACACCTTTAGTATGCTCTCCGGATGCTGCTCATCGGGTTCCGCCCCGGGGGCCATTTTTATCACGCGCCCCTTATCCACGATCAGCTGTCCGTCTTCCGAAAGCTTGACCCCGAAGCGATCCAGAGGACGGGGTGCGGGACCTTCAAAGTTCAGTCCGCTTTTAAAAAATCCACTGCCGTGGCACGGGCACTTGAACTTATTTTCCGCCGCAAGCCACCTTGGAGTGCATCCTAAATGGGTACATTTCGCAAAGACCGCATAAATTCCGGCTTCTTCGCGGACGATCCAAACTCGAAAGTCCTTTTTAAATTTTTCGCTAACCTCGCCGATGGTATAATCCGACGGTACGCCGGCCTTAAAGGTGGAAGGAGGCTTGAACAAGACACGGGGGAAAGCCGAACGAATAAAGCCGACAAGGGTCAGACCGGTAAAGGCCCCGAACCCGCCCCAACCAAATCGGGTGAAAAAGTCCCGCCGACTCCACAGGCCACGTTTTTTTCCGTCTGCTGCTGCCATAGTCCTTACCTATCCCTTGACCCAGCTTATGACCGCCCCCCACAACACAAAGAACACCCCGCCCAGCATGAGAAACAGCCCAACGGGTCCAAAGATAAATGAAAGCCCCGCACCTAACAAAAAAAACAGGACCCCTGCCCCCAACGGATTAAAAGGACCCGCAGGAGATCCTTCAGTCACCCCCTCCCCCACGGCGCCCTGGTTCATTTCCTCACGTATAAGAGTATAGGCCAGCTCTTTTAGATCTTCCCGCTTGTGCGGTTCCATCGCCCGGATAAGACGACCGATATCTTGAGCTAACTTCTCTACTTCTTCTTCGGGGGTCTGCTGACCTGAATTGTGAGAGTTTGAAACCACTTAGAATAGGCAAACTGATTAGTATAGAAAATTTATTTTGTCAACCCGATTTGGCGCAGTTTTAGCACGTCTTGCATGCTGTAAAGTCCCTTCTTTTGCCGCACTAACCACTGTGCGGCGCGAACGGCGCCACGGGCAAAGGTTTCACGGCTGTGAGCGCGGTGCACAAATTCGATCCGCTCCCCCAAGCCACCGAAAATGACACTGTGTTCGCCGACGGTGTCGCCGGCCCGGACGGCGAGTACGCCCAATTCTTTTCTTGCCCGCACACCGACGATTCCTTTGCGTCCAAAAACCCCGACTTTGTTCAAGTCCCGCTTCCATGCTCCTGCGATGGTGGACGCCAGAGCCAGCGCCGTACCGCTGGGGGCATCCTTCTTGAAACGGTGGTGCATCTCGACGATCTCCACATCATAATCTTCGCCGAGGGATCGAGCCACACTACCAAGAAGGCCCAAAAGCAAATTGACCCCCACACTCATGTTTGGAGCGACCAACATTTGAGTAGAGCGGCTGAGCCGTTTGATCTCGCTCCATTCCCCGGGTGAGAAACCCGTGGTGCCCACAACAATGGGGACTTTATACTTTGCCGCTCTTCGCAGATAACCTAACGAGGCCGCAGGACGGGTAAAATCAATGATGGCAGGCTTTCCCTTTAGCCATGGCTCGATTTTATCGCTGACAGGAACACCCAGCCTTCCCAGACCCGTCAGTTCGCCAGCGTCTTTACCCAGTCTGGGACTCTTGGGCCGATCCACAGCACCCACCAATCTCACCCCCCGGGTCTGGTGAATTACGCGCGCGATAGCACCACCCATTCGACCCGCAATGCCGCAAACCACCAGATCCACCCGTTTCTCCTCTAGATGAGACCGTAAGCCGCCATCGTCTGCTTCAGGCTTTCCAGGTTTGCCTGGGCCATGCCTGTCATGGGCAAACGCAGGTCAGCCCGACATTTGCCCATNNGCGGTTTTGACAGGAATAGGGTTGGTTTCTATAAACAGGCTCCGAATCAATGGAATCAGATCAAATTGAATTTTCCGACCCTTGTCCCACTCCCCTTCGAAACAGGCTCGGGTCAGCTGGGACATTTCCCGGGGAATCACGTTGGCCACCGTCGAAATGACTCCTTTGCCCCCCAACGCCATGAGCGAATAGGTAAGGGAATCTTCCCCCGAGTAAACCTCCAGACCATCACCACAAAGCCGAATGACCTCGATGGCCTGATCCACGGATCCCGTGGCCTCTTTCACCCCGGCGATGTTTTTTATTTCAGCGAGGCGGGCCAGGGTCTCCGGCTCGATCTTGGACCCCGTTCGCGAAGGGATATTGTAAATGATCAGCGGGATGTTCACTTCCGAAGCCACTTTTTTGTAATGCTGGAATATTCCCTCCTGGGTAGGCCGGTTGTAGTAAGGGGAAATCATCAAAGCCCCATCCGCCCCCGCCTTCTCGGCGCTGCGGGTAAATTCAACGGCCTCCTGCGTGGAATTGGAACCCGTCCCGGCGATGACCGCCACTCTTTTTTTAACGTACTTGACCACTGCTTTGACGACTTCGTTGTGCTCCTGGTGCGACAGGGTCGCCGATTCTCCCGTTGTGCCGCAAGGCACAATTCCGTGGACGCCGTTTTCGATTTGAAATTCCACCAGCGCTTCAAAGCTCTCCCAGTCGACTTTGTTATCCTTGAACGGTGTGACCAAGGCCACCATGCATCCAGAAAAGCTCATGCGACCTCCTGACTACTCGCTCGCGACCCCCTGAAAGACTTCCTCCGCGGGACCGGTCATGTAAACCCTGTTATCGCTACGCCACTCAATCCATAGGTCCCCTCCCTTGAGGTGGACCTGAAGCTTTCTCTCGGTCTTCCCTGCCTCAGCCCCGGCAACCGTCACGGCGCATGCGCCTGTTCCACAGGCCCAGGTTTCACCCGCTCCCCGCTCCCACACGCGCATCCGAACCTCTTCCGGGCTGATCACTTTCACAAATTCCGTGTTTATCCGATTTGGAAAAAAGGTATGATGCTCAAATTTTGGACCGATTCGCTCCAGATCCAGCACGTCGGGATCGTCCACGTAAACCACACAATGCGGGTTACCCATGGAAACGCAAAAGACTGAATAGAGTTTACCGTCCACTTCCAGCGGATAGTTCATGATCTTTCCGTCTAGGTTGACCGGGATCTTTCTCCCCTCGAGGATCGGTTCCCCCATATCTACTTCCACCATTTCGCCCTTGATACGAGGCCGGATGATTCCAGCCAGGGTCTCAACTTCCATTTCCTTTTTCTGGGTCAACCCCCGAGTGAATACGTAGCGAGCAAAACAGCGGATCCCGTTGCCACACATCTCCACCTGTCCGCCGTCCGCGTTGTAGATGTCCATTTTGAAATTTGCGATTTTGGAAGGCGACACGGTCAGCAGCTGATCGGCGCCCACCCCAAAGCGTCGGTGGCAAAGATTCTTTGCAACCTCTGCGAGATCCTGCGGCTCCCCAGCCATGCAGTCGATGACGATAAAGTCGTTACCGCAGCCGTGCATTTTGGTAAATGAGATTTGCTTCATTGCGCGGTTCCCTAATATCTATCCTTCACCCTCCCATCAAAAGGCTAAAAATCCCTCCTGGGAGCACCCATCACCCCAGGACGGAAGGGATCACCTCCCCGCTGATCAGGTCGTCCAAGGTTTCCCGATTGCGAATCACGTGGAACTGACTTCCATCGACCAGGACTTCAGCCACCCGGGGTCTCGAGTTGTAGTTGGAAGCCATGGTAAAGCCGTAGGCCCCGGCTCCCATCACTGCCAGGAGATCACCTGGCTCAGGTCTCTGGATCTCGCGATCCAAGGCAAAAAAATCTCCGCTCTCGCAGATGGGTCCCACCACGTCGGCGACGATCTTTTCCTGCCTTCCCGTCTTCACCGGATTGATACCTTGATGAGAACCGTAGAGCGCGGGACGTATGAGATCGTTCATGGCCCCATCGACCACCACAAATTTTTTCTCCTGTGTCTCTTTTAAATAGAGAACCTCCGTCACCAGAATCCCTGCGTTCCCGACGATCACCCGACCCGGCTCAAGGATCAGGGTGACCTCGAGCCCCTTCAAAGCATCGATGATGGCTGCGGCGTACTCCTCGGGATGGGGCGGCTCCTCGTCCTTGTAACGAATGCCCAATCCACCTCCCAGGTCCAGGTAACGGATATTGGCGCCCTCCTGCTTCAAGACGTCCAGGAATCCCCGGACACGCGCCAGGGCGTCCACGAACGGTGCAACGGAAGTCAGTTGCGACCCGATATGACAGTCCACCCCGATGACTTCCAGGTTCTTGAGCGACAGGGCCCGTTTGTACTGCTCCACGCTGCGTTTGATGTCGATACCAAACTTGCTTTTCTTCATTCCGGTGGAAATATAGGGATGAGTTTGCGGATCCACGTCGGGATTGATTCTGAGACTGATGGGAGCCTTCTTCCCCATGCTCCCGGCCACCTGGTCCAGCACCCCGAGCTCCTGTTCCGATTCCACATTGAACATGAGAATTCCGGCGTCGATGGCGGACTCGATCTCTTTCCTGCTCTTTCCGACACCGGAGAAAACCACTTTTTTTGGGTTCGCACCCGCTTTCAACACCCGGAAGAGCTCCCCGCCGGAAACAATGTCAAAACCGCCCCCTTCATTCACAAATACTTTGAGCACCGCAAGATTCGAGTTTGCCTTTACCGAGAAGCACACCAGGTGAGATTGTTTTTTGAAGGCCTGATCAAAAACCTTGAAATGGCGCCGCAGGGTAGCGAGACTGTAGATGTATGCGGGTGTGCCCACTTCCTTGGCAATACGCTCCACCGATACGTCTTCCGCAAAGAGTTCACCATTCTTGTATTGAAAGAAATCCATTAGGGTCTCCAGGTTAATTTAGCCTCATTGGAAGGCTCGCTGAGGGAACCATCCGTGAGGCGGGAAAATACTCGGTAATGGTAACTGACCTGGGGCGTCAATTGTCCATCCACATAACGAAACTTTTGTTTCTTCAAAAACTTTTGCTGATCCTCCACGGCAAGCGCTACCCTCTCCCGATAAACAGCTGGGCATTGCGGGCAGGTCAGAGTTATCTCCTTGCGAAACACCACGAAGCCGGCAAGTTCCTCCAGCGGCTTACCGTCCAGATAACGAGTCGGCCGACTCCAGGTGAGAGCGATGCCTCCTCCTTCAACCTGCACGCTCAAGTCCTTTATGGTCTCGGGCACCGCCAGCTCCGGTGCCCGTGGGGGCCCCTTCTTCCCGCAAGAAACAACCAAACTCAACGCGACTAGGCAAACGGCAACGCCAACCACACCTTTTGAAATGTGACGGGCTGGATGCTGCCCCGCTGACAACGATTTAAAATTCAAAACCACGTTACCCTTCCTACCGACAACTCCTACCCATTTTAGATTTTAGAGTTTAGATTTTTGATTATCGGACCAAGCATCTCGGCACTAACTCAAATGAATCTAAAATCCCTCTGCCTCCCCTATCCACAATCCCCGCCCATTTTAGATTTTAGAGTCTAGATTTTCGATTATCGGAGTCAATGCTCAAATACTAGGTTGAATTCAATCCAAAATCTAAAATCAGCAATCTAAAATCCAATCATCCTCCGATTTCCTTTAGCCTTCGCCGAACAGCGCTGGAGGCGGTACCCCCTGGTGTGCGTCGGCGCTCCACCACCGCATCCACAGATAGACAACGGTACACGTCCTTGTCAATTTTCGGATAGTACCTACGCAACTCCTCAAGGGAGAGATCTTCGATGCGCTGGTGAGTTGACAAACAATGGTGAACGATCTTTCCCACCGTTTCGTGGGCGGCTCGGAAGCTCATGCCCCGGCGGACGAGGTAATCCGCGAGGTCCGTGGCGTTCAGGAAACCGTCCTGTGCCGCGGCGAGCATTTCCTCCTTTTTGACCTTGGTCTCCTTCACCAACTCCGCCATCATGCCTAGGCTCGTCTTGACCGTGTCCACGGTGTCGAAGAGTGGGGTCTTATCCTCCTGCAGGTCGCGGTTATACGATAACGGCAACCCCTTCACCACGGTTAAAAGGGCGTGGAGGTGTCCATAGACACGCCCCGTCCGCCCGCGGATCAGTTCCGGGACGTCCGGGTTTTTCTTTTGCGGCATCATGGAGCTTCCCGTACAGTATCGGTCCGGAAGCTCAATAAAGCCGAATTCCTGACTGGACCATAACACCATCTCCTCCGCCAGGCGACTCAGGTGGGCGAACAGGATGGCCGAAACGGACAAAAACTCGAGCACGAAGTCTCGGTCGCTTACGGCGTCCATGCTATTTTTCGATAAACGGGGGAAACGGAGCAACCTCGCTACGTAAGCCCGGTCAATGGGAAAGGTGGTCCCCGCCAGCGCCCCGCTGCCAAGGGGAAGAACGTTTACCCGTGTGGCGCACTCCCCCACCCGCTGGAGGTCCCGATCGAACATTTCCACATAGGCTAGCAGGTGATGGGAAAAGAGTATGGGCTGCGCCCGCTGCAGGTGAGTGTAGCCCGGCATGATGACCTTGATGTTACGCCGCGCGGAACGTACGAGCTCTGTTCTTAACCGGCGGAGCGCGGCCTGGATGGTTTTGAGCTCTTCCCTGAGATAGAGACGCATATCCAAAGCGACCTGGTCGTTCCGGCTTCTCGCGGTGTGAAGCTTCCCCGCCGCAGGACCGATCTTTTGAAAGAGCCTGCGCTCGATATTCATGTGGATGTCTTCATCCGTCTGGGAGAAGGAGGACCTGCCACCATCGATCTCCTTTTCAATGAGCTTGAGGCCCCGGATGATCTTTGCCGTATCAGTTCCAGAAATGATTTTTTGGCGTCCGAGCATGCGTGCGTGGGCAATGCTACCCTCGATGTCGTAGCGGAACAGCCTCTGATCCACCGCAATGGACGAAGTAAAGGCCTCCACGGAGCCTGCCGTGGCCTCTTGAAACCTTCCCGCCCATAATTTTTTCTTTTTCGCCGCTGCCAAACGCCCCTCCCGGTTATTTGCTTTGCTGAAGCTGCCGGAGCCTCAATCGCAAAGCGTTGAGTTTAATAAATCCATCCGCGTCCGCCTGCTGATAATCCTGATCTTCCTCGAAGGTGGCCACCTTGGGATTGTAAAGCGATGTTTTGGACTGCCTGCCCGCTATGATGGCGTTCCCTTTGTAGAGCTTGAGTCGCACCTGACCGGTGACATTCTCCTGCGAGCCGTCCATGGCCTTTTGCAAAAGCTCCCGCTCCGGAGAGAACCAGTAGCCGTTGTAGACCAGCTCGGAATACTTGGGGATCAATGAGTCGCGGAGCCTCATCACTTCCCGGTCCATGGTGATGGATTCCAGGGCTCGCCTTGCCACATGCAGCAGGGTGCCGCCGGGTGTCTCATAAACACCGCGAGACTTCATCCCCACGTATCGATCTTCCACCAGATCCACTCTTCCAATGCCGTGTTTGGCTCCCAGGGCATTCAGATCCGAAAGAAGCGCCGCCGGAGAGCGGGTCTTGCCGTTTAAGCGAATTGGGTCACCAATGCGAAAATCGATCTCGATGATCTCACTGCGGTTGGGAGCCTTTTCCGGCGATGAAGTCCAGAGAAACATATCGTCGGGAGGCGCTTCCCACGGATTTTCCAGGATCCCGCCTTCGTAACTCACGTGAAAGAGGTTTCGGTCGACACTGTAGGGTCGCTCTCGGCTCACCGGGACCGCGATGCCCTGACGCTTCGCATACGCGATCAGGGATTGACGTGAATTCAAGTCCCAGACCCTCCAGGGAGCGATGACCTTGACGTCCGGCTTCAAAGCATAATAAGTCAGCTCAAATCGAATCTGGTCGTTCCCTTTACCCGTCGCGCCATGGGCCACCGCGTCGGCCTTTTCCTTTGCGGCCACTTCCATCTGCCTCTTCGCTATCAAGGGACGGGCAATGGAGGTACCGAGCAGGTAGGAGCCTTCATACACCGCGTCGGCTCTCAGCATGGGGAAGATATAGTTCTTGACGAACTCTTCCCTCAGGTCATCCACAATGACCTTGCTGGCCCCGGTTTCCCTGGCTTTTTGACGTACCGCCTCCAAATCCTCTTCCTGTCCAAGATCGGCACAATAGGCCACCACGTCGCAGTTGAACTGCTCTTTGATCCAAAGAAGACAGACCGAGGTGTCCAGTCCTCCCGAGTACGCCAAAACCACTTTATTAACTTTCATGGCCGTCCTTTCTTCTTCCTTGCGGCAGCTCCCCTCAACTGGCCCAGGATCCAAACCATAACGGCTTTTTGCAGGTGGAGGCGATTTTCCGCCTGATCAAAGACCACCGATTGCGGGCCTTCCAGCACTTCATGGGTAATCTCCTCTCCCCGGTGGGCGGGAAGACAATGCATCACGACCGCGTCCTTTTTCGCCATGGCCAGGACGGCCTCATTCACCTGGTAACCTTGAAATGCCTTGAGTCGCTCCTCCCTCTCTCTCTCCTGGCCCATACTCGCCCACACGTCGGTATAAATGACATCCGCGCCCCGCACGGCTTCACTCACGTCCTGGGTGATACTCACCTGAGCGCCGCTTTCTTTCACCGTCCTGGCGATTTCGGGATCCGGACCGTAGCCTCTTGGACAAGCGAGGAAAAAAGAAAAGGGAAATTTTTCTGCCGCCAGCATCCAGGAATGAACAATGTTGTTTCCGTCGCCAACAAAGGTCACTTTCAACCCATCGAGTTTTCCCTTTCGCTCCAGAAGCGTAAAGCAATCCGCCAGGACCTGGCACGGATGGAATAGATCCGACAGAGCGTTGATCACGGGTACCGACGCATAACTTGCCATTTCCTTCAGCGTATCCTGGGCGAAGGTCCGAAGCACAATGAGGTCCACCCAACGGCTCAAAACTCGAGCACAGTCCATGGGACTCTCCCGGACCCCGAGTTGAATCTCCTCGGGCCCCAGAAAAATGCCGTGCCCCCCCAGTTCCCGTATGCCGGTTTCAAAACTGACACGGGTCCTCAGGCTGGGCTTTTCGAAGACCATAGCGACGGTCCGCCCGGCCAGCGCACGTGACTTGCTCGCTGCGGTTTTCCCCTTGAGCTTTCGAGCCAGGCAAAACAGATCCTTCACTTCCTCCCGGCTGAGATCTCTTAGACTCAGTAAATCTCTGTTTTTCATATTCCGAAATTGGCAGGCCGGTTATTGGCTCGCCAGCACCTTTGCAAAAATGGCCAAACCTTTGTCGATATCCCCTCGGGTGACAATGAGGGGTGGAAGAAATCGAAGAACGTCGTTGTGACCCGCGCTGGTAATTAACAGACCCTCGCTGAGACAGTCCGCGACGATCTTGCTTGCATCCCCCTCGATCTCCACCCCCCACATCAACCCCATTCCGCGGACGTCCCGGATCAATTCAAAACGTTGCTTGATTGACTCGAGGCCCTGATAGAACACTTTGCTCATCCTGGCGCAGTTTCGTAACACACCGTCCCGGACCAACGTCTTCAACACGGCGAGGGCGACGGAACAAACGAGAGGATTGCCTCCGAAGGTTGAAGCGTGCGAGCCCGGCGTGAAGCTGTAGACGACCTCCTCCTTCGCAAGCATGGCTCCCACGGGAAGTCCTCCTCCCAGAGCCTTGGCCAGAGTCATGATATCCGGCTCAACACCGAAGTGCTCGTAGGCAAACAGCTTACCGGTGCGCCCCATGCCCGTTTGAACCTCGTCAAATATAAGGAGCAGTCCGCGGTCATCACATAGCTGCCTCAGCTCTTTGAGGTATCCCTCCCGCGGAATCACAACGCCCCCTTCTCCCTGTATTGGTTCCACCAAAACCGCCGCGGTTTTCTCACCGATGGCATCCTCCACAGCATCCACATCGCCGAAGGGAACCTGACGAAATCCCTCCGGCAGCGGATCGAACCCCAGGCGTACCTTTTCCTGACCGGTGGCCGTCAAGGTCGCCAGGGTCCTTCCGTGAAAGGAATTCACCATGGAAATGATCTCGTACTTTCCACCCTGCCGCTGGGAGCCGTAACGCCGCGCGAGCTTGACGGCGGCCTCATTGGCCTCCGCGCCGCTATTGCAAAAAAAAACCCGATCCGCAAAGGATCGGCGGCAGAGTTCCCGGGCGAGTTCCGCCTGGGGAACGATATGGTAGAGATTCGATACGTGGAGCAGGCTCTTGGCCTGCCGTTGAATGGCACGAACCACCGCCGGATGACTGTGACCCAGGCCGTTGACGGCGATACCCGCGGCAAAATCCAGATACTGCTTACCGTTGGCATCCCACACCTTGACCCCTTTTCCCCGCACCAGCGCGATGGGAAACCGGGCGTAGGTTTGCGCTACGTAGCTGTGGGTCATTTCAATGGCTTTTTGATTCTTCATGGCTTACTTGAGAACGACTTCCGTCCCAACTCCCGCCTGAGTAAAGATCTCAAGCAAAACCGCGTGCCTTACCCGACCGTCAATGATATGGGTTTTTCCAACCCCGCCCTCCAGGGCCTCGATACAGCACTCCACCTTGGGTATCATTCCGGCCGCCACCACGCCATCACTGATCATCTTTCGGGCTTGATTGACTTTCAAAGTGCTCAGATGCTCCCCTTTCTTGTTTTTCACCCCCTCCACATCCGTGAGCAGGATGAGTTTTTCCGCTCCCAGGGCCGCCGCCGTATGCCCCGCCACCAGATCAGCGTTGATGTTGTATGTTTCGCCTTGCTCCCCCACTCCTACGGGAGCAATGACCGGGATGAATTTGTTGTCATCCAACGACTTGATGAGCAATGGGTTGATCTTCAATATCTCTCCCACCATACCGATATCGATGATCTCGGGACTCTCCTCTTTGTTCTTTGCGGAGGCTACGGTCACGTTCATCTTGCGCGCCAGGATGATCCCCCCGTCTTTCCCGCTCAGCCCCACCGCCATTCCCCCGTGGTGATTGATCAGCCCTACGATCTCCTTGTTGACCTTGCCCACCAGGACCATCTCGATTACGTCAAGGGTCTCGCGGTCCGTCACCCGCATCCCCCGCACATAGGTGCTGGAAACTCCCATCTTCTCCAGGGTCTGGTCGATCTGTGGACCTCCACCATGGACCACAACGGGGTTGATACCCACATACTTGAGCAGCACCATGTCCTGGGCAAAACTGGCCTTGAGTTCTTCGTCCACCATGGCGTTGCCGCCGTACTTTACGACGAACGTCTTCCCGTAGAAGCGCCTGATATACGGAAGCGCCTCCATCAAGACCTCGGCTTTGCCTATAAAGTCTTCCACTAGACCTACCTTTCCGACGAGGGCGTCGAAGACTGGGGTTTCATTAGCTTCTCAACTCCCCGCGCCCTTTCCGGTCCTTAGAGAATGTAGCGCGAAAGATCCTCGTCTTGCAAAATTGGAGTGAGACGCTCTTTGACATACTGAGCGTCGATGTTGACCTCTTTGCCCGGCATCTCCGGGGCCGAGTATGAAATTTCGTCAACCAGCCGCTCCAAAATTGTGTGCAGCCGTCGCGCACCGATGTTTTCCGCCTTTTCATTCACCTCGGCGGCAACGCGGGCGATTTCCTCAATGGCATCGTCCTTGAAGGTCAGTTTCACTCTCTCGGTCTCGAGCAAAGCGACGTATTGCCGGATCAAGGCGTTTTTGGGCTCCGTAAGGATTCTTACGAAATCCTCCTTGCCCAGCGAGCTGAGCTCCACCCGGATGGGAAAACGACCTTGGAACTCCGGGATCAAATCCGACGGCTTGGAATTATGAAACGCCCCGGAGGCGATGAACAGGATGTGATCCGTCTTGACCATTCCATACTTTGTATTGACCGTTGAACCTTCCACGATGGGCAGCAGGTCGCGCTGCACTCCCTCCCGGGAAACGTCAGGCCCCTGCATGGACTCCCGACCGGCGATCTTGTCGATCTCATCGATAAAAACAATTCCCGAGTGTTCGACCCGGTGGTTGGCCTCGGCCACCACCTTGTCCATATCCACCAGCTTCGAGGCCTCCTCCTGGGCGAGGATTTCAATTGCCTCAGGGACCTTGACGGTCTTCTTTTTCGTCTTCTTTGGCAGGAGGTTGGAAAACATCTCCTTGAGGTTGGACTCCATCTCTTCCATGCCCTGAGGAGTTAGCACCTCGACCATCGGCATCGCCGCACGAGTAATTTCTACCTCTACGGTCCGGTCGTTGAGCTTTCCGTCCCTGAGTAGCTTCCTGAGCTTCGACCGGGTGGTGGGAGCTCCAGATTCCCCCTCCTCTGTCCCCGGAGCCTTATTGGCAGGCGTTGACGGCAGGAGCAGATCGAGGATCCGTTCCTCCGCCAGCTCCTTCGCCCGGATCTCGACATGCTGCTTCTCCTCCTCTTTCACCATATTCACAGCCAGTTCCATGAGGTCCCGGATGATGGATTCCACATCCCTTCCCACGTAACCCACTTCCGTAAATTTTGAGGCTTCCACTTTGATGAAGGGGGCCTGGGCCAGTTTGGCAAGCCGGCGGGAGATTTCGGTCTTCCCCACTCCCGTGGGTCCGATCATAATAATGTTTTTTGGCGCGATCTCTTCCCTGAGTTCTTCCGGCACCAGTTGCCGTCGCCACCGATTGCGGAGCGCTATGGCCACGGCCCTTTTTGCGTCTTTCTGTCCCACGATGTAACGGTCGAGTTCCGACACCACCTCCCGTGGCGTCATCACCGGGGTCGGTGACGAGGTTGACTCGTCCGGAGTCGACAATGATTTTGGTTCCATTTTCATAGGAAATTAACCTAACTCCTCGACCGATATTTGGTCATTGGTATAGACGCAGATGTCCGCTGCCGCCTTCATGGCCTCAACGGCGATGGTGCGCGCATCGAGCTTGCTGTGCTTGACCAAGACCCGCGCTGCGGCCAGTGCGTAGTTACCGCCGGATCCGATGGCAATCAAACCGTCATCCGGCTCCACCACGTCTCCTACACCGGAGACCACCAGCAGACCATCTTTATCCGCAACGACTAACAAGGCTTCAAGCCTCCTTAAAACGCGGTCCGTCCGCCAGTCCTTTGCGAGCTCCACCGCGCTTCTTCTCAGATTGCCGTTGTACTGTTCCAGTTTCGCCTCGAACTTTTCGAACAAGGTGAAGGCATCCGCCGTGGCCCCGGCAAATCCGGCAATGACCTTGTCGTGATAAATTTTACGCACTTTCTTAGCGCTGTGCTTCAACACCGTCTGTCCGAGGCTCACCTGCCCGTCACCCACCACCACAACCTTTCCGCCATGGCGAACCGCGAGTATCGTTGTTCCGTGAAACATGGATTACCTCAGTGATCAATCCTCATAGTGCCCGGGGATGCGCCCGGTCGTAAACCGCAGTCAACTGGTCCAGATTCACATGGGTGTAGCGCTGGGTCGTAGATAAGCTCGTGTGTCCCAGCAACTCCTGGATCACCCGTAAATCCGCCCCACTGTTCAACAGGTGCGTGGCAAAGGTATGGCGCAGTCCATGGGGTCCCATATGAACGGTGATTCCCCTGGCGCGGAGGTGCTTTTCCACAATCCGTGCCACGCTACGCGTAGTAATCCTTTTTCCCAGGCGATTTAAAACCACTGGAGTCCGTCCCTTGGAGGGCCGATTCCACTGTCGCTCCTGTTCCAGGGCATAGTCCCTAAGAACGCTGAGGGCCACCTCGCCCACCGGAACGATACGCTCCTTGGAACCTTTCCCGACCACTCTCACCACGCCCAATCGGAAGTCGATGTCACCCCAGTTAAGGCCTACCAATTCGCTCACCCGTATGCCCGTGGAGTAAAGGACCTCCAGCACAGCGCGATCCCTGATTTCCAGCGGCCCCGACCCTTGCATTCCATCCAGCAAGCGAAAGACGTCGTCCACCGACAGAAACGTGACAAGGGGCTTTTCTTGCTTGGGACTGCCGAAACCCAGCAGCGGGTCCTGCTGGAGATAGCGTTCTCTTACCAGATATCGAAAAAATCCCTTCAGGGCGGCCAATTTTCTACCGAGAGAGCTCTTCTGACAAACCTTGGCGAGGGTTCCCAGATAGGCCCTCACGCAGTGAGGATCAGCCCAGGGGTATCGCCCGCTCCCACCCTCACCTTCACCCACACCCTGGGATTTTACGAACTCCTGAAACTGGCGCAGATCGCTCACGTAGTTTCTCAGGGTGTGAGGCGATACATGCCGCTCATTTTGCAGGTGGTTTTCGTATTGCTCAATGAGTTTTTCCATATTCGCCGACTGCTAAGAGAAACGTATTCTAACATACCGTTACTGCATTAAAAAACAACCTCAGTTTCGGAGGCCTTTTCACTGATTTACCGTGATTTTTTCAATGACTCGGCCCCCAGCGCTGGTCGCCAACATAGGGTAGGCCCCCGGCCCGATGTTCGGACGTGCGTGAGAGCGCTAATTTCTCCGTTAACTTGCCTCCAAGGTCCCTTTCCTGCATATTAGAAACCGTGTTGACCGATGCCCTTAACAGACCCTTGCGGGACCTCAGGATTTCCGTCACGGACAGGTGCAACTTTCGCTGCACCTATTGCATGCCTTTCGACGAATATACCTGGATTAATAGAACCGAGATCCTTTCATTTGAAGAAATTACCAGGTTAACCCGTCTGTTTGTGCATCTGGGGGTCGAAAAGATCCGCTTGACGGGCGGGGAGCCCCTGGTGCGTCAGGATCTGGAGGAATTGATCGGCCAGCTCTCCAAGATCGCGGAACTCAAGGACATCTCCCTGACGACAAACGGATCGCTGCTCGCGGACAAGGCGGCGGTGCTAAAGTCCGCCGGCCTGAACCGGATTAACGTGAGCCTCGACTCCCTGGACCCTGAAAAGTTTAAAGCGATAACCAAGAGGGGGGATCTGGGGAGGGTTCTCGAAGGACTTACCGTTGCCAAAAAAATCGGCCTCTCACCGATCAAGGTCAACGCCGTAATCGAACGGGGTGTGAACGACGACGACATCCTAAGCCTGGTGGAATTTGCCAGAGAGAACGGATTTGCCATGCGTTTCATTGAGTTCATGGACGTGGGCAACTCCAACAGTTGGAGGTCGGAAAAGATGGTTTCCAAAAAGGAAATCATTGAACGGATTCACGCTCGTTTCCCATTGAAAGAAAAAGGCCGGGACCGAGGCAGCGCCCCATCGGTGGACTACGAATTCGTGGACGGAGGTGGAGACGTGGGGGTCATTGCCTCAGTTACGGAACCTTTTTGTTCGACCTGTAATCGAGCCCGGTTGACCGCTGACGGAAAACTCGTAACCTGCCTGTTTTCTCAGTTGGGTCATGATCTCAAGGCACTGCTGAGAAAGGGATCATCAGACAATGAGATTCTGGAGGTTCTGACGTCCGACTGGAAAGGTCGCAAGGACCGTTACTCCGCAGAAAGGTTAGAAGCCATGCAGTCCTCTGACGGCTACAACCCTAAACGGCAGAAAAAGATTGAGATGATTACTTTGGGAGGCTAAGGTGCCTTGCACCTTGTCCTCGTCCCTCATCTCTCGCTCCCTCCATCGGCACTGCATCCAAGGGTTCTTCCCTCCTTGCATCTCGCTATTCTCGATCATCTATTCTCTATCCTCCAAGATTTTTCTGTGATCTGGACAACACCGGGGCGCGTGTCTATATTGAGGCTAATCCAGCTGTGACGGAGGGAGGAGCATGCTAAAAATCATTCCAGTCGAAGAGGCCGTAGGAACGCTTCTAGCCCACGACGTTACCGAGATCATACCCGGCAAGCATAAGGGACCAGCCTTCCGGCGCGGCCATAAGATTCGGAGTGAGGACGTTGCCAAGCTGCTGGACATCGGAAAGGCTCATATCTACATCATCGACCTGGAAAAGGGCGAGCTTCATGAGGAGGACGCGGCTCGAAGGCTGGCTCAGGCGGCGGCGGGAGATCACATCAGCTTGACCGACCCGGTAGAAGGACGGGTTAATCTCGTGGCCGAAACCTCCGGGCTGCTCAAGATCGATGAAAAGCTTCTCTACAGCTTCAACGAGCTGGGAGACCTGATTCTATCTACTCTAACGACGAATCGCTACGTGGAAAAAGGGGAAGTGGTGGCGGGGACTCGAACCATACCCATTATCGTCAAGGAATCCCTTATCAAAAAGGCTGAGACCCTGTGTAAAAATAAACCTATTGCGTCCGTGCTGCCTCTCCCCGCCAGGAGGGTTCATCTCATCGTTACCGGGAGTGAGGTCTATACCGGGCGGATCAAGGACGGGTTCGAGCCCGTGGTACGTCAGAAACTCAATCAGCTGGGCTCCGACCTGGAAGAAAAGAAACTCGCCACGGATGATCCGGACCAGATCGCAGGTCATATTCAGGAATCCGAAAAGGCCGGCGTTGATCTTATCCTGGTCAGCGGCGGTATGTCAGTGGACCCCGACGATCAAACTCCAGAAGGTGTCAGACGAAGCGGGGCCAAAGTCGAGTGCCACGGGTTTCCCGTGCTGCCGGGATCCATGTTCCTCCTGGCCCTCCTAAAGAACACACCTATTCTGGGTTTATCCGGCTGCGTGCTGCACGACCCGGTGAGCGCGTTTGATGTGTTATTGCCACGCCTGTTGGGAGGCGAAAAACTCAAGCGGTCCGACATTCTCGCCTTGGCCCACGGCGGCCTGCAGAGAAAACACCACCACTAGCCAGTCGGATTTTGGGGCCCCAATCATTTCTTGGGCAGGGACAGGGTTCAACCCGGAGTTGCCAAGACCCGGAATCCTAATCTGAGCCGCGTACTACCGCAAACAACAGTTGAATACCACCGTCGGCTGCTTGTACCGCGACGGTCGGGTCTTCCGCCGTATGACGCTTCAACTCCAGAGCAATCTGTCGGAAGGTCTGATCTGGGAGTTCCGCTGTCTTCATGCTTATCTCCGACTGTGTACCGCGACCGAAGACATCCATTTGAATACCGGATGCCTTCTCTAGGTTCGCTAGCCGAGCGGCAACCATTGAGAGACAAATGGCAACCAACGCCACCCCCAGGGGTCGGGGCGTGCAAATAAGGGGATCATAGGTGAGATCCGGTAAAAACGCGCCTCCGATGGGTGTGACGTTCTGGCGCGCCAGTTCTCGTCCGGAAACGGCCACTTCCGATAATCGTGTCCGAGTGGACTGAGAAAGGACATGCTCCAATGCTGACAGGGAATCCCTTGCATCGCCCGCGCTGGCTTCAATCTCGTAGAAGCTGTCCCGACACTCATCGATGGCTTCAGTGGCCGATTTCAGAGATCGCTTTACGGTTTCCTGAGGAGCAAATCCACCAGACAAGACATGTTGCGCAAGGCGAAAAAAAGATGCGAGGGCGACGGCGGCCATTTGTCCTGACGCCGTGCCTGTTTGAATAGGTTTAAGAGCGTCGCGGAGCTCTGCGAGGGCTGGAAACGCCGCTTGAAACACAAGCAAGGCACTCGACTGCTCACGTTTTTTACTCAGCGTCGCGAGCCGTTCGTTCACAACTCTGGAAAGCTTCGTCAACATCTCTCGTTCCGCCTTCGAAAATTCACGTGGTTTTGTGTCGATGACGCAGAGTGCGCCTAGGACGACGCCGTCAACCACCACGGGCACACCCAGGTAGGACTTGATTCCATATGCCTTGACCAGGTGTTGCGGTACGCGAGAATCGCGCTCGGCGTTGGTAACTTCAAAGGGCTGACCATCCCGAACGACGAATTGGCAGAAAGATACGCTCCGCTCTGTTGCTCTAGAGGCAGCGAGATCGGGGGGCAACCCATGATGTGCTTTGAAAAATTGGATATGCTCCAACACAAGGTTGACGAGAGCGATGGGGGCTTTAAGATCCCGAGCGGCCTGTTCTACAATCGCTTTGAGTTCATCGTCCTCGGCCTCAGCTAGCAGTTCACGGGTGAACGCTGCGTGTCGATCGGGCTGAGGGCCTAACGCATCAATGCTATCCATAATTGTCGCCCTACCTCGGCTCCGCGGTCAGAAAGTCCCAATTTTTCAAATAGATTCCGAGTCACGGCCTACCTACTATAGAGGAACCCAGGACAATGTGCAATTTAAGGCTAACACATAAGGGAATTCATCCACACCGGGAGAGTTTTACGGCCGGGTGCGAGACAAAGATCATAAGGTGAAAAGAAAATGATAAAGGTCGCCGGGTTTCGGGCTTTTGTTCTTTCCAACCCTTATTTCATCAACTCGAGGTTAATTTTGTCGAGGAGTTCTTGGGAAGGCTGGAGTTCGTCCTGACCCAGTTCGGACAGAGGCGTATCACAAAGGTTCAACTCTTCGGCAAACTCTGGAGAATGCGGATCGTAGTAAATCAGGCCTGTTAAGAATTTTCCTTCCGCCACCGCGCCGTGGATGGCAGTGAGTGCGCTGGCTTTGTTAGTAGGATCGTAGCTATCTTTAAGCTTGTGCAGAGTTATGCGGGATCCATCGTGGAGCACCACCTCATGGTCCGTGCCCGGCTCGTAGTCCGCCTCGATATTTTCATAGTGGGGGATGAAGTCCACGTCATGAAGCGGGTCTAGATTATCTTTGATATACTTGAGGCTCTTGGTGGACCCCTCGTGGTTGTTGAATGTCACACAAGGGCTCAGCACATCCAGGATAGCACTCCCATTATGAGCGAACGCGCCCTGAATCAGGGGTGCCAGCTGTTTCCGATCCCCCGAAAAACTCCGGGCCACATAGGTAGCACCCATAGAGATCGCCAACTCAGCCAGGTCAATGGCGGGGATCTCGTTGATTTTACCGCCCTTCATCCGCGTTCCCTTATCCGCCGTGGCGGAGAACTGACCTTTGGTTAGCCCGTATACTCCGTTGTTCTCGATAACGTAGGTGATGTTCACATTGCGGCGCATCATGTGGCAGAAGTTGCCCAAACCGATGGCCGAGGTGTCGCCATCCCCCGATACCCCGACGGGAATGAGCGCGTGGTTCGCAAGGTTGGTGCCCGTTGCAACCGCGGACATACGCCCGTGAACCGCGTTGAAGCCGAAGGATTGACTGAGAAAATAGGCCGGGGTCTTCGAGGAACAACCAATACCGCTCAGCTTGACCACCTTCCGCGGATCAACGCTGCTATCGAAGAAGGCCCGAATGATCGAAGCGGATATGGCATCGTGGCCGCATCCCTTACACATGGTGGACTCGGCGCCACGATAATCTTTTTCCGTTAGGCTGAGGCGATTGGTCTTTTGGGCAGCCACTGTTTTACCTCTTTCCCAGAAGTGGATAGAAACTCATGAACCTGACGGACGATCTCTCCCGCGGTGACCGGCAGGCCATCGTAAACAAGAATGCTCACGATCTTGCCGCCCAACTCGGGCCAATCTGCTTTGAAAATTGCCGCCATCTGACCATCGCGATTCTGCTCCACCAGATAAACCACATCATGGGCGGCAACGAATTTTTTGACTTCCTCCGTCAGGGGTAGAGCGCGTAGCAACAGGTGATTGGATTCCATGCCTTCGGCTCGGAGCCGGTCTCGCGCTTCCCTTGTCGACTCGTAACTGGACCCGAAGCAAATAAAACCGTTCTTTACATTGGGGGTGGATTCCACGATGGGTTTGGGGACCCACTTGCGGGCCGTCTCCAGTTTTCTACCCAGGCGGTCCAGGGTTTCTTGATAGTCCTTCTCGTCCTCGCTGTACCGTGCGTCGGAGTCGTGCCCCGAGCCCCGGGCGAAATAGGCGGCTTTGGGGTGGGGGTTTCCCGGCAGGGTTCTTTGCGGGATTCCATCTCCGTCTATATCAAAATAGCGACGGAACTTTCCTTCCAGCTTATCCAGGTCAGCCGGGCTCATGAGCTTACCCCGGTCGAAGGGTTCCTTCTCCAATTTGAGGGGTTCTGAAGACCACAGGTTCATTCCGAGATCCAAGTCCATCATGACGAAAACCGGGGTCTGAAACCGGTCCGCAAAATCAAAGCTTCTGCGGGCCATGTCGAAGCAGGACGTCATGTCGTGAGGTATGAGGATGACATGCCGCGTATCGCCATGGGAGCAGTGATACATCGAAAGGATGTCTGCCTGCTGGGTGCGGGTCGGTAAGCCCGTGGAGGGTCCCCCGCGCTGAATAATAAAGAAGACACTCGGTATTTCGGCGAAGTAAGCCAAGCCCACCGTTTCGTTCATTAGGGAGAGCCCCGGTCCCGAGGTAGACGTCATGGAGCGGGCTCCGCACCAACCGCCTCCCACCACCATGCCCGCGGCTGAAATCTCATCCTCCGCCTGCACAATGGCGTAGTTCGCCCTACCGTCCGGTCTCTTTCTTAGCCGTGGAATGTAATGTTCCAAAGCTTCGGCAAGGGAGCTGGACGGCGTGATGGGATACCATGCAACTAACGTCACTCCGCCGTATATGGCGCCCAGCGCGCAGGCCGTATTTCCTTCGGTGATGATCTTCCCTTTATTACCGTCCGGAATCGGCTCAAACCGTCCAATGTCCTGGGTATACCCCTTCTCCTCGATATGCCGGTAACCGAGGTCGATACATACGAGGTTGGACTCGATGACCGCCGGCTTGTTTCCGAACGTGTCACGCAATACTTCCTTGATAACCTCTCTATCAATACCAAAAAGCTTCGCCAGGGCGCCGACGTAAACCATGTTTCGTTGCTTCGCCCTGAGGGGCGAGGCTTCAACATGCTCCTGCACAAGCTTGTTGGCCGGTACGCCCAGGTACTGCACCCCGGCGCGTTTGAGGTGATCCGGCAAAGGTTTGGAGTCGTCATATAGAATCAGGCCGCCATCTCTCACCCGGTGAATGTCCTGAGCGGCGGTGGCGTCATTGAACATGACCATCACGTCAATAACGTCTTTGCGGCCAAAGTAACCGTCCCCGCAGGCCCGGATCTGATACCAGGTCGGCAGACCCTGAATATTCGAGGGGAACATGTTCTTCGAAGAACAGGGAATCCCCATTTTAAAGATTGATTTAAATAGGATGTTGTTTGACGAAGCGCTACCCGAGCCATTTTCCGTGGCTACGGAAATACTCAGATCGTTCACTGATGGCATCTAGAAAAGCTCCTGAAGATGAGAAATCGTATGTTAAGCAATTTCAAAGCTACCACACTCCCAGGAAAAAACAAGAATCGTCCCGTAACCTCCCGTCCTCCCGTTGAAACCCATCAGATATGGCCCAAAATGACTTACAATGTCAAGAATTCTTGACGGATTTTTAGTGGCGGCTCCTGTCTCTGATGGGCTCAAAATTTCCAATTTGCTCCGTTACCACGCCGCTTTTTTCGTACAATTTCGTCCAGCCCGAGAGCACTGCCAAGAGCCGAAATGCCGAGGGGTGAAATCCGTCGTCACCGATAAAAAACCAGAGTGTTTCGTTGTTTCCTGTCCGCCTTCCCTAGCCTCATTTTCCAGATTTTTTACCGCGCAGGGGGGTAAAGTGGCATTTCCAGCAGCCTGATTGCTTCCCCCAGAGTCCCATACTACATTGGGAACAACCCTATTGGGTTAACTATCATGGAACATCTGGTTATCGCGTTATTCCTGATATTTTTTCTCCTTGAGCTGATCGTAGAGCTTGCCCTGAATGAAGCAAACATTACCTATGTCCGCCGCCACTGGTCCGCAAGGATGATTCCCGATATTTTCATGAACCGGGTGCCTTCCAAGGAGTATGAAAAATCTGTGGCCTATACCCTGGCCAGAAGTCGGTTTCAGCGATGGGCGGAAATTTATGGTGCTGCGGTAACGCTCCTGGTGCTTCTCGGTGGTGTATTGCCTCTGATTGACGGTGTGGCACGCAACTTGGGCACCCTCCTGCCGCCCGGAAGCCAGGCCGTAGGCATCTTATTTTGCCTTGGAATCACCCTGGTGGCATCCATTCTGGGGTTGCCCACGGAACTTTACTCAACCTTTGTGTTGGAACAACGGTTTGGATTCAACAAAACGACCTTTCAACTTTACCTGGTGGATAAACTGAAGGGTTTGGTGATAGGCCTTATTATTGGGATACCCTTTCTCTATGGGGTTTTATGGTTGATGAAGAGGTCGGGATCCTATTGGTGGCTGTGGGCGTTTTTCTTTATTTTTGGCTTTCAAGTCCTAATCCTTCTGGTCTACCCCACCATCATTGCGCCCCTATTTAATAAATTCGAGCCTCTCGAAAAGGGTGAACTAAGGGAACGGATTACCACTCTGGCTGAGCAGGTGGGTTTAAAGACGAGTGGAATTTTTACTATGGACGGGTCCAAACGATCGGGACATTCTAACGCCTACTTTACCGGCATCGGCAAGGCCAAAAGAATCGTCCTTTTTGATACTCTTTTAAAACAACTAACTGGCGAGCAACTCCTGGCCGTTCTGGCCCATGAGATGGGTCATTACAAAATGAAGCACATACGCCGGATGCTGCTTCTCCAGGGAGTGTTTCTTTTGATTGGTCTCTACTTGCTCAGTTGGCTAATCGATTTTCCTCCTCTGTTTCGGGCGTTCGGATTGGTGCAACCGTCAAATTATGCCGCTCTGGTCCTCTTTGCATTCATGGCGGGTCCCTTTACCTTTTATTTGAATCCGCTTCTCAACTCGATCTCCCGCAAACATGAGTACGAGGCCGACCGATTCGCCGCCGAGACTTCAAATCAAGCCAAGGCCATGGAAGAAGCCTTGATTGAGCTGACGGTTCAAAACCTGTCGAACATGACTCCGCACCCCTGGTACTCCGCGTACCACTACTCTCACCCGACCACATCGGAACGGGTGCAGGCCCTGCGCCAGGTGTAGTCCATGAAAATCCATTTGACCTTCAAATCCAAGCCATGGACTCCATGACCTCCTCAAAAAACCCCTTTTCCCTCTACATTCATATTCCTTATTGTGTGAGCAAGTGTCCCTATTGCGATTTCAATTCACACGTGGTGACCCGGATTCCGCAAAACCCGTATACCGACGCGCTAACGAACGAACTGGGTTGCTATGCTGCCGGAGAGGACTGGCAGGGGCGGTCTTTGAAAACCATTTTTTTCGGAGGCGGGACTCCGTCCACTTTCTCGCCGGAGAGCATCGCCCTAATTCTGGATCGATCGAGATCACTCTTCCCATTTGAAAAGGATGTTGAAATCACGCTCGAGGCAAACCCGGGAACGGTAGACAGCAAACACTTTGCAGCCTATCGAAAGGCCGGAGTCAACCGAATGAGCATCGGTGCGCAGTCCTTTCAGCCCCACCTTCTCAAGTTCCTTGGTCGAGTCCACACCGCCGATGAAACGCGCCGGTCTCTGCGAATTGTTCAAGAGGTTGGTTTTGAAAGTTTCAACCTCGACCTGATTTATGCGGTTCCCGGTCAGTCCCAGGACCACCTGAAGGCCGATCTTGAAGAGGCCCTGAGTTTTGAGCCTCCTCACTTGTCGGCGTACAACCTCACCTTCGAGGAAGGAACTCCCTTTGAGCGTCAGTTTCGCACGGGAAAAATTCGAGCGCTGCCTGAAGAAGAGGAGATTACCATGGCTGAGCTCATCGAGGGTACGCTCGCCGCCCGCGGCCTGGTACGCTATGAGATCTCCAATTACGCAAGGAGCGGACACGACTCCAGGCATAACGTCAACTACTGGCAGGGAGGAGACTATTTGGGGATCGGTGCCGGGGCACACAGCTACAAGCAAATGCGATCCGGAGATCTATGGGGCAAGCGGTGGCAGAACGAAAAGGATCCCGGACATTACATGAAATACATAGGAGAAAGGGGAGATGCGACGGTTGAATCCGAGACCATGGATCTAAAGCGAGCCACAGGCGAGTTCATGTTTCTGGGATTGAGAATGATCCCGGGGGTCTCCACCCACGATTTTTTCAACCGTTTCGGTGGTCAACCGGAAGACTTTTATCCGCAAATTCCGAGCTGGGTTGAAGATGGCCTGATGGAAACGAACGGCCAGAGACTCCGACTCACGCGCAGAGGTCTCCTCGTTGCCAATTCCCTTTTTGTAAATTTCGTCTGATGGCTCTGAAGTCTCAGGTCCTTTGGCTTCTCGCCACGGGGATCAGGGCGTCACTGCCACGTGTGTAACTGCTCTGGACTTGGTTTGGGTCTCGATTGACCAGGTGACGATGATACAGAGGATGGCGCAGGCTTCTCACCTCATGTTCCAGGGTAAACACCGGGTCTCCCGTCTTTGGATCAACCACGTCTTTGAATCTAAACTGATGATTCCTCACATCTTCCATGACGAGCTTGTGTTTTTTCACAAACCCGTAGGGGCCCGAAAAGTTAGCGATGTAAACGGCGATGTGGTGCCCGTCGTAGGGTCGAATCTTGGCCTTGGTTTCACGGAATCTGAGCCATTGGCTTCGGCCAACGGCGATTATCGCGACGGGAGCGCCTTTTTCTGACTCAACCCGGGAGGGCGCTCCCATCACCTCCTGGTAGAAACGCGCGATTCCGGCAGCTGACCGCGGTTTGGTGAGAAACTCCACGTAGGGCATGCCCAGGGAAATATCACCGAACCTTGGTTCCGGACCATGACAACGAAATCGATTGCCCCATGGACAGGTCACCATCACGTGATCACCCTCCGCCTTCCAGGCAAATTGGGTATCGGAGAGGCGGTCTTTCACCGAAATCATGCGAGCCGTTAAAGCCTCAAGATTTGGGACCACGATGCCTATGGTTCCCGGTAGGACCTGCTCGCCGCGGGTAGGTAAATGGAACTGCTGTTCTCCCAGGTTGATCCACATGTTTCCCGTACCCACCGACAAATAGGGATCCCGGGTAAACCCCATGCCCACGACATAAAAAAGCGTCGCCAGTTCCTGGTTAGGAATGTAAAGATTGACGTGCTCCAGTGAGACCACGTTGCCAACGTCTTCATCCCGGTAATCACGTCCTACCATAAGACAACCCTCCTCTACGCGAAGAGTCCCACGGCCTAAGAAGTAACCGAGGGGGATGGACGCTGTCAATGGGGACTCAGTACTGAGCAACGAGTGCTGAGGACTGAGCAGTAAAGGAGGCAGAAAGACAGTGTGCAGTTAGCAGCTATGAGTCCAGAGCTGAAGGCTGACGGCTGAAAGCTGATGGCTCAAAATTGAACGCTTCGCGCTATGCGCCATGCGCTCTGCAGAGAGTTCTAGGTACCGACGTTCCAGGAGGACAGGTATTCTTTTTGTTTCGCGGAAAGCCGGTCGAACTGGATGCCCATGGTGGTAAGCTTCAACCGGGCTACCCAGTCCTCCACCACCTTTGGCACGTCGTAAACTTGAGGTTTGAGTTTCTTTCGATTTTTCACCGCCCACTCGGAGGCCAGGGCTTGCGTGGCGAAGCTCATGTCCATCACTGAAGCCGGATGACCTTCCGCCGCAGCGAGGTTTACCAACCGCCCCTCGCCGAGTAGGTACAGAGTCTTTCCTCCCGGCAAGGTGTAAGCATCCACATGCATTCTCACGTCCTTCTGTCGCTTTGCTGACATCTGCCGCAGGCTCTTGATATCGATCTCGATATCGAAATGGCCCGAGTTGCAGATGATGGCACCATCTTTCATCAGCCTGAGATGCTCCTTACCAATGGCGTGCATGTCTCCCGTCAAGGTAACGAATACGTCTCCGACCTTCGCGGCATCCTTCATCGTTTTCACTTCGAAGCCATCCATGGCAGCCTCGAGGGCACGAATGGGATCCACTTCGGTTACAATCACGTGAGCTCCCATGCCTCTGGCCCGGGAGGCAAATCCCCTCCCACACCAGCCATAGCCCGCCACGACAATCTTCTTGCCTGCGATCAGTATGTCCGTTGCCCGGATGATACCGTCGATGGTTGACTGTCCGGTTCCGTATCGGTTGTCAAAGAGATGTTTGGTGGCCGCATCGTTCACGGCAATGATAGGTATTTTGAGCATGCCGTCGGCTGCAAGGGCGCGCAGTCGAATCACTCCCGTAGTGGTTTCTTCCATGCTCGCCACCATGCCGCTGGAGAGTTTCACGTACTCCTTGTGGAGCAACGAGACCAGATCCGCCCCATCATCCATGGTAATTACCGGAGCATGGTCCAGCGCCGCATGGAGATGTTGATAGTAGGTCCGCCGGTCCTCCGCTCTTATGGCGTATACAGGGATCTTGTCGTATTTGACCAGGGCGGCGGCAACATCATCCTGGGTGGAAAGGGGGTTAGAAGCACAAAGGACCACCTGAGCTCCGCCCGCCTTCAGTGCGCGAACTAGATTCGCTGTCTCTGCCGTCACATGGAGACAGGCAGAAAACCGCATCCCTTTAAGCGGCTTTTCCCGCTCAAAACGGCTGCGTACGCGTCTCAGAACGGGCATCTCCTGGTCTGCCCAGAGGACTCGTTTTCTACCCTGCTCCGCTAACCGAATATCTTTAATATGGAAGTTCTTTTTTGCCATGCCTGCATCTCCTCCCCCGCCTACTGCGATCTCGCTCAGCGCTTTGCGGCAGCCTTGCTGAGATCTTCGGCTCGATCAGTCTTTTCCCAGGTAAATGTGCCGTTCTCCGGGGCACGGCCAAAATGTCCATAGGCTGCCGTCGGCCTGTAGATGGGCCTTCTGAGTTGTAACGTATCAATGATTCCTTTGGGTGTCAGGTTAAATATTTCACGTACCAGTTCCGCCAAGGTGATGTCATCGACCACTCCCGTCCCGAAGGAATCTACCGCCACCGAAACGGGTTCGGAAACCCCGATGACGTAAGCCATCTGAACTTCGCACCGGCTGGCTAATTTGGCGGACACAAGGTTCTTGGCGACATAACGGGCCATGTAAGCGGCACTACGATCCACTTTTGAGGGGTCCTTCCCGGAGAAGGCACCACCACCATGACGCCCCATGCCACCATACGTATCCACGATAATCTTCCGACCCGTCAGGCCACAGTCGCCCTGAGGGCCACCGATTTCGAAACGTCCAGTCGGATTGACGTGAAAGACAGTGTTCTTATCCAGATACTTTCCCGGAACGACCGCCTTGATGACACCATCGATGACCGTTTCTCTGAGTTTCTCGTATTCCACGTCCGGGCTATGCTGCGTAGAGATGACCACACTGCTGACCCGCTCCGGCTGGCCGTCACGGTACTCCACCGTCACCTGGGACTTGCTATCCGGCCTGAGAAATGGCGCCTCACCGCCCTTGCGGATCTTCGCCAAAAAACGCACCAACTCCTGCGCCATCTGTATCGGCAACGGCATTAACTCGGGAGTTTCGTTGCAGGCGTAGCCGAACATCATTCCCTGATCCCCGGCACCCTGCTCCTTGTGAAGCCCCTCACCTTCCGTCACACCGATGGAGATATCCTGGGATTGGGGTTCCACCGCCACCAACATGGCACACTTGTTAGCATCGAAGCCTTTCGCGACGTCGTCATAGCCAATGTCCAAGACTACGTCTTTCGCCACGTCTGCATAACTTACTTTGGTATTGCTGGTGATTTCACCGGCGATCACCATAATTCCGCTTTTGACGAGTGTCTCACAAGCTACACGGCTGTTCGGGTCCCCCGTCAGATGCGCATCAAGGATGGCATCGGAAACCTGATCGCAAACCTTGTCCGGATGTCCCTCAGAGACGGACTCTGAAGTGAAAAGAACGCTACCCTTTCTAACTCGATCCACCATTCTCGATCGGTTCCTTCCTTTGAAATGACAATGCATAGCGGACATGCCGCAGCAAAGTCAAGCGCTCTCGCCCTCGTCAAACCGTTGTTCGAACAGCTCTTCGATGGCTCTAAGGGATTCTTCGGCGTCCTCCCCCTTTGCTTCCACCTTCACTCTGCTTCCCTTGGCGGCACCGAGAGTCAGCAAGCCGATGATACTCCGACCATCGACCACCTGACCGTCCTTGGTAACCTTTACGTCCGCGGAGAAGCGGCTCACGGTTTGTACCAATAGAGCCGCTGCACGCGCATGAAGGCCCAGCCGATTTTTGATCTCCAGGCGTTTGCTGACTTTCATGGTCTACTTTTCAATGTCACGGTGTTTGATGTGGATGGTCAACCGCTCCGCACCTAACCTCCGCTTTAACTCTTCCACCAATACCACGGACCGATGTTTTCCCCCGGTGCATCCCAGGGCCAACGTGAGCGTGCTTTTCCCCTCCCGTTCGTATTGGGGAATCGTAAAATCCAGAAGAGCGCATAGTCGCTCCAGGAAAATACTGGTCTCTTCTCGTCGCAGCACAAAGTCCCGCACTTCCGGTTCCAAACCACTCTTGCCTCTCAGCTCCGCGACGAAAAAAGGATTGGGAAGGAACCGAACGTCCATGATCATGTCCGTATCGTGCGGAATACCAAATTTGTAACCGAAAGAGGTCAAAAAGAAACTCATGGTTCGAGCGGTGACAATCTGAGAATAGTATTTTTCCATTGCCCGACTGAGCTCATGGACGTTGAAGTCACTCGTATCAATGACGATATCCGCGAGGGCTCGCATGCCTTCCAAAGCCTTCCGTTCCTTGGTGATACCTTCCTGAACGGTGCCGCCGCCTGCTAGAGGGTGTGGCCGGCGGGTTTCGCTAAATCGTCGCAAAAGCACAGGATCGGCCGCATCAAAAAAAAGCACTTTTACATGATGTCCAGCCCCACGGATTTGAGAGAGCACATCCGGCCAATCTTGAAAAAATTGACCAGCGCGCAGATCAATGCCCAGGGCAATTTTCTGGATTCCCTCCCGATAGCCCTGGCACAGGTCGATGAATTTTGGGATCAATACAACCGGCAGGTTATCGATGCAGAAAAAACCGTTGTCTTCTAATGAATGGATGGCGTGGCTCTTCCCAGAACCCGATAGCCCCGTAATAACTATGATATCGAGGGCTTCCGCCATACTTGATTAAATTTTTCCGTCTTCCTCTTGGAGGGCGCTGTAGATATCTTCTTTTGTGTGGCCTGACAGCAATTTTTTACGCAGTTCCGAGTCCTTTAGCAAACGCGAAACTCTGGCCAGACACTGCAGATAGTCCCCGGGAGAATCCTCCGGCGCCACGAGAAAGAAAAAGAGATGGGTCAACGCACCGTCCGGGGCATGAAAATCCACCCCCTGAACGCTCCGTGCAAATACCGCCACCACATGTTTGATCCCCGGCATTCTGCCGTGAGGAATGGCTACCCCATCGCCTACCGCCGTACTGCCCACTTTTTCTCTTGCCTGAACCATTTCCATGACCTGTCTCGCGTCCAATGCGTCGGCGTGGGACGCCAGCATTTCTCCCATCTCCAACAGGATGGCGTCTTTATCCTTTCCTTTGAGGTCCGGAATAATCCTTTCTTCAGTTAGAAAATCAGTAATGCGCACCTATAGCCTATGCTCCTTGTTTGTTGGTATAGCGATTCCTCCAGGGTAAACCTGCACTCGATCCCATCTATCAACGGACCTGATTCCAGGAGTTTCCCCTACGGAGAAATGATTTATCGACGCTCCAAAATACTATAGTAACGAACTCTAAAGGAAACTCAAATTTTCCGGGCATCGTTGATTTGGAATGGACCGATTTAGGCGTTTAGGGAGGGAATCATTCGCTAGTTCAAGCCGCGACTTGCCCTTCTTCCAATCAAGAAACTTACCTTCGCAGGTGGGGCTGCCGCCGCCGGGAGGATGGAAGGATCCCCATGGCCTCGCGGTACTTGGCAACCGTGCGACGGGCGATATCAATGGACTGTTGGCTGAGAAGCCGAGCAAGATCCTGGTCACTGTAAGGTTTTCGCGGGTCCTCGGCGGAAATAAGATCACGGATTTTTTCCCGGACGCTTTCCGAGGCGACGTCTTCACCGTCCCCCCTACGGAGCCCGCTCTGGAAAAAGTATTTCAACTCGAAGACGCCCTGTGGGGTAAAGACGTATTTATTGGCCGTGGCCCGGCTCACCGTGGACTCATGCATGCCGATGTCTTCGGCCACATCCCGCAACACCATCGGTTTGAGCTGGCTCACACCAAAATCCAAGAATTCTCTCTGAAACTTAAAAATGCTGTGGGTTACGCGATAGAGGGTCTGCTGACGCCAGTGGATGCTCTTGATCAACCAGGTGGCCGCTCGCACTTTGTCCTCAAGATAGGCCCGCGCCTGCGCCGCCTCGTCTCCCTCCGCACCGGACAGCCGGTGATAGAGGGCGCTGACCCTGAGATGGGGAACCCCCTCATCGTTGAGTAGCACCATGTAGTCGTCCCCGACCTTCTGCACGGTGACATCAGGGATGATCGTGCGAACCTGTTCTTCCCCAAAACTTCGGGCCGGTTTGGGTTCCAGGGTGGCGATCAGATGGGCCGCCGTCACCACATCGTCAATGGTGATGCTCAGATCTCGCGCCACTTTTTCATAGCGTCGGGATTCGAGTTCAGGCAGGTAGTTCGCCACGATGCGCGCGGCCAGACTATCCGACATGCCCAGATTCTCCAATTGCACCAGGAGACACTCCCGGAGGTCACGGGAAGCCACGCCCACCGGATCGAACAACTGAATGCGCTTGATCACCCTTTCGGCATCCTCGAGGGTTGCACCGGTTACCCGGCAGACTTCCTCGAGGGGAAGCTCGATGTATCCCCGCTCATCGAGGTTGCCTATGACGTACATGCCGATGGCCTGATCCCGCTCGTCAAGGTCCGACAAGCGCAGCTGCCATACCACGTGATCGTAGAGGGATTCGGTTTTGGTGAGAGTGTTTTCCCAGGAGGGGTATCCATCTCCATCCTCTCGACCGGCCTCCGCGGTGAGGGAACCATGGATGGAATTGGAGTGGCTTTCCAGATAATCTTGCCAGTCCACACTGCCGATTTTATCCGACTCCGTGTTCGCCACCTCATCGGTTTTGTCCTGCTTTTTCTTCTCATCGGAGGCGCCGTCATCCTCCGGACCCGTTTCTTCGAGGGCGGGATTCTCTTCCAACTCCTGTGCGATGAGATCTTCCAGATCGATGTGCGACAGCTGCAGCAACTTGATGGCCTGCTGCAGCTGGGGCGTCATGACCAGCTGCTGGGCAAGTTTCTGGAGGAGTCTGGTTTCTAGTGCCATGGCTACAGTCTAAATCCTTCTCCGAGGTATACCCTCTGGGCCTTGGAGCTTGAAGCGATTTTCTCGGGACTTCCCTCTTCGAGGATCATCCCATCGCTCAAAATGTAAGCCCGGTCACAGATACCCATGGTCTCTCGTACGTTATGATCGGTAATAAGCACTCCAATGCTCCCAGTTATCAGCTTGCGAATGATCTTTTGAATCTCCGATACGGCAATGGGGTCGACTCCGGTAAAAGGCTCATCCAAAAGAATAAAAAAAGGCGACAGCACCAACGCCCGAGCGATTTCTACCCTGCGCCGCTCTCCCCCGGATAGGGTGTAGGCTTTGTGCTTGGCTAAATGAGATACCCCGAGCATGCGCATGAGTTCCTTTGAACGTGTCTCCTGCTCCTCCCGGCTCAGATCCAGGGTCTCCAGGATTGCCATCAGGTTTCCTTCCACGGTCAGTCGGCGAAAGACGGAGGACTCCTGGGGAAGATAACTGATACCCGCCCGTGCCCTCTGATAGATGGGAGCCGATGTCAGATCGTCTCCGTTGAGAAAAACCTTTCCCTCGTCGGGACGCACCAAACCCACCATCATATGAAACGTCGTCGTCTTTCCGGCTCCGTTGGGACCCAACAGTCCCACCACCTCGCCGCCGTTGATTTCCAAGTTGACCTGGTCCACCACCCGCCGACCATTGTAGGCCTTGGTAACCCCCTCTGCCTTCAAAACGCTCATCGTTCTCTTCATGAATCATGTTCTTCGACCGGCACTATTGCCTTCCGAGCTCATCGGTAAATATCACGGCCCTCACACGCTGATTACCCCCCTCCACTACTCCCCTCTCCTCACCGATGTATAAAATGATACGCGAACCGGAAACCTGGCTATTCCCCTGGCGGACCACAGGATTACCCGTCAGCACCACGGAATTATTCTCGCTGTTGAAGGTCGCTTTGGCTCCCGTAGCGATACGATTCCCTTGAGTCACTTCGAGATTACCCTCCGCGACCACTTCCGTCAGACGCTTCAATTCCGGGTTGTATACCGCGGTCAGGGTATCGCTCTTCATGGTGATGGTTCCTCGCACCGTCACCACGTTCCCGATATAGATGATGGAGTTTCTTTTCTGGTCCAGCTCCATACGATCTGAGGTGATGGTAATGGTTTCCTCTATGCCGGGATTGGGTTGTCCCGCCGCAGCGCTCGCCCCCTCACACTCGATGCAAAAAAGGAATACGGCCAACCCAATGACTGCGATGGCGGATACTATTTGCCGTTCAGAGTACTTCATCTTTATCCCGCGCCAACTCCCTGCTGTTCCAGCAGGTCCGGCCGGATCTTGGTTTTCACTTTTTGTCTCAGCTTAAGCCGTGAATCTTTAAGTGAAATCTCCGCGCCGATCCCTTCGAGATCCA
>JABAOE010000431.1_pt1 | contig 43677 bp, 41 predicted proteins | sample 7062141 | NCBI WGS metagenome assembly JABAOE01 (sample SAMN14538627, study PRJNA623070) | marine sediment metagenome | biome: marine biome [ENVO:00000428]; feature: marine pelagic biome [ENVO:01000023]; material: deep marine sediment [ENVO:00002113] | place: India: Gulf of Khambhat ...
CAAGACCCCGCTGCGGCGGGGTTTTGTTTTATCTACGACGCCACTGGCAAGCTGGCACCGCTTTGTGGTCACCGCCCGATCACGCTCGAGGAGCGGCTGCGCCGTCTTGAGCGGACCGAAACGCCTGTTGCGACCCGCAGCGCACCAGCCCACCGGCAAACCGGCACTCGATCCACCCGCATTCGCGTCACGCTAGGATAGCCGGCTGTTCAACCCCGCCTGTGCCATTTCCGCCGCCCGCAGCAGTGCGCGCGCCTTGTTGTGCGTCTCGATCCATTCGCTTTCCGGCACCGAGTCGGCGACGATGCCGGCACCGGCTTGCACATACAGCGTGCCGTCCTTGATCACGGCAGTGCGAATCGCAATCGCCAGATCCATGTCACCACTGAAGCCGAGATAGCCGACTGCGCCGGCGTAAATGCCGCGCTTGGTCGGCTCCAGCTCGTCGATAATTTCCATGGCCCGTACTTTCGGTGCTCCGGACACCGTGCCCGCGGGAAAACTCGCCTTGAGTACCGCCATCGCGTCGAGGCCCGCCTTGAGCTTGCCCTCGACGTTGGACACGATATGCATGACGTGCGAATAGCGCTCAATCACCATGCTGTCGGACACCTTGACCGTGCCAATTTCAGCGACTCGGCCAACATCGTTGCGTCCCAGGTCCATCAGCATCACGTGCTCGGCGCGTTCCTTCGGATCGGCGAGCAGGTCGTGCTCGAGCGCAATATCCTCCTCGCGTGTGGCACCGCGGTGACGGGTGCCGGCGATGGGCCGCAGCGTCACCACACCGTTTTCCAAACGCACCAGAATTTCCGGCGAGGAACCGACCACGTGGAAATCACCCATATCAAAGTAGAACATGTACGGTGATGGATTGAGTGCGCGCAAGGCGCGGTAGAGCGACAACGGTGGCGCCGTGAACGGCGCGCTCATCCGCTGTGACAACACAACCTGCATGATGTCGCCGTCGAAAATGTATTGCTTGGCACGCTCCACCACTTTCATGAAATCAGTCTGCACAAATTCTGACTCTGGCTGCTCGGCGCTGGCCGGTTTTTCCGGGGGGACCTCGACAGGCTGGCGCAATAGCGCCAGCAATTCCTCGAGGCGCTTCTGCGCCTGTTGCCAGGCGCCGTCCTGGTTTGGATCGGCGTAAACCACCAGGTATAGCTTGCCCGACAGGTTATCGAACACGACGACTTGCTCGGAGAGCAGCAGCAAAATGTCCGGCGTTTCGATGACATCCGGCTTGTCGCTCGCAGCGAGGCGTTTCTCGATGTACTTGACCGTCTCGTAACCGAAACAGCCAACCAGGCCGCCGAGAAAACGTGGCAACTCCGGGCGGGGCGCGGCGCGCACCCGCGACTGCAGCTCGGCAACCCACTGTAACGGGTCGTCGTGCCGCGTTTCTGCAATCACCTGGTCACCGCGCAATTCGCGGCATAGACGACCGCGCACCTCGAATCGGGTTTGCGCCGGCAAGCCAATGAAGGAATAGCGGCCAAAACGCTCGCCGCCCTGAACCGATTCCAACAAGTAGGTGAACGGTGTGTTGGCTAGCTTGAGATAGACCGACAAGGGCGTGTCGAGATCGGCGAATGTCTCGAGAACCACGGGGGCTCGGTTGAAACCCTCAGCGGCAAGTTGCCTGAACTCTTGTTCTGTCACGACTGACTCCGAAAAACAATGAAAACGGGACGAACGTGGGCGTCAAATACGACGCCACAGGGTGAACGCGCGACGCCAGCAGCGACGCCCCTGCACACCATGTCCCGAAATCACACGTCTTGCGGAAGTCATGAATGGATTGGCCGAATGAGCCCGAACAGATCGGAAACGGTCGCTACTATAGCATCGCAGTCCAGTTCATGCAGTTCCATTCCCGAGCGATATCCATGCGGAACACAAACAACCGGACAACCGGCTGCGCGGGCACACAAGNNAGTTCCATCCCCGAGCGGTAGCCATGTGGAACGCAAACAATCGGACAACCGGCAGCGCGTGCACATAGGGTGTCAGTCTGCGAGTCGCCGACCATCAGCAGAGCGGCCGTTTCGATGGCGAATTGCCTGGCACAAAATACCAGCGGCAAAGGATCAGGCTTTTTTCTTTCGAGCGTGTCACCACAGACAATCTCGTCAAACAGTCCGAGAACGCCAAGCTTGTCGAGCAGCGGGCGGGTAAAGGCTTCGGTCTTGTTGGTGACGCAGGCCAGTTTCAGGCGCAGCGCTTTCAGATCACGCAAGGTTTTCTCGGTGCCGGGGAAAAGCTCGGATTCATTGGTCAGCAAATTCCGGTAATGGGCGCGCAACACCACCCCCGCTGCGGCGAGTTGGTCGGACCCGGGATCGCCACTCGAACCATCCGTGAGCAGCCGTTCCACCAGCCGGTCAATGCCTTGTCCGATGTAGTTGCGTACTGTTTCGCGATCGACCGGCTGCAGCCCGAGATCGCGCATGGTCAGGTTGGCAGAGGTATACAAATCGGGCAATGTGTCAGCGAGCGTGCCGTCAAGATCAAAGGCGACGGCTGATACGTCAATCGGGAATTGCACGGCAGGGCAGTTCTCGCCGCCCGCAGTTGGCACTCAGGCCCTCGCCAGCTCGGCGCGCATGGCGGCGATGGTCGCCTTATAGTCGCCGCTGCCGAAGATCGCCGAACCAGCCACCAGCGTGTCGGCCCCGGCACGGGCAATCTCCGCAATGTTGTCCACCTTGACGCCCCCATCGACCTCGAGCCAAACATCACGGCCACGCTGATCGATGCGTCTTCGCGCCTCGCGCAACTTATCCAATGCGCCGGGAATGAATTGCTGTCCGCCGAATCCCGGGTTGACCGACATGATCAACACCAAATCGATCTTGTCGAGCGTCCAGTCAAGGTAAGACAGCGGCGTGGCCGGATTGAAAACCAGTCCGGCGCGACAACCGCTGTCACGGATCAGGCCGATAGTGCGATCAACATGCGACGAGGCCTCTGGATGAAAGCTGATGATATCGGCGCCCGCCTTGGCAAATTCGGGGACGATGCGGTCAACCGGCTCAATCATCAGGTGCACGTCGATCGGTGCTTTGGTCAACGGCCTGATCGCTTGACAAACCAGAGGACCAACCGTCAGGTTGGGTACGAAATGGTTGTCCATGACATCAAAATGAACGATGTCTGCCCCAGCCGCGATCACCGACTGCACCTCCTCGCCCAGTTTTGCAAAATCAGCGGAAAGAATGCTTGGCGCAATACGATACGTACTCATGTTGTGATGCCGTTTTTTTACCAAAGCCGAATTGTAGCCAAAACACCCGTAAGCAATCGCCGCCCCGATGCCCGCCTGCCCGCTGCTCACTGGTTGCGTGACTTCTCACACGGACTTGCAGTCTCGGCGCGTTTCGTTTCAAATTGCGCGCATGACAACGCCGATGTACAAAATTGATGTTGCGGCCGAGTCCGTTTACCTGGCGGACAGGTCGGACGAAGACGCCTCACGCTATGCCTTTGCCTACACCGTTAAGGTGAAAAACACCGGAACGGTCGCTGCACAGTTGATCAGCCGGCATTGGATCATCACCGACTCGAACGGGCGCATCCAGGAGGTTCGTGGCGAAGGCGTTGTCGGCGAACAGCCCAAGCTTGAGCCCGGAGCCATGTTCGAATACACCAGCAGCGCAGCGCTCGAAACCCCGGTTGGAACGATGCGCGGGACCTATCAAATGGTGGCTGAGGACGGCACACGCTTCGAAGCAGTCATCCCGGAGTTCACTTTGAGCATTCCGAGAGTACTCCACTGATTGCCGACCTCACTCCGTGTCGGGCCGGTCGTCCTTGTTCCTTTTTGGCAAGGTCCACCACACCAGGAGCACGAAAAGAACGAGCCCCAATGCAAGCTCGAGAAAGATCCAGAACACCGGATAGCCCTTGATGAAGAAAGCGCAACTTTTTGAAACAAGCGCCAGAGTTTGCCTGAGTGCCGCCGTGTTGGCGACAAGCGTCATTATTGCAGCTTGCGCCATACCGCAGAAACCGACCCCGGCTGCATTGCCCGAACAAGACGCGCCCCCGGATGCGCCGACACGGCCGACCTCGGCACAGACAGCCACGCCTGAGCCCGAGGCGCAGCGCGAGCCAGAAACACAGCACGAACCAGAGACGCAGCGCGAAACAGCGGCGCCGGCGCCGCAACAACCGCCGCCAACGCCACCGGAGTCCGCCGTAACATCATCGCCATGGATCTCGCCACCGCCGGAACAAGTCGGCCATCTGCAGCCGGTCAGCTGGGGTGCGCTTCCGGGCTGGCAGCGCGATTCGCTGACAGAGGCGTGGCCCGCATTTATCCGCTCATGCATGGCATTGAAATCGCAGGTCACGTGGCAGGCCCCGTGCTGGGCAGCAGCGAGCATGGAGCGGCACGATGAGAGCAGCCTGCGGCAATTCTTCGAATCGTGGTTCAGCCCTTATCAGGTTCTCAATGCCGACGGCAGCATCACCGGTCTGGTCACCGGATACTACGAACCGTTGCTACGCGGCAGCCGCACCCGGTCACAAACATACCGTTACCCGGTCTATGGCGTTCCCGACGACCTGCTGACGATCGAAGTGGAGGCGCTGTTTCCCGAACTCAAAGGCGAGCGTGTGCGCGGGCGCCGCGAAAACGGACAGGTCATACCGTATTACACGCGCGGCGAAATCGAACAAGGCGTCGAATCGCTGCGTGGGCGTGAGATTGTATGGATCGATGATGCGGTCGAGCTGTTCTTCCTGCACATCCAGGGATCAGGACGCGTGAGGCTGGAAGACGGCGATATCGTGCGCCTTGGCTACGCCAACCACAATGGTCACCCTTACCGTTCGGTCGGGCGCATCCTGATCGATCAGGGCGAACTGACCATCGCTAACGCCTCGATGCAAGGCATCAAGCAATGGGGGCGAGAAAACCCGCACCGATTGCAAGCGTTGCTGGCGGCGAATCCCGCATATGTATTCTTCCGCGAACTGCCGTCCAAAACAGGCGGACCAATCGGCGCGCTGGGCGTGCCGATCACGCCCGGCAGGAGTATTGCCGTGGATGAAGAAAGCGTGCCGCTCGGTGCACCCGTCTACCTGTCCACGTCGTGGCCCAATTCGAACAAACCGCTCAGCCGCTTGATGTTCGCGCAAGACAAGGGCAGCGCCATCAAAGGGGCGGTGCGCGCCGACTTCTTCTGGGGATTTGGCGACAAAGCGGGCGAGCTCGCCGGTCGCATGCGCCAGTCCGGCAAGATGTGGGTGCTACTGCCAAGTGCCATCAAGGCTTCGGCGAGAGGGGACGCGACGACGCCAGCTGGCAACACCCAGTAAATCGCGAAAGAGACACTGCAAAGGCTGCGACCGCGCCGCGGTCAGCCGCTCGACAGAGCCCTCAGCTCGATCACCACTTCGCTGCGAACAGGGCGGCCATCCTTACGAGCAGCGCGAAACGGCGTGTCGAGCAGCGCCTCCCGTGCTTGCCGCTGGCGCTCATCGGCCGCGTTGGAATCGAACGCGAAAACACCTGTAACACGGCCTGACGCATCAACCCTCGTCAGCAGCCGCACGCTGGCCGGTGCCGCCGTCGCGCGCAGCACAGTGATAGGCCGGCGCGGGGTTGGCAACACGTCGAGCTGCTCGACCGGGTAGTAGTGCGGATCCGGCGCGGCCAGGCCGACGAGATCAGTAGAGCGGTCGGCGCCCTGGAGCGCTGTCGCGTCATGATCAAAAACCGTCTTCACACTTTGCAGCATCGCAGAAAGACTGGAAACGGGTATTACAACCTGTGCCATGTCATCCAAAGCAGCGTGTCGTCCAGAGTGTCTCAATATAATTGAGAGCAATGCGACGTGTAACAACAGCGATAACGCCACGGCAATGAGAAAACGGCGGCCCGCTGCGATTTGGCCGGGATCAGACCGGTTAACCCGTTGCACTATTGCACACTGGCAGGGTGCCACCGAACGGCACGCTGCCGCCAGCAGCTTGACCGCTAATTTGTGTTCGATTTGGCGAGATTTTCCTCCGCCTTGACAAGGCGCTGCTCGAGTTGCTCAAGCGTCAATGCGCCGCTGATGCGGGACCCGTCGGCAAAGAACAGCGTTGGCGTGCCACGGATGCGTTTGCCGTATCCGAAGGCGAGAATGTCATCGACCGGGTTGTTGCAATCGGGCGCCGCTTTCGGTGCAATGTTGTTGATGACGTAATCGTCCCACGCCTTTGCCCGGTCGCCAGAACACCAGATCGACTTCGACGTCGGCACAGACTGGGCTGTGATAATCGGATACAGAAACACGTACACCGTCGTGTTTTTCAGATTTGGCAGTGTTTCCTGGTCGAATCGCTTGCAGTAGCCACAATTGGGATCCGCGAAATAGGCCATGCGCCGCGAACCATCGCCGTACACTTTCTTGAACGCGTTGGCCAGCGGCAGGTCATCAAAAGCGATCGCGACTTTACTCAGCTCGGCTTCTTCGATCTCGCGCTGGCGTTCAGCGGTGAGGTTGCGCATCGACTTCAGCTCGATAACATTGCCGTCGATCAGGTGCTCGAACTTCGCGTCAGAGTAGTAGACAGAACCGTCGATGACGAGCTCATACAAGCCCAGTACCGGTAGCTCGGTCACTGACTGCANNAGCAGACAGCTAAGAAACCGGAGGTGCGTCATGAAGTATCCCTAAATTTTGTTGGTGCCAAGATTGGACCGGTCATCCAGCCGCATGTTTCACCAGTAGTCGTTTTAATGGTGACAATCGCTCAGTGAGTCGCAGGCCGGTATTTCTCAGCCAGGCCGCGCCTGGCGCCGATGACTGAAACAACCAATGTAACCCGTCGGTGGTGATCTGCATGGCCATGATTTCTTCAGCACGGCTTCTGCGATAACGGGCCAATACCGCATCGCTGCCAATTGCATCCGGTCCACGCGTCGCGATCATCGAGGCCAGCGAATTTGCGTCAGCCAATCCCAGGTTGAGGCCCTGACCTGCCAGTGGATGCACAGTATGGGCAGCGTCACCCACCAGAGCAAGCTGCGTTCCTGTGACGCTTGCCGCCTTCATCAAACGCAACGGAAACGCCACAGCGTCAGCGGTCGCAGTCAGATTCCCGAGCACGTGGTTTGATGCCTCAGTGACCCTCTCGCCAAGCGCACTCGCGCTCAGTGCAGTCAGCTCGTCGGCGTGCGCTTGCTGCGTCGACCACACCATCGACACCTGCTTACCGGGCAACGGCAGCAACGCCAGCACGCCATCGGCCCGGAACCACTGCCATGCCGTACCTCGATGCTCAACACCGGTTGTGAAGTTAGCGATCACTGCGCTGTGACCGTAAGCGGACTCGCTGATCGCGATGCCGGCCAGTTCTCGCACCTTGGAGTCGGCGCCGTCGGCGGCAACCACTAGCCAGGTGTCAATCTGCCGGCCGTCATCGAGACCAACGGTCACCGTGGCGTCGTGCCAAGACATCGCTTCACAGCGCCGCGCGTCGAACGTGCTGACCAGAGGCCGCTGCTCGATGGCGCACCGAACAGCGGCCTGCAGGACGGCATTTTCGACGATGACAGCCAACTCAGCGATACCACTGCGATAGGCGTCAAAGGTCAACCGCGACACGCCGTCGTCGCCGGTCACTACCATTCTGGTAACTGCGGCGATGCGCGCCTCGTCGACATGCCGCCAGATCCCGCAATGTTCGAGGAAAGCGCGACTACCCGGCCGAATCGCAAATACACGCGTGTCGAACACGTCCGCATTACTATTCGACGCCACCATGACCGGTTCAGGACGTGCGTCGACCAATGCCACCGCTGCGCCCGCGTCAGCCAATGCGACCGCGAGGCTGCCACCGACCAGGCCGCCGCCAATGATCACAACATCAAAATCGATCACGCCAAATGCCCGTATTCGCCGGTCGCGCGGGCAACAACGATGACGGGGATCCTGACCCGAAGGGCGACCCGATTTCGTCGGCACAAACATGGCGACAGCAGCAACACCGAGGACGACGGTTCATTCCGCCCCGCAAAATTTCCCAAAAAAAATCCATCCGTACGCATCCCGATTACGGTGCCCGACTCGACGATCAAACCGGTTCATAGTTGACCGGTTGCCGGCCGGCCGCTCTGTTCGGAAGGCAGCGCATCTGTCGCGAACAGATCACAGCCGCTAGTCTACACGTGTCCGAAGCTGCTGTTTCGGCGGGGCTTTTACCTTGACAATGGGTGGGTCGCTCAGTAACCTTCCGGTCCCTGCTAGACACGGCACGTGGCGAATTAGCTCAGCGGTTAGAGCAGCGGAATCATAATCCGTTGGTCCGGGGTTCAAATCCCTGATTCGCCACCATTTCCCTTTCATGCCCGGTTGTGTATCGTTGGACGTGTATGGACTGTGCGTGGCCACATCCTTGCTCATGCAACCATTAAATGACTAAGATTTTCCCGGTGCTTGCGCTGCTGGCTTGGCTACTGTGGTGGCCGCCAGCGCAAGCAGTTCGCAATTTTCCGCAGGACGCGTTGCGTGGCACACTGACTGCGCACACCTATCCGATTTACCGCATTGGTTCGGCCACCTACCGGCTCGCCCCGGGGGGGCGCATCTTCAACCAGCAGAATCTCATTATCATGCCGGTCTCGCTCACCGTTCAAAGGGCAGAGATCATGTATCGCATCGACCACCGCGGGGATTTGTCCGAAATCTGGCTGCTAACGCGAGAGGAAGCCGAGCTCAATCCGACACAAGGCAATAGGCAGCAGCTGGGTCCATACGCAGCACAATGAAACGAGTTTACATCCGTACCTTCGGTTGCCAGATGAATGAGTATGATTCGGACAAGATCGCCGACATACTGGCCGCCGGCGAAGGCTACGAAAAAACCGATGATCCGACCCAAGCCGACGTCATCTTGTTCAACACCTGCTCGGTACGTGAAAAGGCGCAGGAGAAAGTATTCAGTGACCTGGGGCGCGTTCGCCATCTCAAGCTGGAACGACCGGAATTGATCATCGGCGTCGGCGGTTGCGTCGCCAGCCAGGAAGGCGCCGCCATTGTCTCGCGGGCGCCATTTGTCGATGTCGTGTTCGGCCCTCAGACACTGCATCGCTTGCCGGCGCTGATTGACGCGCGCCGCAAGGCGGGAAAAGCACAGGTCGACATCTCTTTCCCGGAGGTCGAAAAATTCGACGCGTTGCCCCCTGCCCGCGTTGAGGGCTGCACGGCGTTCGTTTCGGTCATGGAAGGATGCAGCAAGTACTGCAGTTTTTGTGTGGTGCCGTATACCCGTGGCGAGGAAGTGTCGCGGCCGTTTGATGACATCCTGACCGAGGTCGCAGAGCTCGCTTATCAAGGCGTGAAAGAAATCACCTTGTTGGGGCAGAATGTGAATGCCTACCGCGGCGTGATGGACGATGGAGAGACCGCCGACTTCGCGTTGCTAATGGAGTATGTCGCAGAAATACCCGGAGTCGAACGCATTCGTTACACCACTTCGCATCCACGCGAATTCACGAATCGACTGATCGACGCTTACCGGCAACTGCCCAAGCTTGTCGACCATGTGCATCTGCCGGTGCAGTCCGGATCGGACCGGGTCCTGTCGGCAATGAAGCGTGGCTATACTGCCGAGGAGTACAAATCGATCGTTCAGCGGCTGCGCGAAGCACGGCCAGGCATTTGCATTGCTTCTGATTTCATTGTCGGCTTCCCCGGAGAAACCAACGCTGATTTCGAGGACACCATGAAACTGGTCGACGATGTCGGTTTCGATGCCAGTTTCAGTTTTATGTATAGCCCGCGACCGGGGACTCCGGCCGCGTCGCTGCCCGACCAGGTGCCATTGCGCATCAAACAGCAGCGCCTGGCGCACCTGCAGGCGCGCCTCAATGAACTGGGCGCCGCGGTCGGCGAGAGCATGGTGGGCGGTGTGCAGACAGTCCTGGTCGAGGGAAGTTCGAAGAAAAATCTGGCCGAACTTGCCGGCCGCACCAGCAACAACCGCGTGGTCAACTTCCGCGGGCCACCCCGACTGATCGGACAGCTTGTCGACGTGAGAGTCACGCGGGCGCTGCCACACTCGTTGCGCGGTGATGTCCTGATCCGGGACGTGGCCTAAAAAGGGGCGAGTTGAAACCAGTCGAACTGTCATTCTCTCCGGTCGATAATGAACGCCTCGCGAACTTGTGCGGTGCGCTCGACGAAAACATCAAGCAGATCGAAAACGCGCTCGAAGTGTCGATCGTGCGCCGGGGAGAAAATTTCAGCGTCAACGGAACGCCCGATCAGAGCCACTTTGCCGCCAAGGCGCTCGAACATTTTTACGAGCGCGCCGGCCAGCACTTGAGCGTCGAAGACATTCAACTTGGACTCATTGAGGTCGTACGCGGCAGCAATGTGACGGTGCCAACTCCGGATGCGCCGGTGCTGCACACGCGGCGACGTGATCTGCACGGCAGAACACCGCGTCAGGTCCAGTACATCAAGCAGATTCAGGAATACGACATTACCTTCGGAATTGGGCCAGCCGGCACCGGCAAGACCTACCTTGCCGTTGCCTGTGCAGTAGACGCCTATGAGCGCGACGCCGTTAAGCGCATTGTGCTGGTTCGACCTGCGGTCGAAGCCGGTGAGCGTCTCGGTTTTCTGCCCGGCGATCTGGCGCAGAAAGTAGACCCGTATCTGCGCCCTCTATACGATGCGCTGTACGATCTGATGGGTTTCGAAAAAGTCGCCAAACTGTTCGAGCGCGGCACCATAGAAATTGCGCCGCTGGCGTATATGCGTGGGCGGACACTCAATCACTCATTCATTATCCTCGACGAAGCACAGAACACCACGCCGGAACAGATGAAGATGTTTCTCACGCGCATGGGGTTTGGAAGTCGCGCCGTGGTGACTGGTGACGTGACCCAGATCGATTTGGCGAAGGGACAAAAGAGCGGTCTGATCGACGCCGCGCACGTTCTGGCTGACGTGGGCGGCATCGCTTTCACCCATTTCATGTCAGATGACGTGGTTCGCCACCCGTTGGTGCAACGCATTGTCAATGCCTACGAGTCTCACCGCGATCAAGCAGACCAGCAGTAAGGGTCGGCCCGCCTTGCCGACATTGAACTTGACCGTGCAGTTCGCCGTATCACGGCGCGGGTTGCCGCCGGCGCAATTCTTCCGCCGCTGGGCCACCGCCGCATTGATCGAAGATGTCGATATGACTATCCGGCTGGTTGACCAGACCGAGGGCCAGACCTTGAACGCGGTCTACCGCCGCAAACACAAACCAACCAATGTATTAACCTTCGTTTATGGCGAAACCCGCCCTTTGTCGGGTGACATTGTGCTGTGCGTGCCGGTGATCAAGGAAGAAGCGATCGGGCAAGGGAAAAGCCTGGAAGCCCATCTGGCCCACTTGACAGTGCACGGCATACTCCATCTTCAGGGGTTCGATCATGAGAAACGGCAGGAAGCAGAGCTGATGGAGGGCCTGGAAACAGAAATCATCTCCAAGCTAGGGTATCCTGACCCCTACGCGGAAACATCGGCATGACATGAATTGACGATCGCGTCATTTGGATGTATCCCACTTTTACTCACAGCAATGGACGACCCTCAGAGTAAACCCTCCCTTCTGGAGCGGCTCGGCGCGCTGATCGTGCGTGAACCGGAGGACCGCGAACAGCTCATCGCGCTCCTACACAGTTCCTTCGAACGCAACCTCATGGATAGCGACGCACTCGCAATGATCGAGGGCGTGCTCCAGGTCTCGGAGTTACAGGCTCGAGACATCATGGTTCCTCGGGCACAAGCAGACATGGTCAACATCAACGATCCGATGGAGACGATCATTGCCACCGCCATCGACACGGCGCACTCGCGCTTTCCGGTCACTGGTGAGACCAAGGACGATGTCATTGGCATCCTGCTGGCCAAGGATTTACTCCACTATTACCAGAACCCCGATGAGTTCGATCTGCGCGACATGCTACGCCCGGCCGTATTCATACCCGAGTCAAAACGGCTCAACGTTTTGCTGAAGGACTTTCGAAGTAACCGCAATCACATTGCCATCGTCGTCGACGAATACGGCGGCGTTGCAGGGCTGATCACGATCGAGGACGTTCTCGAACAAATTGTCGGCGACATCGAAGACGAATATGACTTCGACGAAACCGAGGCCAATATTGTCCGCGACCGGCACGGCCGCTACCGCGTCAAAGCGATCACCGAAATCGATGATTTCAATAACACATTCGGCACCAACTTTTCGGATGATGATTTCGACACCATCGGTGGCCTGGTGCTGGCGCACGTTGGCAAGCTACCGAAACGCGGAGAGAAATTCACAATCGGCGATCTTGACATTGAAATCCTGCGCGCCGACAGCCGTCGCCTGCACTCGCTGTTGATCAAACGCATCGAAGACCAAAGTGAGGCTGGTGGCGGTTAAGCGGGTCGCCGCTGCCTTGTTGCTGGGGGCGGCAACCGTTCCCGGTTTTGCACCTTTCTACATTTATCCGTTGCCGATCATTACCGTCGCGGCATTTGCCGTCGTGCTGATGGGCTCCAATTCGACACGCCAGGCTGCCGCTGTCGGTTTTGCGTTCGGCCTGGGACTGCTCATCACCGGCGCCAGCTGGGCCTACGTTAGCCTGCACGATTACGGTGGCATGCCAATGCCGATTGCCGCCGTGTCTACATTGATCTTCAATGCCGTCTACGCCGGTTGTCCAGCCGTCGCCTGCGCCATGGTGCAGCGGCTACCGGTACGCCTGACGCCGAAGTTGCTGTTGCTGTTTCCGGCATTACTGGCCCTGTCGGACTGGGCCCGGGGTTGGCTGTTTACCGGCTTTCCCTGGCTTGCGCTGGGCTATTCACAAGCACCATCCAGCCCACTGGCAGAGTATGGCGCACTCTTCGGCGTTTACGGCGTGTCGCTCGTCACGGGAATCACCGCTGGCAGCCTGGCACTCATCTATCTACGCGTAACCGGCAGCCAACCCGAAATCGGTGGCGGCGAGATCGAAAAGCCGTTGTCGCAGCGCTTGCTCCGGTCTGGTTATGGCCCGGCACTGGTGGTTGCCGGAATCCTGCTGGGGGGCCTCGGCCTGAACCAAATCGAATGGACCAGACCGATCGGCGACGGGCCGGTTAACGTAACGCTCGTGCAAGGTAACATTCCGCAACAATTGAAGTGGCGCCCTGAACAAGCGCGCGACACCCTCGTTAGCTATCTAGAGCTAACCCGCTCCTCGACAAGCAGGCTGATCTTGCTCCCGGAAACGGCCATCCCGATGTTTGATGTCAACGTGCCACCCGGTTATCTCGACGCGCTTGCCGAGCACGCGCGTCGCCTGGGCGGTGACGTCCTCACCGGCATACCCGAACTCGCTGGTCGCGGCGTCTACTACAACAGCGTAATCAGCCTCGGCACTTCACCGCCGCAGCGCTACCGAAAGGTACATCTGGTGCCGTTCGGCGACTACTTACCGATGCGTTGGGCGTTTGGCTGGTTCCTCGAGATGGTCGACATTCCAATGTCCGATTTCTCGCGAGGCGACATTGAACAGCAGCCAATCGCCGTCGGCGAGCAGCGCATTGCGGTCAACATTTGCTATGAGGACGTGTTCGGCGAGGAAATCATCCGTCAACTTCCCGACGCAACCATCCTTGCCAATTTCACCAACGACGCCTGGTGGGGACGATCGCTTGCCTCGCGACAGCATCTGCAGATCTCCCAGATGCGATCTATCGAAACTGGTCGCGGTATGCTGCGCGCGACCAACACCGGAGTCACTGCGGTTATCGATCACCGCGGGCAAGTCCAGGCTGTCGCGCCCCAATTCGAAACCGCAGTCGTCACTGCCGAGGTTTGGGGCCGATCGGGGACCACGCCCTACGCACGCTGGGGCAACTACGCATTGGTCCTCATCGCCCTGCTAATGATTGCCGTGGCGGCGATGATATCGCGACGCGCACCTTCTTCTTGAGCGCGACCGGTTCTCCTGCCCCCGTTGTCGGCGCCACCGCTGACGGCGGGTATCAAACTCAAAACCGGGGATGCGGGTTCACCAAGTGCGGAAAATTTCAGTTGTCATGCTCGGCCCTTGTCACTGGGTCGAGAAGGTCTGTTAACTTAACCTAATGGGCACTGACCAAATGAACCGTATGCCGCACTTGCAAACCGGCACACTGCAGGGTGAGATTGCCACGCTGCGAGCGCGATGAAAAAACAATGACGCAGCAGTCACTGAGCGGTAGGAAACGGATGCCTTGTCACGCCCTCTGCACGCGCCGCTCCACTAACAGCGAAACCCGGTAGAATTCAAGGCTTATCGCGAGCCCTGATTTTTTACGCTTTTCGCATGCAATCATTTCAAGACATCATCTTCTCGCTCCAGCAATATTGGGGCAAAAAAGGCTGCGCGATCCTGCAACCGTATGACATGGAGGTTGGTGCCGGCACGTTTCACACGGCAACGTTCCTGCGCGCGCTTGGCCCGGAACCGTGGAACGCTGCTTATGTTCAACCTTCGCGCCGTCCAAAGGATGGACGTTACGGCGAAAACCCGAATCGTTTACAACACTATTATCAGTTTCAGGTGGTGCTAAAACCCTCGCCGGCCGATATTCTCGATCTGTATCTTGGCTCGCTGGTCGCTATCGGGATAGATCCGCAACAGCACGACGTGCGCTTTGTTGAAGACGACTGGGAATCGCCGACACTGGGCGCCTGGGGCCTCGGGTGGGAAGTCTGGCTCAATGGTATGGAAATCACGCAGTTCACCTATTTCCAGGAGGTCGGTGGTATCGCCTGCAAGCCGGTGATGGGCGAAATCACCTACGGGCTGGAGCGTCTCGCCTTGTACCTGCAACACAAGGAAAGCGTGTTCGACCTGGAATGGGCGCCGGGCATTTCATATCGCGACGTTTACCACCAAAACGAAGTCGAGCAATCGCGCTACAACTTCGAGTGTGCCAATACCGAGGTCCTGTTCCAGCATTTCGTCCAATTCGAAACGGAGGCCAAAAGGCTGTTCGAGGCAAAACTGGCGCTGCCCGGTTACGAAATGGTGATGAAGTGTTCTCACACTTTTAACCTGCTGGATGCACGCGGCGCTATTTCCGTCACTGAGCGCGCTGCTTACATTGGCCGCGTTCGCGCGCTCGCCAGAATGGCGGCACATGCTTACTACGCGTCGCGCCGTGAGCGCGGCTTTGAGCGCGCCGACAATGCCGCGGTAGAGGCTTTCGTGCCCGCAGATGATCTGGCGGATGTACTCGCCCTACGACAATCAGCGAAAACAATCGCCAGAGAGTCACCATGAGCGAAACGCTGCTGGTTGAACTATTTACCGAGGAGTTGCCACCCAAAGCGCTCAGACGGCTAGGCGAAACTTTTGCAGGCGAATTGCGAGAACAACTCGCAAAACGCGAGTTTCTGCAAGGCGACAGCACGTTGGCCTGGTACGCCACGCCACGCAGGCTGGCCGTGCAAATCACCCTCGTGAGCAAGAAATCGCCAGACAAAAACCTCGACGAGAAATTGGTCCCGGCCAAGATCGGATTTGACGCAAACGGTAAAGCGACACCGGCCTTGCTCAAAAAATTGACCTCGATAGGACGCGGTCAATCTGACGTGGAAACCATCGTCCGGCGAGATGACGGGAAGATTGAAATGCTCTACCTGCCAGTGGTTGCCTCGGGACAACCAATACAGAGCGGGTTAGAAGAAGCGCTGGTAGAAACAATTGCGCGACTGCCGATCCCGAAAGTGATGACCTACCAGGTCGCCAACGGCCTGGAAAGCGTGAAATTCGTGCGTCCGGCACACGGGCTGGTGGCCCTGTTCGGCAAGCAAGTCTTGCCGGTAAAGGCCTTGGGATTGACTGCGACGAATCTTACGCATGGGCACCGTTTTCTCGGTGAACAAGACATCAGGCTCGCGCACGCCGAAGAATATGAAACAGCGCTGCGTGATAGAGGCAAGGTCATCGCTGGATTCGACTTGCGCAGGAACATGATCAGGGACCAGCTCGAGAAGAAAGCGGGCGAACTCGGGTGTGTACTCGACCACGACGATGCCCTGCTCGATGAGGTCACTGCGCTGGTCGAGTGGCCAGTTGTTTATGTCGCCGATTTCGAAAAGGAATTCCTGTCGGTGCCTCAGGAATGCCTGATCCTGACGATGCGCACCAATCAGAAATACTTTCCCTTGTTTGACCGCAAGGGACGGCTGACCGAGCGCTTCCTGTTGGTAAGCAACATGGAGTTGGCAGACGCAAACAACATCATCGATGGAAACCGCCGGGTCGTCCGGCCACGGCTGGCTGATGCCAGATTCTTCTACGACACCGACCTGAAATCGAAGCTCGAGACACTAGTACCAAAGCTGGGCGAAGTGGTATACCACAATCAGCTCGGCACGCAACTCGAGCGCGTCCAGCGCATCCGCAAGCTCGCTGGTGCCATAGCCGAGCAATTACATGCTGATGTCGATGCCACGGAGCGCGCCGCCTGGCTGTGCAAAGCAGACCTGATGTCTGAAATGGTGGGAGAGTTTCCGGAACTGCAGGGTGTCATGGGCCGTTATTACGCTTTGCATGATGGCGAGAACGAGAAGGTCGCTGACGCGATAGGGCAACACTACCGGCCGCGCTTCTCGAGCGACGCCGTTCCCCAAGACAATGTCGGCGCCGCAGTCGCGTTGGCCGACAAAATCGACATCCTGGTCGGCATATTCGGCATTAACCTGGTGCCTACCGGCGACAAGGATCCTTTCGCGCTGCGACGCCATGCCCTTGGCGTGCTACGCATTTTGATCGAGAAACAACTTCCACTTGATCTGATGCAGTTGCTCGAACTCGCGCACGCACAGTTTCCTAAGGAGATGCTCAGTGACAGCGTTGCCGTCGATCTGCATGCTTTCATGCTCGATCGCTTGCGCAGTTATCTGCGCGAACACCAATTCTCACAAGATGAGATTGAATCGGTACTGAGCCAATCACCGACAAGGATCGACCTAGTGATGCCGAGAATGGCGGCCGTCCGCGAGTTCCGTCGGCTTCCGGAAGCCGAGAGCCTGTCAGCGGCTAATAAGCGCATCCGGAATATCCTCAAAAAAGCGGAAAGCATCTCGGCGGCACCGGAACTGGCCTTGCTGCAGGAGCCAGCAGAAAAAAACCTGTTTGGAACCGTCAACAAATTGCTGCCACAGGTTGCGTCGCTGGTAGAAGCAGAAGATTATGCGGACGCGCTGAAGCTGCTTGCCGGCGTGCGCGCCGAAGTCGACACTTTCTTTGACGAAGTGATGGTGATGACCGAGGAACCGATGACACGCAAAAACCGGCTGGCACTGCTGGCGCAGCTCGAGCAGCTGATGAATCGGGTCGCAGATATTTCCAAACTCGCAGCATAAAAACACGGATTTGGAAACGGTGTACCCACCTTTGCCGCAACCCCACTCTTAATGTTCAACGGCTGATTACGGAATCAACAGGATCATGAAGCTCGTCATTCTCGATCGTGATGGTGTTATCAACCTCGACAGTCAGAAGTTCATCAAGAATCCTGACGAGTGGAAACCCATTCCGGACAGCTTGGAAGCGATCGCCAAGCTCAACCACATGGGCTATCGCGTCGTTGTCGCTTCAAACCAGTCAGGCGTAGGGCGCGGGCTGTTCGAGATGGAGGCCTTAAACGCCATCAATGACAAGATGTACCGTGCCCTGGCGCATGTCGGCGGCAGAATCGACGCCTTGTTTTACTGCCCCCACGCCGCCGAAACGAACTGCGAGTGCCGCAAGCCGAAACCCGGAATGCTGGTCGATATTGGCCAGCGGTTTAATGTGGACCTAACCGGCGTGCCTGCCATCGGAGACTCACTTAGAGACCTGCAAGCCGCCGATGCCGTTGGCGCACAGCCGATGCTAGTGCTCACCGGCAAAGGCAAGAAAACGCAGGCCGCAGGCAACTTGCCGGACAATACCCTAGTGTTTTCTGATCTCGCGGAGGCCGCGCACCACATCATTGCCGAGTCATGATCATGTTTCGCTTGCGCTCGCTGGTGTTTGAATGTGTGCGTGTTAGCCTGACCATCATTTTTTCATTCATTTCATTACTAACGTTTCCATTCGAAACGCGCACCCGCTATCGCATCATCACGATGTGGTCGAAGCTGATCATTTCAATGCTGCGTATCCTGTGCGGCATCGGTTACCGGGTGGTTGGCAAAGAAAACCTGCCCGACCAGGCGTCGATCATTCTATCCAAGCACCAATCAGCGTGGGAAACGCTGGCATTCCAGCAGATTTTTCCGCCACAAGTCTGGGTACTGAAGAAGGATCTGCTGAAGATCCCGTTCTTCGGATGGGGTCTCGCGATGATGCACCCGATCGCCATCGATCGCAGCGCCGGCGTGCGCGCGCTTCGCCAGACCCGCGAGCAAGGTAGCGAGCGCATCAGGAATGGCTGGTGGATTGTCATCTTCCCCGAGGGCACACGAATCGCACCGGGAAAACGCGGGCGTTACCACGTCGGTGGCGCCTGGCTCGCCTCGCAGATTGGCGCCAAGGTCGTGCCGGTGGCACACAACGCCGGTACAGTTTGGGCACGCAAGGCTTTCATCAAATATCCCGGGACTATCACCGTCAGCATTGGTCCGCCAGTTGACACTCGTGGACACACGCCGGAAGAAATCATGCAAGGAGTGGAGGATTGGATCGAGAAGGAAGTCGCAAGACTCGGCAGCGCGCGCCACTCATGACCGACCTTTTTCCGGTCAATTCGGTCGAGCAGCCACAAAACATGCTTCTCGGCACCCGCAACATCGCATTCATACTGAAGCGTACGCGCCGGCGGCGCACGATCGCATTCAGCGTGGATGGCAATGGTCTGCTCGTTTCCGCACCCTGGAATGCGTCGGACATGCGTGTCAAGCGCGCAATCGGCGCCGCTGCCGGTTGGATCCTTAACAAACTGGACGAATGGTCTGACTACCCACCAAGGCAGCAGCGCTGGGCAGCCGGTGAAAAGATCATTTTTCTCGGTTGCGACCTAACGCTGCACATTGTCTCCGACGCTGTATTGAGTCCACCAGTCCTCACTGACGAGCAGCAACTGTTGATCACAGTCGCCGACCCCACGTGTGAGCAAAGAATCCGAGAAGCAGCTGTTCAATGGTACCGTCAGCACGCTGCGCGTCATTTCAAGCAACGAATTGCCCACTACGCGTCGGCAATGCAGCTGCCGGTTCCGAAGGTATTCCTGTCAAATGCTGGCTCGCAATGGGGAAGCTGCAACCACCGGCGCCAGATCAGGCTGAATTGGCGCTTGATTCAGGCGCCCCAGGAGATCGTCGACTACGTTGTCGTCCACGAACTTGCACACCTGACAGAAATGAACCACTCGCAGCGGTTCTGGCGCCTTGTTGAGGATCATTTCCCGAACCACCTTCAGGCACGCAAACATCTCAACGAGCGTGGCTACTGGTATCTCGGTATCTGAACGGCAAACGGGCCGTGCTACACTCGGCGGCCCGCGCGGAGCACTCGCAACCATGCGCTACTTATTTACGATACTGGCTCTGTTACTACTGGCCGCCTGCGGCTCGACAGGCCCTCTCTACCTGCCCGAGGAGCAGCCGGCGCAAGTGACCGATGGACCAGACGCAACATCGGAAAGTGAGGAGGAAGAGACGAAGCCGTGAGTTTCTTTGCTGATCGGAATCACGAGCTGCACGTCGAAGACGTGCCACTCAGTCGTATCGCTGAGCAGTTTGGTACGCCTTGCTTTGTCTACTCGCGAGCGGCCCTGACAGCCGCCTTCCAAGCCTATGATGAAGGCTTCGGCGCGCATCCGCACCTGATCTGCTACGCGGCGAAAGCCAACTCCAATTTGGCGGTGCTCGACATCCTGGCGCGCCTCGGCAGCGGCTTTGACATTGTTTCCGGCGGCGAGCTGAAGCGGGTGCTGACAGCTGGCGGTGACCCGCAAAAGGTCGTTTTCTCCGGCGTTGGCAAGAGCGAGACGGAATTGCGCGAGGCGCTTGCGACCGGCATCTTGTGCTTCAACATCGAATCGGAATCAGAGCTGCAGCGCCTGGCACGTATTGCCAGTGACATGGGCTGCACGGCACCGATCAGCTTGCGTGTCAACCCTGATGTCGACGCACGCACCCACCCCTATATTTCAACTGGGCTGCGTCGCAACAAATTTGGCGTTAGCGTGGAAGACGCCCTGCGCCTTTACCATTATGCGCACCGCACGTCGGGGCTGCGGGTCACCGGGATTGATTGTCATATCGGTTCACAGCTCATTGAACTGGCCCCGATGCAAGATGCTGCCCGCAAAGTGGTGTCCCTTGTCGACAAGCTTGCCAAAGAGGGAATCAGCATCGAGCATATTGATTTCGGCGGTGGTCTGGGTATCCGCTACACAGACGAAGCCCCACCTGACCGCGGCCAGTTTGTGCAGATGCTGCTTTCCTGCGTGGGCGATCGACAATACAAGATCATGATCGAGCCGGGTCGTTCAATTGTCGGTAATGCGGGCATTTTGCTGTCACGGGTTGAATACCTGAAGCACGGTCAGGAGAAGAATTTCGCGGTCATCGATGCGGCCATGAATGATTTGATGCGACCCGCCTTGTACGACGCCCATCATGACATCCGCACGGTCCGCGGGAAAAAGGCGGCTGTCGCTGTCTACGATGTAGTCGGACCGGTATGTGAAACCAGCGATTTCCTCGGCACGGATCGCGCACTGGCGATCGCTGAGGGCGACTTGCTCGCAGTCATGTCTGCCGGCGCCTACGCGATGAGCATGAGCTCGAACTACAACACCCGGCCACGCGCTGCCGAGATTATGGTCGATGGTAGCTCCGTTCATCTCGTTCGTGCCCGCGAACGCATTGATGACCTGTATGCTGGCGAAATCTGCCTGCCGGACTGAAAAGCACGAGGAACTTACGTTTTCGATTCTTGGTCAGATATTTCAGGCATAAAATCCGCTAAACTTACAGCTTATCAGGAACGATTTTCATACGACTCGATAAGCCTATCGGCCAACAGGACCAACTGATGATTGTTTACGATCTTGCATGCGAAGAGGCACACCGCTTTGAAGGATGGTTCTCGTCTGCGGATGACTTCAATGCTCAGGTGAAGGCGGAACAGATCGCCTGCCCGGTGTGTGGATCTGTCAGCATTTCCCGTCAGCTTTCGGCGCCATATGTCAATACCGGCCCTTCAGAAGTCGCACAGAAGGCACCATCGCCTGCGGCCACAGCAGTGGCAGGCGTCGATATCGAGAACCTGCATCGCAAGTTCGTCGAATTCGTTTTGAAGAACAGTGAAGACGTCGGAAAGAAATTCCCCGAAGAAGCGCGTGCCATTCATTATGAGGAGAAGCCGCGACGCTCTATCAGGGGCGAAGCCTCCCGCGATGAAATCGAGGCATTGCGCGACGAAGGCATCGACGTCTACGCGTTGCCCGAGCTCGCCACTCCTCCCGATCAGGTGCACTAGCAGGGCCTGATGCAGGCAGCCTGATCGGCCGTGACTCGCAGCGCGCCGTTCGTTGTTCTCGCAATCGGCGTCGCGATTGTTTCCACTGCATCGATTCTAATTCGCTACGCGCAGGCCGATGGCGCGTCGTCAGCACTGATCGCGGCTGGGCGCCTGACCATCGCCGCACTCGTCATGGCACCATACGCCCTCGGACGCGCCGGACCGGAGCTGCTGCGTCTGCGCCGAAAGGACATTCTTTTTTGTGCTGCCTCGGGTCTATTGCTAGCGGTACATTTCTGGACCTGGATTGCTTCGCTCGAATACACCTCTGTGGCAAACAGTACTGTCCTTGTCACAACCAATCCGGTGTGGGTGGCTCTACTTTCCGTCTGGTTACTGAAAGAAACACCCTCCAGATCGCAGTTGGTCGGTGTTGCAATCACGCTGATCGGGACACTGTTGATCTTTGTCGCCGAAACCTCAGATAGCAGCGCCACCCCCGCGCCATTGCTCGGCAACAGCCTGGCGCTAATGGGTGCTGTCGCAGCCTCCGGTTATCTACTGATCGGCCGCGCCTTGCGCAGCAGCCTTTCGCTGCTAACGTACGTCTGGCTGACCTACTCCTTTGCTGCGGCCGGTTTGATCGTCGTAGCACTGGCGGGCGGTGAGTCGATCGGTGGCGTGTCGCCAAACGCGTGGTTGCTCATTACCGCCTTGGCACTTGGCCCGCAACTGCTTGGCCACACCGCGTTCAACTGGGCACTACGCAGACTGTCGGCCACATTTGTTGCCGTATCGATTCTCGGCGAACCGATCGGATCGGCACTGCTTGCTTGGTGGCTGCTCGATGAAGGATTTGTCGGTTTGCAACTGGCCGGGTTCGTTGTAATGCTGTGGGGAATACTCGTGGCAGCCCGAGCGGAACGTCACACCAGCGCTGGATCGTTGACCGGAGAGAGCGTCGAGCAACATCAAAAAAGACAGACCTAGCCATCGGGCGCTTGCGCCTGCCAATATGCTGTGATGCCGAGCTGCCTTTTGGTCGAATTAACGACAGGCGACTAAAGATGCGAAAGCGACCACCCTGATACGAGATAGCTTCGCTGCGTTGCTCCTCACTACCAACGCGTCCTCGACGATTGCGGTTATTCGGTTAGTGAAGCAGCAATCGCCAGTTCTATTGGTATGGCTGGTAGGATTTTTTCACGTCCTCCGCAAGGCCGCGATGGGTAACTTGTCCGGCATGCACTTGCAGTCCCATAGCCAGACCGGGATCATCATCGAGCGCCGACATGCCCTTGTCGGCCAGCTCCAGCAAATAGGGATACGTAGCGTGCGCGAGTGCCAGTGTCGCGGTACGCGCAACTGCCGACGGCATGTTCGGCACGCAATAATGCACCACGCCTTCCTCGATGTAGATCGGATCCGAATGCGAGGTGGGATGCGATGTCTCGGCAATTCCGCCCTGGTCGATCGCAACATCGACCAGCACAGAGCCGGGCCGCATCTGACGCAGCAAATCGCGCGAGATGAGTTTTGGCGCGAGCTTGCCGGGTATTAGCACGGCACCGACGACGACGTCAGCCGCCACGACATGTTCGGCAATCGCCAGCGGCTCGGAAAAACACGTTTTCAGACGCCCGCGATAAAGCTGATCGAGTTGTGCCAGACGGTCCAGGCTTGTTCCAAGAACGATCACATCGGCGCCCAACCCAACCGCGATCTGAGCGGCATTAGAGCCAACTTCGCCGGGACCGATTACAACTACTCTCGCCGGCGGTACGCCGGCGACGCCGCTCAATAGCACGCCACTACCGCCATTGGCCATCTGCAGCGACCAGGCGGCAAACTGCATCGACAACCGCCCCGCGATACGCGACATTGGCGCCAGCAATGGCAGTCGGCCACTTCGGTCGACTGTTTCGTAAGCGATGCCCGATACACCCGACTCAAGTATCGCTTGCAACAACTGTACATCAGGCGCCAAGTGCAGATAAGCAAAAAGGATTTGCCCGCGCCGCACCAGCTGATATTCGCTCGGCTGAAGTTCCTTGACCTTGACCACCAGCCCAGCATCAAACGCCTCGTCGACGCTAGCTACGACTGTTGCGCCGGCTTTTGCATAGGCTTCGTCGACAAAGCCGGCCTTGACCCCGGCGCCGGCCTGCACTACCACCTCGTGGCCGCGATCAACCAGCGCTCGAACGCCGGCGGGAATTACACCAACGCGGTATTCGTGGTTCTTGATCTCCTTGGGTACACCGACTTTCATACTCAGCCTTTCTTGCTGACTGTTACTTTCAGACTCTATCGCCTGACCAACGCAGCAGCAAGCAGCCAAGCTCAGGTCTGATGCACCCTGCCAGGGGCCGCAACCGCGCGCTTACGCCACGCATTCGTCAAGCGTACGCCCAGTAGAACTACGAGAACGAGCGCGAATAGCGCAGGTTCACGAATATCCTTCTTGACCAACCACCAGAAATGGACCACTCCGACTATGGCGATCACATATACGAGTCGATGCAACGCCTGCCAACGCAATACGCCGAGACGATGCACCATGCTATTGGTTGACGTCATCGCGAGCGGCAGCAACAACATGTAACCAGTGAATCCGACCGTAATATAGGGGCGCTTGGCGATGTCCTCGACGATGGCTTCCCAGTCAAAAAACTGATCCACCACCAGCCATGTCATAAAATGCAGTGTTGCGTAAAAGAAGGCATACAACCCCAGCATCCGGCGAAGGCGAAAAAGCCAGGGTAAATTCAGCAAGCGACGTAGCGGCGTCACCGCCAGCGTGATCATCAGGAACGCCAATGTCCACCAACCAGTCGTGTGCGTGATGAATTCGATCGGGTTGGCCGTCAGTTCATTATTGAGGCCACGCCAAATTAGCAGAACGAGCGGCAGCAGACACAACACAAACAACGTTGACTTGATCCGCGTTATGGGAGCTGCTTCGAGCTGGCGAGGTAACATGAAAACTTGACCGAACAATCAACTGTCAGCTGCGTACAGAAAACAGCGCGGCGACGGAATATCGGGTGGTCAAAAGAACTTCCTGAGATCCATGCCAGCATAGAGTTCACCTATCTCGGCGGCATAACCGTTGAACATCAGCGTGTTGCGCTTCAAGAACTCACCGATGCGTCTTTCCCGAGCCTGGCTCCAGGGATGATCCAAGGTCGGATTAACGTTGGAGTAAAAACCATATTCGTTTGGTGCTGTTTCGTTCCATGTCGTCTTTGGCTGCTTCTCGGTGAGCCGTACCCGGACAATCGATTTCGGACTTTTAAAGCCGTATTTCCACGGCACCACGATACGCACCGGTGCTCCGTTCTGGTTCGGCAACGTTTCGCCATAAAGGCCTAGTGTCAACAGGGTGAGAGGGTGCATCGCCTCATCTAAGCGTAGCCCTTCCTTATATGGCCAGTCGAGCAACGGAACCCGTTGGCCGGGCATTTGCTGCGGATCATGCAAAGTGGTGAACTCAACAAACTTTGCATTGCCGGTGGGTTCTACCTGCCTGATCAGCGCAGATAAAGGATAACCGACCCACGGCACCACCATCGACCAGGCCTCGACACACCGTAACCGATAGACACGCTCTTCAAGCGGTGCCAGCTTCAACAACTGGTCGATGTCGAATGTTCGCTGCTTCTTGACCTCACCGTCGACGAGCACAGTCCACGGCCGCGTTCTGAGAGTGTGGGCATTGCGTACTGGATCGTCTTTGTCAAACCCGAACTCGTAAAAATTGTTATACGTGGTGACCGCGTCATATGGCGTGCGCTCTTCACTCGTTGAAAAGTTGCTTTTCAGCAGTGGGCCGAGTTTCATCGCTGCGCGCGCTTGCGGCGCGTCGCGGAACATGCGGGACATGGGAATCATTGATGCCACAGCAACGACGGCCGCTGCGCCAATCCACTTCCTACGGTTACGGTAAGTCACCGCGGGTGTAATTTCCGATGATCGAATATCCGGCTTTTTGCGGATCAGCATGCCTTGAAAAACCCAGGTAAGTCAGATTGATCGGATCTTACGGCGTGACGTGCTGGCCCGATGAAAAGATGAGCCAAATGCACAGCACCCGTTTATGACAACGCGCGAAGATGACAGTTTCGTCATGTTACTGCTAACCCTTTGGCCCGCCGACTTCGTTATGACCGTACTCTGAGCCCGACATTCGGCTAAACCAGGAATATCGTCGCCAGACCGAGGAAGATGAGAAATCCCATGCTGTCGGTGCTGAACGTCAACAGTACCGAGGAACCAATCGCCGGGTCACGATCCATGCGTTCCAGCAACATCGGCGCCAACATCCCTACCGCCGCGCCGACCATCAGGTTCAGCATCATTGCACCGACCATCACCAGCCCGAGCCCGACGTTGTCGTAGAGCCACCAGGCAAATAGTCCGGCAAAGCCACCCCACATCAACCCGTTGACCAATGCGATCGCGAGCTCCTTGACCAGGAGTCGGCGAGCGTTGTCCCGATTGATCTCGCCAAACGCGAGGGCCCGTACGATCAGTGCGACCGTCTGGTTGCCCGAGTTGCCCGCGATTGCTGCCACAATTGGCATCAATGCCGCCAGCGCCACCAGCTTTTCAATCGACCCTTCAAAAAGGCCGATGACGCGCGACGCGAAAAAAGCGGTGCACAAGTTTACCGCCAGCCATAACCAGCGATTCCTCGCACTCTTCCAGACCGACGAAAACAGGTCCTCGTCGCGTAGCCCGACCTTACCAAGCATCTCATGTTCAGCGTCTTCACGAATGTAATCGACAATGTCGGTAATCGTAATTCGACCGACAATACGATTGCTGGCATCAACCACCGGCGCAGACACCAAATCGTAACGCTCAATAGCCTGCGCCGCTTCATTCGCTTCATCCTCCGGATGAAAAGAAAGAAAGTCCGTTGACATGACTTCCGAGACCAGCTCTTCGGGTGCAGATACAATCAGTTCGTTGATCGGCAACACACCGCGAAGGACATTATGGCGATCGACAACGAACAGCTTGTCGGTGTTATTAGGCAACTCATCCATTCGACGCAGATATCGCAAAACGACCTCGCCTCGAGCTTTACGTCATCGCGAACTGTGACCATCTCGAAATCCATCAGCGCGCCAACGCTTTCTTCCGGATAGGAGAGCGCCGCATGCAATTGTTCGCGCTCTTCCAACGACAACGAACGGAATACGTCTGCGATCACTTCTTGCGGAAGGTCCGGGGCCAGATCGGCAATCTCGTCGGCGTCGAGCTGCTCGGTTGCCGCCAACAGTTCTTCGGGATCCATGTCGGCAATCAAGGTCTCGCGAACGGCATCGGACACCTCGAGAAGAATGTCGCCGTCGAGGTCGGTCTTGACCAGATTCCACACAGTCATGCGTTCTTCGAGCGGCAGTTGCTCGAGAATGGCAGCAATGTCTGCCGGATGAAGCTTGTCGAGTTTGTCTTTCAGTTCCGCGACGTTTTGCTTCTGTACCAACCCTTGCACGAGCTCCTGGCGCGGCATGTCCTGTTTGTGCACGAGTCCCTCGACGAGCTGATGCTTCTGCAGGATGGCGCGCATCTCGGCGGCGGCATCTGCCACGCTCTCAACACGTTCATATTTCTTGTTGTCGCTTGCTTTTTCTGCCATTGGGCGAAAGAACTGCTTGTATGGTTGTGGTCAGAGTCTCCGGTATATATTGCAGCTGAGCTACTCAGCTTCGCCTAGCCCGGAAAAATAGCAATATAACGGCCAGTCTTGTAGCAGCCCTGACTCGGGTCGGCTGTAGCCGGCAGCCAGCCAATACTGCAACCAGCTATGCATTACGAAAGCGAGAATTTACTGCGGCGTCAACACAACAAAGGGTTTTGCGTCGCAACGCACCCGGTCGTTTTTAGTTTCGGCACGGAACAATTGCAACTTGCCTTGCTTCCAGGCGTACCCATAAAAGCTTTTTCCTTCTGGCGATTGCAAATCCTCCGCTTCAAGATATTCGCATCGCGCATCCTTGTCGTTAATCGACAACTCATAGTAAAAACTTTTTTCCGGAAACTTCGCCGTGCCCTCTTCGCTGAATACCCACTCTCTGCCGTCTTCATCCTTGTAGCGACCAGCCAGAACGATGCCGTTCATCACTGGGCCCAAGTCCATGCCAACCCACTCAAAATCGGCCCATTTACCTTTCATGATGAATACTTCCTTGAACATCAGTTTGCGGAACTTATGATCTGCATCGCGCTGACCCTTAAACCAGATATAGGTCACATCGGCAGCCGATGTTGGTTCGTTCTTCTCACCGAGGACCAGTCGATACGAATCCGGCTTGTTGTCCGGTTCAAGCGCCAGAATCATCATGAATGCCGCCTTGTCAAAATCAGTCGCGAGATACGGATAAGCCCGTCCTTGGCGCTTGATTGCAATCAAGGCCGGCGCCACTTTCTTGGCGACCTTATGCGGCATGCGCGAGCTTTTCAGGGCTTCAACATAGGACTGATTCATCCAGATGCCCTCCAGGTCCCGGATATACACGCGATCTTCTCGCTGGCTCTGGGCCAATGCCGTAGCACTGCTGATGCACATGGCGATGACACAGACTATTCTCAACGTATTTGTCGATTTCATATTCACTGACTTCTCTTGCCCCCCTCTATTAACCTGATGATGCCCACTATATCCAGTCACCAATCGCCCGCTCTAAAGCCTGCCCCGACCTGCCGTACGCCGAAATCGTGACGATAACGGCAAAGGAAAGACCTACGCCACCGTGCGACCAAAAAGTTGTAATTGTCCATGAATTCACTACTCCAGTGGAACAGGCGGGCACGCCCCGCTTTGACGGTGCGTAGCGCCGGGGCCGGCTAGCGCGGCGCCATGATGGCATTGCGATATATCGCAGACTCACCATCAACAAAGATCGGATGTCCCCCGAGAATGCGGACGCCGAGACGCTCGTAAAGAAGCTCGTAGTCGGGGAAGTTGCGCCCCTTTATCTGCTCCTCGAATAACACGGAGAACACCTTTGTTGCCGTGATGGCGTCAAGTCTGGCAACGAAATCCTCGGCGCTCCAACGGTACATTTCGTGCAAACAACAACGTTGTATTTCTCTCAAGGCGTCGCCGAGTGTTTGGGCGCCGCCGCTCGCCTCACGCAAAGCCAGGTCGACAGCAAGCATGTAAGCTGCGCCACCCCAATAAACACGGCGATACAGTCCGCGCCGGCCGATTCGCTCTGATGCCTCATACACTGTGTACCGACTGCCTATCTTTCTCGCGCCCTCAAAACCCCGGTTCATGCGCCGCCATGCTTCTTCCGGCGGGATCAGCCCGCCTCGCGCCATGGCAACGTTTTGATAATACGTGGGCACCCCTTCAACCAGCCATGCATCACCCGACTCCAGATACGGCAAAAACAAGTGCGACATCTCGTGCACCATGGTCCAATCGCGCATGAACTCTGGCTCCGGATAACGCCCTTGCACGAACAAATGAATCGCTGGCCCGCCGCCTCGAGAAACATATGCCCACGGAACCGGTTTCTCGCCACCCGGGGTCGGAGCGATAACAACTTGTAGCCCGTCGACCGGAAACACACCGTAAACTGTCATCAAAGACCGCGCTGCGCGCTCAATCCAGCGTTTGAACATGTCACGCAATGGCGGCGGAGGACTGTCGACCATAGCTACGTTCAGGCGGGCACCATCGATCGCAATGACGATCGGCTCGAATCCGCCGAACGCCACTACTCCCGGCCACTTCTGTGGCGTGGCGCCGGTGCGAAATACCGCGTCACCAACCTTCCGCCAGGGCGCCGAAACGGATATGCCTGTTGGTAACTTGAAACGCACCTCGATGTCCTCGCCTTGCACCAAGTCAGTGGGGCGCCACAGCCAATCACCGATCGAAGTCAACAAGTCCTGGCCGATACGTCGCGTCTCCGGTCCGCCTCGCTGCATGCCATCCGTTGCCGGGCGCAGATGCACCAAATATTCCACACATGCGTCGTCTGGTACGCCTGACAGCGTCGCTTGCCAGTCAATGACCTCGAGCTCGCCGCCCGGCGTTTGCAGCTGCATTTTTTTCAGGAAAAGCATGCCGGTGTCATCGGCTACTAGCTTGGGCGGTACCGCACCATCAAAGCAAGCCACAACATCGAGTTTCTCAAGGGTGTTATCCACCGTCACGGTGTAACGATGCAGGGCCGCCCCCGCGCGCAGTGGCAAAACTACAATCAAAGCCGCTATGGCTGTGAGGACAAAACGTAGGATCTTCAAATTGAACTCGTTTGGAACCCGATGCCACGCGCCGATAGTGCCGCTGCTAACGGCACAAGCGCAAACAAAATCAATTCGGCGATGACGTATCGTTTTACCAACCCCCTCAGGTCGGTGACCACCATCGATTCAGCCTGACGCCGCCATTGCAGGACAATGCGCGTTGGAGTGATCGCGATCAGTAACATCGCGGCAAACAGCGCTATCTTGATATAAAAAACCGGATTACGCAGGTAGAACATCCCACCGTGTTCGGACCATAGCAGAAGCCCCAGTCCGCTCAACAACATCAACGCGGCGGCGGCGGCAATGCCAACGCACAATAAAAAGAAACGGTGTAACTCTTGCTTTTCGTGCAATCTGTCAAAACTGAGCAACTGCAAAACCAGCAGCGATCCGAGTGCAATCATCGACAAGCTGTGCAAATAAGCAATCAACGCAGACATCGGCTACGCACTACCGCGCAGTGGCATGAATCAAATCCACACGCTCAGCGGTCATGATTGCGTCGCGCAAGGGTGCGAAAGGCGCGTCAGGCACTAGCCGGAGCCCGCTGCGTCCGTACGGGATCAAACCCAGGTCTCTATAGGCGCTAGACAAATCCGGAAACTTCTCGGAATCGACGTGCTCACTGAGCAAGTCGGCGAATATTGTCTTGCCGGTCAGTTCGTCGAGCTTGGCGAATAACTCGCGCGCACTCCACTCGCGCTGTGACTCGAAACAACACGCATTCAGATGGGCCAGCGCCTTGTCCAGGGACTGCGCGCCATTGCTTACCTGTCTGAGCTGTAAGTCGGCCATCAGCATGATCGCCGCGCCGCTCCAGTAAACCCTCATAAACAGTCGGCTGCGATACATGCGCTCGGTTGCCTCGGCAAGAGTCAGATTTCTTGCTTCCCGTTGTCCGCGACCGAAACCGGCATGGAGGTTTGTCCAGGCCTGCTCCACGGACAGGCGGCCCGCACGCGCCCGTAACACGTTTTGGTAGTAGGTCGCGAGGCCTTCCGATAACCAAGCGTCGGCATAGTCAACGAACGGTAGCAACAGGTGAGAGAACTCGTGCGCGGCCGTCCAGTCATCGTAGAACTCGTCGATCGGACGGCGTTGATTGATCACGAAATGCACCGCCGGTCCGCCCCCGCGCGTCACAAATGCCCAGGGCGTCGGCTCACGCACCCGCGCATTAGGCACCACCAAAACCTGCGCCTGCGGGTAGGGAAACCGTCCATAAGTTGCCCCGACCATGGCGGCGGCATCGCTGACCCAGGCATTTAACTTTTGCTCATCAACCGCCGGTGAACCATCCAGAATCGACACGTGTAATTGCGCACCAGCCACCTCCAGCGTGCGCACCGCAAAACGCCCAAAGGCAGTCCATGCCGGCCAATCCGATGACGTGCGACCAAGTCTGAATGTTGGTTTGTCCCTGCCAGGAACCTGCCGCCAAGGAACCGAAACCGAGATCGCCGAGGGGAGGTCGAAAATCAGCTCAACGTCCTCATCGTTCGCGAGGTTTTCCGGACGCCACAGCCACAGACCAACCGATACTGCTACGTCGGTGCCGACACGCCGCACCTTTCCGCCGGTTCGATCATGGCGCTTGACCGGCCGCGACACGTCGACCTGGTAGCGGACACAGCCATCATGCGCGATCGACTTGAGCGGAATGTAGCCGCGCGGTGCTATTTCCTCGCCAGTCGAGTCGTTCCATGCTCCGATCAGCGCAACCGATGCGTCCAGCGACTCGGCTACCAACTGCTTTGGTGCCAAACCGTCGAAACAGGCTTTGACGGCAAGTCGCGTCAGTTCGGGGTTGATTGAGACAATGTAGCGGTGCAACCGCTCGGCTTGCGCAATACCGCTGGCACCAGCCAAAGCGGCCAGAACAAGCCAAGCTATGAGATAGATATAGCGCCCTGAAGCTGTCATGCAGAACCTGTCAAGTAAGAACATGCTACCGCAACGCTCGCTGCCGGGCATACTCAGGCCACTATTCGGCTCGACAGGCGATGCAGGCTCGTCATGACCAGCGCCTGCTGCGCTGGCCGCCAGACAATGAATTCAGGCAGCTACCGACGCTTTTGGTTCATATGCGAGGCTGGACGCTAGCCAGCGCTCGACGTATTCGATCGGAACACCACGACGACTGGCGTAGTCCTCAACCTGGTCGCGGTCAATTTTTGCAACAGCAAAGTAGCGCGCCTCTGGGTGCGAGAAGTAAAAGCCGCTCACCGCCGCCGCCGGCAGCATGGCGTAAGACTCTGTCAGACTGATACCCGAATTTTTTGTGGCGTCGAGCAATTCGAACAGTGGGCCTTTTTCCGTGTGATCCGGGCAAGCCGGATATCCGGGCGCGGGGCGGATGCCACGATAGTTCTCAGCGATGATCTCACCCTCGGTCAGCTTCTCGTCGCTTGCATATCCCCACCATTCAGCGCGCACGCGCTGATGCATCAGCTCAGCCAGTGCTTCGGCGAGCCGGTCCGCAAGCGCCTTGAGCATGATCGCGTTGTAGTCGTCGTGGCGCGCCTCGTACTCGGCGACGCGCTCATCAATGCCGATGCCGGCCGTGACCGCAAAGGCACCCAAATAGTCCGCGACACCGCTATCTTTCGGCGCCACGTAATCAGCCAGGCAGTGATTGAAGCGGTCGACCGGTTTGACCATTTGCTGACGCAGGAAATGAAAGCGCTTGACTACTTCCGAGCGCGACTCGTCTTGGTACACCTCAACATCGTCACCGACGCTATTGGCCGGGAACACCCCTATCACGGCATTGGCATGTAGCCACCGCTCGTCAATGATTTTGGCGAGCATTTTTTGGGCATCTTCGAACAGCTCGCGCGCTGCCTTGCCAACCACCTCGTCCTGCAGAATCTTTGGATAACGCCCGGCCAGCTCCCACGTCTGGAAAAACGGCGTCCAGTCGATGTACTTGGCGACGTCGGCCAGCGGACAATCATGCAGCACATGCGGGCCCGGGCTGGCCGGTACCGGCGGACTATATTTGCGCCAATCGGTTTTGAAACCATGTTGCCGCGCGGCCGCGATCGAATGGCGAGGGCCCTGACCTTTTTTGCCTTGATGTAAGGCCCGGGTCCTGGCGGCTTCCTCGCGTACCTTACGCACATATTCGTCGTGCAGTTCGGTTGAAATCAGGCTGGTACAAACACCGACCGAGCGCGAAGCATCGGGGACCCACACGGTTGGACTGGCGGAATAGTTAGGCTCGATTTTCACAGCGGTGTGCACTCGCGAAGTGGTCGCGCCGCCGATCAATAGAGGGACGGAAAAACCCTGCCGCTGCATTTCGCTGGCCACGTGCGCCATTTCTTCCAGTGAGGGTGTAATCAGGCCGGACAAGCCGATGATGTCCGCATTCACCTCGCGCGCGGTTTGCAGAATTCGCTCGGCCGGCACCATCACGCCCAAATTAACCACTTCGAAGTTGTTGCACTGGAGCACCACCCCGACAATGTTCTTGCCGATGTCGTGCACATCGCCCTTTACAGTGGCAAGAAGAATGCGGCCCTTTGGCTTTCCAGCCTCACCTGACTTGGCTTTCTCTTCCTCGATAAAAGGCACCAGGTGCGCCACTGCTTCTTTCATCACGCGCGCCGACTTAACCACCTGCGGCAAAAACATCTTGCCGGCACCGAACAGGTCGCCCACGACGTTCATGCCGTCCATCAACGGCCCCTCGATGACCTCGATAGGATGCTTGACCGCCTGACGGGCCTCTTCCGCGTCTTCCACGATATAGGTATTGATGCCCTTGACCAGCGCATGTGTCAGCCGCTCGCTGATGCTGCCCTGACGCCACGACAGATCTTCGCTCGATGCTTTTTTCTCAGCCTTGTAGCCCTCGGCAAACTCGACCAGCCGCTCGGTAGCGTCACCGCGCCGGTTCAGTAACACGTCCTCGATGCGTTCCAGCAACTCCTTGTCGATGTCTTCGTAGACACCGAGTTGGCCGGCATTGACGATACCCATGGTCATTCCGGCCTTGACTGCGTGGTACAGGAATGCCGCGTGGATCGCTTCGCGAATGCCCTCATTGCCGCGGAACGAGAACGAAATATTGGAAACACCGCCTGACACGCTCGCGTACGGTAAATGTTGCCTGATATAGCGAGTTGCTTCGATGAAGTCGATGCCATAGGTGGCGTGCTCCTCGATACCGGTCGCAACTGCAAAAATATTCGGATCGAAAATGATATCTTCCGGCGGGAAGCCGACTTTCTCGACCAGCAAGTTATAAGCACGGGTACAGATTTCGACACGGCGCGCCAGTGTGTCAGCCTGCCCTTTCTCATCAAAGGCCATGACGACGGCCGCCGCCCCGTAGCGACGCGCCAGTTTCGCCTGGCGGATAAATTCTTGTTCGCCTTCTTTCAGGCTGATCGAGTTCACCACCGCCTTGCCTTGAACGCATTTCAGTCCGGCTTCGATGACTTGCCACTTGGACGAGTCAAGCATCGCCGGTACCCGCGAAATATCCGGCTCGGACGCGATCAGATTCATGAAGCGTGTCATCGTCGCCTCGGAATCAAGCATCGCCTCATCCATGTTCACGTCGATGATCTGGGCGCCGTTCTCTACCTGCTGACGCGCCACCGACAGCGCCTGTGGATAATCTTCTGCGACGATGAGGCGCGCGAAAGCGCGCGATCCGGTGACGTTGGTGCGCTCACCAACATTCACGAACAGCGAATCCTTCCCGATATTGAGCGGTTCCAGCCCGGCAAGGCGTAGTTTCGGTTCGATCTGTGGCGGCGTGCGAGGGTTGATTTTTTCCAGTCGTGCAGCGATTTCGCGAATATGCGCCGGCGTTGTGCCGCAGCAACCGCCAGCAATATTGAGAAACCCCGCATTGCCAAACTCTTCAAGAAACGAGGCGGTGTACTGCGGCGTTTCGTCATATTCACCAAACGCGTTTGGAAGCCCGGCGTTGGGATGCAAACTGGTATGCACTCCCGCGACACGGGAAAGCTCCTCAATATGAGGACGCAAATCCTTCGCGCCCAGCGCGCAATTGAGACCTACGCTGAATGGCCGCGCATGTGACACCGAATTCCAAAACGCTTCGGGCGTCTGGCCACTAAGCGTGCGGCCACTGGCATCCGTAATCGTCGCCGACAGCATGACCGGCCGCTTGACACCGTGTTTCTCAAAATAGTCGTCAATGGCAAAAAGTGCAGCCTTGCAGTTGAGCGTATCGAAGACCGTTTCAACCAGAAGCAAATCCGCACCGCCATCGATCAAGCCCGCGACACATTCCAAATAGCAGGCAACCAGCTCATCGAAACTGATATTGCGATAGCCTGGATCGTTCACGTCAGGTGATATCGACGCCGTAGCATTGGTTGGCCCTATCACGCCAGCAACAAAACGCGGCTTGTCCGGCGTCTTCTTGCCCCAAGCATCGGCGCGATCGCGAGCCAACCGTGCTGCTGCACGATTGAGCTCGCCTACCTGGCCGGTCAGCCCATAATCGGCCATCGACACCGAGTTGGCATTGAAGGTGTTGGTTTCGATGATGTCGGAGCCGGCCTCCAGATAGGCGTCGTGGATACCACCAATCATTGCAGGCTGAGTCAGCGTCAGCAGGTCGTTGTTACCGGTCTGGTCACAATGGTGGTCGTGGAACTGTTCACCGTGATAGTCCTCCCGCGACGGTTTGTGGCCCTGGATCATGGTGCCCATGGCCCCATCCAGGATGAGAATGCGCTCGGCGAGCAGCTCAAAGAAAATATCGCCGTTGTTCCAATTAGCCAAAAATCCGACCCCTGAAATGCAAAAAACCCGGCTGCTAAAGCAGTCGGGTTTTGGACCCCCCGCTTTAGCCAAATTTATTACGCGCCCGCAAGCTGAGAATCAAATCGGCGCAACTGATATCGAAAGTTAACGTGTCAAATCGGCGCTGTCAATCGCAGGCGGTGACCAGGGGCGCGGGCCCGGCATGGCCGCGATTGAATCATGGCACCGGGTAGCGACAAATGTGCGTGGCGGTGTAGCCGAAGGCTGCGGTCACTGGATACCTGAAGAGCGTCCAGCGTGGGTCGTGGAGCACTTGCTGGCATTCTTCGGCGAGGAGCCGCACTGAGCGGCCAAACTACGCTTTACTGTAGACTACGCGCTCTGCGTATACCCGAAATAACTTCTTTCTCCAAAGGGCAGCATCGACTGCGAGATTTGAATTTCGCAGAATAAGTTCGGTCACCTCCCGAAAAATAAAACGAGAAACAGGTTGACAAATAACACTAATGACGACCCTGCTTGACCCTTTGACTTTTAGCCATGGTCCGACCATGAAGAATCGGTTCATGCTTGCCCCCTTGACCAACCAGCAAAGCCATGAGAACGGCATACTTTCCGAAGAAGAGTTCCGATGGCTCACCATGCGCGCTGCGGGCGGTTTTGGTCTGACCATGACATGCGCCTCGCATGTCCAGGAAATTGGCAAGGGCTTCCCCGGGCAACTGGGAATTTGGGATGACACGCACCTGCCGGGATTGACGCGGCTGGCCGATGCAATTCATACGCATCACAGCATTGCCATTTCACAACTACACCATGCCGGCTTGCGCTCGCCGGCAGAGGTCATCGGCACAACACCCGTATGCCCCTCAGACAATGAGAAAACAGGCGCGCGTGCGCTCACTCACAGCGAAGTGAAACAGTTGACCGAGGACTTCATTGCTGCCGCCAGGCGCGCCGAAAAAGCCGGGTTCGACGGTGTCGAATTGCACGGTGCACACCAATACATCTTATGCCAATTCTTCAGTGCCGAGATCAATCGCCGTGAAGACGAATACGGCGGCAGCCTTGAAAACCGCTCGCGCATCCTGTTCGAGATCATCGACGGCATTCGCGCGCACTGCCGCAAGGATTTCATGCTTGGCGTACGCCTGTCGGGCGAGCGCTTTGGCATCAAACTGGCGGATTCGGTGCAAATCGCCCAGCAGCTGATGAAAGAAGACAACATCGATTTCCTGGACATGTCGCTGTGGGATGTATTCAAGGAACCGGAAGAGGAGGAGTTCAAAGGCCGTCGATTGATGAACTATTTCACCGAGCTTGACCGCCACAACACACGCCTTGGCGTTGCCGGCAAGATCCGCACACCCCAAGAGGCCGAAGCGGCCATCGATGCTGGTGCTGACTGGATCATGCTCGGACGTGCCGCCATGCTGCAGCACGATTGGCCGAACCGCTACATGGCAGACCATTCGTTCAAACCGGTCGAAATGCCAGTACCCCGCAAGTATCTCGAGAGCGAGGGTATTTCGAAGAAGTTCCAGGATTACATCCAGGGCAGATGGCCAGAGTTTTTCGCTGACTAGTGCTGTCCGCATCAAGCGATGACCAGCGCGCCACGACTCGCGCGCTCGGTCTTTGCCCCAGTTAACTGCTCCCCGCTTTACAGTGGGTCGACCTGAAACAGTTTGCGGTGATGATGTGTCTTCGCACAAATAGTGCAAAGACCATCCGCTCCTGAAGTCGGCGCATGAAAATCAACTCCACAAGCCAGGCAGCGCTGTGATTGCAAAGCAATTGACCGCTGTGGCGCGACCGCCCACTGCCGCAGCGAGATCGCATGTGGCTCGCACACATCAACGCAGAGATTGCAACCGGTACAGAGCGAAGCATCTTCACGGTAGTGAAGCGCTTCCTCGTCGACCAATGCGAGAGCGCCGGTCGGGCAAACGCGCGTACAGGCGTCGCAGCCATCACACCGTTCGACATCGATGACCGGGACCGCTGGAAACACAGCACCCTTTGAGTCAGATCTACCTAACAGAGCCAGCAGCGTAACGGGTTTGCCGGTTTCGCGCCGATCGTGCCCCGGATCGACCATGCGCCGCAAGAACGCTCGACGGCGGGGCGATATCGACATCGCAGCTGACGCGCCACGAATTTCGGACTTGAATTGCCCGTTTTCCAGATAACGAATTTCAATTCCAGGCATTCGACGGCTGCTCAACATGTCGTTGACGCGACTGACCGTTTGGTCGATTCGCAGTTTTTTTTGCGAATTGCATATTCGACACTCACCAACTTTTATGCCCAGGTATCGAACTCCCGCTGCGTAAAAGCGCAACAGGTCACGCCAACTCAGGGCATGTACGCATGGAATCGAGCCGTGCACGTCGCTGACGCCCGAGTGCACGCACGCCAGATACAAGTTGTCGCCCTTTCGCAAGAGCGCTGATTCAAACGGTTGTTGCCCGGAATCTATAGCTTCTTGCGGACAAGCCGCCGCGCATAACATGCAGCCAATGCAAGCGCCCTCGTCGAACTCCAGGGCGTCCTCGCCGAGCGCAAGCGCGCCGGTCGGGCAAGCGTCGGCGCAGGCCTTGCAGCTCGCCCCGGCGACGCGGTAGTGGACGCACCGCACCTCTCTGAAACTGGGTTGCGTTTTTTCGATGCGTGTTGGAGACGGTGACAAGCTCATCACTAGTGTGCGATGTTTCGCTTGTTTCGTGATTTCACCACGAAGGTTTCAAACCCGGATGGAATGCAATCGGAACAGCTTCGTTTTGCGTCTTGGGATTCATACGCTGCTCAATTTCCTCAGCGGAGGGTCTCGGCTCGCCCGTAATTTCGGCGATCAGATCACGCACGGCCTCGCAGTAGGAGGCGGTCAACAATCCTGCCCCAGCGTAAAAGCGGGTCGCGCAGCGCTCGGCCACCCGCGCCGCGAAATTCGGTAGCCAGCGCAACAGATGTTCATCCATAAATCGCCCGATTTCGCCGATTTCGCATTCATCAATCCGGCCAAACAGAATTTCCAGAAAGTGTAGCTGTGCCACCAGATGATCGTCGGAACGGGTACGCCAGTTTTCAACTCTAAGACCATAGCGGCGATACCAGGACCGGATCTGAAAAGTGGCAACCTGCAGCGCCAGACCCTCTGGATCGATCCAGACCGACTCGCACGGTGAGGCAAGGTATTTATGGTTCAGGTAAATGGCAGCATAATCGGCCGCCAGCTCGTCGAACACCCACTGCTCGGGTTCGGCATCAATGAGATCGAGGGCTTCGCTAAGCAATTCCGCACCTTCAGCCATGGGTTCGGTCGGTATGGCCAGACTTATCGTTGCCGGGAAATCACTATCGCGCAGATATGCGAGTAAATCCGGTCCAAGCTCGCGATCGTGCAGTGCTGCGAGAGTGCGAAGATCATTAGCCACCGTATCGCGCAACCGCTGCAACAACGCGGCATCGCGAACGGTGTGTGGTGCATGGGGCGTCATCTTTATTCGCTCCACCGATTCATCCATTGTCTTCATCCACCCGGCCCTTGCTATGCGGCACGAACGCAATCGACGGCTTGGTCAGCGCCGGATCAGCGAAATTTTTCACCGCCTTGACAGTTGTCTCGCCCGGTGCCATCGCCTTGGTCGAATACTCACCGCTCCACAGCTGCTCTATGGGCCCGATATCCAATACCCGCATCATGCATGCCGAAACGCAATAAGGTTTGCGCCCGGCATCGATCTCGTCGACGCACATGTTGCATTTCTTGACAATGCGATCTTCCAAATCGAATTGCGGCGCACCGTATGGGCAGGCTGCTTCACAACGCCGACAACCAATACACAGCGTCGAGTCGATATCGACGATGCCATCTTTCTTTCGCTTCCAGATGGCGCCGGTCGGACACGCGGGCAGGCAAGCGGGCTCGGCGCAATGGTTGCAGGACATGTTGACTTTGTACGCATAGACCTCGGGATAGGTACCGCCTTCGATATATTGGACGCGACGGAAGCGTGGGCCTGCCGACAGGCCATTCTTGTCCTTGCAGGCAATCTCGCAGGCGCGGCAGCCAATGCAATCGACGTTGTGGTGGATGAAGCCCAGCTGCATGTCAGGCTCGACCGGCACATAGGTCTCGCGCTTGCGCCTGCGCACCGCGGCTTTGACTTTTTCCTTGTCTAACTGATTTGCCATGACATTGCTCCCAGGGTCTCCATCAGCTCACTACATGTCGCGCCGGAAAACGTGCGACCTGGAGGTAGCCAGTCTGTCCCAGCCTGGCTTGTGCTGCAGCGTTGTCTTTTTGATGTTGACCAGCACTGTGTTGTACGCAAACGCACCGGCGGGGCTCGGTTCGTCAAGCGTCAGGAAATCCGGGTTACCAGCGCGGTCAATACCGTTCTCGTCGAGGTCCATCCAAGCGCCCTCGTGCAGTACCGCGACATTCGGCATGCAACGCTCGGTCACGTAAACCGGCACGACGACGCGTCCCCGCTCGTTCCACACCTCGACCACGTCTCCGGTCTTCAACCCGAGTTCTTTCGCATTACTTGCGTTGATGGTTAGCTCTTGTTCATAGGTCTCGCGCAGCCACGAGCAGTTGTTGAAGATCGAGTGCGTACGCCAGCGTGGGTGCGGCGTCACCAAATGAAACGGAAACTGTTTCACCTTTGCACTGTTCAGTGATTCAAACGGCTCTATCCATTTCGGTATTGCTGGGATTTCGTAACCAAACTGCGTTTTGCTCCAGTCTTTGATCGAGGCGATACTGCCCGAGAAGATCTCGATCTTTCCAGACTTGGTGCCGAATTTCTTGCCTTTCTCGATTTGATCCTGAAAGGCAACAAATGGCCGCGAGAGCTTGAACTTGTAGATGCCGTGTTGCTTGAATTCTTCCCATGACATCTCTACTCGCTGCTTGCCCATTACCCGCTTCTCCCACCACTCGCGCAGGTAGGCTTCATCGGTTTCGTCGTTGTTTTCGAAATAATCGCTGGTTGCCTTGGGGTTGTAGCGTCCTGCGAAGCCGAGCCGACTCGCGAGCTCGGTGTAAATCTGGAAGTCGGTCTTGCTCTCGCCGAGCGGCTCGATGACCTTGGGCCGATGAATGTAGTAGTGGCCCTTGTACCATGGCAACGCAACGTCATGGCGCTCGAAATGCGTCGCAACCGGCAGCAGCACGTCAGCCCAGAGCCCGGATGGCGTGATGGTCGAGTCCATGCAAACCACCAGCTCGAGTTTCTGGATGGCCTGAATCTCCTTGTTAATGTTGGTGAGCTGGTTGAACCAGTCGGAGCCTTGCCAGAAGATGCCGCGAATATTGGGGATGGTGCCGTCATATTTGTCCGGTCGTGGCCACAGACCAATCTCCTCGCGGCGCACGTTCGGGTAGTTGAGGACACAATGGGCCCAGCGATCCGATTTGATCGCGGCAAACCAGATGTTGGCGTTCTTGTCATAGGGGTAAGCGACTGACTGAGCATTCCAGGCTTTGCCAACGCCTTCGGCACTGCCGCCCAGTACGCCAACATTTCCGGTCATCGACTGCAGCGCTGCGGCCATGCGGCTGTATTGCTCGCCGTAGGCAACGCGGCCGGGCGCCCACGACGCCTTCAGCGCCGCAGGCTTGGTGGTCGCGTACATGCGAGCCAGTCTCTTGATGTCGTCTGCTTTGACGCCGCAGATTGGTTCGGCCCACTCTGGCGTTTTCGGCACGCCATCATAGGTTCCGAGGATGTAATCCTTGAAGTTTTCCTGGTCCTTCGCCCAATCAGGCATGGTGCCGGCATCCATCCCCTGGCAGAAACGGTCGATGAAGGGTTGGTCCTGATAATTGTTGGCAAAGATGTAATGCGCCATCCCCGCCATCATCGCCGCGTCAGTATTAGGTTTGATGGGAATCCACCAGGCATCGTAAGCAGCCGCAGAGTCGGTGTACTGCGGGTCGACCAGCACAAACTTGCAGCCGCGCTGCTTGGCGAGCCGCATGTAGTAGAACGTGTTGCCGCCATGGAATGTGTAGGCCGGGTTCCATCCCCACATGACGATCAGCTTGCTATGGGCAAAGGCGTCGTCCTCATTACCGTCCTGGATCGTGCCGAAAGTCATCCGAGAACTGAATGTCGTACCTTGGTAGGACGGTACCGACCAGGAGTTGGTGCGGCAGCCGAACATTCCGAGGAAACGCGCCTGCAGACCTTCGATCTGGTCCGATTTATGGAGTACTCCCCACGTTGCGCCAGCGTAGCTTTGGTCGAGAATGGCGGTCGGACCATATTCCCCCTTCAGCTGAATCATTTTGTCAGTGACAAAACTCAGTGCCTCGTCCCACGACGCCCGCTTGAATTTACCCTCACCGCGCTTGCCGACGCGCAGCATCGGATACAGTAACCGCTCCGCCGAATATAAACGCTGCCGATAGGAACGTCCGCGCAGGCAAGCTCGAACTTGCGGCTCCTCTTCGGTGTCCTTACCGTAAAAGCCGTCCTTCTGGTAACGCCCGTCGTCCGAAGACAGCCGCACGATGACGTCGCCTTTTTTGTGCGCAACCAGTGCATGGCGCGATCCACAGTTATGTGCGCAGCTGGTCACCACCGTCTGCAACTCATCGTCACGCGGGTATGGCTCATACGGGAACGCCCGCGCTTCGCGCGGCGCACCGATATCGAGCAAACCGTTGATCGCGAGCGCACCTGCCCCGGCAGCGCCGGTCTTGATAAACGATCGTCGCGACTGGTCGAACCGTTCAAAAAGGAAACTGAGATCTCTCGGCTTATTCATCTTGTTAAACCCTTTGTCCTTGATAAAAGGCGCCAACCGAATAGGGCAAAAACCATCACTCGATCAGAAAACGCGGATGCGATTCGGAGGGGCGCTGCTTTGCCCACTCCGGCGTTTGTTGCGGCATCCCCGGCCAAGGGTGCCGCGGATAGGGAAACGCGATCTGAAACCAACTCCGCCCGCCGTGACACCCAAAACATACGTCACTGTTCTGCTTACCTGCCTCTTCAATCGCCTCGGCTTTCAGGAAATTGACTTGGTGTCGCGTAGTGCGGATGGCAGCATGGCACACCAAACAATTGTTTCTGAACATTGCGCCGGACGTGCCCCATTCAGATGGCAACCCCATCAACTCGTACGAGAACTGCCCGTGGCACATCAGGCAGGTGTTCGGGTTTACCTGCTTGCGAAGCGTAAATGACTCGTTAGCAGAGTCGGGCGGGACCGGTGCCTCCTCGCGCGGGTCGTGCCCCTGATGGCAGGTGTTGCACCGCATCTCCATCAAACGCCGCGCCAAAGGCGTCACGAGATGGCGACGATGAAAGGTGTCCTGCTCGCCCTGGTAGCTGCTCAGAGTTTGGTACCAGGCAAGTGACTCTGCCGCCTTTACGCCGGCCGGCGATTGCGCGAGGGGCTTGTCATCAAGCACCTCGCGATGGCAGGCGAGACACTGCTCATTGGTTGCTTGCTGTATTTGCGGTTGAAAATGAATCGGGTTCCACAGCGATCGCTGATAGTCGGGCGCGTCCGGTGCGGATGCGGTAGCCAATCCGAAGCAACACACACCAACAACCAGTTGCAGCAAGAGTCTCGATCTGAGCATTGGAGTCAGCGTCAGAAATCCGGGGCAGCAGGCCCCGGATTTCTAGAGGGCAAGGTCACTTCGGCTCGTAATCTCCGGACATGCTGCCCATGCCGCTCATCGAGGACATTCCCGCTTCCATACCGGTCACGCCTTCCATACCCGACACGCCAGACATGTCCTCTTCACCGCGCATGTCGGGATCGTACTGGCTGCCGGACATGCTACCCATGCCACTCATCGACGACATTCCCGCTTCCATGCCGTCCATTCCCGACGTACCAGTCATGTCGGGCATGTTCTCCGCCGCATTGGGGTCATACCTTCCCGACATCCCCCCCATGCCACTCATCGAGGACGTTCCACCTTCCATGCCTTCCGGCTGCGCATAGACTGCTTCACCTCCCATAACAAACATTGCACCAACACACATAACCACCGCAAAAACTGATTTCCGTATCATTTTTGTCTCCTTCGCTTGTACCGCCCCGTAGCGGAATCCAGCGCGTATGCCGTAATTCCTACACGTTGGCCCTCTGGAACCGATGACTCAACTCGTTTGAAACTCACC
>JABAOE010003537.1_pt2 | contig 43484 bp, 32 predicted proteins | sample 7062141 | NCBI WGS metagenome assembly JABAOE01 (sample SAMN14538627, study PRJNA623070) | marine sediment metagenome | biome: marine biome [ENVO:00000428]; feature: marine pelagic biome [ENVO:01000023]; material: deep marine sediment [ENVO:00002113] | place: India: Gulf of Khambhat ...
TTCCGGTACTTTCACGGCCCGGCGGGCGACGGCACGCGGCACGTCATCACCGGTGGGGCCTTGCCGGAAGGCTTGCGCCTCGAGCAGGGCCGGATCACGGGCACGCCCGTCGAGCCCGGCCATCACGCCTTCGAGCTCGCGGTGGAACGCAAGGGCGAGGTCGCCCGCCAGGGCTACGACATCCGCATCCTGGGGCCGAACCTGGCGATGACGGCGGCGCGGATACTGCACAACGACACCGTGGCCGCGGTCGACATCGAGCTGATCCGCGACGGCGAGCACCGCGGCCGCACCCTGTACAACCGAAGCCCCGACGGCATGCCGCGCGTCAACCACTACGGCTACGCCTGGGACGAGCCGGTCGCGGTCTCCGCCCTGGTGCTCAACCCCGGCCTGCCGGAGGAGTTCGGCGGCTGGTTCACTTCGCTCGACGTCCAGTACCGGGACGACGCCGGCATGTGGCGGGCCGTGCGGAAGCTCACCATCGAACCGCCCATGGATTTCGACAACACGCAATGGCGGAAGGGCGCCTACATCGACCACCTGCTGCAGTTCGAACCGGTGGTCACCCGGGCCATCCGGGTGATCGGGAATGCCGGCGGGGTCGAGCCCGACCCGGGCTACCCCCGCCCCCGGCGCCATTATTCCGCCATCAGCGAGCTGGCGGTGTATGGCGACCCCGTCAGCGCGCGCTGACCGAAGGGCCGGCTTTCCGGCCCCGGGCGCGGCCGGCATGGGAATAACGGGCCGCCGCGTCGCGCGGCGGCCCGCTAGTGGACTTTACGGCTCCTCGGGCTCGGGCACTTCCCCGGCGTCGAACTCGATCTCGACTTCGACCTCGGCCTCGGCCGGCGCAGGGGCCGGGCGATCGCTGTTCCAGATGTCGTACACCATCTGCCAGCGTCCGTCCGCGTGGTGCCAGACCTCGATGTATTTGCCCTCGTCGAGCGGCTCGCCGTCGGCAGAGGTCAGCGCGTAGGTGCCGACCTTGTAGCCAACGTCCCCGCCGGCATTGGCATCGATATCGGTGATCACGGCGCCGCCGCCCATCGCCAGGAAATCGTCCCAGAAGGCCTCGATCGCCTCCCGGCCCTGGACCATGCCCGCGTTCGGGGGCATCAGCGCCCCGTTCTCGGCATACACGGCAGCCACCGCCGCCGCGTCGCCGGCGTCAAAGCCTGCATTCCATGCCTCGCGCATCGCCTTGAGGCCCTCGAGGTCGGTGGTCGCGGGCGGTGGCGCCTCGGCGCAGCCGGCCAGCATTGCAAATAACGTCAACCAGATGAATTTTTTCATGTTTACCCCCGGAGTGAACCGTTTGCTCCAATCAAGTTTAGCTTAGAAGAACCAACCCGTGCCGGGCATGGGATAAACCGCCCATTCCGACCTTGCAACCCGCATCGTCGGGCTCAGCAACCCGGCGCGCCGGCGTCACTAACCCTCGCAGGCGCCGCCCTCGGGATGCTCCGCGCCCTCGGCCTCCGCGCAGGTACAGCCGTAATCACTGCAGGCCATGGTGTTGGGCGCGCAGATTGTGCCCATGGTCTGGCAATCGCAGGCCCCCGCGCAGGCGCAACTGCCATGGTTGCACACATAGCGAGGCCCGCTGCCGCCGCCCGGACTGACGAGGCGGCTGCCCGGGTTGGGCTTGCACTCGCTACCGCAATCGGGGTTGGTAAGCCGGGCGCTCTCGGCCTCCAGCGAGCGCTGCAACTCCACCGGGAGCCGGCCGTCGGCGCCGGCCGCCAATGCCACGGTCGCGCGGGCCGCGGTCGCCCGCTCCTGTGCCAGCGCGTCAGCCAGGCCTAGCCCCAGCAGGCACAGCAATGCCGGGACGATGATACGCGTGCTTCTCGAATGCGAATGTTTCATGGGTGATTCCCGTTGGTGGTCACAGCACTGGGCGTGCCGCGGCCCTCAGCCGCCGTCGCCCCCGTCGTCGCCGGAGTCGCCCTCGGCACAGGTGCAGCCGTGCTCGCTGCAGCCCATGGTGCCGGGCGCGCAGATGTCCTTCATGTCGACGCAGTCCTGCACGCCCGCGCAGGCGCAGTTGCCGCTCATGCAGATGTATTTGAGAGGCTCCGTGTCCGGCGCTGTCAGCCGGCTGGCGCTTGCCGGGATGGCCGCAGTGCCGGCCTTGAGGGTCGCGCGTTTCACTTCGCGCACCGCCTCGCGGGCTTGCTCGGCTTCCTGGGCGACCGCCAGCGGCGCCGCCGATTCGGGTTCCGCGGCCACGCTGGTGGAATTCAAGCCCCCCATGGCGCCCACGAGAATCGAGGCGATGATCCATCGGAAATGCATGCGGTTCACTCTCTCCTGAGCCCGGACCGCACGGCGGTCCGCTCGCAACGGCTGATGCCAAGAGTATAGGCTCCCCGCGAACGGTTTGCTCGTGGCGACCTGGTCGGCGCGAGGCCCTGCCGCGGCAGCCGGGCTCCAGCGTTGGCAGCGCAACCCGCGCCCGCAAGCCGCGCATTGGGTGCGCTTCGCGGTGGCCGCGGATTAGAATCCCGGCAACCACCCGCAATATGCGCTGCCTGGCGCAGCGGGGGCCGTGGGCAAGTCGCCCGGCCCCGGCTCTGCCCGCACCGCAGGAGACGCCGATGAAAACCCTGATGCCCGTTCTGCTCCTGCTGGCCTTTCCGTGCATGTGCCTCGCGGAGGCCGTTCCCGGTGCCCGTGAGGTGCTGCTGGACAACCCTGCCGTCGAGGTCGTGCGCCTGACCTACCCGGTGGGAAGCGAATCCGGCATGCACACGCACGCGTATCCCAACCGGGTGGCCTATGTCGTCCAGGGCGGCACGTTGGAATTGATTCCCGGCGACCCTGCGGCGCCGCGGCAAGAGCTGACGCTGTCCGACGGTCAGGCCGTTTTCCTGGCGGCCGCCACCCACAACGTGCGGAACGCCGGGGACACCGAAATCGTCATGATCGAGATTGAACTCAAATAGACCGGCAAGCGGAGGGCCGGAACCGCGGGGCGCGGCCGGCCCGGCGCGCAGGCGAGCCCGGGCTCAACGACGGCATCAGCCGCCGCGCGGCTGGGGCCGCAGCGTCGAGCGGTTGTCCTCGATGGGATGCTCGGGGCGCGGGCGCTCCGGGCGCGGGCGGTCGTGCGGCCGGTCCGGGCGATGCATCATGGGCCAGTACATGACCGGCTGTTCGATGACCTGGGGTGCCGGCGCCGGCGCCTGGGAATTGCGGTCCTGCGCCGTTTCGCGCTCGGCCGCGCGCTCGTCCCGCTTCTGGGCCAGGTAGGCCCGCACTTCCTCGGAGGCACCGCCGCCCAGGCCGGCCGTATCCGCCCTCAGTTGCACCACTTCCGCCGCCTCGCCGCACAGCCGGTCCGAAAACACCGGGCCCTCCGGCGTTTCACAGCGGAAGATCTGCGCACTGGCCACCAGCGGCAACAGCGCCGGCAGCACAATCCATCGCCTCATCAGCCATTCCAATGCTTGCCTCCGCCCGGATCGGGCCCCTGCTGTCTCAAGCATAGGCGCAATTCCCGCGCGGCGCGCTGCCGGTGCATCGAGAATGGATTGACCGGCGCTCAGGGCGCCAGGCGCAGCACGCCCAGGTAGACGCTTGCCTGCCCCAGTTCGAACCGGGCTTGGGCCCGTCCGGCTTCCGCGTGGCCAGCCTCGACCTCGTAGGCGCCGCTGCCCGGTTCCAGCCGGTCGAACTTGAACTCGCCGAACAGGTCGGTGGTGGACCGGCCAAGCTCTTCTCCGTCCTTTCTGAGCACGACTTCGGCGCCCTCCACGCAGTCCTCCACGCCCTCCGCCACCGCGACCACGGTGCCGCCGGCAAAGCAGCGCTCCATCAGGTGCAGGTTCTTGTAGTAGAGCCGTGGCCGGGTGCCCCATTCAGGCTGCAGCACCTCCAACCCCTCCGCCTCGGCGATGCGCGCCATCTCCGCAGGCTCGACCTTGAGCGAACGGAACACCTCGTTGGGGCACACCGATTCGATCCGCGGCTTCGTCCACCCCGCGTCCAGCAGGTGGGCATCGAAGATCCAGCCCTGGGGAATCTGCAACTCCTCGTTCCAGTAGAGCGCCCCGTAGGGGCAGGCCTCGACAATCTCCCGCTGGCCCCGCGCTCGCTGCGGGTCGACGATGACGATGCCGTCCTCGCGCTGGCGCACCGCGCCGTCGCGGGCCGCCGCCAGGCACGGCGGGCGCTCGCAGTGGTTGCACATCACGGGCATGAAGTTGGCCTCGACGATGGGCCACTCGCCCCGCTCCGTGCCGCGCAGGTCCACCCAGTGGTGACCGCGCTCCGGTTGCGGCGCCGCGTAGCCGGGAAAATCGTTGCCGATGTGCTCGTCCTTGGTCGCCAGGAAGCAGTTGCGGCAGTTGTCGCAGCGGGCGACATCGATGATCAGCTGCCACTGCGCGCTCATCCCTCGTCCTCCGTGCGACGCCAGCTGTCGACCCCGGTCCATTTCTCGAACTGGATCAGCGTGGCATTGGGCGCCATGCTGGTGGTCTGCTCGGTGATGCATTTCTTCGGGCTGAGCAGGTTGATGCAGCCGCCGAGATCGGTGGAATTGCCCGGCTCGCCCACCGGCTGGTACTTGGCCGAGGAAGCCGAGGCGCTGACCACGCCCGGCCGCAGCCGGTCGGTGAGCTGCGCCGCGCACACCACCGAGCCGCGGTTGTTCCACAGGCGGATGAGGTCGTCGTCCGCGACCCCGCGCGCCGCGGCGTCCTGCCGGTTGACGCGGGCGACCAGGTAGTCGTGACCGTCAACCCGCACGCGGTGGTCCCTGATCTCCCGGACGGTGCTGGAATCGTCGTCACCCATGACATGGAAGGTGTAGCGCGGGTGCGGCGACAGCAGGCGCAGCGGGTAATCCGCCAGCCGTTCATCGCGGCGGGCATCCTCGTAGTTCGGCATGTAACGGTTCAGGGGCGGGCGGCCCGGGTCGTCGATCCTGCCGAGGGTCTCGGGAATGAACTCGAATTTGCCCGAGGGGGTTTGCAGGCCGTCACGGAATCGCCCGGCGTACTCGGACGGCAGCGGGTACGGCTCCGGAACGTCCTTGGGCCGGCCCTCGTAAAACCAGCGCGACGCGGTCGGCGCCCGCGCCTGCTGCGGGTCGGGGGGCACCACGAAATAGCCCTTTTGCAGGAACTTCTTCCAGGAGGTGTGCTTGGACAGGTCGGAGGAGTCGAACACGCGCTTGCACCAGTCGAGCTCCGAGTTGCCGCCCTCGGAGTAGACCGCCCCCAGGCCCAGGCGCTGGGCCAGCGCCAGGAAAATCTCGTAGTCCGAGCGCGACTCGCCCAGCGGTTCGATGCACTTGTGCTGCATCGCGATGACGCGGTGATTCACCATGGAATACATGTGGTGCACGTAGCCCGCGCCGACGTTGTAATACTCGCCGATGTCCCAGCGCTCGAAGGTGGTGCAGGCCGGCAGGATGATGTCCGAGAAGCGGGTCTCGCCCTCGTTCCAGACCGACTGGTTGACCACGAAGGGCAGGTTTTCCGAGCGGTACATCCGCACCCAGCGATTGGAATCGACCACGGTGCCGAAGGACGAGCTTCCATACTTGTACATCATCTCGATCTTCGCGTGCCCGGGCGCGGGATAACCGAACTTGAGGAACTGGCCCTGCACGGAGCTGATGTCGGTCAGGTAGCCCGCGGCGCGCCCTTCCATGATGGCCTCGGGCAGGCGCATGCGCGGGATGCTCTGCCGCACCGCGTTCAGGGTCATGATGTGCGGCATGCGCTGGTAATTGTTGGCCGCATTGGCGTTGAACTGGAGTTCGCCGGAAAAACTGCCCTCGGCGTAACCGGGAAAGTAGAAGCTGAAGTCCAGCGGCGCCCCGAACTGCAGGTTGCCAAAATTGACGCCCGGCCGGCCGAAGCCCTGCATGGCGCCGAGGATGGCCATCATGCGCGCCCATTGCGCGCCCATGGGCGAGCGGCAGGCCCCGCCGACGCCGTTTCCCCAGCTGCCGACCCCGAGATAGGTCTTCCGGCGCCCCCATTCCCGGGCCAGCGCCCGGACATCGCGCGCGGGCACGCCGGTTTCGGGCTCCTGCCACTCCGGCGTCTTGGGCACGCCGTCGGTCGTGCCGAGAATGTAGTCCTTCCACTGCTCGAACCCCGTGGTGCGCTGCGCCACGAAACGCTGGTCGTAGAGGTCCTCGGTGATCCAGACATGACAGATGGCCTGGGCCATGGCCGCGTCGGTGCCGGGTCGGGGCGCGAACCACTTGCCCCCCATCAGCGCGGCGGTGTGGTTCAGGTAGGGGTCGATGTGCACCATGCGGATGCCGAGCTGGCGGGCCCAGTGGCGCCGCACGGTTCCCTCGTAGCCGTAGGTCGCGTCCGGGTCGCTGGACCAGAAGACGATCATCTCGGCTTCCTGCAGGCAATCCTCGACCGTGCCGTAGAACTCGGGCACGCCCAGGCGCATGCTGTTGCCCCAGTGGTGCATCGCGCCCCAGAACCAGCCTTCCCAGCTGTCGGGATTGTTGTGCACCCGGCTGGCGCCGATCAGGTTCCAGAAACGGTTGAAGGCGCTCAGGTAGTGGCCGAGGTTGCCCCACTGATGGTGGCCCCCATGGGCGACCAGGACCGCGCCGGGGCCCTTGCGCTTGGCACGCCGGATTTCCCCGGCGACGATGTCCAGCGCCTCGTCCCAGGAGATGCGCTCGAACTCCGAGATGCCGCGGTTGCCGACATTGCGCGCCCCGTCCGGGTCGAAATCCACCCGTTTCATGGGGTACAGGAGCCGGTCCTGAGAATACACCATGGATTTCTGGCACATGCCGTGGGCGGCCAGCGTGGTCCGGCGCGGGGGCGTCAGGGTGCGGCCCCTGGCCTCGATGCTCCAGGACGGCGCGTCGTCCGCATCGAACTCGATCGGGGTGATGCGCAGGATCCTGCCGTCCCGGACGTAGACGAAGATCGGGCCCCCGTTGGTGCCGCTGGTGTAGCGCACCACGCCGTCACCCAGGTCCGTGCCCGCCCGCCAGCGGACCGTCTGCATCCGGTTCAGGGTCGCCATGAACCACACGGCCAGGTCATCCGGGCCTTCGAGGACCACCTTGAAATTCTTCGCGGCGTCGATGCGCACCAGGGGATCGAAGGGCGGGGTGAGGAATTCCTCCGCAATCGCCCGGTTCTTGAACACGATGGACAGGTCGGGCTGCTCGTGCAGGCCTTTGCCGGACGTGATCCGGCCGTTCTCGAACCTCACCCAGCGGCCCTCGGCGCGATCGCGCAGGCGGAACTGCGCGGTCATGTCCCGCTCTTTCAGCCGTGCCGCGAACGCGGGCCGCGTGCGCGCGGTGAACCGGAGCGCCTGCACCATCCCATACAGGATGAGGGGAAATTTCATGCCCTACCCTCGCCCATCGCTGTTTTCAGAGCCATCTCGCCATGACATGTTTTCATTTTAGACAGCCTTGCGTGCACGGCGGCCCGACCTAGGTCATGTCCGCACCTCCCGGGCCGCCATCGGCCGACACCAATGCGTCCTCGGGTGCGGCTCGCATGCGCGGGCATACACGTGGACGAATGCAAGCGGTACCCCACTGGACGCGACAGGGGATCGGGGCGAAACTTTCACCATGGCTTTCCACTGGCGCCCCAGGCACATGCCGCTCCCGGTTCTCGCACTGGTGCTGGGCCTGTGCGGCCCGCCGCTCCAGGCCCAGGAACTGGTGCCACGCGCCTACTGGCCGGCACCGGTTGGCACCAGCGTCCTGGTGGCCGGTTACCAGTTTTCCACCGGGGACATCATCACCGACCCCACGCTGCCCATTTCCGGGGTCGAGTCGGACATCAATTACGGGATACTCACCTACCAACGCTTTGGCGAGCTGTTCGGCCGCACCATGAGCATTCAGATCAGCCAGCCCTACACCTGGGGCAAGACCCAGGGCTTCCTGGACCAGCAATTCGTCGACCGGCACCTCGACGGCCGCGGTGACGTGCGCATGCGGATGAGCATCAACCTCGCCGGGGCCGCGGCCATGGACCGGGCCGGCATGCAGGCCCTGCGGGCCAATCCTCGCACCATCGTCGGCCTCAGCCTGTCCGCGATCATACCCACCGGCTCCTACAATGCCGAGCGCCTGCTCAATGTCGGCAGCAACCGCTGGGCCCTGAAACCCGCCCTGGGCGTGATCTGGCCGATGCGCCCGACCTGGCTGCTGGAAGCGGAGGTCGGTGTCTGGCTGTTCGGCGACAACGACGACTTCCTGGGCGCCACCCGCAGGCAGGACCCGATCTGGACCGGCGCGGCTTACCTCATCAAGCGCATCCGTCCCGGCTTCTGGATGTCGCTGGACCTCAACTACTACGCGGGCGGCAAGACCGGCCTGACGGGCGCTCCGAAGACCAACCTGCAGCGCAACTCCCGGGCCGGGGCCACCCTGGTCTTTCCCTTTGGCGGCAACAAGAACCTGCGCTTCAGCTACAGCCAGGGCGTCACGACCCGCGCCGGCGGCGACTATCGCCTGTACCAGTTGAGTTTCCTGCGCGCCTGGTGAGGCGCCCGCACCAACGGCGACGTCCCCACCGTCTTGCCGGATGCACCCGAAGGTGAGTGCCCGCCTGATATCATTGCCCCATGTCCTGTTTCCTAACCAGGCCCCACTCGCGATGAAGCAGCGCCGGATGGCGCGCGCGGCGGGGCCTGCGCTGCTTGCCCTGGCCGCGTGCATGGTGGCTGGCCCGGCGTGGGCACAGGGCCAGGATTCCACGCCCGCGGCACGCAACCTGCTGATCATGGCCGAGCTGCTGCCGGGGATTTACGACAATGCCAACCAGGCCTATTTCGACCGGCGTCGCGGCCTGCCGCAGGAGGATCGACACCCGCGCGTGCACACCCGCATTCAGCGCGTTTCCCTGCCCGCGTTCGGGGCTCACGTGTTCCTGTGGACCACCACGTCTGGCGAAGGCGACGCGCGGCGCGACAACCACAGGATCGCCGTGCTGGAGACCGGAGACCGGCCCGAGGTCGTCGTGATGAAGCACTACTTCGACCTCGCCGGCATCATCGATCCGGACGAGCTGGCGGGGCTGGCGCCGTCCGAGCTGCGGCGCACCGAGGGCTGCGAGTACCTGTTCCAGCGACGCGCCGCTCATTTCAGGGGCCAGCAGGCGCCGGGCGCGTGCCGTTTCGAGTGGCAGGGCGAGGCGGTCTACACGGACAACACCATCGAGCTTGCGGCCGAGAGCCTGTGGTTCGTGGATCACAAGTATGCGGCGGACTCGGGCGAGCGCCGGACGGGGGTGGGCTCGGGCGAGCCGTTCTGGCTCGAACGTGCCCGTGAATTCCACTGTTATGCGGACATCCCCGGCATCGGCGGCGGACGCGACGAGCCATTCGAACGCTACGACGGCATCGTCCTCCACGACAAGGGCGGCCGGCACTGGTTCGACACCCGCGGGGCATCGCCGCGGCGACTCGGCCTGATGCTGCAGTCGGTGACCTGGCACCTTCTCAACGAGCAGGACAGCGGGAATTTCAACCGCGATTCACTGGTGATCTACGCCATGGAGCAACTGCCCGACGGCAGCGTCAAGGACCACGGTTACGCATTCACGGAACCCGGCGCCGAGCGCATCGGCATCAACCTCAAGTGGATGCTGGTGAACTGTTCGATCACCCCCAGGAACCAGGCCCGCCCGGAGCTGTGAGCCTCGGCCGCGGCGACAGGAGGCAACGCATGGCCAACAGGAACCTGATTCTTGTCGTCTGCGCCGTGCTGGCGCAGGTGGTTCATGGCGGCGAGCGGCTGGATCCCGGGACGCCGGAAGATGCGCTCAGGATCCAGCAGAAATTCACCTGTTCGCTCACCGAGGGGGAAACCACCATCGGCTTCTGGCAGGGCAGTTTCTACAGCCGCGTGGAAGGCGAGCGCGATCGCAAACTGTTCGGCGTCATCGGCGTCAACGTGCGGCAGTGCAAAAACCTGCACCACCCCGAGCGCGGCCCGGGCTTCCGCAGCGTCAGCCGGGAAGTGATGCTCTACCTCGACCCGGACAGCGGCGAGGTGTTGCGAACCTGGACCAACCCGTGGACCGGCGAGGAGGTCGACGTGATCCATGTGGCCAACGACCCGGTCAACATGCGCCGGCCGCTGCATGCCTACGGCGAGGACGGCGCGCCGTTCCGCTTCCGTGGCAGTTTCAAGAACGGGCGCGTCTTCGCCCCCTCGGCCTATCCGCTGTTTTATCCCAATCCGCTGGGCGGCGAGTACCAGGAATACATCGGCGGCACCTACCACGCCACCGAGTTCTTCGCCGATTTCGCCTACGCGGAGGATGTGCTCGACCCGGACCTCAAGCGTCTCGACCGACTGACGTTCGCCTGGACGCGCGTGGCCGATTGGCTGCCGTGGATGAAGATGGGTGACCGCGCGGGCCTGATGTTCACCTCCACCATCGGCTCCCGGGTGGCCTCGATCGAGGATCTGCCGGAACCCCTGCTGAGCGAACTGAAGCGCAGCTATCGCGAATACATGGCGCCGCCGCCCCTGGACGATGCGCGGCCCAATCGCACCAGCTGGATGGCGGTGAAAGACCACGTGGATGCCCGCCGCGCGCAGGAGGGCCAGTGACATGCGCCCGGGCGTGAAAGCGTGCCAGTACGCGCTGTGGTCGTTGCTGGCGGCTTGCGCGGTCGCGGACGAGGGCTTGTTCGACCTCGGCGACCCCGACGAGGCGCTGCTCGCGCGCAACAAGGTGTTCTGCGCCAACCGGCCGGGGGAGACCGCGCTGTACTGGTGGCAGGGCGTGGTCTACAGCCGCATCCCGGGAGAAAAGGACCGCCACCTCTTCAACGTGCAGGGCATGAACATCCGCCAATGCGCCCGCTTCGAGGATCCCGCCAGGGGCGTCGGTTTTCGCAGCGTGAGCCGTGAGGTCATGCTGTACCTCGACCCCGAGCGCGACGAGGTGCTGCGGACCTGGGAGAACCCCTGGACCGGGGAGGCGGTGGAGGTGATGCACGTGCACAACGACCCGGTCAACGCCCGCGCGCCCCGGTTCGCCCGCGATGACGACGGCAATCCGCAGGTGCGCTGGGACGAGGAGACCATCGTCAACGGCACGGTGCTCCAGGGCGGCGGGGCGGCGCTGCTGTTCTACAACAATCCGCTGGCCGGCGACTACCAGGATTTCGAGGGCGGCAAGTACCACGCCAGCGAATTCCTGACCGCGGCCTATCCCCTGGCCGATGCGCGCGACCGCAGCCGGGACAGGATCGAGGACGCGGTGATCAGTTGGGGCCGGGTTTCAGGCTGGCTGCCCTGGATGAAGATGCGCAAGCGAGCCGGGGTGCTGGTGCATTTCACCCACGGGATGCGCCTGCATGCCTGGGACGACCTGCCGGCCGTGCTGCGCGAGGAAATCGAGGCCCATTACCCGATCTACCGGCAGCCGCCGCCGCTGGACGACGAGCGGCCCAACGATACGAGCTGGACGGTGTTCAAGCGCTGGATCGACGCGAGGCGCGCGGCAGGGGAGCTGCCCGAGCAGGCGCCCCGCTAGCATCGCGGCGTGCCCGCGCGGGTGACTCAGCCGCCACCGGCACGGCGGGCCGTTTCGCAGGAGCCTTCGGGTGTGCCCCGAAAGATGGTGTTGGGTATCGCGGCATTGTCCCAATCGGCGGGCCACGACTGGCCAGCGCGCACCACCACCAGGCATCGGGACGGCAGCAGCCAGACCCGCTGATAGCCGTAACCGCGAAATACCACCGCACTTTCATCGAGAAACGACTCGCTGGACCACGGCTGGTTGGGATAGGTCGGCTCCGGACGCACGGCCGACACGGCATAGTCGCCCAGCCAGATCTGGTAGCCGTACCCGGCGTTGGCCGGCGAACCCGTGAGCATTTTTTCCACCCAGCCGGCCGGCAACACCTGCTTGCCGTCCCAGGCCCCGCCGTGCAGCACCAGGATGCCGAGTTTCAGCCAATCCACGGGGCGCGAGAGTATGCAGCAGGAGAACATCGGCAGGCCCCCGGGCCGGTCGAGGTAGAGGGCCGCATCCGACAGCCCCAGCGGTTGCCACAGCGCCGTGGAAAGGTAGTCCGCGTAGCGCCGCCCAGTGGCCCGCGTCAGGACCAGGCCCAGCAGGTTGGATTGGTTATTGTTGTAATCCCAGCTGGCGCCCGGCAGGGTGACCAGCGGCAGCCCCAGCATCGGCCCGGCAAAATCGGTCCCGAAGTGCTGAATGACGCCCGGGTTGTCGAGGCGCACCTCGTAGGAATCGGTGATCTGGGCCAGCCCGGCTGACATCTGCAGCAGTTGCTTGAGGGTGATGGCGCCTCTCGCGTCGTCCGCCCACTCCGGCAGCCAGCGCGACACCGGCAGGTCTTCGGACTCGAGATGGCCGTCGCGGATCGCGATGCCCACCATCATGGCCAGCACGGTCTTGGACATCGACTGCGGATTGAAGCGGCTGTTCCGATCGGCGCCGTTCCAGTAGCGCTCCAATTGCAGGTGGCCGGCGTGCCAGACCAGCAGGGCCATGGAGTCCTGCGAGGCGGCATAGGCGGCGGCAGCGGTCAGCGCCGTTGCGGACACGGTGCGGGCGGCGGGCGCGACGGGGCGCTCCAGGAGCGGCTCGGGGCCCGCGCCCGGCACCGGCTCGATCGGCCGAAACCAGTCGACGGGAACCGTCAGCGGATCATAGCCGGCATCCCGAAACGATTCGAAGCGCTCATGGAACAGATCGGCCCAGCCAGGCGCCGGTGGGCTCAGCACCAGGACTGCGGCCATCAAAGCGCAGGTGCGCGCCCGTAGCCGCATGGCCGTTTGCCTGGAAATCCGTGCTGGCGGGCGGCCCCGCCGGGCGCGAGGCCGCCCGGTGTGCGGGTCAGAAGTTAAACTTCACGCGTGCATTCCAGGCACCCGGGGGGGTGTAGTAGGGAATGAACAGGTTGGAGGTGAAGTACACTTCGTTGGAGCAGTTGCGGCACTCGGCGATGACTTCCCAGCGACCATCGTTGTCGATGAGGGCGATGCCGGCGTTCCACAGCGTGGTGCTGCCCTGCTTGCCGCCGTTGCTGGTCCCCACCACGTTCTTGCCGATGTAACGCATGCTGCCAAATGGGCGCAACGTGGCGCCAATGGAAGCCAGGTCGAATTCCACCGTGGTGCCCAGGGTCAGGGTCTCGTCCGGCGAGCGCTTGGGATCGGCGACGTTGCAGTTCACGTCGTAAGCGGCATAGCTCGTGTTGGGCACCGTGCAACCCTCGGGAAGACTGACATACTCCGCGTCCTGCAGGCCCAGGGCCGCGAAGATGGACCAGTTCTCGGTCGGCAGCCAGGTCACTTCCAGCTCGAGGCCCGGCACCTCCAGGCCACCGGCGTTGGTGGTCAGGAACTGGCCGCTCGGCGTCGCGGCGGTGGTTTGCAGGTCGTCGAGGTCGGAGTAGAACAGCGTGAGGTTGGTGCGCAGGGTGTTGTCCAGCCAGTCGGCGCGCAAACCCACTTCGTAGGACCAGATTTCTTCCGGCCCGAACGGCTCCCAGGCGCCCGGGGTCGAGCCCCTGGCGTTCCAGCCGCCCGACTTGAAGCCATTGGTCACCGAGGCGTAACCCATCACGCCCTCCGAGAATTCGTGCGTATAGGCGATCCTGGGAGTGACCTTCGACTCGGTCAGCCTGATCGGGATGCCGGCCGCGACGAGGTTCGCGGTGGTCAGGAGATTGAGCGGCGTGTTGTCCGAGAGGCGCAGGGTCTTCTCCTCGTCCGTATAGCGTGCGCCGATGGTCAGGGTGCCGCGCTCGCCCACGGCAATGTCCGCTTGCGCGTAGGCCGCCCAGCTCTTGGTGGAGTTGGACAGCACCCGATCCGCGAGCAGGAATAATCCGCCGAACAGGTAGTCGGCAAAGTCGGTCTTGTTGTCCTCGTCCATGTAGTACACGCCGGCGACCAGGTCCGCGCCGCCGTCCATGATGCTGCCGTTCCATTTCCACTCGGCGGTAAGGGTTTCATGCTCGCCGGCATTGTCGATCCAGAAGAAATCGTCATTGTTGTCGCCCACACCGGGGAAGTTGAGCAGGAACTCCTGGTCCATGTCGCGGTAGCCGACGATCAGGTTCGAGCGGCCGCCCAACATGTCCCAACCCAGGTTGGAAACCACCGCGAGGGTTTCGGTCTCATTGCCGTAATCCGCCCCCTTGGAGACGAACGGCACGGGCGCGAATGTAAACAGGTAGAGGCCTCCTGCGGGCAGCCCGGGCGTCAGTATGGACCTCGAAATGCGGGTGCTTGCCGAGGACAGTTGCCCATGAATGTTGGCACCCTCGGTCTCCATGTAGTCCACCGAGAGATCCCAGATCACGTTGTCATTGGGCAGGAAGCGCAGCGCGCCGCGAAAACCCATGTTGTCCAGGTCGTTGTAGGTCTTGCCGTCCACGATATTGGACAGGTAGCCGTCATGGCTCTGGTGGAAGAAGGAAAACTTGCTCAGCACCTTTTCCGAGAAGGGCATATCGACGCTGGCCCGGGCCGTGAACCCGTCCCATCGGCCCACACCCAGTTCGGCATAGCCGCCGAACTCTTCGCCGGGCTTCTTGAGGATCACGTTGATCGCGCCACCGGTGGTGTTGCGCCCGAACAGCGTGCCCTGGGGCCCACGCAGGACCTCGATGCGCTCGACATCGAAGAAGGTGAAGTTGTTGGCGTTCTGGCGCGTGATGTACACGTCATCCACGTAGGTGCCGACCGGCGGGTCGAAGGTGGCGATGGATTCGTCGTTGCCCTGGGCGCGCAGGTAGTACATGTTCGCCGTGGCGAGACCGGTGTTGTTGCCGCCGAACAGGTTGGGCACCACTTCCACCAGGTCGAGCGTTTCGTTGATCTGCAGGGCCTCGAGGGCTTCCTCGCTGAAGGCGCTGACCGCGATCGGCACCTCCTGCACCGAGGCCTCGCGGCGCTCGGCGGTCACCACGATCTCCTCGAGCTGGCCAAAGGCAATGCAGGCAGGCGCCCACAATGCGACGGAAAGGAGCAAGTTGCCAAAACCGGAACGTAAGCTGTTTCGTTTCATGACGGTAAAGGGTCCCCGATGCGTTGTTAGAATAGACCTAATGATATATTAACATGACAATGATTATCACTCTTGAAACACGATTTTTTATCGATGCAGAATCGAGCCCCGCAGGGCCTCAATTGCCTGCAAATCATCGACCTGCGGCGCGGGCGCATTGCGGCGTTTCCTCGCGCAGCCCGCTTTTGATCCACTCGCGGCATCACGGCACCCCGATCGCTGACACCCTTGGAGTAGAAAAGTGACCTACACGACCCTGGTATTCATTCACGTCATGCTGCTGGTGTTCTGGCTGGGCACCGACCTCGGCGTATTCCTGGCCGCCAAGCGCTCGGAGCGCTCCGACCTCGGGGTCGAGACACGATCCGCACTGCTGGGGCTGGGCATGGTGCTCGACCGCCTGCCCAGGAGTTGCCTGACCCTGATCGTGCCGACGGGGCTGCAAATGGCGGTGAACATGGGCCTGATCGCGGTCAGCGCCTGGATTCTCCCCAGCCTGTGGCTGATCGCGGCCGTGTGGCTCGTGGTGCTGTGGACGGGGTTTCTCAACCCCGGCTCGCGCTTCGAAAAACCGTCCATGCTGATCAATTTCGCACTCAACGCGCTGATGGCATTGATTTTCACCCCGGTGGGCATCTACCTGCTGGTCAAGGGCGGAGTTCCGGGCTGGCTGGCCGTCAAGGTGTTGATCATTGGGGCCATCTTCTGCACCGGCGTGGTGCTGGACCTGCTGTTCAAGCCTGCGATCGAGGCGTTCACCGCGATCCTCGCCGAGGGCGCTTCCCCGGAACGGGACGCGGCCTACAGCCGCGCCATTGGACCGGTATACAAAGCCGTGCTGGCGATCTACGCACTGGTGGCCATCGCGGCCTACCTGGGCATTGCCAAGCCGCCGTTCGCCTGAGCTGTTACTGCAGGCCGCCAGGCGACGGCCAGCCGACATCGGGCGTGGCCTGGTCGATATCGGCCGCGATCTTCCAGCGGCCCGCGTGCTTCTTGTAGACCAGCAGGGAGCGGCCGGCGTCCAGGTAGCGCTCGCCCGAGGCCCGGTCCACGGCCACCAGCCAGTATTTGCTGATGATGTAGGCGATGTCGCCGTGCGTTTCGCGCAGCTCGTAGTCGAGCTCGAAGGTGGTATCGGATTTCCCCAGCCGCTGGGCGAAATACTCACGCACCGCGGCCTTGCCGTACAGCGCCGGCTGGCCGTGCAGGGCCACGATGGCGTCATCCATGTACAGCGTCATCAGCCCCTCGAGGTCGCCGGCCTGGAAATAGTTGGCCCACTTGCCGCCCTCGGCCTCGATCCGGTCGGCCTCGTCGTCGGCCGGGCTCGCCGCCGGCAGCAGCGCCACCAGCACCAGGGCCCACAGGCCGTGCAGAACGATGCGTTTCATCATCCACTCCTCCGCTTGCGTACCATCAGGTTCTTCGCCGCACCGGTTCAATCCAGCAGGCCCGCGTATCCCGCCGCGTTGATGGCGTAACGGCGACGGGCCTCGGGGCTGGCCTGGAGTGCCTCGAGGGCGCCGGCCAGTTCATCGAATGAGCGGCGGTCCGCGTTGTCCATCTCGAGCCCGGCACGGTGATTCTCCTCCAGGTCGCGATCGACACCGGGCCTGACGCTGGCATCGTAATCGTCCAGGGCGGCATTGAGTGAGCCCGTATCCAGCGCGCCGCCCGTCAAGGGCAGACGCTTCGCCAACTCGTCCACGCAGCGGATGGCGGTGTTCATGCCGAGGCTGCGGGCCGGGTGCATGGCATGGCAGGCGTCACCGAGCAGCACCGTGCGGTCGGCCACCCACCGATCCGTGCGCAGGTACACCGGCGGGTAGACGGCGCTGAAGCTGATGTCCTCGACCCGGATATCGGGCACCAGGCGGCGCATGCGCCGCCCGACTTCAGCGGCGTCGAGCGCCCGCCACTCGCGAATCTCCGCCGCCGACAGGGCCAGCCCCAGCTTGCACCATCCGCCGGTACGGGGAATGACCGCCACCATGCGGTCGCCGTTGAGGTAGGCGCGCAAGCCGTTGCCCTCGTTGGGCTCGCCGAACCGGCCGAACATGACGCCGATGGGGTTGACGTAGGGGTGGGTTTCCACCTCGATGCCGGCCAGTTTCCGGACCTGCGATCGCGTTCCGTCCGCGCCCACCAGCAAGGCAGCAGAGACCTGGAGCTCCTCGCCATCGCGCATCTTCAGGCGCAGCGCGTGGCCGTGCTCGTGGCGCTCCGCGGTCCAGCGCTTCACCGGCCGGCACAGACGGAAGCCCGGGTTGCGGGCGGCGCCGCGCAGCAGCAGCTCGCCGATCCGTTCATGGTTGAGAAAAAAGAAGTACGGGTGCGGCACCGGCAGCTCCGCGACCGGCACGTCCAGCAGCACCCGGCCCGCCCCGTCGAACCAGCGGGTGCGGTCGCGCCGCTCCGCCCCCAGGGCAAGCAGCTCCGGCCACATGCCCCAGCGCTCGAGGATTTCCAGCGTGATCGGCTGCAAATGGTCCCCCCGCGCCGTGTCCAGCGGCTCGTCGCTGCGCTCGATCAGCGTGATGCGCAGGCCGGTCGGCGCCAGCGCGCAGGCCAGGGCCGGCCCGGCGATGCCGGCCCCGACTACCAGGAGGTCGGATTCGATGTGCGTGGCCATGTGCCTCCCGTGGCTGCGTGCGGGCTTCGTCGTTCGGCGCCGGCATTCCGGCTGGCCAATGCTATCATGCGGCCTGCCGCCGGGTTGCAGGCACCGCGCTTGGATGCGGCGACCCCGACCGGCACGGAGGGTACCAGCATGATCCTGATCACCGGCGCAACCGGCCGCGTGGGCGGCAGCGCGGCGCGCTACCTGTTGTCCAGCGGCCACCCCGTGCGGGCGCTGCTGCGGGAGGCGGGGGCCGCGGGCGAACTCCGCGCCCTGGGCATGGCGGTGGCCGAAGGCGACCTCGGCCAACCCGCGAGTATCACGGCGGCGCTGGCCGGCGTGGATGGCGCCCTGCTGGTCACGCCCAATGGCGAGCAGCAACTGCAGCTGGAGCAGAACTTCATCGAGGCGGCCGCCGCCGCGGGCGTTCGCCGGGTGGTGAAAATCTCGTCCCTGGAGGCCTCCGCCGAGGCCACCGCCCCCATCCCGCGCATGCACTACCGCGCGGAATGCCTGCTGCAGGCGGAGATCGGCGACTGGACCGTGCTGAGGCCAAATTTCTACATGCAGAACCTGTTGATGTACGCGCACCCGATCGCCGCGCACGGCGTTTTTGCGCTGCCGTTCGGCTCGGCCCGGGTGGCGCCCATCGATACCCGCGACGTGGGCGAAATCGCCGCGCGCGTGTTGTCCGCCGACGGCCATGCGCAGCACACCTACACGCTCACCGGCCCGGCGCTGCTGGATTTTCACGAGATCGCCCGGCAGATGTCGGATGTCCTGGGCCGGGAGGTGCGCTACATCGACCAGCCGCCCGCCGAGTTCCGGGCCTTCCTCGCCGGCATCGTGCCCAGCGCCTGGCAGGTCGACGCGGTCTGCGCGCTGTTCGCGCAGATCGCCGACCACGCCCTGGAGCGGGTCAGCGACGATGCGCATCAGCTTCTGGGGCGCCCGCCCCGCACGCTGGCCGAATTCGTGCGCGACCACGCGGCGGCGTTTGCGGGCTGACGGCCGATGAAACTGCGCCCGGCCTACGTGCTGCTGGTCGCGGCCCTCGTGCTGGCGATCAACAACGGCCTGACCTTCGCGGGCATCACGGTGTTCGACTCCGCGCTGCTGGCCGAGCTCGGCGTATCCGTGGGGGAACTGAAATTCCGCGACACCGTGCTGTACCTGGTGGCGGCCGTGGTCGCCCCGGGCGTCGGCTACCTGGTCGACCGCATCGGCGCCAAGCCCGCCCTGATCGGCGGCACGCTGGTGGTGGCCGGCGGCTTTGCGGCCTACGCGCATGTCGATGCGCTGCGGCACGTGTACCTCATCCATTTCTGCCTCGGCCTGGCGCTGGCCACCGGCGGGCTGATGGTTTCGGTCATCCTGGTTTCCCAGTGGTTCGGGGCGTGGCGCGGGCGCGCGCTCGGCATCCTGGTGTCCGGCTCCAGCCTGGGCAATGCGCTGCTGCCAAAACTGAACGCCTGGCTGATCGACGCCTTCGGCTGGCGCGAGGCGTTCCTGTGGACGGCGCTGCTGCCCATGCTCCTGCTGCCGCTGCTGCTGCTGCTGCCCCGGCACCCCCCCTGGAAGTCGGCCGCCGCCGCGGCCGGCCCGGAAGCGACCGCCGCGCCGCCCGGGCAGGCCTCCATGAGCTACGCCCAGGCGCTCAGGGCTCCGCAGTTCTGGCTGCTGGGCGTGGTCGCCTTCGTGACCTTCTACGCCTTCATGGGCACCACGGCCAACGTCGTCCTGCACATGCAGCGCGACCTCGGCCTGCCGCTGGAGAGCGCCGCCAACAGCCTGTCGATTCTGTTCATGTCCGCGATCGTGACCAAGCTGGGCGGCGGCTGGCTGGCTGATCGCTACGGCCCGCGATACGTGCTGATCGGCTGCCTGCTGGTGATGATGGCGGGCACGGGGACCCTGACGCTGATGTCGGCCAGCACCGTCTTCACGGGGGTCCTGCTGCTCGGCCTTGGCTGGGGCGCGCTCTATACCATGGTCCATCTGCTGCCGTCCCGCCTGTTCGGGCTCGAGGCGCTCGGCAAGATCATGGGCACCCTGATCATCTTCGAGACCATGGGCGGCGCCTCGGGGCCGTTTGGCGTTGGCCGGGGCTACGATGCGAGTGGCAGTTACCTCGCCTCGTTCGCGATCGTCACCGGCATGCTCGCCGTGGCCCTGGTGGCGGCGCTCCTGCTGCGGCCGCCGCGCCAACGAGCCCATGGCGACGGCCAATGACAGGCGGCGCGCGCCATGCAGCCGGCAGGCCGATTTACCGGTACCCTCGGAATCCAACCGCGAGACGGAAACCTGGCAATGAACGAGACTGACCGCAAGGACGCACCGATCGAGGTGCGCAACCCGCGCACCGGCGCGTACGACTTCAACTTCGAGCCGGCATCGCGGGCAGCGGTCGCCGAGGCGGCGGCCCGGCTCCGCGCCGCACAGGGTGAATGGTGGGCCAGCGGGCTGGACGCGCGCGCGGGCGCTTTGCGCGCGTTCGCCGAGGCGGTGGAGGCTCGGCAGGAGGCCTTGCTCGGGGCGCTGACCGCGGATACGGGCCGCTTCGTCATCGCCTGCATCGAGCTGCAGAACATCCGCCATATCGTCGAGCGAACCATCGCGCTGGCCGAGCAGGCCTTTGCGCCGCAGCCCCCGGCGGAGGCCGCCATTCCCGGGCTGTTCGCCCGCACGCAATGGGTGCCCTACCCCGTGGTCGGCGTCATCTCGCCCTGGAACTTCCCGGTGCTGCTGGCCATGATCGACGCCCTGCCGGCGCTCGCGGCCGGTTGCGCGGTGCTGTTCAAGCCCAGCGAGGTCACGCCGCGCCATGCGGGCGTTTTGCTCGAGTGTTTCCACAGCGTACCGGCGCTGGCGCCGGTGACCGAGGTGGCGCTCGGGCCCGGCGAAACCGGGGCGGCGGTGGTCGATCACGTGGATGCCGTGGCCTTCACCGGCAGCATCCGCACCGGGCGCATCGTGGCCGAGCGCGCGGCCGCCAATTTCATCCCCGCGTTTCTGGAAATGGGCGGCAACGATGCCGTCATCGTGATGCCCTCCGCGGACCTCGGGCGGGCCGTCACGGTCATATTGAGGGCGGCCATCGCCGCCTCGGGCCAGGCCTGCCAGTCGGTCGAACGGGTGTTCGTGCACGAGTCGATCCACGACGAGTTCGTGCGCCGCCTGGAAGCCGAGGCCGCGCAGGTCATGCTGACCACCGAGGACCTCATGCGGGGCCACCTCGGGCCGCTGATTTTCGAGCGTCAACTGGAGACCATCCAGGCCCACGTGGACGACGCCGTGGCCCGCGGCGCGACGCTGCGCACCGGCGGCCAGGCCGTCGAGCACGGCGGCACCTGGTATCCGCCCACGATACTCACCGGGGTGAAGCCGGAGATGCGGGTCATGCAGGAGGAGACGTTCGGCCCCGTCATTCCCGTCATGGCCTTCGCCAGCGTGTCCGAGGCGATCCGGCTCGCCAACGCTACCGACTACGGGCTCAGCGCCAACGTGTTCACCGGCGACGAGGCGGAGGGCGTGGCGATCGCCAGCCAACTGGACGGCGGCGTGGTCAGCGTCAACGAGGCCAGCCTCAGCACCATGGTGCACGAGTTCGAGCAGGACCCGTTCAAGCGCTCCGGACTCGGCCGCTCACGCATGGGCGTGGCAGGCCTGGAGCGGTACTGCCGCCGGAAGGTGATCATCGTCGACCGGGGCGAGGCGATCCGCGGGATCGACGACTACCGCGAACCGGGCACCTGAGGCCTGGTGCGGGGCGGCCATGACGCGGACTGGGCCCAGCATAGCGACCACGGCGGGTTCGAAACCGCCAACCCGGCCATGAAGCCCAGCGGTTCCATTACGACATGGGTCGATCCATGCCGGAAGGGCTGCTTGTGGCGATCGGCCAGCGGGCCCTGGATTCCTTGCGCGCTCGGGCCTGGGGAAGAGCCCAACTTAACCCGTCACGGGTGACTCCGGTGTTGGGAACAGCTCACGCGAGGTGTGAATGAGGTCCACGGTGAAGAATCCCAGCGCTCGGTATTCATTGCACATCACTTCCGCGTAGTTCCTTGAATAGAACGTGTCGATGACGTAACCGCTCCCACCCGCAATGCCGGTTTTCTCCACGTTGGGCAGGAGGGTGGAAATGGCGGCATCCTGCTCCCTGTTTTGTGGAACGACCACCACGGAATAGTGGGCCTTTTCATCGAATTCCGGCAAATAATCGAGCAACAGTCCGCGCACTTCATCCAGAATTTGAACTTCCTGCTCCAGAAGTTCATCGTCCACGCCGACCAGGGCTTCCAGCAGGTCAATCAACTGCGCGACCTGTTCCGCGGGCGGGGAAGTCTTGAGATATCGCATTGCCGAGTCGCGGGCATTCATGAAGCGCCCGGCCCTGCATACGCCTGGCAGGTGCTCGAAATCTTTCCAGTCGACCTCAATGCGCCACTTTTCCGCGAAAGACTGTATGAAGCTCTTCTCGCGTTCCGCCAGGTCACGGTCGATGTAGGCGAATTGGGCGAGTATCTCCAGGATATTCTGGGCGGCGGATGGCCTGAACAGTGAAAGGGCCAATTCGCCGATTTCCGAGCGCTCGAGTTTCAACGCCTCCCTCACTTTGGCCCAGAATGTCAGTTCCCGTTTGTCCTCGACCCACAGGCCGGCGCCAATCAGGATCAGCGCGATACCGGCGCTTATCCAGATGATACTGTCAATGAAGCCTTGCCACTGAGCGACAAGAAGAAAATTGAGACCCATTAAGGTCAGCGGGATGAGGTCGATGAAATTACCAGCGATCGAAACACTGTTGGCGACTTCCGGATAGTGCTTTCTTTTCCAGATTTTGTTGATTTTAAGATAAGCAGCCGCGGCCGAAAAACCGACTGCGGCATAGGCCAGGATTCCGATGAGTGATTTGAATGCTTCCATGGTTGACTGTTCCGATCGATTAAAGGCCACGGAATAAGTGGCGTTCCACCATTCAGGGGTTTGGGTTCAATACTGATAACTATAGACGGGGCATTCCGTCTGATGTCGCTCTACTGGGAACTCAAGCGACATGACACGTACCGTGACCTCTCAGATTGCAGCCCGTGCCGTCAGAAAAATCGATTCGACTCGCGGGATGAAGGAAGTGAGATCCTGAATTGACTCAGCCGCTGGGCCGGTTCATTCGGCAGGTCAGAAGCGATGAATATATCTCACTCCGTATTCACGTGGACGCGTTATCGTCTGCCGGCCATGACCCCAGAAGTAATCTTTGTCGAACGGGTTGTCGAACAGCACCGCGCGCTCGTCGGTCAGGTTGTTGACGAACAGCTGGACACTCCAGTCGTCGCCGTTGACGCCGAACTTGAGGTCGCCGATGTCGTACGCGGGCATCTTGATCTGCGGCACCGCTCCGTCCACGAACAGCTCCAGCGGCTCGGCGATATTGAGCATGTCGTCGACGTAGCTCCACTGCAGCCGGGCATAGGCGCTCTGGGCAGCACCGCCGAACCAGTTAACGTCCCAGTCGTAATGAGCGTAGAACGCTCCCTTCAGTTCCGGTGAAAGGGGCAGGCGCGAGCCGGCCGGAATGACCACCGAGACTTCCACATCCTCGTCGAGCGTTGCGTCCAGCCAGGTGGCGTTCAGGCCAAGGGTCAGGTTTTGGGTTGCCACGGCATCCAGCTGGATTTCGAAGCCCTGGGATGAGGCGTTTCCGACGTTGGCGACCACTTTCTGCCACGGCTGTCCGCAGTGAGGTGGCGGCAAGGCTGTAGCGCTGCCGCAGACCCGGCTGCTCGGGTCCACGACCTCGAGTTGATAGTCGTTCCACGACATGTCGAAATAGGTCATGTTCAGCCGGACCCTGCCTTCGGCGAGGGTCATCTTGGCGCCGAACTCGATATTCTCCAGAACATCGGAATCGTACTGTTGCGGGAAAAACGGCAAGCCTCTTCCGCGGTTGGTGCCGCCGGGCCTGAAGCCCTCGGAGTACAGACCATAGAGCAGTACGCCATCGGCGGCCTTGTAGACCAGGCTGAACTTTGGCACGAAATCGCTGACGTCCGAATTCGGCGTGGAGAAGCCCTCATCCGTTAGGTTGTATCTGGGCTGCTCGAGCCAGTAAATCTTGTCCATGGTGCGGTCGAACCAGCGCCCGCCCATGATCACGTCCCACCGATCATTGACGTGCCAGGTGACTTCACCGAATACCGCTGTCTGCTCGAAATCGGTGCGGTCGTGCGAGGAAAAATACGAATCCCCCGGCAATCGTGAAGGAACGGGGTTGCCGCGCCACGCCAGGTTGCCGGCCAGGTAGTTGGCCATGGATTGGGACTGGTCGTAGCCCTGGACGAAGACGTCGTAGTCCCATTGCTCATCGGATTGCTCGTAAAACAGGCCGGCTACCCAACTCAGGCGACCACCCTGCGCTGACAGTCGGAACTCCTGGCTGAACTTGGTATTTTTCTGAACATTCTGCCAGTAGCCGATCGGGTCGTGGTAATAATTGCCCACACCGGCCGGCTGAAAGCAATAGCGGGTGTACTGGGCCCAGTCGTAGTAGTCACCCGAATAACAAAACGTGCCGAAGTAGGCAATATAGCCGACAGATTTGTCCGCCGAATAGGACCAGTCGCGGGTGAAATACGAGGTGGCCGAGACGAAATCGGCGAAGCCCAGGTCCCCTTCGACCGTCAGGGCATACTGCGTCCAGTCAGAATCGCTGAAGATGCGCTCGGGCAGGAAACGGACCACGGAAAGGTCCTTTGCAAGCGTCTGGTCGCGTTCCGGCTTGCCGTCGGCCCGGGTGTCCTGATAGACGACTCCGGCAGTCATGCTCCAGTCATCGCTGATGAACCAGCGGGCCGCCACCCGTCCGCCGGTGTACCGGGTGTCGTTGAAATTCTTCCGTTCCGCGCCGGCATTGTTGAGCAGCCCGAAACGCGGCGTGTCGCCGTTGACCACATCGATGAATCCGGCTTCCTCGGCAGTGAAGCCGACCAGGCGGATGGCGAACCGGTCACCGAATGGAATGTTGACCATGCCACTCAGGTCGTGGCTCATGTCGCTGTGCGATCCGGTCCGGAGCATAACGTCCACGTTGGCGTCGAAGGTGGTCGGATCCGGTTTGTTGGTGATGACGCGCAACGTGCCGGCCTGGGCGCTGGCGCCGTACAGGGTGCCCTGCGGTCCGCTCAGGGCTTCGATTCGCTCGATATCGACCATGCGCACGTCCGGCAGGCCGTTCAGGGTCAGTGACTGCTCGTCCAGATACAACGCCGCTGATGGCTCGGCGATGAAGGTGAACGCATCGTCGGCAATGCCGCGAAAGATGATCTTGCCCATGCCTGGCGACAGGGACACGTAAGACATGCTGGGGATGAAGCGGACGTAGTCATCGAGGTTGTACAGGCCGGCGGTTTTGAGCTCGGCCTCGGAAATGGCCTGGATGCTCTGCGGAATATCCATCAGGTTTTCCGTCCGCTTGGTGGCGGTCACGAGCACCTCCTCCAGCACCCGCTCATGCCCGCTGTCATCGACCTGCGCCACGACGGTGCCAGCGGGTATCGCGGCCATCACGGCGGAAATGACCTGGAAAAGCTTGTACTGGCGCAGGGGTGCGGAATTGGCGGCGCGATGGATTTCCGCCGCAATTCTCGAGATTCCGGTTTCAAGCGATCGACCCAATCGAAAACGATTCACTGCAAGCATGGGAATTATTCGATCCATTGACCTTTATTATAGGTACTCCGCTCTCACTGGCAGACAGGAAGGATGAATTCTTCTTTAACGGTTTGTATTCGTTGGATTTTACCGTAAGGTCTGTTGAATTCGACCGCTACTCGCAGGTCCATTGGCCATCGACTTTGGCGCAGAAATCCGGCGGCCCGCGCTGTTCCCAGATTTCCGGAATCCCAAGTAGCCCGGCAACTTCGAGATACCTGGGATGCGAGGTGAAACCCCTTTGCCCCAGAACCATCCCCCCGAAGAAATTGACATCCGCCATCGTCTGGCCCTGGCTGTTTGGCCCGTAGGCGAATATGGTCTCGTAGAACCTGTCGAGGAACCCCAGTTGCAGGTATTGCCATTCCAGGATACTCAGCCAGTAGGTGTACTGCTCGTCCGGCATGGATGCGAGGATTTCCCCGATACGGCGATCCAGAAAAGCCTGGCCCCGGTTGGGATCACGCGCGCCTTCCACCAACTCTCTGACCCAGGCGCTGTCCGAGTTACCCAATGCTTGTTGCCAGAGCGATTCCAGTTCGGCGATGGCAAGCTCGTCATTTCCCAGGACCTGGTTCATCGCCGGCACAAACCACAACGCAAAACCCTCACCCTGATCGTAAGCGAATGTCAGTGGGGCCTGCGCCTCCTCGATGCGCCCCATCGCAAACAGCGTCTCGCCCAGGCTGTAATGCGCCATCGGTGAAATGGGTTCGCGACCAACCCATTGCGTGGCAAACCGATGCGCCTCCTGATGGTAACCGGCGACATGCAGTTCATAGATCAGGATGCGCAGCGGCGCGGAATTGACCGGATTCTCGCGCCATGCCTGCTCCAGCAGCTGCAGGGCCTCGAGCCGGGGGCCGCCGCCGCCGTCCGGCAGCACATAAAGCGCCCGGGCAAAGGCCAGGTCAGGATCAATGGCCAGCGCGGCGGCGGCCGCCTTGCGCGAAAGCGCAATTCCCGCCTCAAACGGGAGGTCGGTCCCGCTCCGGGTCCAGTAAGTGAAGGCCAGCAGTTCGTGGGCTTCGGCGAAGTCCGGGTCGAGCCGGGTGGCTTGTTCCAGTAATGGCGTGGCTCCCGGGCCATCATGAACGCCCAACAGCGACTTGGCCCTGAGAAACAGCGTATAGGCTTCCGCACTTTCCGTAGGATGCCCTCGAGATGGTGCGATGCCGACATGCAGATGCAGGGCGTCGATGATGGCGGCCGCCACGTCATCCTGGACCGAAAAAATTTCGGTCATGGTCCGGTCATAGGTCTCCGACCAGAGGTGTGCGCCGTCCGTCGCGTCGATCAACTGGGCGGTGATCCGCACCCGGTCGCCGGATTTGCGCACCGAGCCCTCCAGGATGGTCTTCACGCCCAGGTTCCGCCCGATGTCACGGAGGTCTTCGTCCTTCCCTTTGAAGGCGAACGACGATGTGCGGCCAATGACCTTGAGCCTCGGAATCTTTGCCAGAAGGTTAAGGATTTCTTCCGAAAGCCCGTCTGCGAAGTACTCCTGTTCCGGGTCGGCACTCATATTGACAAATGGCAGCACCGCAATGGATTTTTCGTCTTCGCTCACAGCCGATTCCGTGACTGACTCCGCAAATTCGCTTGCGGTGGATTCGAGCATCGCCGCATCCCTCCGCGGATCCAGCACGAACTTGTCGAAAGCGAAGTAGGCCACCGCCACCACCAGCGCGATCGTGATCGCCCGGTCCAGCTTGCTTGCGGTGGCTTGGGCCGTTGACCCGCCCACCTCAGCGTCGGATTCACGACGCAGACCTTCCGGCGTCAGTTCGTAGGCCCAGGCCAACACCATGGCCACCGGCAAGCCGAGGATCAGCACCGTGATGATCATCTTCATCACCCAGGCCGGCGCGAAGAAACTGGCCGCCGCCAAGCCGGCCATCTGCGCAATCAACCAGGCCGTAATACCGTAGGCGATGCCCACCCGAAAGACATTACGCCGCTTGAGTTCATGATAGAACGACATCCGAGCGTGTGTTCCTCTCTACGGTTATCGATCTAAGACTAGACTTTTCCGCGGTCCCGTGCTGCAAATGTGGCCGGATATGGAAAAAATGAATGTCCGCTTCTGGCCGGCAGCGGGCGTTCGACCCACCTTGTTGTTCACACTGCGGCACCGACAGGAAAAACCATTGCGCCCGGCGGCAATCCAGGACTTGGAAGACCGCTATTGTCATTTTCCGGGGAACCCCAAGCTGGGGATTTCTGGCCAATCGTTGACCGATTACGCCAATTCTGGCTGCCTGCAAGCGTAACCATACGCACCTTCGACGCGTCAAAAAGTACAGAAGACGCAAGGTTTGCGCGGCTGGCCCGTATTTTGCATCGATCCACCTGAGTTCAGGAACGACATACCGTGACTTCTGGCATTGTCCGGTCCCTGAAATTGTGTGTTAGTGTTGTACTTAAATAGTACACCAAATCGGAAACGAACATGAAACGCTTACCAGAACCCCTCGGGAGAGCCCTGCTGGCTTTCCTTTTGATGACATCAGGTGCGCTGGCGCTGAACGGCTGCAACGTTGCCAGCGGCAAGGAAAACGGCGGCGACGAAAAGGAAATCGTCACCGTACCGGTCGAGGCTGCAGAGGTCGAGACCGGCGACATCGCCGCCTTCTACTCGGGCACCGCAACCCTGGAGGCCGACCAACGCGCCACCATCGTGGCGCAGACCACGGGCGTGGTGCTCGAGGTACTTGCGGAGGAAGGCGACTACGTCGAAGCGGGCCAGGTGATGGCGCGGATGGAGACGGATCGCTATCGGCTGGAAGTGCAGCGGGCAGAGGCCGAGCTCAACCGGCTACACACCGACTTCAACCGCAAAAAGGAACTCTACCAACGCGACCTGATCAGCGCGGAGAACTTCGAACAGGTGAGCGCCAATTTCGAAGCACAGAAGGCCGCCTATGAACTGGCCCGCCTGGACCTGCGCTACACGGCGATCACGGCGCCCTTCTCCGGCTATGTTTCCGAGAGGCTGGTTCGGGTCGGGAACCTGGTGACCAACCTCGAGCCCGTCTTTCGCATCACCTCCTACGATCCCTTGCTGGCGGTGTTGCACGTGCCGGAGCGTGAACTCAGCGTGCTGAGCAAGGGTCTGGCCGTATCGGTAACCGTCGATGCGTGGCCGGGACTGATTTTCGAAGGCCAGGTCACCCGCATCAGCCCGGTGATCGACCCCGAGACCGGCACCTTCAGGGTGACGGCGGAAATCAAGGATTCCGCCGGCAAGCTCAAGCCGGGATTGTTCGGCCGCGTCCAGGTGCTGTACGACGTGCACGAAGACGTGCCGGTCATCCCCCGCAGCGCGGTGATCTCGGAAGATGACCAGAACCACGTGTTCGTGATCGCCGAGGACGGCGTGGCCAGCCGCCGCGCCATCGAACTGGGCTATGAAAAGGACGGCCGGGTGGAGATCGTTTCCGGGGTGGCCCATGGCGAGAAAGTCGTCACGGCCGGCAAGGGCAGCCTGAACGATGGCACCGTGGTCGAGATCATCGGCTCCAAGGCATGATCGACCGGCAGATGAAAATCGTTGAAATAGCCACGCGTCGCCGCGTGGCTATTGCTATGGGGGCGGTAACCCTGGTGCTGTTCGGCCTGATCGCCCTCAAGGACCTCGAGGTCAATCTGTTGCCGGACCTGTCCTACCCGACGCTGACGGTGCGCACCGAATACCGCGGTGCCGCGCCCGAGGAGATCGAGACGCTGGTGACCCGCCCGGTCGAGGAAGCGGTGGGCGTCGTGAAAAACGTTCGCGAGGTGAAGTCGGTGTCCAGGGCCGGCCAGTCCGACGTGATCCTCGAATTCGCCTGGGGCACGGACATGGATCGCGCCGGACTGGATGTGCGGGAAAAACTGGAAGTCCTCCAGCTTCCTCTCGAGGCATCGCGACCACTGATGCTGCGCTTCAATCCGGCCACCGACCCGATCATGCGAATGGGCCTGGTTTTCGGGCGGAACGACCTGGCAACGGACGATGCCTCTCTCAAGATTCTGCGGAGATTCGCCGACGAGGAACTCAAGAAGACGCTGGAGCCCATCGAGGGCGTGGCGGCGGTGAAGATCAGTGGCGGCCTGGAAGATGAAATCCAGATCAACATCGATCAGCGGCGCATGGCGCAGCTCAAGATCTCGCTCGAAACCCTCAACGAACGCCTGGCGGCCGAAAACGTCAATGTCTCTGCCGGCCGCCTGGAGCAAGGCACCCAGCGCTACCTGGTCAGGACCATCAACCAGTTCGCCACGGTCGACGAGATCGCCAACCTGATCGTTTCGACCGGCGAAGGCAGGCCGGTTTACCTGCGCGACGTGGCTGCAGTTCGCCAGGGCTACCGCGAGCGCGAAGCCATCATTCGCATGAACGGCAGGGAGGCCGTGGAGATCGCGGTGTACAAGGAAGGCGACGCGAACACGGTCAGCGTCGCCCGGGCCGTCAACGCCCAGCTGGAGAGCCTCCGGAAGGACCTGCTGGCGGGCATGGACATCCACACCGTCGACGACCAATCGGTTTTCATCGACCGGGCGGTGCGCGAGGTGATCAACGCCGCACTGCTCGGCGGCCTGCTGGCGGTGCTGGTGATTTTTGCGTTCCTCAGAAACTTCTGGTTCACGTTCGTCATTGCCATTTCGATACCGGTATCCGTCGTCGCCACTTTCTTCCTGATGGGACAGGCCGGCATTTCGCTGAACATCATGTCGCTGGGAGGGATCGCGCTGGCCACCGGCTTGCTGGTCGACAACGCGATCGTGGTGCTGGAAAACATTTCCCGGTACCGGGCGATGGGCAAGGGCTTGTTGGAAGCCGCCATACAAGGTGCGAGTGGCGTGGGCGGGGCCGTGGTGGCTTCGACCCTGACGACCATCGCCGTGTTCCTGCCGCTCGCCTTCGTCGAGGGTGTGGCCGGCCAGTTGTTCCGCGACCAGGCGCTCACGGTGACCTTCGCGCTGGCGGTATCCCTGGTGGTCGCGGTTTCCCTGATACCGATGATGGCGTCGGCCCGTGGGCATCGCCTGCCGTCGCCGGAGCCGCGGAACAACCGTCTCGGCGCATGGGTGGCCGGCCGCTATGCGCGTCTCCTGGATGCCGCATTGCGGCACAGGCCCATGACCCTCTCCGTATCCGCCCTGTTGCTGGCGGCGGCCATGTACCTGTTGTCCGGCATCGGCTCCGAGCTGATCCCGCAGCTGGAGCAGGGCCGATTCGAGGTCACCATGGAAGCGGCTCCCGGAACGCCCCTGGAGGAGACCGACCGGATCGCGCGGGACATTCAACAGCGCGCTGCAGGCCACGAGGCCGTGGCATTGACCTACGGCGTTGCCGGCTCCGGCAACCGCATCGACGCCAACCCCACCGAAAGCGGAGAGAACATCGCGCGCGTGCTGGTGGCCTTGAAACCCGAATCGGCAACGGCAGCCGAACAGGACGTGATCACGCAGCTGAGGCAGCAATCCGGCGGCATCGCCGGCCTGGAATCGACGTTCAGCCGCCCGGAACTGCTGAGTTTCGACCGGCCGCTGGAAATCATGATACTCGGCTATGACTTGGGAGCGCTGCGCGCGGCAAGCGACGAGGTGATGGCGAGACTGGCGCAGTCGGACCGTTTCGTTGACACCGAGTCGAGCGTGGAACGCGGCCACCCCGAGGTGCAGATCCATTTCGACCAGGAGCGCGCGGCAGCACTCGGCCTGACGGTCAAGCAGGTTTCCGACCAGGTGGTGGGCAAGATTCGCGGGGAAGTGGCCACCCGGTACAGCTGGAGAGACCGGAAAATCGACGTGCTGGTGCGGGTTTCGGAGCGCGACCGGCAGTCGATCGACGCGATCCGTGAATTGATCATCAACCCCGAGAGTGACCGGCCGGTGCCGCTATCTGCGGTGGCGGAGGTGCGCGTTGCGACGGGGCCTGCCGAGATTCGGCGCAGCAACCAGGAGCGCACCGCGCTGGTGACCGCAGACCTGGCCTATGGAGATCTCGGCACCGCCGTCGAGGAGGTTCGCGTGCTGCTGCGGGACCTGCCGCTGAAGCCGGGGCTTTCATTGCAGATCTCAGGCCAGGGCGAGGAGATGGATGCTTCGTTCCGGTCACTGCTGTTCGCCTTGTGCCTGGCGATTTTCCTGGTGTACCTGGTCATGGCCTCGCAATTCGAGTCACTGCTGCACCCGCTGGTGATTCTGTTCTCCGTGCCGCTGGCCGCGGTCGGGGTCGCGGGTGCGTTGTGGCTGAGCGGCACGAGACTCAGCGTCATCGTTTTCATCGGCCTGATCATGCTGGCCGGTATCGTGGTCAACAACGCCATTGTGCTGGTGGACCTGATCAACCAGTTGCGGGAACAGGGACTGGAACGCATCGTCGCGATCAGGAATGCGGCGGCACTCAGGCTGCGCCCGATCATGATGACCACGCTGACCACCGTGCTTGGACTGGCGCCCATGGCGCTCGGCATCGGCGAGGGCGCCGAACTGAGGACGCCGATGGCCATTACCGTGATCGGCGGGCTGCTGACATCCACCCTGCTGACCCTGGTCGTGGTGCCGGTGCTGTATTCGCTGCTGGACCGTAAGCGGGCAGCGGCTGTCGATCTGCGGGCGAGCGCCGCGGCGGTGGGCACGGCAAGCCCATGATGAGCCCGGCCCAGCTCGCCATGAGGCGGCCGGTGACCACCGTCATGGTGTTCGTGTCCATGGTCGTGATTGGCTTGACGGCCAGCCGCCTGTTGCCGCTGGAATACTTTCCGGCCCTCGACGCGCCCGTGGTGGTCATGGACCTCCCTTACCAGGGTTCTACGCCCGAGGAGGTGGAGCGCGAGATCACGCGGCCGGCGGAAGAAGTGCTTGCCACGCTGAGCGGCATCGAGCGGCTGGAGTCGCGTTCGTCATCCAACGGATCACGGATTGAACTGATCTTCAACTGGGGCACCGACACCGCGGTCAAGGCGGTCGAAGCCAGGGAGCGTGTCGAGGCCATCCGTGATCAGCTGCCGTCCGACCTGCGGCGCATCAACGTCTATAAATTCAATTTCACCGATCAGCCGATACTGACGCTGCGCATTTCCAGCGAGCGGGACCTGTCGGCAGCCTACGACATGCTGATGCGCAAACTCGTCAGGCCGCTGGAGCGGCTCGATGGCGTTGCCAGGGTCGATTTCCAGGGCATCGAACCGCGGGAAATCCGCATCGAGCTGATCGCGGACCGGGTGGTGGCCCACGGCATCGATCTTGCGGACCTCCAGCGCAGGTTGCAGGAGGTCAATTTCTCCGACTCGGCCGGCCTGATCACGGACGGTGACACCCGCTACCGGGTCAATCCGCGCGGCGAGTTCCGCACCATAGCGGAGATTTCCGACCTGGTCATCAGTGACCGCGGCCTGAAGCTGAGTGACATCGCTGAAGTCCGTTACACCAGCGCACGGCGCAACTACGCCCGCCACCTCGATCAGAAGTACGCCGTGGGCGTCAGCATTTTCAAGGAAACCGGAGCCAACCTGGTGGACGTGGGCGACCGCGTACTCGCCGCGGTTGACGCGGTGTCTCAAGCGCCCGAAATGCGGGGCATCAACCTGGTATTCCTGGAGAACCAGGCGGAGGGGGTGAAGGAGTCGCTTGGTGAACTGCTGAGCGCGGGGCTGCTGGGAATGATGCTGTCATTGTTCGTGCTGTACTTCTTCCTGCGCAACGTTCTCACGACCATGATGGTGTCGCTGGCCGTGCCGGTATCGATCACGATCACGCTGGGAGTGATGTATTTCCTTGGCATGTCCCTGAATATATTGTCGATGATGGGACTGATGCTGGCGGTGGGGATGCTGGTCGACAACGCGGTGGTGATCACCGAGAGCATCCAGACCGAGCGCGACAAATCGGGCGATGGTGGTGAACAGACCATACTCAGGGGTGTGCGAAGCGTCAGTCTCGCCGTGGCCGCCGGCACGCTGACCAGCGCTGCCGTGTTCCTGCCGATCATCTTCGGCGAACAGGATCAGATCTCCATTTTCCTGACCCACGTCGCGGCGGCCATCGTGGTTTCCCTGGCCGTGTCCCTGCTGATTTCGCAAACGGTCATACCGATGCTTTCATCCCGCACCAGGACACCCGCCACCGCCAGGAAGAACCGGCTGGTGGAAAGCCTGCGCACCCGCTACGTGCGGTTGTTGCGCTGGACTTTCGCCCACCGCTGGTGGACCGCGCTGGGCATCGTGATCGCGCTGGGATCGGCGGCGGTCCCGATGAGCCTGGTGGAGACCGACATGTTCCCGCAGGCCCAGTCGCGGCGCTTGTTCATGCCCATGCATCTGGATGCGAATTACCCGCTGGCCAAGGTCAAGGAGTCCGTGGACAGGATCGAGGACTACCTGTACGAGAACCAGGAACGCTTCGAGATCCGCAACGTGTATACCTACTATAACGAGGAAGGCACCGGGCAGATTCTGATATACCTGACCGACGACAGCGAGGCGATTCGATCGTCGCAGGATATCGCCAAGGACATCCTGGACGGTCTGCCCCGGATCGCCATCGGTTCGCCCAGCTTCGAATGGGACCGGCCGGGCGGGGGCGAGAGCCTGTCGATCACCTTGACGGGCAGATCCAGTGAGGTCCTGCGGGAATTGGGCGAGGAGGTCGAACGCGTGCTGGTGAGTATCGAGGGCGTGGCGGGGGCATCGTCCGAAAGCACCGCGGGCGAGGAAGAACTGCAGATCAGGGTCGATCGTGAGCGCGCCAGCCAGCTCGGGTTTTCAACCCGGGAGGTGGCCCAGGCGGTGGCGATCGCGGTCCGGGGGGTCGATCTGCGCGAATTCAAGGGCCCGCAGGGGGAGATTCCGGTGCGCCTCCAGTTCAGGGAATCCGACCGGGCCGACATCGGGGACCTGCGCGATCTCAGGTTGCGCAACAGCGCCGGGGTGTCTGTTCCGATCATGGCCATGGTCGAGCTGACCCAGAAATCGGGGCCGACCACCATCCGTCGCCTGGACCGGGAAACCGGGCTCAGGGTGACCGCCACGCTCGAGGACATGACGGCCGAGGAAGCGCGCAAGAAGATCCAGGCCAAGCTGGACGCCGTCAATCTGCCGGCAGGCTACGGTTGGCGGTTTGGCGGCGGCTTCGATGACGACCAGGAGGCCATGCAGAAAATGTTGTTCAACATCCTGCTGGGGGTGGCCATCATCTACCTCGTGCTGGCAGCGCAGTTCGAATCGCTGGTGTACCCGGCCACGATGATCACCACGATCCTGTTCTCCGTCATCGGCGTGTACTGGTTCTTCCTGCTGACCGGCACCACGTTCACCCTGATGGCGATGATTGGAATCCTGATTCTGATCGGCGTGGTGGTGAACAACGGAATCGTGATGATCGATCACATCAACCAGTTGCGCCTGCAAGGCGTGGCCCGGGACCAGGCGCTGATCGAGGCCGGCCGGGACCGGCTGCGGCCGATACTGATGACGGTGGGCACCACGGTGCTCGGCCTGCTGCCGCTGTGCATCAGCACCACGCAGATCGGCGGCGACGGACCTCCCTATTTTCCGATGGCGCGCGCCATTGTGGGTGGATTGCTGTTTTCGACCTTCGTCAGCCTGCTGTTCCTGCCCACGATCTACATGTGGCTGGACGTGGTGCGGCACTGGCCGCGCAAGGTATTCCACTGGACCGGGCGGTTTGTGGCCCGGGCAGCCAGGCTGTTGTGGTGGCCCCTGCGCTGGCTGCCCAGGTCGTGAATTCCAGACCGCAAGCATTGCCCCGGAACGGCCGCTCGTAGCGATGCCACACCACCCCGGCCCTGGTCGCCAACCGACCATCGCTTAGCGGCAGTCGCGGAGGGCGCCATGGACCCATCGGGCCAGCGATTTCACACCATTACGGACGGTGTCGACGGGGCCACTGGCAAGCCGGGCGGGGCCGGGCCATGAGCGCCGCCGCTAGCCGCCCCCGAACAGGGAATCAGGCGACTCGTTTCCGCATCGGGTTGACGCCGGCCAGGATCGCGCCGGCGAACGGCAACAGCAACGCGCCCAGGCGCAGGCCCAGCCAGCCATCGCCAGCCACCCCGTCGAGCGCCAGGAGTGACAGCCCGGCGCAGATCAGCGCGGCCCCGCTGACCAGCCTCCAGGACGCAATCGGCCGGTCACTGGCATTGCCGCGCTCGAACCGGCCGAATCCCAGAGCGAAGGGCAGCAGCGCCAGCAGGTACGAGGCCAGCCAGGCGGGACGAATCGCCCACCACTGACCGCTGCCCGGCGTGGCCGAGAGGCCGATGTCGTTGAGCCACAGGGCACAGCCGATGGCGAGGGTGGAGGCGGTCAGGTGCCACAGGAACACCGTCATGATCATGCCGTTCACCAGCACCACGGCAGTCCACGGCCGGGCGCGGGCCAGCCAGCGGCGCATCGGCGCCTCGATGGACAGGAGCAACCCGCCCTGCACGATGCCGAGCATCAGCATGGCGATTTTGGGTGGTTGCGTGTTGCTGATCTCCTGCCCCGGCACCCCGACCATGCTCACCGGGTAAGGGCCGATGGTGATCATGCCGATCAGCACGACCACACCGCCCAAAAGCCAGGGCCATAGCCTTCGTGCGCCCCCGAGGCGACCGTCTCCCCAGGCGTAGCCCAGCTGGTGCACGGCCAGCCACACGAAGGCATAGTTCAGCCATCCCAGGGCATGCATGTCGGCCGCGAAAAACAGGTAGTCGTCGACCACCGCCGCACCCGCCAACACCCAGAACGACTTGAAGCCCCAGCGCTGCCATGCCGCGTGACTGATCGGCACCAGCACCACGATGACCACGTAGACGGCGAGGAACCACACCGGGATCAGCGACATCTCGGAGGCGACTTTCACCATCTCCGGGCGCAATCCCAGCCGCTGTGCGCCCGCTGCGAGGATCATCCACATCACGAGCAGCGGCAGCACGGGGCCGATCAGTCTTTGTAGCCGCACGGCCAGCCATTCGTTGTAGGGCTTTGCCTTGCGCCGGGCGGACTGCCAGGAGATGCCATTGGAATATCCGCCCACCATGAAGAACACGGGCATGACCTGGAACAGCCAGGTCAGCCAGCGCGTCCATTGCTGGTGCTCGAGCATGTTGCTGATGGTGATCAGCCCGCCGTCCACGTAGGGCGCCGCCATCAGCCAGTGGCCGACGACCACGGCGCAAATCGACAGGGCGCGCAGGAAATCGACATAGCGGTCGCGCGACTCCGGCGTCCGGGCGGCAAGCTCGGACGCCTGCGACCAGATGTTTCGCTTCATCCTGGATGGCTCGGCATGGTCTACTGTCCACGCATGCTATCAGCTGGGCAGCCGCCTCGCCCCGGTCTGCACACAGGCGGCATCAACGGTCGTTTTCGCAGCCGCGGCGGTTATCAGGATGGTTCGAACCGATCCCGCACCCGACGCTGTCGGCGCTGGAGCCGCCGTGGCCACCGCCCGGGTCGATCACCGTGGGCAGGTCTACTCTGGCGTCTTACTCTGACCCCATCCTGACATCGCCTGCAATGTCTGAATGCAGCATTCGTCGATGGCTCGAATGCTATGATTCGCTTTCCTGATGCAATGATCCCGGCACTATGAGNNCAGCAGTCATTTTAGGAACTTCGCGAGTAGGGCTCGACGGCCGCGATCACCACTCTTTGATCTGCACCTTGCGGGAGACCCGCGCGACCGGTCCGCTTGGATCAACAAAGGAGAGCGTCGAGTGCGGCGGGTTCACCGGCGTCGAGGAAGAATGTAATGCATTCGGAAAGCGGCCCACTGGCTGAGGGTGAATCGCCCGCGCTATCGTCCCGGAGTTGAGTGAAAGCCATGGCCACACAGTCAAACCGAGGCACCACCAATCCGCTGCTGGCAGCAGGTTCGCTCATTGCAACCCCATGGCTGCTCTTCGTCTCAACAACGGTGTCTCTCTACCTGGAAAACCAGTTGGAGCTTGACCACCAGGTGAGCCTGCTCGCTCCCTTTTTCGGCTTGGCGATAATGACTCTGCTCGTCGGGGCGGCCCTGTGGGGAGGCAGCCGGTTCCACTTCGTGCGTTTCCTTCTTTGGGGCTATTACATCGCAACACCCATGTTCCTCATATATTCGCTGCTGCGCGCTATCCCCCTGGAGGTGCTCGAACAGCCGCTGGGGACCTCAACGTTTCTCATCGCGTGGCTGGGGCTCTCGGCTTTCGCCGCTGCGCGGACTCACCCTTGCAGAGTGACACCGCTCTTCGTCTTGATCGCGGGGCTGTTTATCGTCAGCGACGTCGTGCGGTTTGGCCTCCGCGAGCAAGGTTTCCCCGAGCAACCCCCGGATCCATCTCCGCCGAAAGTCAGGGCTAGCGAACTCGGCCTGCCGAACATCTATCATGTCCTACTCGACGGCTTTCAAAGTGACGTGTTCTCGTTGATCCTGTCGCAAGAGCTTGAGGACAGCTTGGCCGGTTTCACCTACTACCCGAAAGCCTCCGCGATCTATAGCACGACCGAATGGTCTGTCCCCTCTGTTTTCCTGGGGGCATACTATGATTTCACGATGCCACGGGCGTCGTACCAGGACCTTGCTTTCAACTCCCAATCGTCGCTGCTCCGTTACCTGAAGGATGTCGGATACTCGACGCTCGCGTACACCCGAAAAATCTATCCGATGCAGTTGCAGCTATTCGACGACACCGTGCAGCACGTCGACAACGTCAAGTCCGACCTCTCGATGGACTTGTCCGGCGCATTCTCAAGCCTATGGGTCTATCGCATCTTCCCCCGCTTCATCACAAGATTGCTCTCAGAGAGAGCCTGGCTGATGCACCCAGAAACCTTCCGAAATCTCGAAGATGAGACGTTCCTCCCCGACTCGGCGCCTCAAGAGTCGCTGCTGAGCTTCCGGCAGATCCTCGAACAAGAGGCGGCTCTACCGGAAGCCAACCGCTACACCTTCATCCACTTATTGCTTCCGCACGCGCCTTACGTGTTCCAAAGCGACTGCACCAGGAGCAACTCGGCCACGGTCACGACCCAAACAGAATGTGCGGTAACCATGTTGCTTGATCTCGTAAATCGGCTGAAGAAGCTCGACCGCTTCCAGCGCTCAATGATTATTGTTCACGGAGACCATGGAGAGAGGTTCGTGATGAGGGGTGGTAAGCTGGTTCCAGCGAAGGCACGTTCCCCGAACACGCTGCTTCTCGTGAAACCATTTGCTGTCGACGCCAGAATCGGCCTTGTCCATTCCGATACGGAAGCGACCATACTCGACGTGGCCCCCACGGTTGTCGATGCGATAGGGCTGCCAGCCGCGGGGCATCACGAGGGTACATCGCTTATGGATTCTGATTCATGGCGACCCGCACCGGACCGTTTTTACTATGTCGTGGGCGGTGAACGAATGGTCAAGCACGTCATTCGCGACGGACGAGCCGAGTACCTGGCGACGATCGCCCACGGAGAGCCCTCGCCGTGGACGCCGGCCGATCCTGAATCGGTCCCCGTCTTCGCGGCGAGCCAGATTGTCGAGGCAGAGGCGGGGTACCTGAGTACCGCTGCGGAATTAGGAACGGCGATCCCCGGCGTGTCCGGTCAGTACGTATCCAACGGGACCAAGCTCTACCGATTCGCCATTGAGCGGGACGGTACATTCCAGCTATGGGCAAGACTCGTAACGCCGAGCGGAAACAACAATTCGTGCTACCTCATGATGGGCAACGGCGGACGCAATGTCTGGAACATGGAAAAATCAAGAAGCTGGCGCTGGCAAGGCGCCCCGGTGCAGTGGGAACTGCGCCGCGGAATCCACCTGCTTACGATAGAGTATCGGGAACCGGTTCACTTCGATCAGCTAGAGCTCCGACCGATCTCGATTCCATGAAAAACTCTGTGGATGGGAAATGGCCCGCACAAGCTCCGGGTGCACGTGCTCCGAAATCTTCGTACTCGACTGCAACTCCTCGATCAACGCAATGACCCGCCGCTGAGGAAGGGTTCCGCGCTGGACTGAGCGCTGCCGGCCACTTCGTGCAGCGCATTGGCTGCCGAGGGCCCCTGTGGCTCCCATGTCAATCTGGTCATGCGCGCGGGTGCTGTTGACCGCACCCCCCTGAGCACGTCGCCTGCAACGGGGGATGCAGCATTCGTCGATGGCTCGAATGCTATGATTCGCTTTCCTGATGCAATGATCCCGGCACTATGAGCGACCCAAAATCGAGAGTCGGCGCGGTTTCAATCGGGATCGTATTTCTGTTTCACGCGCTGCTGCTGGCCTATCCGCTTCTGAGTCTGTTCTGGCGGCGGTCTTATCCCCTGGCCACGCCTGAAGTCGGGATTCTCTTCCTGCTGGCGCTGCTCCTGGCGCTGCTCTTGGCCGCGCTGCAAATCCGTGCCAGCCAGTGGTGGACCGTAGTCGTCGCCCCGCTGACCATGGGGTTTGTTGCCTTGGTTCAGTTCGATCCGTCGGTCCAGGTGTTCGTGCTTTCGGTCGGTGTCATGGTCTTGCTGGCCTGGAGACTGAAAAATCGTCTGTATGCCATCGGCCTGCCCGTGATCATGGCGTTGCTGGTCGGGGCATACCTTGACAGCAACCGCCCCCCTGCCTATGAGCGCGCGCCGGAAATCGATGGGGCGGCCCCGGATGTGCCGGCGGTGGTTCACATCATCCTGGACGGCTTTGGCAGCGTCGAGGGCCTGCCGCCCTACCCGGCCAGCCAGGTATTGAAAGACGAGGTCTACGCATTCCTCCAGGCGTTTGGCTTGCAGGCCTTCCCACGCGCTTACAGTCACTACTCGAATACCGGCGAGTCGCTGTATTCGGCGTTCAATTTCACCGACGACAACACCAGCACCTACGCGCGGGAAGCGCTTCTGCGGCAGGACCATGCGCTGACATCCAATGCCTATTTCGAGCGCTTCGAACAGTCCGGGTTTCGCCTGAATGTCTACCAGACCGAGCACATCGACTTCTGTGGGTCGAACCCCGATTTTCTGAACAAGTGCTGGTCCTACATGCAGCCCAACATGGCCGCACTGCGAGCCTTCGATGACCTGCCCCTGAAGCTGCGCATGATCCTGGGCATCATGATGAAGCAGTCGCAGCTGCTTTCCGCGGTGCTGGTGGGCCGATCCTGGCTCATCAACCGCCAGCTCCCGAATCACGACCCGCGGATATTCGCCGAGATGGCCGCCGATATCACATCCGCGGGCGAAGGCCATGTCTATTTTGCGCATGTCCTCCTGCCGCACGGCCCGTTTTCGTACCTCAACGACTGTTCCATCAACACCCGCTCGCCGGCGCTCATCAGGGGCGCCAATTTCGAGGGCGAGGAAGCCCCCAACCCGGAGGTCGTCGAATGGCGCCACCTGCTGTACTACGAGCAGATCGACTGTGCCCTGGGCAGCCTTGCAGCGTTGTTCAACGAGATGAAGGCAGCAGAATTGTTCGAGCGCTCGGCGATCATCATTCACGGCGACCACGGATCACAGATCACGAAGTATCAAGGGGGCTACACGCAACTGGCGGAGATGCGCCCGGAGGATTTGCGGGCCCGCTTCTCAACCTTCTTCGCATTCAAGGCGCCGTTCGGGGAATTCGGGGTGGATGAGCGGGTGGTGCCGCTCGATGTCCTGATGGAGGCAGTCTCCGGGGCGATCCGGCATTATGTCGAGACCGGGACGCCCGGCTCGCTGTTTGCAGGGCAGGATGACGGCGCAGCCCCCCTGCCCCAGCCTTTCATTTACCTGAGGCACAACTTCAACCTGCGGCGGGTCGATATTGACATCTACGAGGATCCACCTGAGGCACCCGTTGGACAGCTGGACGGGAAGCAGGCGCCCGCCTCGTTCGCACCGACGGCGAGCATCGCCGACGCGCGAGCGACCCGGAATTGAACCCCCGGGGGCCCGTGAACCGCTCCGTGAACTGCGGGCAGGTCCAGATATCGAACGCCTATGCCCGCCTGCAGCCCCACATCCGCGGGTCGCGATGAACATCGGCCCGGAGCCACCTGGCCGTGATGGTGGCAGAATACGCGGGTCGGAGATAGACCTCTTTAACAGGGTGGCTCAGCCAAATGGAAATCATAGAATCGACTTCGGAAACGCCCATCTGCCCTCACTGCGAGAAGCGCATCGATAGGCTCTTTGCCAGGAAAACGAAGAGCAGGCTGGGGGTACGATTCCTGTACTTTTGCACCGGTTGCAGAAAAGTGCTTGGCGTATCTCACCGCAAGGGCTTCTGGATGGGCTGACGGCCGGAATCGGCCAGTCAGGAATATGGCAGGCAAGCGAAGCGACCGATAATTAAAATAGCTTGTATGTTCGCGCAATCGGTAGTAACGTGCCGCGCCCAGGTTCAATAAATGCGTCTTCGGACGTGCGGCCTGGTAAACGGGTTAATTGCGTGTCCTAAAGACTTCTCAGATTTCAGTCCAGTACCCCTGAATTTCGATTTTTTGAGATAAGCGATTGATCACTTGCACTTCTTCTTTCAAAGGTAAATCGAAATGACTAGCGGAACTGTTAAATGGTTCAACGAATCCAAAGGGTTCGGTTTTATTACGCCCGCCGATGGCGGCAAGGATGTATTCGTTCACTTCTCCGCCATTCAGGCCGATGGTTTTAGGGCCCTGGCCGAAGGTCAGTCTGTGACCTTCAATGTGGAAGACGGGCCCAAGGGGCCGCAGGCCACCAACGTAACCATCGCGTGAGCTGTCGTGAAAACCCCGCCCCTGGCGGGGTTTTCATTCTGCAAGCTGTGTCGTCCGCAGCTTCAAGTTCTTGAAAAGACTCTTCGTAGGCAACCTGCCGAGCGACGCAACTGAGGAATCAGTGCGCGGAATTTTTTCAGCCTACGGGATCGTCCGGTCTGTCGACCTGGCCAGAGATATCTTCACCGGGGCCTGCAAGGGCTTCTGTTTCGTCGAGATGGAAGGTCACGAGGCCCGTGCCGCGCACACCGCCCTGGACGGCCATTCGCTGCCCGGCGGCGGATATCTTAAAGTTCGCTTCGAGCAACCGCGGGGTAAAGGCCGCCGACGCCGTTGAGTTCAATGAACATTCGCAAAGGCGAACATGTCCTGCACGCCCAACACGGGATCGGACAAGTCGAATCAATCCGAAATCGCAGTATCTGCGGGCATGCGGCAGCCAACTACGTGGAACTCTATTTCGAGCGCGATGACCTGACCATGACGGTGCTCAAGGACGATTTGCCCGGCGTCGTTCGGAATCTGATCTCACCCGAGGAGGCTCGGGTCTTGCTGGACGAGATAACTGCCTGGAATGGCCGGCCTGAGGCCCAATGGAAGGCGCGGGCCAATACTCACCAGGCTGCGATAGACAGCGGAGACCCGTTCGAATACGTCAAAGTTCTCAAGGAGCTGGTAGACCTCGACAATCGCGGAGCACTCGGTTCCTGCGACCGGCGACACATGAGCACAACTTTCTCGCTGCTGACCGAGGAGCTTGCTTTTGCGTTGAAGAAATCACCACGCCAGGCGCGCCGGCTTCTCGAGCAGGCAGTCGGCGCAACGCTTGAAGTTTGAGGCTCAGGGGATAAACCGCAGAACGGGCCTGTCCTGATGGTGTTCACTCTGACCCCAAATATTCCAGATATTCCTGCCCCCAAATATCACCGAGGCCAGACAGCGGCCCATAACCATTTTCCGGCACAGAACGGACCCGGCCCGACCTGACAGTGCGCGTGCTTTCCAAGTCCTTTGGCAAATCACAGCGGAGCGGGTACGCTTAGCACCACAGACAGGATTGGGGTCAGCCCGTGTCGTTTTTCAGGGAACTCAGGCGGCGTAACGTCTTCCGCGTAGGCATCGCCTACATCATCACCGCGTGGCTGGTCGCCCAGGTGCTTCAGCTCGTATTCGAGAGCTTTGGCACGCCCGAGTGGGTCATGAAATCAGTCCTGGTGCTGCTGGTGACCGGCCTGCCCTTTGCGCTGTTTTTCGCGTGGGCCTTCGAACTCACCCCCGAGGGCATCAAGCGTGAGCACGAGGTCGACCGCAGCGCATCCATCACCCATGTCACCGGCCGCAAGCTGGACCGCAGCATCATCATCGCGCTGGCCGTGGCAGTGGCGTATTTTGCCTGGGACAAGCTGGTCATCGCCCCCGAACGCGAGGC
>JABAOE010007590.1_pt2 | contig 43442 bp, 42 predicted proteins | sample 7062141 | NCBI WGS metagenome assembly JABAOE01 (sample SAMN14538627, study PRJNA623070) | marine sediment metagenome | biome: marine biome [ENVO:00000428]; feature: marine pelagic biome [ENVO:01000023]; material: deep marine sediment [ENVO:00002113] | place: India: Gulf of Khambhat ...
GTCGCCGAACAGCGAGCGCTTCCAGCCGCCGAAGCTGTGGAAGGCGACCGGCACCGGCAGCGGCACGTTGATGCCCACCATGCCGACCTTGATGTTGTCCGAGAAGTAGCGTGCAGCTTCGCCGTCGCGCGTGAAAATACAGGTGCCGTTGCCGTACTCGTGCTCGTCGATCAGCTGCATTGCGTGCTCCTGCGACTCGGCACGCACGACGCAAAGTACCGGCCCGAAGATCTCTTCCTGGTAGATGCGCATGTCGGGCGTCACCCTGTCGAACAGGCAGCCGCCGAGGAAGAAGCCGTCCTCGTAGCCGTCGACGACCAGGTCGCGGCCGTCGACCACGAGCTCGGCACCTTCCTCGACGCCGAGGTCGACGTAGCTGCGCACCTTGTCGTGATGCGCTTTCGTGACCAGCGGCCCCATGTTGTTGCTCGTGTCCGTGCCGTTACCGACCTTGAGGTTCGCGAGTTCGGCAGTCAGCTTCGCGACGACCTCGTCAGCCGTCTCGTCGCCGACGCAGACGGCGACCGAAATCGCCATGCAGCGCTCGCCGCAGGAACCGTAGGCGGCGCCCATCAGCGCGCTGACGGCATTGTCGATGTCGGCATCGGGCATGACGACCGCATGGTTCTTCGCGCCGCCGAGCGCCTGCACGCGCTTGCCGTTGGCCGAGGCGGTCCGGTAGACGTGTTCGGCCACTGGCGTCGAGCCGACGAAGCTGACGGCGGCGACCCGCTCGTCGCCGAGAATGGAATTGACCGCGACATGGTCGCCCTGGACGACATTGAAAACGCCGGGCGGGAGACCGGCCTCCGCCAGCAGTTCCGCCCATTTGAGCGAGCAACTCGGGTCTTTCTCGGAAGGCTTCAGGATGAAGGTGTTGCCGCAGGCGATCGCGAGCGGGAACATCCACAACGGCACCATCGCGGGAAAATTGAATGGCGTGATACCCGCACAGACGCCCACCGGCTGGCGCATCGAATAGCTGTCGACGCCAGTGCCGACCTGGTCGTTGTATTCACCCTTTATCAGGTGCGGGATGCCACAGGCGAACTCGACGACTTCGAGTCCGCGCTGGATCGAACCATCGGCATCGTGCAGTACCTTGCCATGCTCCTGGGTGATCAGTTTCGCGATCTCGGCCCGGTCGCGCTCGATGAGTTCCTTGAGCTTGAACATGACCCGCGCACGTCGCAAAACCGGCGTGCGCGACCACGCCGGAAAGGCCGCCTCGGCTGATGCGATCGCGGCCTGCACGTCGGCCTCTGTCGACATTACGACGCGCGCGCACAGTTCACCGGTCGCAGAATCGTGGACATCGCCATACCGATCCGACGTTGACTCGTGGATATTGCCATCCACCCAGTTGCCGACACTGCGCACCGCGCCGACGGCTTCCGCTTGACTCGCCATACTGATCCCCGTGTTTACTGGTTACGAAGCGCCGAACGAACCGCATCGACCACCAAGCCGATCTGCGCTTCCTCGATGATCAGCGGCGGTGAAAACGCGAGCGTGTCGCCCGTGGTGCGGATGATGACGCCGTTGTCGAAACACTCCCGGAAAATGCTCATCGCGCGTGCGGTCGGCTGACCGTCGATGGGTTCGAGCTCGACGGCGCCGATCAGGCCGAGGTTGCGGACGTCGATCACCTTGGGTTCGCCTTTGAGGCTGTGCAATGCGTCGCCGAACGTCTCCTCCATCGCGCGGGCGCGGTCGAACAGGCCTTCGTCCAGGTACACGTCCAGGGTCGCGCAAGCGGCCGCCGCTGCGAGCGGGTGGCCCGAATACGTATAGCCGTGGAAGAATTCGATGGCGCCCTCCGGGCCGGTCATGAAAGTATCGTAGATCTCCGCGGAAGCGAGTACGGCCCCCATCGGCACGGTGCCGCTGGTCAGGCCTTTCGCCGTCGTCATCATGTCGGGGGTCACGCCGAAGCGGGTCGCGCCGAAGCGGTCGCCGGTGCGCCCGAATCCGCAGATCACCTCGTCGAAGATCAGCAGGATGCCGTGTTTGTCGCAGATGTCGCGGACGCGTTGCAAATAGCCTTCGGGCGGCAGGAGCACGCCGGCCGAGCCCGCGATCGGCTCGATGATGACCGCCGCGATGGTCGACGGATCGTGCAGCGCGACGATGTTCTCGAGTTCATCCGCGAGATGCGCGCCCCATTTCGGCAACCCCCGCGAATACGCGTTCTTGTCGATGTGGTGCGTGTGCGGCAGGTGATCGACGCCAGGCAGCATCGCGCCGAACATCTTGCGGTTCGGAGAAATGCCGCCGACCGAGATGCCGCCGAAGCCGACGCCGTGATAACCCTTTTCGCGACCGATCAGCCGGGTCCTCGCGCCTTCCCCGCGAATCCGGTGGTAGGCGAGCGCCATCTTGAGCGCCGTATCGACGGCCTCCGATCCTGAATTGACGAAGAATGCGTAGTCGATACCCTCGGGCGCAATCCCGGTGAGCTTGTTGGCCAGTTCGAACACGGTCGGATGACCGAGCTGGAATGCCATCGCATAGTCGAGCACCTCGGCCTGCTGCTTGATCGCCTCGACGATCTTCGGGTGACAGTGGCCGGCATTGCAGCACCACAAGCCCGCCACCGAGTCGAGCAACTGGCGTCCGTCATGCGTGTAGCAATACATGCCCTCCGCGCGGGAAATCATCCGCGGGTGCTGTTTGAAATAGCGATTGCCGGTGAACGGCATCCAGTAGGACTCGAGATCCGGCAGGTCCGACTCGAGTTGTCGTGCAGTGTTGTCCGTCATCGATCGTCTCCGTATCGGGAACGCATAAGGCGGGAAAAAGGCAGCCTAGCGGTGCAGGTTACTGCAAGCGGCGAGGGTTAACAATATTTAAACTATCAAATTTAAATAGCTGTTTTTATTGAATAATGCCCCAGATTTGTTAAATTTTATTAACAATTCAACACGGGAAGACCGCATGGACAATATCGGGCTCAGGCTCAAGGCGCTGCGGACCGCAAACGGCCTGTCGCAGCGCAAGCTCGCGGCGCTCGCGGGCGTATCCAATGCAACGATCTCGCTGATCGAACACGGGCGCACGGATCCATCGATGGGCCTGTTGAAGCGCATCCTTGACGGACTCGGCGTATCATTCGCCGACTTCTTCGCCTCGACGTCCGGCGGTGATGAAAAGTTCTTCTATCGCCAGAACGAACTCAGCGAAATCTCCAGCGGACCGATTTCCTACCTGCAGGTTGGCAGCGACCTCGGCAACAGCCAGCTGCAGATCCTTTACGAGCGCTATCAGCCCGGCGCCGATACCGGTCAGTCGATGCTCAGTCACGACGCCGAGGAGGGCGGCATCGTGCTCAAAGGCCGACTCGAGGTGACGGTCGGCGAGCAGGTGCAGACTTTGTCTGCCGGCGACGCCTACCGATTCAACAGCAAGCTGCCACACCGTTTCCGGAATACCGGGAACGAAGAATGCGTTATCGTGTCTGCCTGTACACCACCGAGCTTTTGACTGTCGAGCCGATGCCGACGCGAATTCACTTCCTGCTGGTCAGCGCGCTGGTTTGCGGCTGCGCCCCACAAACGCATACCCTGGAAAGCACCGGCCGGATGACGCGCAATGAACTGCTGGCGCTCTGCGAGGACCTGCAGATGCGCGCCAACATGGACTGCCGCTGGAACATGGAGGAACGTCAAAGCACGGTGCCTAACCAGCAGACCTGGGAGATCAACTGCCGCGCCCGGCGCGAATCGGCGCGGGAGAGTTTCGACAATGTCTGTCAGCCGTCGCGCTTCCGCGACGCCGAAATCGTCCGCGACGACGAAGCGACGGGTCCGACCACCTGAAGGCCCGCTAGCCGGGAGACCAGTTTTCCCTGACGTAGGTCGGCTCGAATCCCATGCGCAGGATATTGCCGAAGGAATGCTGCGGGTCGCCGGCGACATCCTCGCCCGTGCAGGTATGGATGCGCTCGCACTTCCGGGAAATCGCATAATCGATGCGCGCCGCCAGGACCGCGCCCTGGCTGCCGCGTCGCCGGAATGCCGGGGCCGTTGCGCCAAAGTCCGACCATGCCGCCTTGCCTTCGATGTACAGCGCGCCACAGCCGGCAGGCTGTTCGCCGTCGAAGCTCATGAACACGTGCCAACCAGGCCGGCCGGGTAACAGGGCGAGCCAGGGTTTGGCCTGGTCGCCGAGGTCGAATGCATCGCAGACGATGTCGGCGAATGCCGAACCAGATTCGCTGCCGACCATCTCGACCCTGAGGTCGCTCGACACGTCCGGCGCCGGCGCCCTGCCACGACTGAACTTCTGCCAGCCGCGCGCCCGGACCAGCCCGGCGTCTTCCAGCCAGTGGCCGATCTCCGGCGGTGCGGCATCCGGATGGCGCTGCAGGAAGAAGCGCCTGACCCCCGCGTCCCGGTACGAATTGACGATGAACTGCACCGTTTCAAGGGTTGCTGGCGATTCGACCCCCAGCCCGATGCAACGGTTGATCACGATCGCAGTCGGCGGCAATTTTGCAGCGAGCGATACCAGCGTAAAGCCGTCCTGCGCCGACGCGAGTCCGAGTGCTGCCCGGACCCCGGGGGTCGCCGCATTGTGCAGGTCCAGTAGCGCGGCGCGCTCGATCGATTCGGATTCAGGGACGATTCGCATACATGTTGACGAATTCCACCGCCAGCGTCGCACCGGCCAGCGAGGTAATGTCGCCGACGTCATAGGCGGGCGCCACCTCGACGAGGTCCATACCGATCAGGTTGATGCCGATCAGCCCGCGCAGAATCTGGATCGCCTGGTTCGTGGTCAAACCGCCGCAGACCGGCGTGCCGGTGCCCGGCGCATAGCTCGGGTCGAGGCAATCGATGTCGAAGCTCAGGTAGACCGGACGGTCGCCGAGGATCTTCAAGGTTTCGGCGACGACCACATCGATGCCTTCGCGATGCACGAAGGGGCCGTCGAAAATATTGAACCCGAGGGTGTCGTCGTTGGTGGTGCGCAAGCCGATCTGCACCGACTGCGCCGGATCCACGAGCCCCTCTTTGGCCGCGTGCCAGAACATCGTGCCGTGGTCGACACGGCCCTCCTCGTCTTCCCAGGTGTCGCTGTGCGCGTCGAAATGAAGCAGCGACAGCGGCCGGCCATGCTGCTTCGCATGCGCCTTGAGCAGTGGCCAGGCGATAAAATGGTCGCCTCCCAGGGTCAGCAGGCCGGGGCCCTGGCTGATGATATTGCTGGCATGTTCTTCGATCGCGTCGGGGATCGTCTCCGGTCGACCGAAATCGAAGAAGCAATCGCCATAATCGACGATCGCAAGCTTGTCGAAGGGATCGACCTCGGTGTCGTAGGGACGCATCCAGGAGATCATCGAGGACGCATTACGGATCGACCGCGGTCCGAAGCGGGCGCCCGGACGATTAGTGGTCGCCGTATCGAGCGGCACGCCGGTGACGACCAGGTCGACGCCGTCGAGGTCCTGCGTGTATTTGCGACGCATGAACGAGGTCACGCCGGCATAGGTCGGCTCGTTCGTCGTGCCATGAAGGCTGTCGCGGGTAATGGCGAAATCGCCCTGTTTCTTGACGGTCATGGTGTCGAGTTCCTCGTCAGGTCACCGCTTTGCGGGTCAGGTCCAGGCACTTCCATGCCTTGTCGATTTGTTCGTCGACCTGCTCGCGAGTCATTGTCAGTGGCGGCGCGGTCACGATCGTATCACCGACCGCGCGCATGACGAGGCCGTTGTCCACCAGAATGTTCCTGCAGGTCGTGCCGACGCCGTCGTCTTCGTCGAATCGCTCGAGTGTCGACTTGTCCCTGACGATCTCGAGCGCGCCCATCATCCCGACCATGCGCGTCTCCCCGACCAGCGGGTGATCGCCCAGCGTCGCCCAGCGCTCCTGCAGGTAGGGACCGATATCGTCCCGCGCGCGAGTAACCAGCTTTTCCTTGCGCATGATGTCGATGTTGGCAATCGCCACCGCGCAGGATGCCGGGTGACCCGAGTAGGTATAGCCATGATAGAACTCGCCGCCCTTGTCGATCAGCACGTCGCCGACCTTGTCGCTGACCATGACGCCGCCGAGCGGCAGGTAGCCGGACGTCACGGCCTTGGCGAACGTCATCAGGTCCGGCTTGACGCCGTAATAATCGGCGCCGAACCACTCGCCCAGCCTGCCGAAACCGCAGATCACTTCGTCGGTAACCAGCAGGATGCCGTACTCGTCGCAGATCCGCTGCACTTCTGGCCAGTAGGTGTCGGGCGGGATGATGACGCCGCCGGCGCCCTGGATCGGCTCGCCTACGAACGCGGCGACCCTGTCGGCGCCAAGCTCCTCGATCTTCGCCTCGACGAGCCGGGCCGCATGCAGGCCGAACTCGTCCGCGGACATCGTGCGCTCACTGCCGAACCAGTATGGCTGCCCGACGTGCTCGATGTAGGGCAGCACGCCGCCCTGTTTGTGCATCGGCGCCATGCCGCCGAGGCTGGCGCCGGCGACGGTCGAGCCGTGATACGCGTTCTTCCGGGCGATGACGATCTTGCGATCCGGCTGGTCCAGCAGGTCCCAGTAACGCCAGACCATGCGCAGCATCGTGTCGATCGATTCGGATCCGGAGCCGGTATAGAAGACGCGGCTGAACTGGGGCTGAGTCAATTCACCGAGCGTTCTCGACAGCTCGATCGACGGCGGATGGGCGCACTGGAAGAAACTGTTGTAATAGGGTAATTCGCGCAGCTGCTTCTCCGCCGCGACAATCAGCTCTTCGCGTCCATACCCGGCATTGACGCACCATAATCCCGACATGCCATCGAGAATCTTGTTGCCGTCGGCATCGTAGATATAAATGCCCTCGGCGTGCGTAATGATGCGACTTTTCTTCTCGCCAAGATCCTTGTGATCGGTAAAGGGATGCAGGTAATGCTGACTGTCGAGCTCCTGCCACTCCTCGCGGGAGCGGTTTTCAACGATGGCCATTGGCTTCCTCATTCGCAGCCCGCGGGCTGCCAGGCTTGTGACGCGATGCTAGCTGAGGAATACCGGGCCGTCACCCCCGCTCCACATCCTGAAAGGCGATCAGACGTTGAACATCAGGACTTCGCGTTCCCACGGGGTCACGATCGTCTGGAACTCGTGGCATTCGTGCTTCTTGATCTCGGTGTAGATGTCGACGAACTTGTCGCCGAGCGTAGAGCGCATCGCGTCGCTCGCCTCGAAAGCGTCGATCGCTTCGTACAGATAGCGATGCAAATTGAAGGGCAGATCGTAGGCGCTGCCCTCGATCGGGGCGTCCGGCTTTGTGTCCTCCTGCATGCCGAGGTAACCGCAGGCAAGCGTGCCCGCCAGGACCAGGTAGGGATTGACGTCGGAGCCGGCGAGACGGTTCTCGACGCGACGCGCTTCCGGCCCCGAATCAGGAACCCGCAGGCCGACCGTCCGGTTGTCGACCGCCCAGCCCAGGTTGACCGGCGACGCATAGTAGCTCAGGAAGCGTCGATACGAATTCGGATACGGCGCGAACAGCAGCAGCGCTTGCGGCATGTATTTCTGCAGGCCGCCGATGTATGCGCGGAACAGGTCGCTGGGCTGACCCTTAGCATCGGAAAAAATGTTGTTGCCGTCGGCATCGACCACGCTCTGGTGAATATGCAACGCACTGCCCGCCTCTGCCGACATCGGCCGCGCGAGAAACGTCGCGTGCATTTCATGCGCGATGGCGGCTTCCCTGACCGTGCGCTTGAACAGGAAAACCTGGTCGGCAAGATCGATCGCATCGCCGTGCAGGAAATTCAGTTCGAACTGTGCGGGCCCCATTTCCTGGGACAGCGTGTCGATGCGAATGTCCTGCACCTCGCAATAGGCGTAGACGTCATTCATGAACGGCTCGAAGTCGTTCATCGAGTCGATGCTGTAGGGCTGCTTCGACGTCTCGGTCCAGCCGAGCCGGCCTTCGGGGGGTTCGACCTCCTCGTTCGCATCGGAGTGCGGATTGATCAGGTAGAACTCGACCTCGGGGGCGACGACCGGGCGCCAGCCGTTTGCCTCATACAGGTCGAGCACCATTCGCAGGACGTGACGTGGCGACGTCTCCACCGGGTCGCCGTCACGATTGACGCAGTCGAGGAAGACCGACGCCGTCGGATCGGTCGCCCACGGCACCGGCCGCAGGGTGCCGGGATCGGGACGCAGCAGCATGTCCCGGTCCTCGACATTATCCTTGTTATCGACGTATTCGCCGGACACCGTCTGCGCAAAGATGCCTTCCGGAAGTTTCAGTTCGCCGGAACCGAACTTCGCCGCAGGCAGCACCTTGCCCCGCGCCGCCCCTGCCATGTCGGGGACGAATGCCTCGACGTCATCGATGTTGTGTTCTTTCAGCCAGCCTTGAATCTGGTCCATCTCGCTCACGAGTCACCTCGTTGTTCGCTGGAATACTGCCTGCATGCGTCGCCAAACGACCGGAAGATGGCCATCGAAAAGTCGTTTTCGGTGACCTTCCACTCCGGGTGCCACTGGACGGCAAGCGTATATCCGTCCGCGCCATCGACGACGAAGCCCTCGATCAGGCCGTCGTCGGCAACAGCCTCGACGGTGACGCCGTCGGCAAGCCTGGCGATACCCTGGGAGTGCAGCGAGTTGACGGTGACAGTGTCGGTGCCCGCGAGACGATACAGCATGCCGCCCTCGACGAGGTGTACCTCGTGGGCCGGTCCGTACTGGACGTCCAGCGGGTCGTCAGGATTCTCGCGGTGATCCTGGTATCCCGGCTGCTCCTCGACATGCTGATGGAGGCTGCCGCCAAGCACGACGTTCAGTTCCTGGTAGCCCCGGCAGATGGCGAACAGCGGCACGCCGGTTTGCAGGGCCCTGTCGATCAGGCGCAGCGTGGTCTCGTCACGATGCGGATCGTGCATGGTGCCCGGCCTGCTCGGTTCGCCGGCATAGTGATGCGGCTCGACATTGGACGGGCTGCCGGTCAGCAGCAAGCCGTCGATCCTGGAGAGAATGACGTCGGCGTCGACGGAGTCACCCAGCGCAGGGATCATGAACGGGATTGCATCGGCCCCGTCCCTGACGGCGGCCACATACTTCTCGCCGACCATGTGGAACGGGTGCGGATCGACGATCCGGCGATCGGACGGCACACCGATGAGGGGCTTTGCGGACATAGGCGGGCCGGATGCGGCCCATTCTCCCGGGGATTGATACGCGGCTAATATACGCGAGAGATCGGCGCGCTGTATATGGCCTCGCGCAGGCTTCGCGTTAGCGGTCAGCAGCCACGTGTTCGGGCAAATCGTCCGCCCGCCTGCCGAATGTCCTGAGGACGACGAACAGTATCGCCATGCCGAGCAGGATCGACAGCAACGGCGGGAACCCGTAGCCGCCGGGGATGGTCCCCACGCCGATTGCCACTGTGCCGACGATCAATGCATAAGGCATCTGCGTGCGCACGTGCTCGATGTGGTCGCAGCCCGAAGCCATCGACGACAGAACGGTCGTATCCGAGATCGGCGAGCAGTGATCGCCCCAGACCGCACCTGCAAGGTTGCAGGCGATCGCGGAATACAGGATATGCATGTGCTCGGGGCCGGCCATACCATTGACGCCGAGCACGGCCCAGGTCAGTGGCACGACGAGCGGCATCAGTATACCCAGCGTGCCCCAGCTCGTGCCTGTCGTGAACGCGGTGATCGCGGACAGCGCGAAGACCGTGGCCGGCACGAGCGGCGGCGGCAATGTCTCCGCGAGTATGGACACGAGATAGGCCGCCGTATTCAGGTCGACGGCAACTTCGGCGAGGCTCCATGCGAGAATCAGCACAATCATGGCGAACAGCATCGCCTTTACGCCGCCGAACCAGGCGTCGACCGTTTCGTGACCCGACAGGATGCCCTGCCCCAGGGTCATGACTGCGGCCACCATGGCGCCGAGCAAGGACGCCCACAGCATGGACCGGTAAGCGTCGGCACTGCCGATGATATCGGTGATCGTGTCGCCGCTGCCTGTCACGTACAAGCCGACGATCAACGAACCGATCAGCACCAGCAGCGGGATGAAAGCATTGACCGCACGCAGCGGAATATCGGGTTTCGGGTCGAGCGAGTCCCCGTGCAGCGCCGGCATCTCCGCCGCGCTGATCGACGTGACCTTTCCCGCACGCGCACGGACTTCCGCGCGATACATCGGCCCGATGTCGCGACCGGATGCGGCAACGTACAGCACGAAGATGACGGCAAGAATCGGGTAGAAACTGTAAGGGATCGACTTCAGGAATACGGTATAGGCCGGTTCATCGAGGTCGGGTATTCCGGCAATGGCATCGCCGATCAGGCCGACTTCGTAGCCGATCCAGGTCGTGATCAGGGCCAGGCAGACGACCGGCGCCGCCGTCGAATCGACGATGTAGGCCAGTTTTTCCCTGGAGATTTTGAGATGGTCGGTAATCGGCCTCGCGGTGTTGCCGACGACGAGCGTGTTGCTGTAGTCGTCGAAGAAAATCATCAGCCCCATGCCCCACACGGCGACCTGGCCACTGACCGCGGTCCTGGCCCGGCTGACGATCATGCTGACGATGCTCGCCATGCCGCCATTTCGCGTAATGATGCCTACCATGCCGCCGATCATCAGCGAGAAGAGAATGATCTGCGCATGCTCGACGTCCGCCAGCGCGCTGACGACATAGATTTCGAAGCCGTCCAACAAGCCGCCAAAGATGCCCGGCAATGAAACGGACCGCAGCAAGCTTGCGCCGAGCCATACGCCGATCAGCAGTGCGGGGATCACGTTTCGAATCAGCAGCGCGATTACGATGGCCACGAGCGGCGGCGTCACCGAAACCCAGCCGGGCAGCACCCTGAGAGACGCCGATGCCGAGAAATCGCCACTGGTTGCGGTGACGGTCGTGGTGCCGACACTGCTAACGCTGATCACGGGGAAGGTGACGGCGCCGTCGGGGTCAGCCGTCGCTTCGAAGGATTGCCCTCCGACAGCGAGCCTGACCGTCGAATTCGGTGCCGCGCCCGCAACGCCGACTGCCGTTTCTATGTGCTGGAGCGCAACCTTGGGTAGCGAGAGTTCGAGTGCATTGGCGGCCGGCGCCAGGACAACGAGCAATATGCCGATCAGGGTCTTCTTGTTAATGGCGCCGCCAGCCCGTATCCAGGAACCGCGCGCATGGTAGCACGGGAACCGTTATCAGAACTCGGGACTGAGACGCTGCGCAGCGCGACACAGCGTCGTGCCGAGTTCGGCGCGTCGTGCCGCGGTCAGGCGCTGTGTCGGCCCGCCGATCGACAGCGCGCCCTGGACATCACCGAGGACGCCGCGAATGATCGTCGCCACGGCGGTAAATCCCTCTTCGACCTCGTCGACAGTCACGGCGTAGCCGCGCCGGCGGATTTCGGCCAGCTGCGGCTGAAGCGCCGCCGGATCGGTTAGCGTACTGGTCGTCAGCTGCTGGAGCTGCTCGTCAAGCCGCTCCATACCGGTGTCGTCGAATGCCAGCCACGCCTTGCCCGTCGATGTCGCGTGAATCGGCCAGCGCGTGCCGATGTTACCGGCCGAGCCGAGGACGTGATTGCCGGCCACTTCGTCGAGGATCAGCATGCTGTCTTCGAAGGGGACCTCGAGCGTCGCCGTCTCGCCGGTCTCCCGCGCCAGGGTTCGGAGCACCGGCCGCACCCGGCGCCGCAGGTCGCTGCTTGCCAGCGCCTGCACGCCGAGCGCCATCAGACCGGCGCCGAGGCTGTAGGCGCTCGTGGCCGGGTTGCGGTCGATGAGCGCCTCACTTTGCAGGGCGCGCAAGAGCCTGTGGGTCGTCGTCTTGTTCAACCCGGACGCACGCGAAATCTCGGCCAGCGTCATCTCGGGCCGTTCATTGGTAAAGAGTTTCAGCAGTCGGACGGCGCGCAGTGCGGCCTGCGCCCCCTGCGGCGGGCGGGTCGGGATCATGACGTCAGGTCATATTGTGGCGTTTGATTTCATATTATGACTGAGCAGCCGACGCAAGGCGAGACCCCGAACGCCGTTTTCGTGTCCGTATGCGCCGTGCTGGTGCGGCAGCCCGAATTGGTGCTTAATTGTCGCCGTTCTCCCGATGGGAAATCCCATGCCGCGCCCAAAACCGCCCGCTCCAGCCACCGAGCTTCGCAGATTCCTGAAACAGTACCCGGCCACCGGCGTCATGGAACTGCTGGTCGCCGACCTGGCCGGGGTGCTGCGGGGCAAGCGTATACGCGAACATCACTTCGACAATATTTTCCGCGATGGCTTCTCGATGCCCGGCGGCACCGTGTTGCTCGACACCACCGGTGATTGCGTCGCCGGCATCCCCTGGTCGGGCGGAGACGGTGATCCGGACACCGATGCGGCAATCGTGCCCGGCAGCCTCGCCCCGGTGCCCTGGGCGACGAAGCCTGCGGCCCAGGCGCTGTTCCGCTTTTTCGGCCGCGATGGCGAGCCGTTTTTCGCCGATCCGCGCTGCGTGCTGGAACGCGCGCTCGAGCCGCTTTACAAGATGGGTCTCAATATCGTCATGGCGACGGAATTCGAGTTCTACCTGCTGGACGCGAAATCGGATCGACCGACGCCGAAAGTGTCGCGCGTGCCCGGCATCGGCCGGCCGCAACCGGGACCCCAGGTCTACAATCCGGACGACCTGTGGGACATCGACAACTTCCTCAATGACCTGCATGACACCTGCGTGGCGCAGAATATCCCCGCAGGCACCACGATTTCTGAATTCGCGCCCGGCCAGTTCGAGATCAACCTCGAACATGTCGCTGACCCGGTGCTGGCCTGCGATCATGGCGTCTTGCTGAAACGGGCCATCAAGGCCGTGGCAAGACAACACGGATTCGTTGCCTGCTTCATGGCGAAACCGTTCGAGGAAGACGCCGGCTCGGGCCTGCACATTCACATGAGCCTTGTCGACAAAAACGGCAAGAATTACTTTTCGCATGGCAGGGAGAACATGGCGTCGCCGCCGTTTTCGGCGCGCCTTCGCCATGCCGTCGGCGGACTGGCCAGGACGATGGCGGAGGCGACCGCCATATTTGCGCCGAACGCCAATTCGTATCGCCGCCTGCGGCCGGAGGCATTTGCCCCGGTAGAACCGAACTGGGGCACGAATCACCGCAACGTAGCGCTGCGCATCCCGGTCTGCGACGAGAAGAACCTGCGTTTCGAGCATCGCACGTCCGGTGCGGACGCCAATCCCTACCTGGTCACTGCGGCGATCGCGGCGGGCGTACATTACGGCCTGAAAAACAAGTGTGACCCGGGCCGTATGGTGGAAGCCGGTGAAGTCATTAACCTGAAACGCAAGATCCCGAATCGCTGGGACGCGGCGATCGACAAGTTCGAGCGCGGCAAGATCCTTCCTCAATACCTCGGCAAAGAGTATTGCCGGATCTATGCGCAACATCGCCGCGACGAATCGCGCCGCTTCCACAATGTCATCAGCAACGTCGACTTCGACTGGTACATGCGTGCCGTTTGAAAAGATGGACATTGGCGACATGATCGACGCGATGAACGCGCATTCGCCGCCCGCGCTGAAGAAACTGGGCGGACGCGTGCAAGCTTATGATGAGGACGAGCGCGTCATCGAGATGCGTTATCGACTCGACGACTCCTATTGTCATTCGGGAGGCATCGTGCAGGGCGGCTTTGTCGCCGGCATGCTCGATGCGGCAATGGCGCACGCGGTGTTTGCAGAATTAAGGGAATTCGTCGTCGTCGCAACGCTCGAGATCAATGTCAGCTACCTCGGAATCGCGCGCGCCGGCGAGCTCAGCGCATTTGGCCGGATCGCGAAGCTCGGCAAGTCGATCGGCTTTCTCAGGGCCGAGCTGAGGAACGACGATGGCGACCTGCTCGCCTACGCGACCTCGACCGCGAAGATCATCCACAAGAAACCCGGCGCTTAGTCCGGATCGTCTGCCCGGGCAACATCCTTCTCGATGGTCTGTCCTGCCCGGTAGTAGTGGAAAGCAGACCACGGCGCAGTGATCATGCCGACAGTGAACAGGCTGTAGCGCAGCGACTCATTGCCCGCGACTTCTCGCAGCAGGTCGCTCAGGATTCCCGTCACCTGCGGTCCGAGACCCAGCCCGATCATGTTGAGCAGGAACAACAGCAAGGCTGAAGCCACGGCGCGCATGCGCAGCCCTACCATCGCCTGTACCTGGGCAAATGTGGTCGCGAGATAGAAGTTCGAGAAAATCGTCGGCGTGATGAAAAATGCCAGCACCCAGTAGGGATTGTCGAGCATGTAAATAGGGAAAAGAAACACCCAGGCAAACATCGTTGCGGCGGACACTGTCCACAGCGAATACCTCAGGCCCTTTCGCGAAGCCCTGTCGGCGACGTATCCGCCACCGGCGAATCCCAGCCCGCCGGCTATGCCGAGTATGACGCCGAGATAGACACCGATCTCGGCGATACTCATGCCGTGGCTGCGCGCCATGAAGCTCGGGAAGAAACTGATGACCGCATAGCCATTGAATGCGGCCAGCCCTGAACCAACGGCCAGGTGCAGGAACGACTTGCGCCGCATCAGGAATCTCGTGACATCCATGATGCCAGCGCGCTGCGCCGTGTCCACGCGGCCCTCGGACATGCCCCTTGGCGGCTCGTGAAGCGTAAAGCGCACGATCAACGCGAGAAAGAGACCGGGCACGCCGACAATGAAGAACGCCTCCCGCCAGCCGATGTTCTGCACGACCCAGCCGCCGGCGAGATAAGCCACCATGATGCCGATCGAAATGCCGAGCGTGAAGATGCCCATCGCGGTGGAGCGTTCTTCCGGCGCATAGAGGTCGGAGATCATCGAGTGCGCGGGCGGACTGCAGCCCGCTTCGCCGACGCCAACGCCGATGCGCGCAAGCGCGAGCTGCACGATATTCGTGGCGGCACCGGACAACGCGGTCATGCCGCTCCAGATGGCGACGGCGATCGCGATCAGGTTGCGGCGATTCCAGCGGTCGCCGAGCAAAGCGATCGGCACGCCGAGCGTCGCGTAGAACAACGCAAACGCCGACCCCGCCAGGAAACCGAGGACCCAGTCGTCGACGCCGAACTCGGCGCGGATGGCCGGCAGCAGGATCGCCAGAATCTGCCGGTCGATAAAGTTGAACGTGTAGACGACGACCAGCACGCCCAGGGTGTAGCGGCGGGTGGCGCTGCTGATCGTCATTGAAGCGCCATTACTCATACGTGATCTTGAGATTCACGTTCAGGGCAGCACCGTCCTGAAGACGAAAAAGAAGACGATCGCCAGCGCGGCGCCAGCCGGGATCGTCACGACCCAGGAGACGAATATCTTGCCGACGACGCGCAGGTCGATGGCCTCGATGCCGCGCGCAAGACCAACCCCGAGCACCGCGCCGACCAGCGTGTGCGTCGTCGAGATAGGGATGCCGGTGCCTGACGCGATAACGATCGTGGTCGCAGCCGCAAGTTCGGCAGCAAATCCGCGGCTCGGGGTTAACTGGGTAATCTTCTTGCCGACCGTGGCGATGACATGAACGCCGTATGTCGCGAGGCCGATAACGATGCCTGTGCCACCAATCAGCAGTACCCATATCGGCAGCGCCGACTGCGCACCGACGACCCCCGTTTGGGCGACACTGATTACGGCTGCCAGCGGTCCGATGGCATTGGCCACATCGTTGGAACCGTGAGCGAAAGCCATTCCGCATGCCGTGACCACCATCAATATGGCGAAGACACGTTCTACGGTATAAAAGTGCTGCTTCTTCTCGGCCTTCGGGTCCGGCTCTATGCGATTGATGGCCACCGTTCCGATGAGCGCGATCCCTACCGCAATCGCGACCGCAAGGATGTAGCTGTTAGTGATGCTGATGTCGAGACCGACGTGCGTCAGTCCTTTGAGGATGGTCACCAGGGTTATCGTGAACGCCGCCAGGAATATATAGATCGGCACGTAGCGCTTGGCTTTGGCCAGCGGGTCCTCCTGCGTCAGGATGAGCCGGTGCACGCTCATGTAGATAAAAAATGCAATGATGCCGGCCGTTGCGGGCGACACCACCCAGCTGATGACGATGGTGCCGACCTGCCCCCACTGCACCGCGTCGATGCCGATGCCGACGGCCGCAAAACCGACGATCGCGCCGATGATCGAATGCGTTGTCGACACCGGCCAGCCGTTGCGCGATGCGACAAGCAGCCAGGTGCCGGCTGCAAGCAACGACGCCAGCATGCCGTATATCAGCAGTTCGGGCGAGCCGCCGAGCAGATCGGCGTCGACGATGCCTTTCCTGATCGTCGAAGTAACTTCTCCGCCCGCAAGCACAGCACCGAGGAATTCGAATACGGCAGCGACCAGTATCGCCTGCTTGATGGTCAGCGCTTTCGAGCCGACCGATGTCGCCATTGCGTTGGCGACGTCGTTCGCGCCGATACCCCAGGCCATGAAGATGCCGAACAGGGCTGCGAGGACGATATAAAGGACTTCCGCTTCCATTGACGAATCCCCGGAAAGTACAGCTGGTTAATGAGACAGCAGTAACTCGAGGCGTCGCCCGACGCGCTCGGCCATATCGGCGATTTCACCGGTCATTTCGATGACCTGGTAAAGAAATATTGCGTCGATCGGATGCAAATCCTTCTCGACCGCAAACAGCGACCAGCGCAGGGCAGCCTGCCGTTCATCCGTATCGGTCTCGATCGCGTCCAGCTCTTCGAGCAGAGATTCGACCAGCGCCGCTTCGGCGCCCCGGAACCCGCTCGTGAACAGCTCGTCGAGTTCTCGTACGCTCTTCCGTGCCTGCTTCGCTGCGTCGATGTTGCGCTCGACAAACTCCATGAATTCGTCGGCAATCGCCGGCGGTATCTTCAGCTTGCGACCGAGCACGAGACCGGATACATCCTTGGCGCGGTTGGCCATCCGGTCCTGTACGAGCAGAAGCTGCAGCAGATCTTCTCTCGGCACGGGCATGAACAGGCTTTTCGGCAAATGCAGCCGAATCTCTTTCTTCAGGTCGTCTGCTTCATGCTCATAGCGTGTGATCTCGTCACGCGATTTCCCGGCTTTTTCCCAGTCCTCGTCGATGACCGCGCCGAAGAACGTACCCAGCTCGCGGGCTGCCTGGTAGGCGATGTTGACATGCTTCTCGAGCGGCATGACTGGCGACGCGCCGAAGATACTCGCAAAAGAATTGGCCAATGGCTTCCCCTCATACTGCGAACCGGGACGGCCGCAGCCATTATTCTTATTGGAAACCGGACCTCCCCGGTCCGTGTGCGGCGAAATACTATCACAGGCTGACGATTATCCAGCCCCTCTGCGCGCCCGTTCGCTCCCGGCTGCGTGCTAGACTCTGCTCCCCAATCGAACGACAACAGCGGAGACGGCGTGGCTTACTGGTTGATGAAATCCGAACCCGGCGAATACAGTATCGATGACCTCGAGCGCGACGGCACAGAACCGTGGGACGGCATCCGCAACTACCAGGCGCGCAACATGATGCGCGACGACATGCAGATCGGCGACGACGTTCTCTTCTATCATTCGAGCTGCAAAGTGCCGGCAGTGGTAGGTATCGCGAAGATCGCCAGTGGTGCCTACCCGGACCCTACCCAGTTCGACCCGAAGAACAAGCACTACGACGAGAAGAGCAAGGAAGACGACCCGCGCTGGCTGCTGGTCGACGTCGCTTTCGTGCGCAAGACCAAACGACCGATCCCGCTGACCGAACTCAAAGCGCATCCTGCGCTTGCGGACTTCAGGCTCAACCAGCGGGGAAACCGGCTGTCCATCTTCCCGGTCGACAAGAAGCACTGGGACGTGGTGCTGAGCCTGGAATAAGCCGATCGACTGACCGTCAGCCCGCGGACTTTGACGCCAGCATCTCCTGGATTCCCGAGTCGCGCCCGAGATCGAGAATGACCACGAGGTCGCCCGCCTCGGCCCAGTCAAGCGCAGCGGCAAAGGACTCAGCCTCGGTCTGGAAGTGGCTGACCTGGTCGTCGCGTGCGCCGCTCTTCATCAGCTCATCCCTGATGATCGCGAAAACCTCGCCGTGTTCGCGCCCGCGGCGGTAGTGCTCGAGTTCGGCAACCTGGACCATGTCGAGGCCGATCGACCAGGCGCTCCGCGCCAGTTCGCGGATCTGCGCATCGGTACGATCGCCCGCCTGGCCGAAGCAGAGCATCCGCCGCTTCGCCGGGACGGCGCTCGCCATCGCGAACAGCGCCTGCATCGCCTCGGGATTGTGCGCAAAGTCGACCAGCACATGAAACCCGTCGACGTCGTGGAGATTGCTGCGGCCCGGATTCGACTCCTGCGTCATTGATCCGAGTCCCCTGCCGATCTGTTCGAGCGTCAGGCCCATGCCTGCTGTCAGCGCCGACGCGGCCAGCGCATTGGCAACGTTGTGCAGCGCGGCGCCTTGCAGCGTGATCGGAATATCGGCGACCGGGCAGACGAGTTCATTCGCCTCGCCCCGACGACGCACGAGCTCGCCTCCCGAGACCAGCCACGCGGTGCCGCCGGCCGCGAGGTGACTGGCGACCACCGGGCTCTCCTCATCCAGGCTGAACCACTCGATCGTGCCGCCGAATTCTGCGGACTTCTGCACGAGCAATTCGTCGTCCGCGTTCAGGACCAGACGGCCGCCATTCGCGACGGCATGGCTGACGACCCACTTGATGTCGAGCAGTTCCTCGACATTCTGCGAACCGAAGTCGCCGAGATGATCCTCGCTGATATTGGTAATCGCAGCGGCGTCGGCTTTCTCGACGCCGAGCCCGCGTCGTAGCAAACCGCCGCGTGCGGTCTCGAGTATCGCCGCATCGATACCGGGCTGCCGCAGGACCATGCGTGCGCCGCCAGGACCCGACCAATCGTCGCGATCGACGATCGTGTCGCCGACAGAGACCCAGTCCGTGCAACTCATGCCGACCGTCAGGCCGGCCGACTGCAACAGGTGCTTGGCGATCCGCACCGTCGTCGTCTTGCCGTTGGTCCCCGTCACTATGCCGGCCGGCACGTCCTTGTACTTGGACCAGTCGAGGTCATCGGGGGACGGCAATTCGCGGCATGGCCAGGTCTCCGAATGACTGCCGTGGCCGACGGATACGTCGTCGTCATCCCACAGAAAGGAGACGCCGTGATCCCGCGCGGCGTCTTCGAGCCGGAGCAACGCCGGATTGAGCTCTTCCTTGATCGATTCACGAATCGCCTCGACCGAGGTTTCGAATTCCGGCGCATCGGCGTTGTTGAATTCCGCATTGCAGCACTGCCAGACCCACTCGTTGATCGCCGAAGCGGCGTAAAGGGCATCGATCGGCGCAGAGAAGGCGATGCTCATGCCACCCGACAGGCGGATGCAGCGAACGTCTTCACCGCGCCAACCGACGGCGTCCAGCATCGAACGCAGGCGTTCCTTGCAGAACGGGATCAGCGCATCGGCTTCTTCCACGGTGCATGCAATGTCGAGAATGGACCCCGGCCGCGCCCAGAGCACGTTGGGGCCGGTCAGGCGTCGTGCGTCGAGGAATTCCACTTGCGCTCCGTCAGTCGCCTTCTTCGCGCGCGATCCGCACGCCGCGCTCGTCGCTGATGATCTCGATCTCGTCGTCGAACTGGAATTCCGGCGTCGCCGGCAGGCTGATCGGCGACGCGGCCTTCGGCGCGCCCTCCTCGCTCCGCGCCCCGGAATTGAAATAGATGATCTGCTTCCAGCTGCGCTTGACGTTATCACCGAGGACCAGGACCAGGTCGCCGGGCGCAGCCAGTTCGAGGGCCCTTGCGGTCGCTTCCCGCTCGTCGGGTATGACCTCGATCGCAGCTAAGTCGACATCGCACTCGAGCAGACGGTTCTTCAGCATCATCGCGACCTCATCCTGGCCGCGGCCGCGGCGATTGTCGTCGCAACGGGTGATGTAGTGATCGAAATGGCCGGCGGCAATCTCCGCCATATTGCGGATATCCTCATCTCGGCGATCGCCCGGCGCCGCAAGAACGGCGATGCGCCGGCCCTCTATGTCGAAACGATCCACCAGATCGCACATGGCGCGCACGGCAGCCGGATTATGCGCGTAGTCGAGGATGACTTTGAAAGGATGTTCGTCGTAGATGTTCATGCGACCCGGCGCCTGGAAGAAGGTCGAGTCGAAGGTGCGCAGCCCGTGTCGGATGTCCTCGAGACCGATGCCCATGTTGTAGGCGAGCGCCGCCGCGAACATGGCGTTCTGCACGTTGTGCATTGCACGGCCCTCGATGGTCGCCGGAATGAGATGCGTCCAGAGCAGCGGCGTGTAGACCTCCTTGTCATAGATCGAGATCATATGCCCGTTCATGCCCTCCTCGAGCACCAGCGCCTGCCCGCCCGCCTGGATGTGCTTCTTCACCAGGGGGTGATTGTGGTTCATCGTGACGTAGCAGACTGCCCTGGCTTCGGTGTAGTCGGCCATCTGCAGGCACAAGGCGTCATCGGCGTTCAGCACGACGGCATCCGTCGCGACTTCGATCGGCACCCGCTTGATCTCGGCAAGTTGCTCGAGGGTATCGATGCCGCGCAGCCCGAGATGATCTTCGGATACGTTGAGGCAACAGGCGACATTGCAGTTCTGGTAACCCATGCCGCCCCGCAGCAGGCCGCCGCGCGCCGTTTCCATGACGGCCGCGTCCACTGAAGGATCGCGCAGGATAATTTTCGCGGAGACCGGTCCCGTCATGTCGCCCGGCACGCTCAGCTTGCCGTCGATATAGACGCCATCTGTCGACGTCAGGCCGACCGTCTTGCCGGACATCTTCAGGATATGGGCGAGCATGCGCGAGGTCGTCGTCTTGCCGTTCGTGCCGGTGACGGCGGCGATCGGGATGCGGCTCGGCGCCTCCGGCGGGAACAGCATGTCGAGAACGGGTCCGGCGACATCGCGCGGCGTGCCTTCGCTCGGCGCAACGTGCATGCGGAAACCCGGGCCGGCATTGACCTCGCAGATGCCGCCGCCGGTATCGCGATAGGACTCGGTGATGTCCTTGGTCAGGAAATCGACGCCGCCGATGTCGAGGCCGATGGCCTTGATCGTGCGCTCGGCCATCTCGCGATTGTCGGGGTGGATGACGTCGGTGACGTCGATCGCGGTACCGCCGGTCGACAGGTTGGCTGTCGAGCGCAGGAAGACGACCTCGTCCTTCGCCGGCACGGTCTTGTGATCGTAGCCGAGTTTCTTCAGCAGGCGCTCGGCCTGGTGATCGAACTCGAGCCGCGTCAGCACCTTTTCATGGCCGACGCCACGTCGCGGATCCGAATTGACGATATCGACGAGCTCTTCGATCGTGTGCTGTCCGTCGCCGACGACATGGCCGGGCATGCGCTTGGCGGCAGCAACCAGTTTGCCGTTCACGACGAGCAGGCGGTGGTCGAATCCCTCGAGATAGCTCTCGACGATCACGTTACGGCCGTGCTCGCGCGCTTTTTCGAAGGCCACTTCGACTTCGTCCGCGGTCTTCAGGTTGATCGATACGCCGCGCCCGTGGTTGCCGGCCAGCGGCTTCAGGACGACCGGGAAGCCGATACGCTCGGCGGCGCGCACCGCGTCGCCGGCGCTTCGCACCATGCGTTGCGCCGGCACCGGCAGACCGAGATCGCGCAGGATACCGTTGGTCTCTTCCTTGTCGCCCGCCAGCTCGACGCCGATGTTGCTCGTGCGGCTGGTCGTGGTCGCCTGGATGCGCTGCTGGTAGCGACCATGGCCGAATTGCACCAGGCTTGCCCGGTTCAGGCGAATCCACGGGATGTCGCGTTCCTCGGCGGCTTTCACCAGCGATGCGGTACTGGGGCCGAACGCACGGCGCTGCGCATAGCGGATGAAGTCGTCGCGCTCTGCCGCGAAATCCCAGTCGGCCGGCGGCGCGTCCTCGGGTCGCAAATCATCCGGCAACAGGCTGTGGATGAGGTCCAGCGCCAGCCGGCTCGCCTCCCTGCCCACTTCCGCGTCCATGTACTGGAACACCATGTTGTAGTGTGCGTGGCTGCCGTCGATCGAGCGTGTCCGCCCGAAGGTCACCGGGGAGCCGGCGACGTTCTGCAGTTCGAGCGCGATGTGTTCCATCACGTGACCGAGCCAGGTCCCCTCGTCCTCGCAGAGTCGGCGGACGAAACCGCCGGGTTCGCGGTACGAACAGCCGTGCTCATGCAGGCCGGGCAGCGCGTCGAGCAGCGGCTTGACGAAGTCGTCGCCGAGCTTGCCGGTCGGCCAGTTCTCGAGTGCCTCGAGATCGAGCACATGCCGGATGACCGGGAAGTGCGCATATATGTTCGGACCAACGTAAACGTTGGTGCTGAGAATTTTCATGAGAATGGCTCCGTCGTTGCCCCGACGACTCTGTTATTCCGCAAACGCCTTCCGGCTTTGTATTTCGAAGCGGCCACCCGAGATCAGGATGTGCAGTTTCACATCGATCAGGCTGACCGGCTGTCCGCGCCGGGCACGATCCATCGAAGAATAACTCAGTTTCGTAGGATCGATAATGGTGATGCCGCCGCTGCCGACGACCTCGAGGTCGTCGCCCGGGCGGATGAATGCTGCTGTGTCCTCGTCCAGCCCGATGCCGATCGCAAACGGGTTGTAGGCAAGCGCCGTAAGCAGCCTGCCCAGCCGGTCGCGCTCGCGGAAATGCTGGTCGATGATGAAACTGTTCGTGAGCCCGAGTCCCGGCGCCATCGTCACCATGTCCGGGCTGGGCGTGCTGCCCTCGTCGCCGCCGGCGATCATGTGCTCGGGCATGAATGCGGCGCCCGCAGACGTCCCGGCGACGTGCATGCCCGCGGCATTACGCCGCCGTATTGCCTGTGCGACAGGCGTGCCGCCGAGCGTTGTCGACAAGCGCAGCTGGTTGCCGCCGGTCATGAAAACGCCGTCGGACTTGACGATGTAGTCTGTGGCCGCCGGGTCGTGACAGTCTTCTCGGGATTCGAGCTGCAATACTTTCGCGTGCTTGACGCCGATCCGCCGGAACAGTTTCTCGTAGTTTCTACCCGTGTCCTGGAGTTCCGACGCGGTCGGGATGATCGCGATACGCGCGTCCTTGCCGCCGCAGACTTCTATGAAGCGATCCAGGATCTCCGGATTATCGAATTTTTCCTCGGCGCCGCCGATGGGAATGATATATCCGCGATCCACGCCGTTGTCCTGGTTTGACGGGCTCACGACACGCTCCCCGGCTGTTCGAACTGCCCGAAGACCTGCTGCTGCCCGTCGCGGACGTGCCAGATGCCGGCGACCATGACGTCGCGGATGCCGTGCTCGTCGTCCAGCACGACCACGTCGGCCTGCAGGCCTGCAGCAATCCGTCCGCGGTCCCCGAGTTTCAGGAGTTTCGCCACGTTGCTCGTCATCGACGGCAACGCCGTCGGCAAGGGCATGCCGGCGTTCAGCAGGTCGGCCAGCGTCGCGGCGAGCGCGGACGGCCGGCCGATGTCCATCTGCAGCATCTCGCCCTGCTCGTCGAACACCGGCAGGCAGCCGCCACCGTCCGAGCTGATCGTGACCTTGTCGGCCGGCGCGCCGGCATCGAGGAATCGCGCGAGCGCCACATCGGCGGACCACGCATCTTCGCCTTCGTCCACCGCGAACGCGGTGATGTCGACCGTGCAGCCTCTCGCTGCCAGCTCGAGCGATTCGTCGAACAGCGCCTTGCGACGATTGACATGGGTCGGGTTGAAGACGCGCGGCGGAAGCTCGCTTGTATCGAGCGCCCGGCGGACGAGGTCCAGGCCACGCTCGCCGTCGCCGAGATGCAGGTGCAGGATGCCGGCCTTCCCCGAGATCATGCCGGCGACGTGGGCGTCGCTCGCCACGCGCAGCAACTCGTCGAGCGTCGGCTGACTGGAGCGGTGGTCGCTCAATGCCAGCTCGCCGACGCCGATCACCGGATCGAGGAACACGATGTCGTCGCGGACGCTGCCGGTCAGCGTCACCGGCGGTACGTGATAGCCGCCCGTGTGGCACCAGGCGCCGAGACCCTCTTCCCGGAGGCCGCGCGTCTGCGCCAGTAGCCCCCGCGTATCGCGGGTCGTATCGTCGGTGCCCAGCACGCCAACCACGCTGGTCACGCCTGCCGTCGTAAAGCGACCGAGTGACAGCGGCGGCACGCGGCTGCTGAACCCGGACTCGCCACCGCCACCCGTCACGTGCGCATGCCCGTCGATGAATCCGGGCACGAGCCGCGCGCCATCGAGATCGAACTCGGTCCCCCCGGCGCCGACAAGATCGTCCTTTTGCTCGCTGACAGCGACGATCCTGCCGGCCGCGACCAGCACATGGCGAAGCCCGAGCTCTTCGGGCGCGAAGACTCGGGCGTTGGCAAGAAGCTTCAGCAATGGACCGTCCGGGCCAAAAAAAGGGGCGATAGTTTACACTACGAAATCATCGCTAAATAGAGCACGGACCGCCTGCAAGTGAGCACCAATCCGCTCGGGCAAAGCACTGAATTTCCACAGGAATATTCCCCCGAAGTCCTGTTCGCCATGGCGCGCGCGGACAGCCGCTCCGCGCTCGGGATCGGTCCCGACCTGCCGTTCCATGGTTTCGACGTCTGGAATGCCTGGGAACTGAGCTGGCTGGACGAGACCGGTAAACCCGTCGTGGCGACCGCGACGATCACGGTCGACGCCGATTCGCCCAATCTCATCGAATCGAAATCGCTGAAGCTGTATTTCGGTTCGCTGGCCATGTCTGCCTTCGGGAGCATCGCGGACGTCGAACGCATCGTCGCCGCCGATCTCGGCCGGACCCTGGGCGCCGACGTCCGTGTCCGGATCGAGGCCGCCGAAGCCGACTCGATGCGGGCGATCGGATTCCTGCCGGGACGATGCGTCGACGACCTGGATGTGACGCGGCGGAGCGCGGCGGTGAACCCGGACCTGCTCACCAGCGGCGGTGACGAAGTCGAGGAGTCTCTGCATACGCATCTGCTCCGCAGCCTCTGCCCGGTAACGGGGCAACCGGACTATGGCAGCGTGTTACTGAGTTACGAAGGGCCGCGGATCGAGCCTGCGTCGTTCCTCGAGTACGTCGTCTCGTTCCGGCAGCACAATGACTTTCATGAAGCCTGCGTCGAGCGCATGTTCGTGGACATCCTGGAGCGCTGTTCTCCGGGCAGGCTGACCGTGTACGCGCGTTACACGCGTCGCGGCGGCATCGACATCAACCCGTTTCGCTCCAATTTCGAGGACGATATCCCGAACGTTCGCCTTTGGCGGCAATAGCTTACGGATCCGCGACGGCCCCCAGTATGCGGTCAATCGCTTCCTCGACCCCCAGTTCGGGCCGGTCCGGCAGGGTATTCCAGCCTGTAAAAACAATCACCATGTCGAGATCGGGCAGCAGCATCGGTATCTGGTCGCCGAAACCGAGGCCGGTGATGGCCACCTTGTCCTCGCCATCGTGTTGGTAATGGATCAACCACCACTTGTAGCCATATTCCCAGCTGCCGTCTTCTCTAACAGGCACGAACGGCACGACCGAATCCTCGACCCATGCCGCGGAGACGACCTGCTGACCCTCCCACTGGCCATGCTGCAGGTACAGGTACGCGATCTTGGCGATATCGCGGGAAGACACATACAGACCCTCCTGGACATCGAGCAGGCCCGTGGGCGTGCGTTTCCAGTAGTAATTTTCGATGCCCAGCGGCGCAAACAGGTGCTTGACGGCATACTCTTCGAGATCCATGCCGGTGGCTGCATTGAAGATGTGGCCCAGGATCAGCGTCGCGCCACTGTTGTACTGAAACGTCTCGCCCGGCTCGTGCGCCATCGGGCGATCGATCGTAAAACGGACCCAGTCAACAGCTTCCTGCAAAGCAGACCAGGTGTTATCCGGATGCGTGTACGGAAGGTCCTCATTCCACTCGATGCCGGCCGTCATGGTCAGCAGGTGCCGGATCGTCATACGCCGCTTGCGGTCATCGACATGTGCGACGCGGTCGGGATCGAAGAAATCCAGGACCGGCGTATCGAGATCCGGGAATTCATTTCGGCTGACTGCGATGCCGACGACCACCGAGGTGACACTCTTCGTGACCGATTGCATCGTGTGCAGCAGCGTGTCGCGGTAATAAGGATGCCACCAGTCATTGAAGTAGTTGTAGGGACCGCTGAGGTCGCCGACGACCAGCGGCCCTCTCGTCCTCGCTTCTTCGTAATAGATCCTGCCGTAGTCGTGACCGTAGTAACGCTCGAAGGCAATCTTGCCGTGACGTATGACGAGCAAGGAATCGACATAGCCGTAGTTTCCCGCGGCGATGTCCGCGTCGAATGCGGTGAGCACTTGCGGATCGAGGTCGACTGCCGGTGGTGTCGTCAACCGCCAGCCACGCGTCGGCCACTCGTCCTGCGCGGCGGCAGGCGCGCCGAGCATGGCCAGGTTGAGTAAGAGCAGTACATACCGCTTAATCCTCATCTGTTGCTCTCTGGGAGGCCCGGCACGGGAAGGGCACCTTACTGGATGTCATCGTCCGCGAGATCGTGACCCCAGTCGCGCTTGGCTTCGAGATAACGCCGATTCGCATCGCCGACGCCGCACACGTGCTTGACGCGGGTGACGTTGGTAATGCCCAGCGCCTGCATGTCGTCCACTTTCTTGGGATTGTTGGTCAGCAAGCGGAACGGCTTTTTACCCAGGAAATACTTGATCAGAGAAGCTGCGTCGCTGAAATCGCGCGAGTCGTCCGGCAATCCGAGCGAGCGATTGGCCTGGTAGGTGTTCTCGCCCGAATCCTGCAAAACGTAGGTGGCCGCCTTGGCCCACAGGCCGATGCCGCGCCCTTCGTGCCCGGACATGTAGACGATCATGCCGCCGCCAGGCTCGGCAGAGATGCGTTCCAGCGCGGCGATGAACTGGGGCCCGCATTCGCAGCGACCGGACCCGAACACGTCGCCGGTCAGGCAACTGGAGTGGATCCTGACGAGGGGGTTTTCCCATTCCTCCGGGTCACCCATGATCAGCACGCTGTTGACCGCCATCGAGTCCGCGAGGATCGCGAACGACTGCTGACCTTCTCTCTCCCGCAGCTCGTCCGCGAGCTCGGTCGCCTTGCTGAGCTCGGTATGCCGGACGCTCGCGTACCAGTCGACCTCGTATTGCCGACCGTGGCGCTCGAGCGGCAACGGGATCGGACCCAGGATGCTGATGGCCCGGGCCCCGGGGTCCGGCGCGGAGCGCGGATCGGTCTCCTGGCCGTTAGCATCGATGCGGATCAGCTTGCCCTGCTCGACAAGGCGCTCGCGTACGCTGGGATCAATGTAAGTAAACAAGCAGCGAGTCCCTGTGCTTCGCCAGGCGAGGATCGATGTAGGTGAACATGGCGAGAGACTACCATCTATCCGCAGGCCGCGAACCCGGCAAGGCCCGCCGTACCTGCGCTTCGGCATACGCGCGGCCGTCTTGATGACCAGTGAGTCATTAGTGTATAGTTACTGACCCACAAGTCAGTAATATCGGTCAATGGCAGAACCGCGTTTCCAGCGTCGCAAGGAGGACCGCCCCGACGAGATTGCCGAGGCGGCGATGTACACCTTCGCAGAAAAAGGCTACGCCGCGACGAAAGTCGAGGAAGTTGCGAAGCGGGCCGGCGTCAGCAAGGGACTCCTGTATCTCTACTTCAAGACCAAGGAAGAACTGTTCAAGGCGGTTATTCGCAACTTCGTCAAACCGCACCTGGATTCGCTCGTCCGGATCACCGAGTCGACGGACCTGTCGGCGACAAAATTTATTCGCGGACCATTCCTGGAGTTCGCGAAATCGATTCCCAAGTCTCCCGCCCGCAAGCTGATTCGCCTGATGATTGCCGAGGGACCCAAGCATCCGGACCTTCTCGAGTGGTACTGGGACAATGTCGTTTCCCGCGGCATCGGCATGCTGCGAGCCGTCATCGACAAGGGCGTCGCCGACGGTGAGTTCCGGCCCTCCGCCCTGCAGGAATTCCCGCACCTGCTGGTGAGCCCGGTGCTCTTCTCCGCGATTTTCCCGCAACTCTTCGAACCGCACGCAAAACTCGACACGGACCGCATGCTCGAAGCACATGTCGATCTCGTCCTGAACGCGATCAAGGCCTGACACAATGAGAAACCTGCGAAGTCTCCTGCTTATCCTGCCGCTGCTGTCGCTACTCGCCTGCGCCCCCGACGAGGACGCCAGGCGCCTGGTGGGACAGATGGAGTCCGATCGCGTCGAACTCACTGCAGAATTTTCCGAGCCGATCATCGAACGCGCCGTCGTCGAAGGCGAAAGCGTAACGGCCGGACAGGTCCTCATCCGCCAGGATACGGCGCGCATCGAGACCCGTATTGCCGAAGCGCAGGCGAAGCTCGGCGAGGCCCGTGCACGGCTGGACGAGATGACGCGCGGCCCGCGCAGTGAACAGATCGAAGCGGCGCGCGCGAATGTGCAGGGGGCGATCAAGGAACTCGAGTTTCGTGACACCGAATTATCCCGCGCCCAGGATCTGTATGACCGCGAACTCGCCTCGCACGAGCTTCGCGATCGCGCCCAGTCCGCGAAAGACGCCGCCGAAGCGAACCTGCAATCGCTGGAGGCCAGGCTGGACGAATTGCTGAGCGGCACGACCATCGAGGAGCTGCGGCAGGCGGAGGAAGTCGTCCGCCAGGCCGAAGCGCGTATCAATGCGCTCGTCGTCGATCGCGACAGGCACACGGCCACCGCGCCGGTCGACGGCGTAATCGACTCGTTGTTGTTCGAGCCGGGCGAGCGGCCGGGAACGGGTCAGCCGATGGCGATTCTTCTTGCCGGTCCGCAGTCCTATGCACGAGTTTATGTGCCCGAGGATATCCGCGTCCGGGCCGTGCCCGGCGTCAGCGCGCTCGTCTACGTCGATGGCGTCGACAACCCGTATGCAGGCGTCGTGCGCTGGGTCTCGAGCGAAGCGGCGTTCACGCCCTACTTCGCGCTGACGGAGAAGGATCGCGGTCGGCTGAGCTTCGCGGCGAAGATCGACATCATCGATGCCGCGAGGAGAATCCCGGACGGCGTGCCCGTCGAAGTCGAATTGCTCCTCGACCCGGACGTCAACTGAGCGATGAACGAGACCGGCGAATTCGTCATCAGGGCCCGCAGTCTCACCAAGCGGTTTGGACAGCTGACCGCCGTCAATCGCCTCGACCTCGACGTCCCGCGCGCGATCATCTACGGCTTCCTCGGCCCGAACGGTTCCGGCAAGACCACCGCCATCCGCATGCTCTGCGGTCTGCTCACGCCGACAGAGGGTTGCGCGACGGTCCTGGGGCATGACGTGCCGGGCAACGTCAGCGCCCTCAAGCCCCGCATCGGTTACATGACGCAGAAGTTTTCATTGTATGGCGACCTCAGCGTCCACGAGAACCTGTCCTTCATCGCCGACGTCTATGCGTATCCGCGCAATGCACGCAAAGCAAGGATCGAGGATCTGCTCGAGCGCTACGATCTCGTCGACCAGCGCAAGCAGCTGGCCGGCACGATGAGCGGCGGCCAGAAGCAGCGTCTTGCCCTCGCTTGTGCGGTACTCAACAAGCCCGAGCTGCTGCTGCTCGACGAGCCGACGAGCGCCGTCGACCCGAAGAGCCGGCGCGACTTCTGGGCCAAGCTGTTCGCGCTGGCGGACAGGGGCACGACGATCCTGGTGTCGACCCACTACATGGACGAGGCGGAGCGCTGCCACCGGCTGGCCATCCTCGATCGCGGCACCAAGGTGGCGGACGGCGCGCCGGCCGAGCTGCAGGCGGCCACCGGCATGACGGTGATCGAGGTGCAGGCGGACGATGCCGCCGCCGCGCAACGGGAACTCGCGGTCCTGCCCGAAGTCAGGAGCGTGACGCAACTCGGCATCCGCCTGCGGGTCCTCGTTCCGCAGACGATCCGCGATCCACACAAACTGGTGTCCTCGGCGCTGGAGCGAACCGGCATGCGCGCCCGGGTAGTCCAGGTCGAGCCGTCTCTCGAGGACGTCTTCGTCGCCGTGACGCTCGATCAGTCCGGGCAGGCTGCCGCGGCATGAGCACCGCCTCCCGCTTTGTCGCGATCATGAAGAAGGAACTCCTGCAGCTGCGCAGGGACCGCCTGACCTTCGCGATGATCGTCGGCATCCCCGTCATGCAGATGCTGCTGTTCGGCTATGCGATCAACACCGACGTCCGCAATCTGAAAGCGGCCGTCGCGGACCAGGCATCGAGCCACCTGTCGCGCCAGTTCATTGCCGACCTGTCGCAGTCACAGGTCATCGATATTCAATACCGGGTCGGCACGGCGACGGAACTCGAGGACCTGATCCGCACCGGGAAAGTGTCGCTGGGCGTCTTCGTGCCGGCCGACTTCGACCGGCGTACGCTGGACCCGCGACGGCCCGCTGCGCACCTGCTGGTCGACGGCGTCGACCCGACGATACTCGGCGTCGCGAACCAGCTGCGCAACATCCCGGTGCGGTTCGATACGGATCCTGCAGAGAAGAGCAGAGCGGCGACGCTCGAGGTGCGGCCCTATTACAACCCGGAAAAACGCTCCGCCGTTTTCGTCATCCCGGGCCTGATCGGCATCATCCTGACCCTGACGATGATGCTGTTCACGGCCGTCGCAGTGGTCCGCGAGCGCGAGCACGGCAACCTGGAACTGCTCATCAACACGCCCGTCAGCACGACCCAGCTGATGGTCGGCAAAGTCGTTCCCTACATCGTCATCGGCCTCGTCCAGCTCGCCCTGATCGTCGCCGTCGGATCGCTCTTGTTCGACGTCCCCGTGCGCGGCAGCATTATCGAGCTGTACGCTGCGGCGGCCGTGTTCATCGCTGCCAACCTGTCGCTCGGCCTGTTCGTGTCCACCGTGGTCAGGACGCAGTTCCAGGCCATCCAGGTCACGATATTCTTCCTGATGCCCTCTATCCTGCTGAGCGGCTTCGTATTTCCTTTCGACGGCATGCCGAAGGTCGTCCAGTACATCGGGGAAATCCTGCCGAATACGCACTTCATCCGCCTGACGCGCGGCATCATGCTGCGCGATGCGGGCATCGGCGAGATGATGCAGGAAGTCTATGTACTCGGCGTCTTTACGCTGATCGCGATGACCGCGGCGATCCTGAGGTTCACGAAACGCCTCGACTAGCCCGGCACGCGGGCCGCCCTCTCGTAGTGCGGCCGCCAGGCGCGGATCGCCACCGGCACGGCGATGTTCAGAAGAAACGCGGTAATCATCAGCGTGAAGAATGCTTCGCGCGGCAGGATCTGGTTCTGCACGAACGCGATATCCATGACGACGAAGGCGAGCTCGGCGCGCCCCAGCATCCCGAAGCCGATCATCAGGCTCTCGTGCCAGGTCATGCCGCCGGTATAGCGTGCCGCCAGCCCGGCGGTGCTGACCTGGACGACAAACATGCCCGCGAACAGCACCAGGGCATAAGGAATGACCTCGACGAGCAGGCCGGTATCGAAAATGATCTTGGCGCCGAGGTCGACGAAAAACACCGGTCCGATCCAGGAGAAAGCGGCGTTGTCGATGATCTTGCGCGTTTCGCCGTAGACGTCACCAACCTCGGAATCGCGCGTCGAATCCCCGAGGTGGAAGTACTCTTCCCTGACGATGAGCCCCGCCATGTAGGCGCCGACGGCGGGATGAAAGCCGAAGTACGTGGCCATCAGGCCGACAACGAGGGCGACGAGCAGCAGTGCCAGGGTCGCGTGTGCCCCCCTGTCGAACGTGAACAGGTGGCGGACGCCGAAGCGTCCGACGATCGGCATGCGCCCTACCCAGCCCTTGAGCGGCGCCGGGAAGATCCAGCCGCCGAGCACAGTGACCACCGCGAAGAACAATACGGCCTTGCCGGCGATAACCGCGAGCGAGGCCGGCGTAATGGCTCCGCCTCCGACCGCGATCGGCACGACGATGGCGACGGCCACCAGCGAGCCGATGTCGTCGATCACGGCCGAGGTCATGACCCGGGTCGCGACGACCGAGTTCTGCAGGCCTTCGCTGCGCAGCGAGACCATCGTCAGCGAAACCGCGGTCGCCGTCATCGCGAGCGCGCACATCAGCGACACGTTGGTGTCGTCCCAGATCGCGTCGGCGACCGCATAGGTCACGACGAATGGCCCGAGCGCGCCGAACAGCGCGATTCCCCAGCTCTTTTTCAGGCTCGCGACGAAGTTATCGGTCGACTCCTCGAAGCCGAGCGCGAACATGATAAAGATGATGCCGAGTTCCGAGAATTCCCTGATAAACGGATCGGATTCGGCCGGCAGGATGCCGACATTGACCAGCAGGAAGCCCATGAACAGGAAGAACAGCACGGGCGTCAGCCGCGTCTTCTTCGCGGCCACGACGGCGACGAAGACCGCGGCCCAGACTATCGCGAGGTGCGTCAGTGGGTGCATCGCCTTCCCCTCCTTATACTTGGTCCAAACGTGAGCTAAACTATGGGTTCAATCGCAGTCACACAGTTCATGGCACCAGGGGTACGATGACGACGGACGACACGCATTCGACAGTCTATATTGTCGACGACGATCAGGCGATCCGCCATGCGATGGAGCTACTGATGCGCTCGGTCGGACTCGGCTACGAGATATTTCATTCGGGGGATGAATTTCTTTCCGGCTACGACAGTGACCGCGCCGGTTGCCTCGTGCTCGACATCAGGATGCCGGGGCTCGGCGGGCTCGAGCTGCAGGAAAAGCTCAATGAACTGGGCAGCACGCTGCCGATCATATTTATCACCGGTCACGGCGACGTGCCGATGGCGGTCGAAGCGATGCAGAAAGGCGCCATCGACTTCATCCAGAAGCCGTTTCGCGACCAGGACCTGCTGGACCGGATAAGCGATGCGCTGAAAACGGACCAGGAACGTCGTTCTGCTCGCGAGGAAAAGTCCTCCGTGCAAAACCGCATAGAGAAACTGACCAATCGCGAGCGCCAGGTCATGGACCTGGTCGTGACCGGGAAACCGAACAAGGTGATTGCCTACGAACTCGGTGTCAGCCAGCGCACAGTCGAGATTCACCGGGCGCGTGTCATGGAAAAGATGGAGGCCAGGTCGCTGGCCGACCTGGTCCGCATGCACATGGCGGCCTGACTCAGGGCCTGGCCCGGAAGTCCTCAGCCAGCTCTGCGCAGTCGATGCACTCCTCGGCATACGGGTAGGCGGCGATCCGTTCGGCAGCGATCCGGGTTCCGCATTCCGTGCACAGGCCGTATTCTCCGGATTGCATCCTGGACAGCGCGTCCGCGATCTTCTGCAGTTCTTCGCGCGCCTCGTTGCCCAGCGCGTCGACGACCTCGCTGTCCGCCAGCTCCTTGGCGCGTTCTTCGGAATCCGAATCGAGGCTGCGCCTGACGTTGGCCGTGATGCGCTCGAGTCGCGCTGCGAGCTCCTCCCGTTTGGTTTCGAGCGCCTGTTTCAGGCCATCCGGCCAGTTCCCGTCGGTCAATTTTTCGCTCCAGTGGCCCGCCGTTCCCTATTGCACGGCTGCCCTGCCAGTATAGTAATCACGGGGCATGGTGGCGCTGGATAGGTAAATTCCGATATCGCTTAGGCATCAGGTCTTATTGGCACTTGGCCGGCTCTAAAATAACGTCATCTGCATCAGCCAACACCGCTAATACCCGACCCGACAGGGACCAGCAATGCAAACTATCCAGCAAATCATGAGCGTCGTCGATCCGACCACCGAGAATCAACCTGCCCTGGAGAAGGCCGCCTGGCTGGCAGAGAAGACCGGCGCGAAGCTCGAACTTTTTATTTGCTACTACAACGAGTACCTGAGCGGCGACCGACTCTTCGATTCGCCGTCTCTCGAGAAAGCCCGCGCGGAAATCCTGAACGGCCAGGAGCGACACCTGGCAAAGCTCGCGGAGCCGTTCAAGGCCCGCGGCATCGACGTGACGACCACCGCGGTCTGGGATCATCCGCTCTACGAGGGTATCGTCCGCCACGCGGCGGCAACCGGTGCCGATATCGTGTGCAAAGATACCCATCACCACTCAGCGGTATCGAGGGCGCTCCTGACCAATACGGACTGGAACCTGATTCGCGCCTGCGCAGCGCCGCTGTGGCTCGTCAAACCCAGGCCGCTGGCAGACAAACCAGTGTTCATTGCCTCGATCGATCCACTGAATGAGCACGACAAGCCCGCTGCGCTGGACGACGAGATTCTGCTCCGCGCCAAGGCGATCGCAGAAGCCGGTGATGGCGAAGTTCGGGCTTTCCACTCCTACGATCCACGCATTGCGGTCGCGACGGCGACAGCCAATGCCTACATCCCCGTGTCGCTGCCGTTCGACGAGATCGAAAAACAGATGCGCGAGCAACATGAGCAGCGCTTCAACGAGGTCACGACGTTCCATGACATCGACCCGGGCAAGGCGCACCTGGTGTCCGGCCTGACTCACGAAGAGCTGCCCGCGCTTGCCCAGGAAACAAACGCGGACGTCGTCGTGATGGGCGCGGTCTCCAGGAATCGCTGGAAACGCCTGTTCATCGGCGCCACGGCGGAGCGCACGCTGGAGCACCTGCCCTGCGACCTGTTGATCGTCAAGCCAGACTGGTTCCGGACGCCGGCAGAAATCTCGAATGAGCGGGCGGCCTAGCGGCTAGCGGGTCAGCTACAGCTTTGTGTGCGGGATCCGCTAAGGCTCGACCGGGCCATCGAGCGGATTGCGCGTACCGGCACATTGCGGATGTCGACGACGGTTTCGTACTCGTCCTTGGCGAACCGCCCGACCTGCATCAGGCGATCCCGGTCACCCAGATCAGCGCCACGCCGAACAGCATGCCCAGCACCAGGCCGGCGCGCAGTAACCGCGATTCCCAGCCAGCGACCCAGCGAATCAGCCGCTCGAACCCGCGCCTGCCCATCAGCATCAGGGCCAGCGCGGCTAACAGCGAGATACCGCCGACGATGTACAGGAAAACGGGCAGCAGCGACGCGGGTGCGGCCAGGATCGCGGCGGCGCCCAGGACCAGGCGGACGACGATGGCGACGAGGTATCCGCCGACGCCGGCAAATCGATCGACCAGGCGGAGCAATCCTTGCGGATTGGCGATCCCGTAGGCGCAGGCGAAAACGATCAGGACGCCGAATAGCGCGATGAGCTCGAGCATGCGACTGATCCTGCCAAGCGCCGTTGCTCCCGGCAAGTCTCACACCATTGACGGCGGGCGCCGGAATGCCAGAATTGTCGCGACCGAGTCTGCCGGGGCAGCAGCATGTACCTGACCGCGAAAACGATCCACATCGCCGCCGCGATCCTGACGATTTCCGGATTCATGCTGCGTGGCGCCTGGATGCTCGGGCAATCTCCATGGCTCGATCGCAAGCTCGTCAGGATCCTGCCGCACGTGATCGACACCATTTTCCTGCTCTCCGGCATCTGGCTGGTCTGGCTGCTGCACCTGCCGATACTCGAGCAGCCATGGCTGCTCGGCAAGCTGATCGCCCTGCTTGCCTACGTCTGGCTGGGGATGGTCGCACTGCGGCGCGGTCGCACGCGCCGGATTCGGGCAACGGCCTTCGTGCTGGCGTTACTGACCTTTGCCTACATCATCGGCGTGGCGCTGACCAAGTCGGTGTCGAGCTGGCTCGCCTGGTTCACCTAGGACTCGGTGACCTGCCCGCTGCCGATCGCATCGTGCGCAGCATTGAGCAGCGCATCGGTATCAACCGGCTTGTTGAGGATGACGCAGTTTTCGGTGGACCGCGCCTCCTGCACCATCTTCGAGGTATCACCGGTCACGATGAACGCTGGAATATTCCGCCCGAAGGCCTCGCGAACCGTCGCGACAGCCTCCACACCCGTAGACCCGTCCAGCAGATGGAAGTCGGAGATGATCAGGTCGGGTGCGGACTCCAGGTGCTGGGCGACTGCTGCGGCTTCCTTTGCCGACGCTGCAGTCGCTACCGCGTAGCCCTCGGCCTCCAGCAGCAGGCCCCACGCGTTGGCTACCGTGACGTCGTCTTCGATCAAGACAATGAGGCCGGATGCCAGCTCATTGGGTCGCTCCGCGGTTGACGGATCCACGGCCGTGCTGCGATGGCCCTGGTGACTGACGATCGGGACCCCCACCGAAAAGGTCGACCCCGCACCCACATCGGATTCGACGCGAATCTCGTGGTCCATCAGGTCCGCCAGCCGCTTGACGATGGCGAGCCCGAGACCGAAGCCTTCCTTGTTCAGGCCCGGCGTCTTGATCTGGTGAAACTCGCGGAAGATTTCTTCGATTTGCCCCGGATCGATGCCGATGCCGGTATCCGACACCGCTATCCACAATGTGTCCCCTTGCTCGTCGCAGTGCATTCGGATCAGGCCCTTGTCCGTATAACGAATGGCGTTCGAGACGAAGTTCTGGATGATCTCGCTGAGCAGGTTGGGGTCGGAACGGATGGCGATGTTCTCGGATTCGTCTGCCTCGAAGGCGAGCCCCTTCTGGCGCGCCTGCCGGGAGAACTCCGCGAATAAGCGATCGACGAGCCGCTGTACCGGGAAATCCTCGAGTTCGGGCTCGACCTTGCCCGCATCGAGCCGGCTGATGTCGAGCAGGGAATTCAGCAGGTTGGTCATCGCATCGAGCGAGTGCTGCTGGCTCTCGACCATCTCGATGGCGAGATCATCCTTGACCGTCCTGCGCAACGCGCCGTTCAGCAGCGCGAGCGCCTGCACAGGCTGCCGCAGGTCGTGGCTCGCCGCAGCGAGGAAGGCCGTGTTCGCCTTGTTCGCCCGCTCCGCCTCCCGACGGGCCTCGATCAGTTCGTCCTCCATCGCCTTGCGGCTCGTGACGTCGCGGATGACGCTCGACACGAAGGCGCCGGAAGCGCTGGTGACGGGGCTCAGGCTGATTTCGACGGGGAATTCGCTGCCGTCCGCGCGGCGTCCGCGAAGCTCGCGGCCTGAACCCATCGGCCTGAGCTGCGGATCGGCGGCAAACCCGGCGCGATGGCTGATATGACGGTCGCGCATCTTTTTCGGCAGCAGCATCTCGACTTCCCGCCCCAGCAACTCGTCGCGGGAATAACCGAACATCTTCACTGCCTGCGCATTGACGACCGCGATCCTGCCGAAGTGGTCGATGATGATCATTGCATCCGGCGCGGACTCCAGAACATTGCGGAAATACGCCTCCGACGTATTGTCGGCAGAGATATCCCGGATCGTGCTGAAGACAAGCTTGCCTGCATCGGACTGTATCGGGGACAGGGCAATATCCGCGTCGAACGTCGAGCCGTCCTTTTTCTGTCCCTGCAATGGCAGGCCGGAGACGAGCGGTCTCGAGTGCGGAGACTCACGGAACTGCCTGCGATATTCCGTATGCCGCTGCCGATGGGCCTCGGGTACGAGCACTTCGATATTCTGTCCCGCCAACTCGCCCGCTTCGTAACCGAACATGGCTTCGGCGGAACGACTGGCGACGACGATTTCTCCGTCTTCATTGACGACGACGGTGGCGTCGACCACATTGCGGAGAAGTTCTGCGGCGGCGTCAGGATCCAGCTTCATTACTGGCGGAGGATAGCAGCATGGTGCCGCAAATGATCATCCATGAAAGTCGCTATGAAGTAGTAACCATGGTCGTAGCCTGCATGGCGACGCAGTTCGAGTTCCACTCCTCGCTCGGCGCAGGCCGCCTCGAACAGATGCGGATGGAGCTCCCTCTCGAGAAACTGGTCGGCCAGCCCCTGGTCGATGAGGATCTTTGACTTCGGCAACTCGTCGACCGACTTGACGAGTTCGGTAGCGTCGTATTGCTGCCAGGCCGACTCATCGCTGCCGAGATAATTCGGCAAGGCTTTCTGTCCCCAGGGACAATTGATCGGACTGCAGATCGGCGCAAACGCGGAGATCGACCGGTAGGTATCGGGATTCTTCAGCCCGATGGTCAATGCCCCGTGCCCGCCCATCGAATGACCGGTGATCCCCTGCCTTTGGCCGTCCGCGGGGAATTCCGACATGACCAGCGCGGGCAGTTCGGCGGTGACGTAGTCATACATCTGGTAATGGCGGTGCCACGGCGCCTCGGTCGCATTGAGATAGAAGCCCGCGCCCAGGCCGAAGTCCCAGGCGCCATCGGGATCGTCCGGCACGCCGTCGCCGCGCGGGCTCGTATCCGGCGCGACCAGCAGCAGCCCGAGCTCGGCGGCCAGCCGCTGCGCGCCGGCCTTGATCATGAAGGTCTCTTCCGTGCAGGTCAGTCCGGCGAGATAAAAAACGACCGGCGCCGGCCCGTCCGCGGCCTGCGGCGGTACGAAGACCGAGAATTGCATGTCACATGAATTTGCCGACGAGGCATGGCGGTAGAAGCCCACTGTGCCACCGAATGCAGCGTGTTCGCTCAGTGTCTCCATGGCCGGTAATCAGTCGGGCTTCTGCAGGATCAGGGTCGCGTTAGTGCCGCCGAAACCGAAGCTGTTGGTCATGGACGTGCGCACGCCGGCATTCTCGATCGTCTCGGTGACCAGCGGCATGCCCTCGGCAGCCGGGTCGAGATTGTCGACATTGATCGACGGCGCGATGAAGTCGTGTTGCATCATCAGGAGGCAGTGGATCGCTTCCTGGGCCCCGGTTGCGCCGAGCGAATGCCCGCACAGCGACTTGGTCGATGCGAACCGCGGCAAATCTTCACCAAAAACCTCGCGAATCGCCTCGAGTTCCTTGGTATCGCCGACCGGCGTGCTCGTGCCGTGGGTATTGATGTAGTCGATCGGCGCATCCGTCGTCGAGCGCGCGAGATTCATGCAGCGCACCGCGCCCTCGCCGCTCGGCGCGACCATGTCGTGACCGTCGGAAGTAGCGCCATAACCGACGATCTCGGCGTAGATCTTCGCGCCGCGCGCCTTCGCGTGCTCGAGTTCCTCGACCACGACCATGCCGGAACCCGCGGCGATGACGAAGCCGTCGCGGTCCCGGTCGTAGGTGCGGGACGCTCGCGCCGGCTCGTCGTTGTACTTCGTCGACAGGGCGCCCATGGCGTCGAACAGGCTGGCCAGCGACCAGTGCTCCTCCTCGCCGCCGCCGGCGAAGACGATGTCCTGCTTGTCGAGCTGTATCTGCTCCCAGGCCGCGCCGATGCAATGTGCGCTGGTCGCACAGGCGGACGTAATCGACAGGTTGACCCCCTTGATCCTGAAGGGCGTGGCGAGACATGCGGAGACAGTGCTGCCCATCGTCCGCGGCACCATGTAGGGACCGATGCGGCGCACGCCCTTCTCGCGCAGGGTGTCTGCGCTGGCGACGATATTGGCGCTCGACGCGCCGCCGGACGAGGCGATCAGCCCGGTGCGCGGATTCGAGATGTCACTCTCCTCGAGGCCGGAATCCTCGACCGCCTGTTGCATGGCGATGTATGCATACGCCGCGGCATCACCCATGAAGCGCAGCACCTTGCGATCGATGTGTTCGCGCGTGTCGATATCGACCTGGCCGCTGACCTGGCTGCGGAGCCCCATCTCCTTGAATGACTCGTTGAAGCTGATGCCGGACTTCCCGGCGCGCAGCGATTCGGTGACTTCTTCCTGGCTGTTACCGAGGCAGGAAACGACGCCGATACCGGTGATGACTGCACGACGCACGATGACTCCTAAAAATCGTCAGTTGAGGTGAAAAGACCGACCCGCAGATCCTCGGCTTCATAGATTTGCCGGCCGTCGACCGAGACGGTTCCGTCCGCGATCGCGAGGATCAGCTTGCGGGTGATCATCCGCTTGATGTGCAAATGGAACGTTACCAGTTTTGCGGTAGGCAGGATCTGCCCCGAGAACTTGACCTTACCGGCGCCGAGCGCCCGCCCGCGACCGAGATGGCCGGACCAGACGAGAAAAAAACCGACCAGTTGCCAAAGCGCATCGAGTCCCAGGCAACCCGGCATCACCGGATCGCCTTCGAAGTGGCATTTGAAAAACCACATATCGGGGTTGATATCGAGTTCTGCGATGATTTCGCCCTTGCCATACTTGCCGCCGCTGCTGACGATGCGGGTCACCCGGTCCGTCATCAACATGCCCGGCAGTGGCAGTTTCGCACTGTCGGGGTCGAACAACTCGCCGCGCGCGCACTGCAGCAATTCCTCATAGCTGTAAGAGGTCTTGCGGCCGGGCGGGCAATCGTCCGGGCTGCTGGTCTGTTCAGGCTCGGTCATACGCGGTTCGGCGATGTTCTCGGGAGGTTTTGCTTTTGTTTTCTGCGGACTTACACCCGCGAGGGTTGCAGCCAATCTTACCGGACTGGTGTCGGCGCTGCTCGACAATCGCCGCGGGTTTTTCTGCTGCGCTGCAACAATCGAGAGGCTTGCACAGGTGAGCAGGAATCAGGTCTTGTCATAATCGATGACCAGTTTTTCGGTGACGGGCATCGACTGGCAAGCGAGGACGAAACCCTTCTCCACTTCCCAGGGCTCGAGGCCGTAGTTGACCGCCATCGTCACTTCGCCCTCCCTGACATGGGTCCTGCAGGTCGCGCAGACCCCGCCCTTGCAGGAGTAAGGCAGTTCGATTCCCTGGTCCGCCGCGGCGTCGACGATATTGCCGCCGTCAGCCGGCATGTCGAAGGACTTCTTGTGACCGTCCATGATGACGTCGATACTGGCGATGATGTCTCCGGCCGGCGCCGCAGCCGTTCTGGCCGCCTGCTTGTTGCGCGGCGCGCCGTAGCGCTCCGCGTGCATGCGTTCTTCGCCGACGCCAGCGGCCTGCATGGCGGTCTTAACGTTATCGATCATCGAGTCGGGACCGCAGATGAAGACCTCGTCTGCCTGCATGCCGCCGCAAAACGCCGTGTAGAGCTCGGTTACTTTCTCGCTGTCCATTCGGCCGCTGAAGATGTCGAACTCCTGCTCTTCGCGGCTGAACAGGAAGTAGAGTTGCAGGCGCTCCGGGTAGCGGTTTTTCAAAGCGTAGAGATCATCGATAAACATCGTCGTCTGCTGCCGTCGATTGCCGTAGAACAGGACGACACGGGAATCCGCTTCCTGCTCGAGGGTCGCGCGCACGATCGACAGTATCGGTGTAATGCCGCTGCCGGCGGCGAACGCCAGGCAGGTCTTGCCAGCCTGCGGCTCGATACTGGCGTGGAACTGCCCGAACGGGGGCATGACCTCGATCTGATCACCGACCTGCAGATCGTTCTGCACGAATTCCGAGAACACGCCGCCGGGCTGCACGCGGATCCCCAGCTGCAATGGCAGCTGGCCGGGCACCGAACAAATGCTGTAAGTGCGACGCACGGGCTTGCCGTCAATATGAATTTGCAGCGGCAGATGCTGGCCGGGCAGAAACTCGAATTCGTCGGCAATGTCGCCGGGCACGCCGAGCCCGAGCCGCACCGAGTCCGGCGTTTCGTTTTCCTTTTCAGTCACTGTCAGCAAATGATATTTGCGCATCGTTCCGGCGCCGTAACTAAACGGGTCTTATATGCATTTGAAGTATTCGAACGGTTCCAGACAGTCATCGCATTTCCAGGCTGCTTTACAGGCCGTCGAACCGAATTCGCTCACCAGGCTAGTCTGCCCGGACGCGCATCTCGGACACTGCACCGAAGCGCGGCCGAGCAACTCGCGTTTGTCTGCAGCCTTTTGCGGCGGCGCAATCCCGTACTCGCGAAGCTTTTCCCTGCCGGCGTCGCTGATCCAGTCGGTCGTCCACGGCGGCGAGAGCACGCGGCGTACCGACACGCCCGGCACCCCGCGACCGGTCAGGCTCTTCACAATGCTGTCCTCGATGACTTCGGTCGCGGGACAGCCCGAATACGTGGGGGCCACCTCGATCTCGACGCCGTTTCCGGCGACGTTGACCTTGCGCACCATGCCGAGATCGACGACGCTCACGACCGGAATCTCGGGGTCGGGCACCTCGTCCAGCCAGCTCCAGATCTGCGCTTCGGTCTGCACGTTAATGGCTCGCTACCAGCTAAGGCCCGGATAGCTGCGCTGCAGGTACTGCATCTCCGCCAGCAACGGACCGAAATGCTCCGTATGGCGGCCAGTCCGCCCGCCGCCGTCCATCCACTGGTCTGCCGGCATCGTCAGCGTTGCTTCCTCGAGAATCGCGGCGATCGCTGCCAGCCACTGCTCGCGGATGGCCTCGAGATCGGGTCCGTTGAATGCGTCGCGGATGACCTCGTCGACCTCGTCGCCCGCAAACAGCTCACCCGTGAAACGCCACAGGTTGTCGAGCGCGGTCTGTGCTTTCGCGTGACTCTCGTCGGTGCCGTCGCCGAGCCGGATCAGCCACTGCGCGTTGTGGCGGCGGTGATAGCGGACTTCCTTGGCCGCGCGAGCGGCGATCGCCGCCAGCCCCGGTTCGCTGCATTCGGCCAGGGCGTCGAGCTGGCGTTGATAGAACTCGTCGAACAGCACGGAGCGCGCGATCGTGTCGCCGAAATGACCGTTCGGCTGCTCGACCAGCAGGAAGCTGCAGAACTCGCGTTCGTCGCGCAGGAAGGCGAAGTCGTCTTCTTTGCGGCCGGCGCCCTCCAGTTCGCCCGCAAACGAGTAGAACATGCGCGCCTGGCCGAGATAGTCGAGGGAGAAATTGGCATTCGCCATCTCCTCCTCGAGCTCGGGACCGTGCGTGACGATTTCGATCAGGCGTTGCGCCAGTATCAGCGCGCTGTCGCCGAGCCGCAGCGTGTAACGAAAGAGGGCTTCCTGCTGGTCCATTCCGGCCGCCTGCTCAAATATTCTCGACACCGTCGGGGATGTCGTAAAACGTTGGATGACGATAGATCTTGTCTTTGGCCGGCTCGAAAAATGCGTCGGCCTCCGCAGGGTCCGAAGCGACGATGTGCTCCGAACGAACCACCCAGATGCTGACGCCTTCGTTACGCCGCGTGTAGACGTCGCGCGCGTGGTCGAGCGCCATCTGGTCGTCGGCTGCGTGCACGCTGCCTGCATGTCGATGACTCAGTCCGGACTTCGCGCGGATAAAGACTTCGTAAAGGGGCCAATCATTTCTGCTCATTGTAAAACCTTGTCGTTAGCTAAATCGTTCTAACGTCGTTGCGAGGAGAGCGGAGCTCGACGAAGCAATCTCCTAAATCCATCGCAAACTCAAAACGATCGCGTCGTCGGCGTTCGCCTCCTCGCGATGACGAAATGAACTACGCCGCCTGCCTCTTCGCCTGTTTCTCTGCATAGGCTTGGGCGGCTTCCCGCACCCAGGCGCCGTTTTCGTGTGCACCCCGTCGCCTGGCCATACGCTCACGATTACACTGGCCGTTACCCGCCAGCACGTCGATAAATTCCTGCCAGTCGATTTCGCCGAAGCGGTAGTGCCCGGTCTCCTCGTCCAGCGCCAGCGCATCATCCGGCACCGTGAGACCGATGAATTCCGCCTGCGGCACGGTCACGTCGACAAATTTCTGGCGCAGCTCGTCGTTGGTGAAACGCTTGATCTTCCAGGCCATCGACTGGGCGGAATGCTTCGAGTCCTTGTCGCTCGGACCGAACATCATCAGCGACGGCCACCACCA
>JABAOE010006622.1_pt1 | contig 43429 bp, 34 predicted proteins | sample 7062141 | NCBI WGS metagenome assembly JABAOE01 (sample SAMN14538627, study PRJNA623070) | marine sediment metagenome | biome: marine biome [ENVO:00000428]; feature: marine pelagic biome [ENVO:01000023]; material: deep marine sediment [ENVO:00002113] | place: India: Gulf of Khambhat ...
GGCGAACCACATCCTCGACATGCCGCTGCGGCGGCTCACCGCACTCGAGACATCGAAGCTGCGCGAGGAGCACGCGACGCTCCTGGAGACGATCAAGGACCTCAAGGCCATCCTCGGCTCGGAGAAGCGCCGGAGAGAGGTCGTCGCCACCGAGCTCCGTGAGATCAAGGAGAAATACGGCGACGCCCGTAGGAGCCGCATCATCGCCGACGACGGTGAACTGTCGCTCGAAGATCTCATCGCCGACGAAGAGCTCGTCGTGACGATCACTGCGGCCGGGTACGTCAAGGCCGTTCTCTCCAAGACATACCGCACCCAGGGCAGGGGCGGACGCGGGATCCGCGGCGCCAACCTCCACGGCGACGACGTCATCAACCACGTCCTGCACACGACCGCGCTCGCGTATCTGCTCTTCTTCACCAACCGGGGCAAGGTGTACCGGATCCGCGCCCACGAACTCCCCCGCAAGGAGCGCACCGCCAAGGGCACCTTGGTGCAGTCGGTGCTCCCGATGGACGCGGACGAGCGGGTGGAGGCGATCATCGACACTCGGGACTACGAGAGCTTCCGCCACCTCGTGATGTTCACGAGGAAGGGGCAGGTGAAGAAGACGAAGTTCTCCGACTACGACTCCCGCAACTCGGTCCTCGTCGCCATCAAGCTGCAGGACGACGACGAGGTCGTCTCGGTGCGGAGGACGTCGGGCGATGACGACCTCGTGATGTTCACGAGAGACGGCCAGGGCATCCGTTTCGGTGAACAGGACGTGCGCCCGATGGGACGCGACACGCAGGGGGTGCGGGGCGTTCGTCTCCGCGACGGCGACGAGGTCGTGTCCGCGGTGCGGGTGTCGAACGGCGCCGAGGTCCTCCTCCTCACGAGCGGTGGCTATGGGAAGCGGACGAAGACCGACGAGTTCCCGAAGCAGAAGCGGGGCGGGCTCGGCGTGAAGGCCATGAAGCTGACCCGGGTGCGAGGCAAGCTCGTTGCCGCGCTCAGCGTTGCCCCCGGGGACGAGATCGTCGTGACGTCGACGGACGGGATCGTCATCCGTCAGGCCGTCGACTCGATCAGCCGGCAGAAGCGGGACTCCACTGGGGTGCGCGTGATGAGCGTGGAGACGGGGGCGGAGCTGTCCGCGGTCGCGCACGTCCCTCAGGAGGACGAGGCGTGACGGGAACCGGCACCGGCTGGAGGGCGTTCAGGGAGGCAGTGGCGCGGCGTTGGACGACGGCGTCCCTAGAATCCGGGATGTCCTAGGAGCCGATATGGCAGTTCGACGAGTCCGCAGGGTCGTCAGGCGAATCGACCCGTGGACGGTCCTGAAAATCTCGCTGGTCTTCAACGCCATCGCCGGGCTCGTGTTCGTGCTCGGCGTCTGGGTGGTGTGGTCGCTGCTGCTCCAGCGGGGGATCCCGGACCGCATCGTCGAGATCTTCGAGGCGATCCGCATCACGGTCTCGGTGGACGGCGAGCTGTACTTCCGCATCGTCGTGTTTCTCGCCATCGTCGGCGCCGTTGCCATGACGGCGATCATGACGTTGGGCGCGGTGCTCTACAACCTCATTGCCGACCTCGTCGGCGGGCTCGAGCTCACGGTGCTCGAGGAGACGTACAACGTCGCACCGCAGACGGCGGTCCAGCAGCGGGTGCGCCCCGCCGTGCATCGCCCCGTGACGGGTAACGGTGAGGTCGAGGCACCGGCTCGGGCCGTGGTCCCGGCTCGCCCCGCGGCCACCGCCGAACCACCGCCGGCGGCGGACGCCGAGCCGGCTGGGGACGTCGATGCGGAAGAGGCGACGACCGCGGAGACGGCAGACGAGGCCGTGGAAGCGGCGAAGACGGGCACGGAGGGCTGACCCCCCCACGGTCGGATAAGCCAGGTTTTCGCGAACTCATCGCGTAGCATCGATGCTCCCCGAACGAGGCCGGTCCGTTGCACCGACGATTCGTTGCTGCTCTCTGCGCCCTCCTGGTGACGGCGGCGTGCGCGTCGCCCGGCGAGGGCGCGGCGCCGCTCGAGGAGCTCACGGTGGACGGTGTCCTGGTGGGGAGGGTCCTCACCGGCGTGGGAGACGGCGTTGGGGACACCTTCGCGATCGACGAGGTGCTGTGGGACCGGGGGCCACACCGGAACGCGGAAGGAGCCCTTGTCATCCCCGACGCCATCGAGCCGGGACTCGAGATCCGGCTCGCCACTGACGTCGCTGTCGGCCTCGACCCGGACCGGCGCTACGTCGTGCTCGCTGCCCGCCCGAACCCTGCTTCACCCTCGGCGCCGTGGGCGACGGCCGGCATCCTCGATGCTGTCTCTCACGAGATGGTGGAGGCGTTTCTGCCTGCTCCTCGCGAGCTGCTGCTCCCCGGGGAGTCGGGCCCGGACGCGGAGATGACCGCCCTCGTCGAGCTGCTCGGCGACGTGGTCCGTCACCGCAACGCCCGTGAGCTGCCCCGGCCGGTATCACGGCGGCTCGCCCGCGCCGCGCAGCTCACCGAGGTTCGCGGCGGCGGCCAGCCCCTCGTCGAAGCCGTGGGCATGCCCATCGAGGACTACCTCGTCATCGACCCGTCGCTGCGGGTCATCCCGCCGCTGCCCGAACTGCCGCCCGGAGTCGTCGAGCTGCTCGACCTCGAGGCCATCCACGCCGCGATCGTGCTGCCGGCCGGGTTCACTGCGGACCGTTGGGGCATCGGGCTCGTCAGCCCTGCCGGGCTGTTCGGCCCCATCCGGGTCGACGACGGCCAGCGCATCGTGGAGCTCGACGCCGTGCGCCAGCGAGGATCGGGGCTCACGCTCGTCGCGTGGCCGGCACCGCCGTCGGACCCACACCGAGCACAGTCCACCGGCGTGGCCGTCGGCGACGAGGCGCTCGCCGCCACCATCTTCGACTTGAGCGCCGAGCACGAGGCGGCGCTCACGCTCGTCATCGATCTCGCCCGGGGCACGGTGTCGTCGATGGAACCGACCGACGCCTCCGAGCTCGTCGCCGCCGCAAGCGGCTGACGGGCCATCGGGTCGTGGCAGCACGATCGACCGGGTTGGGTCGTGGTGTCTCAGTGGGTCTCGAGCGAGTGCGACGCGACGTCGAGCCCGGCACCGAGCGCCGCGGCGAGATAGGACTCCGCCGCCCAGGCGGGTTGGTGGGCGCCGGGGGCGAAGTCGTCGATCGCCAGTGCCGCCGCGGCGAGGGCGAGGGCCTCGAGGTGGGCGGCGAGGTCGGCGACGCCGACGATCCGGGTGACCACGCCGCCCGGGGACGCTGAGGTGACCCTGGCGATGGCTCCCGCCCACGGTCCGGGTACCGGGGCGACGAACGCTGCGTAGCCCGGTTCCGTCGGTCGCGGTCGAGCCCACCTGGCGCCGACGGGATCGGGAAACGGGATGGGTTCGCCGCGTCGAAGAGGCGAAGCGGGCTCCGTCCAGGCGATCGCGACCTCGAGGATCTCCCCGCCGCGGGCGGTCTCGTGGGAGGCGAGCGCCGGGGCGATGCCGGAGGCGAGGTTGGCGCCGATGACCAGCGTCCGGTCTGCCGACTGGAAGTGGGGCCCGTATTCGTCGTCGAGCCCTCGGCCGTCGGCGAAGAGCACGCAGTCGACACCGGCCGCGAGGGCCATACGGACCGCGACGATCGGCTCCTCGGTGTCGTCGGAGACGAGGAGGTCGTAGTCGGCGACGTCGCCGGCACGCTCGATGCGGGCGTCGTCGTCACGAGGGGCGCGCCCCACGAGGCCGAGGGCCTCGAGCCGCCGCTCTCCCAGGAGGATCCGGCCCGCCCTCGTTCCGACCTCGCCGTGTTGATCGAGCGCGATCCGCATCGGGTCAGCGCGGGCTGCGGTGGGGCTCCGCCGGCTCCCAACTGCCCGCGGTGCGGGGCTGGCGCACCGGGCGCTTCAGGAACAGGGCAAGACCGGCGAGGGCTGTGAGGAGGGCGAAGAGGCGGCCGCGTCCACTCATGGTGGCCCGCAGCGTAGCGAGGCCGCACCACGGTGCGCCCGACCCCTCACGGGACCGGCAGGGTCGTTGCCTCTGCGCAGAGCTCCTCGATCGCTGCCGGATCCGTGGGTACCGCAGCGGTCAGGTTCTCGTGGCCGGCCTCGGTGATGACCACGTCGTCCTCGATCCGGACGCCGATGCCGCGCAGCGCGGCGGGGACGGGGTGTTCCATTGACTCCGCGACCGCCCGCTCCTGGTCCTCGAGCTTGCGCGCTTCGTCGGTGCCGACGAGGAGGCGACGCTCGACCCACTCCTCGAGGTCGTACTCGAGCAGCGGCAGGCGGACCGCCTCCCGATCGGGGTCGACGTAGAGCCCGGGCTCGATGGTGAATGCCATGCCCGGCTCGAGAGGGCGTGGCTTCTCGTCGACGCCGTAGCTGCCGGCGTCGTGGACGTCGAGACCGAGCCAGTGGCCGGTGCCGTGCATGTAGAACTCTCGGTAGTGGTGCATCGCGAGCACCCGCTCGACCGGACCGGGGAGCAGCCCCAGCGTTACGAGGCCCTCGGCGATGGTGGCCACGGCCGCGTCGTGGACGTCCTTCATCGTCGAGCCCGGACGGCTCGTCTCGAAGGCGGCGTGCTGGGCGGCGAGGACGACCTCGTAGACGGCGCGCTGCGGCGCCGAGAACGTGCCNNGCATCGACGAGGACGAGGTCACCGTCGGCGACCCGCCTCGTGTTCTCCGTGTAGTGGAGGATGCAGGCGTTGGGCCCCGAGGCCACGATCGAGGGGTAGCCGTTGCGCACCGAGCCGTTGATGCGGAACGCGTATTCCATCGCTGCCTGGATCTGGTACTCGTACAGGCCCGGTCTGGTGAACCTCATCGCCTCGAGGTGACCCAGCCCGCTGATCCTGCACGCCTCTGCGAGTGTGGCGAGCTCTTCGGTGCCCTTGCGAAGTCGGGCCTCGTCGAGAAGAGGAGCCGCATCGCGAACCTCGGTCGGCACCGGCCTCCCGAAGCGAGTTCCCACCCCGCGCACCTTCGTGACGAGGCGGGTGAGTCGCGCTGTGAACTCGGCGTTGCCCAGCGACGTGTACACGGCGTGCCTGCCCGGCATGCGCCTGGTGAGCTCGGCCTCGAGGTTGGCGATCGGGTACGCGGCATCGGCCCCAAACCTCTCCCGGGCGCCCTCGACGCCTGCGCGGTATCCGTCCCACATCTCACGTTCGCGGTCGCGGGGCCGGACGAAGAGGACGAAGCGCTCCGTCGGGTGCGCGGGATCGATGAGGGCGATCGCGTCCGGCTCTTCGAACCCGGTGAGGAACCAGAAGTCCGAGTCCTGGCGGAACGTGTGATTGACGTCGCTGTTGCGCACCGTCTCCCGGCCACCGGCGATGACGGCCAGGGCCCCGCCCAGCTTCTCGGCGAAGCGCTCCCGGCGGACGGCGAAGACGGTTGGGTCCATCGGCATGAGCACCAGGGTACCGGCCCGGGTTCCCGGCGCTGCGCTCGGGTACACTGCTCGTGCCCGGGCTACGGGGCCCGGGTCCCGTGCAACGGAGCGAAGTCCGGTTCCAATCCGGCGCTGTCCCGCAACTGTGAAGCCCCTCCTGGGGACGAGCCAGGTCGCCTCCGGCGCGGTGGCTGTTGCCGCTCTCGGAGGAGGGGCGTCCCCAGCGACCGGACAGGTCTCCTCCAGAGAGAGGAGACTCCCGGATGCGACGCTTCAAGGCCCTTCTCGGCGCAGTCGCCGTCCTCGTGGCGGCATGTGGCGACACCGCAGCCACCCCCGAGGCCACTCCGAGCACTGCGCCGACCACGACCACGGCGGCGCCGACCACGACCACGGCCGCGCCGACCACGACCACGGCAGCGCCGACCACGACGACGACGGCGGTCGCGGGCTTCCCGGTCACGATCCCGGCCGACAACGGGGACGTCACGATCGAGGCGCGTCCGGAGCGGATCGTCTCGCTGTCATCGACCCACACCGAGGTGCTCTACGCGATCGGAGCGGGCGCCCGGATCGTGGCCACGGACCTCACGTCGAACCACCCGGCGGCGGCGAACGAGACGCCGAAGCTCGACTCGTTCAACTTCAACGTCGAGGAGGTCGCCGGGTTCGACCCCGATCTCGTGATCCTCGCCTTCGACTTCCAGGGCGAGAGCGAACAGCTGGCGGCGCTGGGGATCGCGCATCTCGTCCTCGGCCCCCCGTCCGACGTCGGCGGGATGCTGGACCAGATCGTGGCGGTCGGCAGGGCGACCGGGGACGAGGACGAGGCCGTCGACCTCGCCTCCGACCTCGCAGACCGCATGGACGCCATCGTCGCCCGTGCCGGGGGAGTGGCCGGTGTCTCGTTCTTCCACGAGGTGGACGAGACGCTGTACTCGACGACCTCGGCGTCGTTCCTCGGCGACGTCTACGCCCGCCTCGGCCTCGTCAACATCGCGGACGAGGCCGATCCGGGGAACCCCTTTCCCCAGCTCTCGCCGGAGTTCATCATCGCCGCCGACCCGGAGATCGTGTTCCTCGGCGACGCCGGCTTCGGGGTGACGCCGGCGTCCGTCGCCGACCGGCCCGGATGGGACGTGCTCAGCGCGGTCGTGGCCGGGAACGTCTATCCGCTCGATGCCGACATCGCCGGGAGATGGGGCCCGCGCACGGTCGACCTCATGGGTCAGATCCTCGAGTTCGCCGAGGAGGCCGTCTCGTGACCGAGGCGACGGCCGGTGTCGGCCCGGCCCGGCTGCGGCGGAAGACCCTGCTGGCGGCGCTGGGCGTGGTCGCCGTCGTCTCGTCGATGTCCCTCGTCCTCGGTCCCGCGTCTGTGAGCCCGTGGGGCGCGATCCTCGAGACACTCGACCGGCTCCCACTGGTGTCGATCGACTCCGGTCTCGACGTGCGCGAATCGGCCATCGTCTGGGAGCTCCGCCTGCCCCGCCTCGTGCTCGCCGGTCTCGTCGGCGCGACGCTGGCCATTGCGGGCGGGGCCTACCAGGGTGTCTTCCGGAACCCGCTCGCCGACCCCTACCTGCTCGGCGTCGCCGCCGGCGCCGGCCTCGGCGCCACGATCGCCATCGTCTCGACCGACGTGACGACGTCGGTGCCCCCGCTCGCGTTTGCCGGCGGCGCCGTCGCCGTGATGGCCACCTACGGCCTGGCCCGGATCGGGGGCAGGTCCAGGTCGGGGATGACGCTCATCCTCTCTGGTGTCGCCGTCGCGGCGTTCTTCACCGCACTGCAGACGTTTCTCCAGCAACAGCACGCCGACACGATCCGCCAGGTGTTCAGCTGGATCCTCGGCCGCTTGTCGACGGCGGGGTGGGGCGAGGTTCGACTACTCCTGCCGTACGCGATCGTGTCGTGGGTCGTGCTGCTCGCCCACCGCCGGCACCTCGACGTGCTCGCCGTCGGCGAGGACGAGGCAGGTGCGCTCGGCATGGACATCGGCCGGGTCCGTCTCGTCGTCGTTCTCGCCGCGACGCTGGGAACGGCGGCGGCGGTGGCGGTGAGCGGGCTCATCGGCTTTGTCGGGATCATCGTCCCCCACATGATCCGCCTCGTGACCGGCCCATCACATCGGAGCCTTCTGCCGCTGTCGCTCGTGATGGGAGCCGGGTTCCTCGTCCTCGCCGATCTCGTGGCCCGCACCGCGATGAGCGGCGGCGAGCTGCCGATCGGGATCGTGACCGCCTTCGTCGGTGCCCCGTTCTTCGCGTTCATCCTCGGCACCTCGGCGAGGACGGCATGACGGCTGCAGTTCGCTGTCGCGGGGTGGCGGCCGCCTACAACGGGGTGACCGTGCTCGACGGCGTCGATCTCGACGTGGCTCCCGGGGAGTGGGTGGCGGTCATCGGCCCCAACGGCGCCGGCAAGACGACGCTGCTGCGCGCCGTGACCGGCCTCGTTGCGGCCAGCGGAACGGTAGAGCTCCAGGGACGCCCGGTGTCGTCGTTGCGGCGGAGGGAGCTCGCCGCGGCTGCGGCGCTCGTTCCCCAGACCCCGGTGATCCCTGAGGGGATGACCGTGTTCGACTACGTGCTCCTCGGCAGGACGCCGTACATCCCGTACTGGAGGTCGGAGACCGTCGGCGACGTCGACCGGGTCCGGCACGTGCTCGCGGACCTCGACCTCGCCGGGTTCGCCGGCAGGGCCATGGGCTCGATGTCGGGCGGGGAGCGACAGCGGGCCATCCTGGCGCGGGCGCTCGCCCAGGATGCCGCAGTGCTGGTTCTCGACGAGCCGACGACGGGGCTCGACCTGGGCCATCAGCAGCACGTCCTCGAGCTCGTCGACTCGATGCGGCACCGTCATGCACTCGCCGTGCTGAGCGCGCTCCACGACCTCACGCTGGCGGCCCAGTTCGCCGACAGTGTGGTCCTTCTCTCCGGGGGCACCGTGGTGGCGAGCGGTCGGCCCGACCGCGTCCTCACCCCGCAGCGGCTCGCCGCCGAGTTCGGATCCGAAGTCCGGGTCCAGCGGTTCGGTGACGGGACGATGGCGATCGTCCCGATGCGGGCGGGTGGGCGGCCGGGGCCGGAGGGGCGATCAGCCGATGGACGCGTCGACGAGGAACCCGACCACGTAGGCGATGACACCGCCGACGCCGGCGATGACGAGATTCTGGAGACCGGCGGCGACCGGGTGTGAGTCGGTGATGCTCGTCTTGACGGCCCCGACGGCGAACAGGCCGACGGCCGTCAGCACGGCGGCGAGGGCCAGGCCCAACCCTGTGCTCCCGGTGAAGACGAATGGGAGGATCGAGGTGGCCGAGCCGAGGAGGAACAGCAGCCCGGACATCACCATCGCCCGGTAGGGGCTGCGGACCTCGGTCTCGACGATGCCGAACTCGAGGACCTTCATCGCGTTGAGGAGCGTCTCGTCGTCCTGGGAGAAGATCTCGACGACGCCGTCGAGATCGGGTTCGCGGACGCCGAGGTCGGAGAGCATCTCCCGCAGCTGGGTGACCTCCGAATCGCGGTGGAACTTGATGTGCTCCCGTTCGAGGCTGATCTCGCGGTCCAGCACTTCCTGCTGAGACTGGGTGGCGAGGTATTCGCCGGCTGCCATCGAGATGGCGCCGGCGATCGCCCCGGCGACGGCGGTGAGCAGGACCTGGTCCGCGGTGAGCCCGCCTCCGACGACGCCGGCGACGAGGAGGAAGATGGAGACGAGGCCGTCGTTGACGCCGAGGATGATGTCCCGCACGTACTGGCGGGTCTCGCCGATGTGAGGGACGTAAGGCACGGGCGGGCTGTCGGCGGGCCGGGCCGGCGGCGGATTGGTCATCACGGGCAAGTGTATCTCTGCACCGTGACGGGACCGAAAGCAGGGTGCTCTAGTGTTCGCCCCGGAGGAGGTTTGAGGTGGTCGAGCGTGATGCAGCTCCCGTCACGGAGCAGCACGTGGCGGCACATCCCTTCGTGAGAGGGCTGGCCGACGACGACGTCGAGGCGCTGCAGCGCCTGGCGAGCGCGGTCGAATTCGAGTCCGGTGACGTCATCTTCTCGGTGGGGGAGGAGGCGGCGGCGTTCTATCTCATCAGGACGGGGATGGTCGCGCTCGAGCTGCCAGACCGATCGGGGATGTCACGCACGATCCAGACGCTCACCGAGGGCTCGGCCCTGGGGTGGTCGTGGTTGTTCGAGCCGCGACGATGGCAGTTCGCCGCCGTCGCCCGAACGCCGGTCCGGGCGATCGCCTTCGACGCCGCCGAGCTGCGCGCGCTCTTCGAAGAAGAGCCGGCGACCGGCTTCCGGGTCCTCAGCAGGGTGGCCGAGCTCATGGCGGAGCGACTCCACGCCACCAGGCGCCAGGTGCTTCAGCTCAGCGGCGGCTGAGGACCTCGCCCATCCCGGGCGCGGTAATGTCATTTGGTAATGGCAAATGAACCCGGTGGGATCGACCGCAGCTCGCCCATCCCCATCTACCACCAGCTGAAGGTGCTGCTCCTCGCCGAGATCGCCGCCGGCCGGTACAGGGACGGACGCCGTCTCCCCACCGAACACGAGCTCTGCGCCCGGCACGGGATCAGCAGGAGCCCTGTGACGAGGGCGCTCACCGAACTCGCCGACGAGGGCGTGGTCGTCCGCCGCCGCCGGCTCGGGACCATCGTCGCCCCCGGCTGGTCGCCTCCGGGGCCGGGCCCGGCGAAGCCGGTGGCGCTCGTGCCCGACAGCGGTTGGCGAGTGGCTGCGGGCCTCGTGGCCGGCGTCGATGCGGCGATGGACCTCCGCACCTGTCCTTCCGACGAGCTGCAGACCCGGCTCGCCACCGCGGTGGCCGGGGGCACGGCGCCCGACATCGCGCTCGTCGACTCCGCAGAGGTGGCAGCGCTGGCCGCGGCCGGCTTCGTCCACGACCTCGGCGAGCTGGACGAGCCGTGGGCAGCGGATCTCGCCCTCGACGTCCGCGCCACGGCGGCGACGGGGGGCTACGGCGCTCCGGCGGCGGCACGTCTCACCGGGCTGTGGCTGCGTCGTGACGCCGCCGGTGAGTCGGCGGCGTCGTGGGAGGGCCTCCGCGCGCTGGCCAGGGCCGCCCGTGACGGGGATCCGGGCGTCGTCTCTCCGCTGGTGATGGCGGCCGGGGACCGGCCGGGCTCCGTCGCCGAAGCCGTCGTTGCCCTGGTGACATCGCACGGTGGGGCCATCGTCGACGACGGCGGTATCACCCTCGCCGCTGCCTCCTCGGTGGCGGCGCTTGAGACCGTCCGCTCCATGGTCGCCGAGAGCCTCATGTCGGCCGACGTCGCCTCCTACCGGGAGAAGGACGTCGCCACCAGCCTCGGGACCGGGGCCGCCATCGCCGCGATCGGTCGCAGCGACCTCGCCCCCGCGATCGGCTCTGCGGCCGGTATCGACCCCGAGATCCTCTGGGATCGGTTTGCCTTCGTGCCGCTCCCCGGCTCTGGCGCCGGGGCTGCCTCGTCCTGTTTGGGCTCGTGGTCCTTCGTCGTGCTCCGCCAGACACAGCAGCCACGAGCAGCCGCCAAGGCGATCAAGGACGTGATCGAGGCGGCGGCACCTGTCCCCCCGGCATGGAGCGGTCTCGTGCCGGTGCGGAGCTCGGTCGTCGAGATGTCGCTGCTGACGGACCCGGGCTACCCCTTCGGCGATGCGCTCCGGGCCGCCGTCGTGCCCCGGAGCACGGTGGCGCCTGCGGTCGTCGCCGAGGAACTCCGGCGGCTCGCGCAGACGGCGATCACCGGCGGAACGCGCGTCGCGGAGGCGGCAGGGCGGTGCGCCCACGTGATCGCTGCGGTGACCGGTGCGCAGGTGCCCGGTGTCTGACGGCGTCAGAACGCCCCGTACGCCTGGAGCGCCGGATCGAGGACGACCGAGACGAGGGCGTCACGCTCGGCGCCGTCGCTGACGAGGAGGACGAGCCCGATGATCCCGTCGCCATCGGTGAGGGCCACGTCGACGGCGAACCGGTCGAGGTTCCCGCGGAACAACCGCCACTCGACGTCGCCGGCCGTCACCGTTCGCTCGAATTCGAACTCGGCATCGAGCCCGAGCTGTTCCTCGTAGAGGCCGAGGATGAAGGACTCGGCGAACGAGCCGGGAATGACCTGCTGGACGAGAGTGGTCTGGTCGAGACCGGTCGAGCCCCTCGTCCACACCCCCGGTCCGATGCTTTCCCAGCCTTCGGGGACGACGCCGATGATCGTGAAGCCGAAGACGTCCTCCTCCTCGAAGGGGACGAGCGTGATCGCATCAGGGTCGAACGGCTCCGCCACGAACGGAACGGGCTCCATGGTGGCGATACATCCCGTGTCGGGAGGCCGTGCCGGATCGGCGATGAACGCAAGCGTGATCGCCGTCGGGCACTCCGCAGCGATCGAGGTGCCGTGCCCCAGGGTGGGGAACTCGACGTAGAAACTGTTCTCGAGGGTCTCGGCGACTTGGGTCCCCCAGCGGGGAGGCGTGATCGGATCGAAGGCTCCAGCGAGGACGAGGGTCGGGATCGCCGACGTCACACTGGCAGCCTCGAAGGGGTCTGCCGCCCCCGCCTGCCAGAGATCGCACAGGGCGAAGACGGGCGTGGACAGGTTGATCGACTCGGCGAAGAGCTCGGCGAGGTCTGGGTAGGGCGCGAGGCCGGCCTCGATGGCGTCGAGGGACGTGAACGCCACCTCCTCCCGGCACTGGACGGAGAGGTGCATGCCGAAGGAGAAGAACTGCGCGTTCACGATGTCGTTGCTCGTGAGCAGGCTGGCGATCGACGTGTCGCCTCGCTCGAGATCGGCAATCATCTGCGGAAGCTGGGGGAAGACGTCGTCCGAGTACAGGCCCTGGAAGACGGTGCCGAGGAGCCCCGATCCGTCGAGGAGGACGTCGTACTGCGCTCCGGTGAGGAAGTCCCTGGCGACGTAGGCGACCGGGCTCTCGTCGAGCCGCCCGGCGAGCGCGAACAGTCGGTTCTCGAGGTCTGGGTACGTCTCGTTGCAGGCGTTGTCGGTTTCGCACGCCCGGAACAGTGTGTCGAACGCCCGCGCCAGATTCCCCGGCGCCTCACTGATGATGTCGGCGCCGATCGGGTACGTCGAGTCGAGGACCACCGATCGCAGGCCTTCGGGGTGGTCCCGCATCACCGTCTGGGCGAGGCGGGTCCCGTACGAGATACCGACGAGGTTCCAGCGCTCATAACCGAGCGCGGTGCGGAGGTCTTCGACGTCTGCGGCATTGGCCGCACTGTCGTAGGCGGTGACGTCGACACCGTCGGCGACGAGCCGGCGGCGGCACTCGTCGAGCGCCTCGATCTCCCGGGCGAGGGCGGCAGCGGGCTCGAGGTCCTCGTCGAGCAGATCGAACCCCAGGTCGAGGCTCTCGGGGCACGCCAGGCTCGGCTCGGAGTTGCCGACCCCTCGCTGGTCGAAGAAGATGAGGTCGCGGTCGGTGAGCAGCGGCGCCCAGACGTCCTCGAACGAGAACACGAGGGCGTCGAGTGTCTCGCCGCCCGGCCCGCCGTCGAGGTACACGATGGGGTCGGGTCTCGGGTCGGGGTCGTCGCTCGGGAAGATGGCGACGTGGATGCGCACCTCGCGGCCGTTGTCGACGGCGCGGTTCTCGGGGACCGTGAGCCAACCGCATCTGGGGTCGCGGCCCTGGGGAACCTCGAAGTCGCAGCGGTCATCTTCGAAGGTGGGCTCGTAGGCGAGGCCTGTTGTTGGCGGGGGAGTGGTCGACGGAGCGTCGGACGTTGGCGGCGTCTCCGTCGTCGTGGTGGTCGCGGTCCCGGTCGGCCCGACCGCGGTGGGTGGGACCGGGTCGTCGTCGCCGGAGCTGAGGACGATGGCGACGACGGCGATGGCGAGCGCGCCGATGAGGACGATGAGAGCGATGATGCTGCGGGGCACGGGTCCTCGTCCGTCGGTCGGCTCGATGGGCTTCCGTCTGTATCGGCCACCCTACGCCAGGTACGTGAGCATTCATCCGCAGCGGTGTCGGCCAAGGCCGCTCGGTATGGTGGGGGTGGCAACGAGTGAGGAGGAGGTCATGGCCGGCTCGCAACCGTCGGAGGAGAGCCACCCCGAGCCGCGGCGCTTCTCGGTGGTCGAGCCCATCGAGTCCGAAGCTCGTCCGAAGCTGAAGAAGCGCTTCTACGAGTCCGAGCTTCGCCGGCTCCAGCAGGAGCTCGTCAAGCTGCAGGACTCGATCGTCCAAAGGGGCCTGCGCGTCGTCGTCGTGTTCGAGGGCCGGGATGCGGCGGGCAAGGGAGGCGTCATCAAACGCATCATCGAGCGGCTCAATCCTCGTGTCGTCAGGGTGGCGGCGCTCGGGAAGGCCACCGACCGGGAGCGCACCCAGTGGTGGTTCCAGCGGTATGTGGCGCAGCTCCCCGCCGCCGGGGAGATGGTCCTGTTCGATCGGTCGTGGTACAACCGCGCCCTCGTCGAGCCGGTGATGGGGTTCTGCACCGAGGACGAGTACCGGGAGTTCCTCCGCTCGTGCCCCGAGTTCGAGCGCATGCTCGTCCGGGCGGGCATCATCCTCGTCAAGTACTGGTTCCCGAGCGATGACGAGCAGGAGCGGCGGTTCAAGGCCCGGATCGACGACCCGACGAAGCGGTGGAAGCTGAGCCCGATGGACCTCGAGTCGCGGGCGCGGTGGGTGGAGTACTCCCGTGCCAAGGACATCATGTTCGACCACACCGACATCAAACAGGCTCCGTGGTACGTGGTGAACGCCGACGACAAGCGCCGCGCCCGGCTCAATTGCATGTCGCACCTCCTCAGCGTGATCCCGTACGACGAGCCCCCGGCGTCCGACATCGAGCTCCCGCCCCGGCAGGATGACCAGAGCTACATCCGGCCACCGATCGGGGAACAGACCTTCGTCCCCGAGGAGTACTGAGCACCCAGCCGGCAGGGCCGCTGCCGGGCCTCGATGGGCGGGGCGGGTAGTAGATTCGCCACCCTCTGCGACAAAGGGTGATCGAATGGCCCAGATCTTCTACGACAGCGACGCCGATCCGGCCCGGATCACGAGTCGCAAGGTGGCCGTCATTGGTTTCGGGAGCCAGGGTCACGCCCACTCGCTCAACCTCTTCGACTCGGGCGTGCCGGTCGTCGTTGGTCTCCGCGAGAGCTCCTCGAGCCGCGAGGCGGCCGCGGAGGCAGGTCTCGAGGTGAAGACACCCGCGGACGCCGCCGCCGACGCAGACGTCGTCATGCTGCTCGTGCCCGACCAGCACATGGCGGACCTCTACGCAGCCGAGATCGCAGATGCCCTCGAGCCGGGCGACGCCCTGTTCTTCGCCCACGGCTTCAACATCCATTTCGGCGAGATCGAGCCGCCGCCGGAGGTCGACGTCGTGATGGTGGCTCCCAAGGGACCCGGCCACCTCGTCCGGAGGACCTACGAGGAGGGCAGCGGGGTGCCGTGCCTGCTCGCCGTCCACCAGGACGCCACGGGGACCGCTCACGACCTCGGGCTCGCCTACGCCTGGGGCATCGGCGGCGGGAGGGCCGGCGTCCTCGAGACCACGTTCCGCGAGGAGACGGAGACGGACCTCTTCGGCGAGCAGGTGATCCTGTGCGGCGGGGTCGCCGAGCTGATCAAGTCGGCGTTCGCGCTGATGGTCGAAGCGGGCTACCAGCCGGAGTCGGCGTACTTCGAGACCCTCCACGAGCTGAAGCTCATCGTCGACCTGCTGTACGAGGGCGGGCTGTCGTGGATGCGGTACTCGGTGTCCGACACCGCCGAGTACGGCGACTACACCCGGGGGTCGCGGGTCATCACCGAGGACACGAGGAATGCGATGCGGGCGATCATGGACGAGATCCGGTCGGGTGCGTTCGCCAGGGAGTGGATGGCGGAGAGCCGGGCCGGGGCCTCCCACCTGCTCGAGACCCGCGCCCGTGAGCAGCAGCAGCTCATCGAGACCGTGGGGTCCGAGCTCCGGTCGATGATGCCGTTCCTCACCCCCCGCACCCCTCCGGGCGTCGATCGGACCTGACCCGGCCGCCGTTTCGACGGGTGCCGTCAGTGTCCCGGGGGTCCGCTCGCCTCCGGGCTCCACGCCCGATACCGTCGGTCGCGGTGCTCGAGCCGTAGCGCTTCTCCGAAGCACGCCGACAGCGCCGCCTCCGTGAGCGTCTCCGCGATGGGGCCGTGGGCGACGACTTCGCCACCGGCCAGCATGATGATGTGATCGAACCCGGCCGGGATCTCCTCGACGTGGTGGGTGACGAGGACGCATGCGGGCCCGTCGGGGTCGAAGGCCAGCTGCGAAAGCGACCCGATCATCCGCTCCCTTGCCCCGAGATCGAGCCCGGTGGTCGCCTCGTCGAGGAGGAGGAGCTCGGGCTCGGTCATCAGGCTCCTCGCGATGAGCACCCGCTGCTGCTCTCCCGCCGAGAGGCGGCCGAAGGGGCGATCGGCGAGGGCGCCGGCGGAGAGCCGCTCCAGGTTCGCTCGCGCCCGGTCCCAGTCGGCGGCGGTGTAGTCGTGCCAGCGGGAGTCGACGAACGAAGCGTGCTTCCCGGTGACGACGATCTCGACGGCCGGCAGCGTCTCGCGCACCAGCGATGCCGGCCCCATCCCGGCATAGCCGACGCGGCTCCTCAGGAGACGGACGTCGACGGCGCCGTGGCGTCGACCGAAGAGCCGCACCGTGCCCTGCGACGGGGTGAGGTAGGTCGACGCCACCTGAAGCATCGTCGTCTTGCCCGCCCCGTTGGGCCCGAGGACGACCCAGTCCTCGTGCTGGCGAACCGTCCAGTCGACACCGCGGAGCAGATAGCGACCCTCACGTACGACCGACACCCCGGCGAGGTCGATGACCTCGTCGTCTGCAGCGCCGGCGGCCGGGGGTTTCTCCGCCATCGTGGCGTCAACCTACTCCACGCCGCGGGGGCCGCCGCGATTCGCACCGCCGTGCGGCTGGCGTGCGTCGGCCCACCGGTGACCCGCCCTCTCAGACCCCGGCGTCACGCAGCGCCTGCCAGACCCGGCCCGGGGTGAGAGGCATCTCGAGATCTCTCACCCCATGAGGGCGCAGCGCATCGAGGACGGCGTTGACGATGGCCGGCGGTGCCCCGATGCAGCCGGCCTCGCCTGCCCCCTTGGCGCCGAGCGGGTTCGACGGCGCCGGGTTGACGAGACGGCCTCCCACGATCTCGGGCATCTCGGCGGCCGCCGGGATCGGATAGTCCATGAATGACGCGGTCAGCGGCTGCCCGTTGTCGCTGTAAACGACGCGCTCCATGAGTGCCTGGCCGATCCCCTGGGCGAGTGATCCGTGGCTCTGCCCTTCGACGATCATGGGATTGATGACGTTGCCGTAGTCGTCGACGGCAACGAGGCGGCGGATCGTCACCTCTCCCGTCTCCAGGGACACCTCGACGGCCGCGACATGGACGCCGTAGGGGAACGTCTGCGCCCCCGAGACGTAGAACTCGGACTCGACGAGGGCCTCGCCGCGCGAGCCGGCTTCGGCGACCAGGTCGTGCCACGCGACGACGGCATCCGGCACTCCCCGGATCCCGGGACCTTCCTCGGTCATGACGACGTCCGATGGGCTCGCTTCGAGCATCGAGGCGGCGAGATCGCGAACTCGGGAGGCGAGCGTCGAGCTCACCCTCCACACCGCGGATGCACCAAGCATCGTCGACCGGCTGGCGTTCGTGCCGGTGCCGCGGGCCACGGCGTCGGTGTCCCCGGCGACAACCGCGACCCGGGACGCGTCGAGGTCGAAAGCGGTCGCGGCGACCCTCGCGAACACCGTCTCGTGGCCCTGGCCGGTGGACATCGATCCGGTGCGCACCTCGAGGGTGCCGTCGGGCAGCAGCTCGGCCTCGCCGAACTCGCCGGTGGTCACGGCCCCGCCGGCCCGTTCGACGAAGGCGCCGATGCCGACGCCGAGTGGGTCGGCGCCGCGTGCGCGCCGGTCGGTCTGCTCGGTGCGGAGGCCATCGAGGTCGACGAGGCGCAGCGCCTCGTCGAGGGCGGCGACGTAGTCGCCGCTGTCGAGGATCGCGCCGGTGGCGGTGCGGTAGGGGAAGGTCCGCACCATGTTGAGGCGGCGGACCTCGGCCGGGTCCATCCGGCAGGCGACGGCGAACTCCTCGATCGCCCGTTCGATGGCGAACGCCGCCTCGGGCCGGCCGGCGCCGCGATATGAACCGGTCGGCGCCAGGTTGGTGACGACCGTCGTCGAGGTGATGTGGACGTGCTCGATGTCGTAGAGGCCGGTGGCAACGTACCGGCTGAACGTGGGGATCTGGGAGCCGTTGTGGGGATAGGCCCCGGCGTCACCGACGATGTCGATGCGTGCCGTCCGCACCCTTCCGCCGGCGTCGCCTCCGAGGGTGATCCGATGACGCAGGCCGCGGCCGTGCGTGCCGGTGACGAAATGCTCACGGCGACGCTGGAGCCACTGCACCGGGCGGCCCAGTTGCCGCGCCGCGGCACACACCACGATGTACTCGGGGTAGAGCATGCCCTTCATCCCGAACCCACCTCCGACGTCCGGCACGAGGATCCGGAGCCGGTCTTCGTCGACCCCGAGGTAGCCGGCGAGCCCGGAGCGGAAACGATGCGGGTTCTGATGGCTGATGTGGACGGTGAGGCGATCACCGGTGGGCACGGCGAGGATCGCGAGCGGCTCGATCGAGTTGGGGACGACCCGGCCGTTGACGACCTCGACGGTCGTCTCGACGTCGACGGCAGGCGGAGCTCCTTCGGGGGCCAGCTCCCAGCGCTCGACGACGTTGGTGCCGGCGGCCTCGTGGAGGACGACGTCGCCTCGCAGCGCCTCCTCGATCGAGGACACCACCGGGAGCGGGTCGAGATCGGCAAACACCATCGAGGCGCCGTCCTCTGCGGCCGCGGCACTCTCTGCGATGACCATGGCCACCGGCTCTCCGGCGAAGCGGACCCGGTCCGTCGCCAGGGTGGGGCGGTCCATGTCCTCGACCGCGGCAAACGGATTCGACCCCGGGATCGGTGGGGTGGGGAGGTCGGCCGCGATGAGGATGTGGAGGACCCCGGGCACCTCCGCGGCGAACGACGTGTCGATGCCGCGCACGACCGCGTGCGCCTCGGTGCTCCGGGCGAAGGCGGCATGGAGGACGGGGCCTTCGACATCGCCGCGGATGGCGAGATCGTCGACGTAACGGCCGGTACCGGTGATGAAGCGCTCGTCCTCGATCCTCGTCTCGGCTCGAGGAGGAACGGGGGTGGCGGGGGGCTGGGTCATGGCCGGTGACTCTATCGGATGCACGAAGGGGCCAATCTGGGCCGACGGCGTCCCCCCGGGGAGCAACTCCAAGCCGCCATTCGTGGCGGCGATCACCCGCCTTGGCCGGTCGCCCGAGTCCGCCGCCGCCCACCCTCTCGCTCGCCGACCCGAGGCTCCCACGTGAACACGCGTGTGGTGAGCACGGCCGCACCCACCAACCAGAGCATCATCACGGCGAGCTCCGGCCAGTGGAACTGTCCCAACCAACCGTCACGGGCGGCGACCTCGAGGGGGTCGAAACCGTCGTGGAACGCAAGCCCGAAGGGACGCAAGGGGAACACGCCTGCGATCGCGCGGAGGGCGGCGGGTTCGTTGGGCCCCGAGATGAAGAAGATGCCCGAGATGAACGCAAGTGGGAGCAGGGTCGCGTTGGCGAGCACCGGTGTCGCATCGCTCGACGGCGCCAGCGCCGCGACGAGGAGCCCGAGGGCGGCGAAGCATGCGACCCCGATGACGAACGTGACGATGAGCGAGGGAAGCGACTCACCAAAGAGGCGGACTCCGTATGCCACCGAGCCGAAGGCGAGCATGACGACGACTGCGATGGCTGCGATGTAGACGGCGGACCCGACGCGGCCTGCGATGTAGATCCACGGTGGAAGGGGTGTACCCCGAACCCGCTTCAGGATCCCGTCGTCTCTGGCGATCGCCGTCTGCACAGCCAGGTTCGTGTACGTTGCCGAGACGGCACCGAAGACCGCCATCGCCGATGCGTAATACTGCCCGAAGGTCACCCCGAGCTCGTCGATCCGATCGTTGCCGAACACGGTCGTGAAGATCACGAGGAACATCAAGGGGAAGACGATGGTGAAGAACGCCGCCACGGGAGTGCGCCAGAAGATGCGGTTCTGATACCGGATCTGATGCCAGACCAGGGAGAGGTCGGAGATGGGACGCTCAGCCATCCTGCCCGTCCCCGGTGAGCTCTAGGTAGACGTCCTCGAGGGTCGGACGATCGACGGTGAGATCGAGAAGCTCGACGTCGTTGTGGAGCGCCCAACCGGTGATCTCGTGGAGGAGGCGGGTGACGTCGTCGGCTTCGAGGACGTAGCGGTCCCCGTCGGCTCGTGCCCGTTCCAGCGGGCCGCCGCCGGTGGCCCCGGCGGGAAGGGCGAACGACACCCTGATCGCGGCTGCAGCCCGACCGCCGAGGGTGTCGGGCGTCCCTTCGGCGACGATGCGTCCGGCGCTGATCACGGCAACGCGATCCGCGAGGTGCTGGGCCTCGTCCATGTAGTGGGTGGTCAGCAGAACCGTCTTGCCGAGTGACGTGAGGTTGGCGATGACGCCCCACGCCTGGCGCCGGGCCGAGGGGTCGAACCCGGTGGTCGGCTCGTCGAGAAACAGCAGGTCCGGATCACCGACGATGCCGAGTGCCAGCTCGAGGCGCCGTTTCTGCCCACCGGAGAGCGTCTTCACCCTCGCTCCCGCCTTTTCCTCGAGCCCGACGAGCTCGATCAGCTCCGCGGTGGGTCTGCGGCCGGTGTAGACCCGGCCGTAGATGTCGATCGCCTCCGTGACGGTGAGCTCTCTCTCGATTGCCGTCGTCTGGAGCACGATCCCGATGCGCTCCCGGAAGGCCCTACCCGCGGTCTCGGGATCGAAACCGAGCACCTCGATTTCGCCACCGGAGCGGGTGCGGTGCCCCTCGAGGATCTCGACGGTCGTCGACTTCCCGGCACCGTTGGGTCCGAGCAACGCGAACACCTCGCCGGGGCGAACCTCGAAGTCGATGCCGCGGACCGCGGCCACATCGCCGTAGTGCTTGACGAGTCCCTTGACCACGATCGGCGCCACAGCCGTCTCCTCTCCCGATCAGATGCTACGCGCCGGCCATCACTGCCTCCTGGGGCCCGGCGTCGCCAGTCCGTTCGTAGACTCGCGGCGCGCCGGGAAGGGTTGCCGGGATGGCGGAGATCGGGATGCTCGGGTTGGGGATCATCGGTGGCGCGCTCGCCGCCAACCTGCTCGCCGACGGCCACACCGTGTCCGGGTACGACCCGGACCCCGAGCGGGTCGGCGCGTTCGTCGCTGGCGGCGGTCTCGCCAAGGCCGGCCCGGAGGCGGTCGGGGCAGCCGCGGACGTCGTCTTCGTGGCGGTGGCGACCGAGGGCATCCTTCCCGGGATCTGTGCTTCCCTCGCCGCCTCGAGCCGGCGGGCCCAGATCGTCGTCGATGTCGGAACCCTGCCGCTCGTCGACAAGGAACGGGCCCGCTCGGCGCTCGGCTCCGTGGGCGTTTCCCTCCTCGACTGCCCGATCAGCGGGACCGGCCGTCAGGCCGCCGCTCGCGACATCGTCTTCATGGCGAGCGGCGACCCCGATGCGATCGCTTCGGTCGAGCCGCTCCTGGCGAGCCTGGCGAGATCCGTCCACCACGTCGGCAACTTCGGGAACGGCATCAGGATGAAGCTCATCGCGAATCACCTCGTCGCGATCCACAACGTGGCGGCGGCCGAGGCGCTGGTCCTCGCCGAGCGCTCCGGACTCGACCTCGGAGCGGTGCTGGAGGTGATCGCAGACGGAGCAGGGACGAGCCGGATGTTCGAGGAGCGGGGCCCGATGATGGCGGAGGGTGGGTACGAGGTGCCGAGTGCGAGAGTGAGCCTGTTTCTCAAGGACCTGTCGCTGATCACCGATCTCGCTCGATCCCGGGGCGCGGCGACGCCGCTGCTCGACTCGGCTGCCGCGATCTATCGGGAAGCGGCGAGGAGGGGACTGGGAGAGCGTGACGCGGCCGCAGTCCACGCAGTCCTGGAAGCCATGGCGAATCCGGACGGCGACGAATTCGGCTCGTCCCGGGAGGCGTGAGCGGCTATCCGTCGACGTCGACGATACGGCCCGTCGCCGCGCTCTCGACGATCGCCTCCAGCACCGCGGCGACGGCGCGCCCCTCCTCACCGCCGGTTTCCGGCGGCGGACCACCGCGAACGGCCGCAGCGAACTCGGCGATCTCGTCGGCGATGGCATCGAAGGGCGGGATCTCGATGGCCTTGCGTTCTGGCTCGCCCCTGACGAGAACCGCCATTGCGGTCCCGTCCGAGAGGTTCCACGCCGATGCCTCGGTGCCATGGACGGCGAGGTCGATGACCGGGCCGGAGGACAGGGACGTGTAGAGGTGCCCGAGAGGTCCGGAGGCGAACTCGAAGACGATGGTCGTGGTGTCGTCGAGCTCGCCGCCGGGCATGAGTTGCTTGCTGAACGCGGCGACCCGGACGATCGGGCCGGCGAGGAACCGGAAGGTGTCGACCATGTGGACACCGAGCGGCGTCATCGCTCCGGCCGGGAGCTCGGTGCGGCGCTTTCTCCACTCCGGCACGTACGGCTTGAAGCGCACCGGGACCGTGTACGTCGCGTTGAGATGCTGGACGATGCCGAGCTCAACGGCGTCGATCATCGCCTTGATCCTCCGGTTGGGTATCTGCCTTCTCCGGTTGTGGCCAACCTGGAGGACGACACCGGCATCGGCCGCAGCCTGTGTTGCGCGGACCGCATCCGCTGCGGTGAGGGTCATCGGTTTGTCGACCAGCACGTGCTTTCCCGCCGCGGCGGCGCGGACGATGAGGTCGCCGTGGGTGCTGTGGGGGGTGGCGATCAGCACCCCCTCGATGTCGGATTCGAGCAACCCGTCGAGGCTCTCCGCCGGCTCGCACCCGTGGTCGGCGGCGAATGTCTCCCGATCAGCAACGGTCCGCGCGAAACACGTGACGACCTTCGCGGCGCCGCTGGCCGCGGCGGCCTCGGTGAGGACCCCACCCCACCAGCCGAGCCCGATGCAGCCCAATCTCACCTTCTCCGGCACGCTCCCCTCCCTGGTGACCGAGTGCCGGACTATACGCGCCGTCGCCGCGACGAGGATCCGGCGGGGCGGGACGGGTCCCGAACGGTCAGATGTCGATGAGGACCTTTCCCGTCGTCGCCCGACCTTCGAGGGCGCGGTGGGCGTCGGCGGCCCGGGCGAGTGGGAACCGGGCGCCGATGTGAACGTCGAGACGGCCCGAGGTCACCGCGGAGAACACCGCGTCGCTCCTCGCCCTCAGGGCCTCGGTGGTGGCGACGTAGGTCCCCAGCGTCGGACGGGTGAGGTACAGCGACCCGCCGCGGGAGAGCCGCAGCGGATCGACCGGGGCGACTGCGCCGCTGGCATTGCCGAATGCCACCATGAGCCCGCACGGTGCGAGCAGCTCGAGACCGTCGTCGAACGTCGCCCGGCCGACGCCGTCGTAGACGACGTGGAGGGGTTTGGCACCGGCGATCTTCTCCACGGCCTCGCGGAAGTCCTCGTCGGTGTAGACGATGACGTGATCGGCGCCGGCGGCGCGGGCGATGGCGGCCTTTTCGGCGGTCCCCACGGTGGCGAACACCTCGGCCCCGATCGTCTTCGCCATCTGGATGAGCAGCCGACCCACCCCCCCGGCGCCGGCGTGGACGAGGCAACGCTCTCCCGGGGCGAGCGGGTAGGTGTTGTGGGCGAGGTAATGCGCGGTGAGCCCCTGCAGCATGACCGCGGCTGCGAGCTCATCGCTGAGGTCGTCGGGGAGCGGAACGGCCCGAGCCTCTGCCACGACGGCCATCTCCGCGTAGCTGCCGAGCGCATCCGTCCACGCCACCCGTGTTCCGAGCTCGACGCCGTCCACGCCCTCGCCGACCGCGACGACGCGGCCGGCACCCTCCTGTCCGAGGGTGACGGGGAGGTCGACGGGGTACAGACCCGAGCGGACATACGTGTCGATGAAGTTGACGCCGGCGTGGCTCACCTCGACGAGCAGCTCACCCGGTGCCGGCTCCGGCGCGTCCACCTCGGCGTACTCGAGGATGTCGGCGGTTCCCGTCTCGGGAACCCGTATCGCGTGCATGCGGTCCTCCCCTGCTCAGAAGGACAGGCTATACGGCACGACCGACCGCGCGGCAACGCGAGGTCGATGACCCGGTGCGCGGCCGGAGCCGTCGGGATCAGGGGGCGTCGCGGATCATCTCGCGGGCGATGATGAGCTGCTGGATCTGGGACGTTCCCTCGTAGAGGCGGAACAGCCGAACGTCCCGGTAGAACCGCTCGACGGCATAGTCGGCGATGTAGCCGGCGCCCCCGTGGATCTGGACGGCGCGGTCGGCGACTCTGCCCACCATCTCCGACGCGAACAGCTTGGCGCATGACGCCTGCAGCGTGACGCTCTCACCGTCGTCGCGCCGGCGGGCCGCGTCGAGGACCATGGTGCGGGCGGCATACGCCTCGGTTGCCGAGTCGGCGAGCATCGCCTGGATCAACTGGTGATGGGCAATCGGCTTGCCGAATTGCACGCGGCCCTTGGCGAAGGCGACGGCGTCGGCGATCAGGCGCTCGGCGACACCGACGCAGACTGCCGAGATGTGGAGCCGGCCGCGGTCGAGCACCTTCATCGCGGTGCGGAAGCCCTCGCCCTCGTTCCCGGGGCCGCCGATGATCTGGGCGGCGTCGACCCGGCAGTTCTCGAGGACGACGTCTGCGACGTGTGCCCCCCACTGGCCCATCTTGCGCTCGGGGGAGCCGACGCTGAGCCCCGGGGTGCCGGCGGGGATGAGGAACGCGCTGATGCCGGCCGCCCCCGGGATGTCGGGGTTCGTCCGGGCCATGACCGTGAAGAGGCCGGCGTCGGGGGCATTGGTGATGTAACGCTTCGTACCGTTGAGGACGTAGGTGTCGCCGTCGCGAACCGCCGCCGCCTTCAGCGACGCGGCATCGGAGCCGGAGTCCGGCTCGGTGAGGGCGAATGCCCCGACAACGTCGCCGGCGGCGAGTCGGGGCAACCAAGTCCGCTTTTGTTGTTCGGTGCCGTCGAGGACGATGCCCTGGGACCCGATGCCGTTGTTGGTGCCGATGAGCGAACGGAACGCGGGTGACGTGCGCCCTAGCTCGAACGCGACCAGCATCTCCTCCTCGGCGGTCAAGCCGAGGCCGCCGTACTCCTCGGGGATCGTCATCCCGAACAGGCCCATTGCCCTCATCGCGTCCACGACCTCGTCCGGGATGCGGTCCTCGGCGGCCACCTGATCTTCGCGGGGGACGAGTTGTTCGGCCACGAACCGGGACACGGTGTCGAGGATCTGGTCGAGGATGGCCCGGTCGCGGATCACGGCACTCCCTCCGGCGGCTGGCCGGTGGGACGCTAGGGCCGCTTGCCGTGCCGTTCAAAGCTCGCCGTTGTCGCGTCACGGCCCGGCACTCGATGCAGAGAACTCATCTCGGTGAAGATCGGCAAGGCAAGGGTGAACCGCGAGAGATCGCCGCGGCGGTCGTACCACAGGTCACCACCCATGAGACGGGCGAGATCACGGGCAACGGTGAGCCCGAGGCCCACCGATGCCGGCTGGGAGCTGACTTCGTGGTCCCGTTCGTAGGGCTCGAAGATGACATCCGCGCGTTCGGCCGACACACCGGGACCATCGTCTGCCACGGTGAGGTACGCCGTCGGGCCCTGCTTGCTCACCGTGATCTCGACGTGCTCGCCGCCGTACCGATCGACATTGACGAGGAGGTTACGCACGACCTGGCGGATCCTCATCGGATCGCCCGCGACCTTGAGATCATTCCCGGAGAGCTCGGCGTCCCGGAGCCCGGTGGGCGCAGTCCGCATCACGGTCTCGACCTCGGTGCGCAGATCGACCGGTTGGATGTCGACGACGAGAGAGTTCGTGTTGAGCCGGGCGGCTACCAGGAGGTCATCCACGATGTCGGAGAGCTCGCCGCTCTGCTCGGCGATCATCCCGACGAAGTCGCTGACGTCCTCCGGCGGGAGCTCATCGCCGTGATCCCGGATCTCGTGGGAGAGTCCGACGACGGTCGTCAGAGGAGTGCGCAGCTCGTGGCTCACGGCGGCGACGAACTGGTCCTTCGAGCGCACGAGCTCCTCGAGTTGCCTGCGGGAGCGGTTTCGGCTCCAGACCGCGCCGATCATCCCGGCAACCGCCTGGAGCAGGCGGATCTCGTCCGGGTGCCAGTGACGCTCCTCGATGAAGTCGGAGAAGCCCACGGAGCCCTGCCATTCGCCTCCCACCATGATCGGGATGTTGAGCTCCGTCTTGCAGGCGCCGTCGCCGTAGACAGAGCGCTGCGCAGGCTCCAGGGTACGAGGAAGGACGACGGCGGGCCTGCCCTGTGCGAGCAGATCGCGCACGTGAGGCAAGGCGTCATACGGCACCAGTGAGCGAATCGTTTCGCCGGTGTCCGGGTCGATCCAGATCTCTTCGTCGACGATGTCCTCGTACCCCGGCCGGATGGCCTCGTGGGTGACCTCACCACAGAGGCCGAGTGCGGGGTCGGTCACGTTGGCATCGACGAAGACGTTGTGGGCTCCGGTCGCTTCGAGGAGATGGCCGAGCGCGGTGTCGATCGCGGTCTCGTCGTCCGAGATCAGGAGTGCCTGAGAGCACGCCGAGATGGCTTCCTCGTAGCGCAGCCGAGCGTCGAGTGAGTCCACCATCGTCTCGAGACGTTCCTTCGCCTGCGTGCGCTCCCAGAACGCGCCGATCATCTCGGCGGCAGTGCGCAGCGCTCTCACCTCGGCAGGCCCCCAGCTTCGCTCCGTGACGTAGTCGGCGAACGCGACCGAGCCGAACCACTTGCCGTTCACATTGATGGGGAGGCACAGCTCGGCTTTGAGGCCATCGTCTTCGTACAGCTTGCGCTCTGCTCCCTCGAGTCGTGATGTGATGATGTGGACGGGAAGGCCTTGGGACAGCGCCTCGAACGCCGTCGGGAGGTCGGAGTACGGCCCGCCCCACCACTCAGTCTGCGCGCGGACCGCGGGAGATCCGGGCCTCTCGGCGTCGTGGATGACTCGGGCGCACAGGCCGAGCTCGGGGTCCTCGTAGTTGGTGTCGACGTAGATATAGTCGGCGTTGGATGCGCTGAGCAGCGATGTCAACGCGGCGTCGACGGCTGCAGAACCGGTTGAGCTCAGGAGGGCTGCGGAACACTCGGCGAGCGCGTGTTGGTACGTGGCCTGCTCGTCGAGCCTCCCCACGGTCGACTCGAGGTCACCGCGGGTCTGCTCCGCCTCGAAATACGCACCGAAGAGCTCGGCGGCCGTGCGAAGCATCGCGTGGTCCGAACCCGTCCAATCGCGTTCGTCTTCGATGTCCGTGAATCCCACGAGCCCGTGCCATCGCGTCCCCACGAAGATGGGAATGTTGAGCTCAGATTCGATCCCCGCTGCTTCGTAGCGTTCCCTCAGGACGCCGGACACGGCGTCGAGATCGTAGGTGTACGGCCTGCCGGCTTCGAGCTCACGACGCGCCTCGGGCATCTCGCTCCACGGCACGAGCTCCCAGAATCCGGGTGGGTCCGGATCGACGTCGGGCTGCGTGGCTTCGCGGTAGAGCGACGCACACAGTCCATGCTCGGGATCGTCCACGTTGACCTCGACGAAGACCGCGGAGGCGGTCGTGGCGCCCAAGAGGGCCTTGAGCGCCTGACCCACCGGATCGTCCGACCCACCACGCAGCAGCGCGCCCGAGCAGCCGGAGAGGGCCTGCTCCCATTTGAGTTGTGCTCCCTGGCTCTCAGCGTGCTGGTTGATGACGAAGACGAGGTGCGAGACGAGGCCGAGGATGGCGCCCGTGAAGATCACGCCGACAACCGTCCCCGTCACGGTGATCCGCAGATCGGTGCCGACGGTGGTCTGGATGGGAAGCCAGTCGCGGACGAACGCGACGTACCACAGGGAGGCGTAGACGAGGAGGGGAGCTGCAACCCTGGGGCGGAGCATCAGCAGGGCCGCGGTCGCCAGGTACAGGAACGGAAGTCCGAGGGCGGCGTCGGGGACGGCGGCGACGGCCATCCCGAGGAAGACTGCGGTGATCTCGAAGGCCAGGGCCACGACCGGCGGCGCGGTCGGGCTCACGCGTCTTGCGTACATGCTGTGCAGCGCGGCAGCGAGCGCCAGCACGGCGATCAGGTTGCCACCGGGCCAGCGCCAGGCGAGGCCGAATCCGAAGCCGGACAAGGCGAGCGCCCAGGCCATCGGCACCCGCATGCTGTGCCAGACGGCCGTGATCCTTCGTCGCTGCTCGTCGGTGATCGTGACCGCGGGGAACAAGCGCCGCACGCCGCGGCCGAGCCTTCTTCGAGGCTTTTGCGCCATGTCCGCTCCGCGTGGGGTGGAGAGTTCTCGAGACATTTCGTCGGCTGGCGGGGTGGCGCTCTGTAGAGGCTGAGGCGAAACGCTGCGCCTCCGAATCAGGGCGACCCGAGGGTGCCGGTCGTGTCGTTGCCGAGACCTTGCCACCCGGCCCATGTCTTGTAGCCGTCCCAGTACCACCACGTGCCCCCAAGGTCGGTGTAGAGGTAGGTGTTCGCCTCGTACGTGGTGGTGGGGAGGACCGACGGGTCGCCGTTGCTGTTGACACCCGAGTGCCCGGAGTCGATGACGACGTTGTCGTGGACGTACCCGTTTCGGATGGCGGTCGAGCCGTGGAGCCCGGTGCGCGGCGCCTCGTTGAAGAACGTGATGGCGTTGAAGTTGCCGTCCACGGTGTTGCCGTACACCTCGGCATCAGGTCCGGCGACGTGGATGCCGGCGTCCTTGACCGGGCTGGTGATCGTCCCGGGCGCCGTGCCGTTGTTGGTGATCGTGTTGTCGCGGATCACGGTGTCGTAGCTCTGGGCGTGGAAGATCCCCGCCCGGTAGTTGTCGTGGACCGTGTTGGCGACATACGTCGTGTTCATGTTGTCGGCGGCCCCCCACAGGCCGTGCCCGTGGTTGTCGTGGACGTTGTTGGACCGAACGACGAGGTCGGTCGTTGCCCAGAACTCGGTGCCGCCGGCGCCGATGTGCATGTGGTCGTCGAGGTAGTTGGAGAACGAGATCTCGTTGCCCTCGATCAGGACGCCGGTGACGCCGTTGAGGTAGATCCCCGTCTGGCGGTTGTGGTGGATGTTGCAGTTGCGGATGGTGCCGAAGTCACCGACGACGATGCCGGCGTTCTCCGTGTGATGCACCTCGCAGTCCTCGACCACCCATCCGCTCCCGTCGGCGTGGATGGCGCCCTGGTTGTGGGGCGGGTCGTACCCGGTCACGGTGACGCCGCCGATCGTGACGTTGTCGACGGCGCCCGCGCCCTTCGAGAAGATCGCCTGGGCTGTCTCGAACTCACCGTCGAGGACGGTTCCCGGCTCGCCGACGAGCGACTGGCCCGGCTTCGGCTGTACCTCCTGGCGGGGATGGACACCCGACTCGAGGAAGATCGCCGCCCCCGCCGGCTGGGAGTCGATCGTGGCCTGGATCGAGGCACCGGCCGGAGCCACCGCGTCGAACCCGGGGGGGATGACGACGGGCGTCGGCCCATCCGGCACCGGGGGCGGACTCGGCAGACCGAGGGCGCGGGCGAGGAACGACGCCATCTGCTCCCTCGTGACGTTGCTGTCGGGGCAGTAGCGGTCGTTGGTGGGTGGGTTGCATCCGGCGGTGATGCCGGCGGCGGCGAGACGGTCGATGTTGGCTTCGAAGATGGATTCGTCGTCGTCGCCGAAGTGGTCGGTTGCCGTTGGCGCCAGGCCGAGGGCGCGGTCCAGGAAGGCGGCCATCTGGCCGCGGGTGACGGGTCGATCGGGGCAGTAGCGGTCGTTGGTGGGTGGGTTGCAGCCCGCGGTGATGCCGGCGGCGGCGAGGGCGTCGATGTTGGCTTCGAAGATGGATTCGTCGTCGTCGCCGAAGTGATCGACGGGCGATGCGGGCAACGCCAGCGCCCGGACGAGGAACGCAGCCATCTGTCCCCTCGTGACATTGCTCGTCGGGCAGAAGAGGTCGTTGTCGGGGGGGTTGCAGCCCCGGGTGATCCCGGCGTGGGCGAGCTTGGCGATGTCGGCGCGATGCACGCTTCCTCCGGTGTCACGGAACGAGCCCGGGGCGCGACCGCCGCAGCCGATCCGCTCGCTGGAGAGGCGGAGCGAGTCGATGTCGATCGACAGCGTCCCCGGTGCGGTCTCGGTCCCTCCGTAGTACGTGTCGAACCAGAAGCTCTCCACGCCCATGGCCATGTCCCCTGCGCCGCGGAACCGCAGATCGTCGGCGAAGTACGAGAGCTTCTCGTCGACCCACCCGGTCAGCGTGCCGTCGGCGACGCCCGGCGTGTTCATCGCGACGTAACCCTCGACGCAGTACCACGAGCCGTGGCGCAGCTCGGCGGGCGCGGTGTCCCACAGCCTGAGCTCACCATGGCTCTCGGGCTGGTCGCGGTGGTAGACGTAGAACCCGATCCGGGTGTGGTCGGCGTTGCGCGACGGTGCGGTCGGGGAGAAGTACATGCGCGCAGACCAGCCGGGGTTGGCGTCGCTCGGTCTGATGTTGTTCCGGCCGCTGGAGCTGTAGAGGCCCCCGAACCCGGGCAGCTTGCCCTTCCCGTAGTTCACGTATCCGTCGGGGAACCGCAGCCAGTACCGGAAGTACAGCTGCTGGGGATCGGAGTGGCCGTGGTCGGCGAACCTCCACCGCGCCGCCGAGCCGAAGTGGGCGCCCGCCGGGATCGTCACCCGGACCGCCGAACCCTCGGCCCCGTCGCCGATCCTGCTGAGCTGGTTTCGGCTGCCGATGGCGGCGTCGTACCACCCGTCGGTCCAGTCCGCCGGCTGCTGCGCGAACGTCTCATCGAGGTAGTCGGTCCCGGCAGCCGCCGCCGGCGCTGCCGACACGAGCGGGAGGACGGCGGCGACGAGGGCCACGATGGCGAGCACCACGCGACCGGCCCGGAGATGGCGCCCGGGGAGCCGGGCACGGAGCCGGGGTGCGTGCGTCGTGATGTTCATCCGCCCACTACAGGTATCGACTACGGCGCCGCGATCCTTGAACCGGCCCGGAGGTGGGGATGCGCCGTGGTGCGGTTGGATAGCATGGCGGCCACCGGAGGCAACGGGGACGGAGGCCGGCACATGGCGACGGACTGGACGTTCAACGGGACCTGGCCCTACGAGCCGAAGTGGTTCGACAGCGGCGACGGGCGCATGCACTACATCGACGAGGGGCCGGCCGACGGCCGCCCGGTCGTCATGGCACACGGCAACCCGACCTGGGGCTACCTGTACCGGCACTTCGTCGGCGCCCTCACCGAGGCCGGGTTCCGGGCCATCGTGCCCGACCATCTCGGCTTCGGGCGATCCGACAAGCCGGACCAGCCGGAGCTGTACACGATCGGGCGTCACGCCGAGCGCTTCGAGGGGCTCCTCCAGTCGCTCGACCTCGACGAGGCGACGGTCGTGTGCCAGGACTGGGGCGGACCCATCAGCCTCTACTGGGCAACTGAGCACCCGGACCGGGTACGTTCGCTGTTCATCCTCAACACGTTCGCCCACCGGCCTCGCGGCGAGGTGAAGCTCCCGATGGCGCTGCGGTTGTTCAGGCTGCCCGGCGTGGGTGAGGCGATGGTGAAGGGCCTCCACTTCTTCGTGCGGGGGTTCCTCTTCAACGCCGGGATCAAGCACAAGGATCGGCTCACGCCGGAGGTGAAGAGGGCGTACCTGGCGCCTCACCGGACGTGGGCGAGCCGGACACCGATCCTCGTCTTCCCTCGCGAGATTCCGGAGGGGCCGGAGGGGGAGGTCTCCGATCTCACGGCCGGCATCGAGGCCGGGCTGCAGAAGCACTTTCGCGACAAGCCGGTGAAGATCATGTGGGCGATGGCCGACATCGCGTTCACGCCGGAGATGATCGACGAGCTGTGGCTCGACACGTTCCCCGCGGCCGAGGTCACACGCCTCGACGATGCCGGCCACTACCTCCAGGAGGATGCCCACGAGCGCATCGTCCCCGCCCTCATCGGATTCCTCGAGCGTTGACGGGGCCGTCGCGGTCCTCGTCGATAGGATCGGGCCGTGACCGCAACCTCGTACGACGTCCTCGTCATCGGGAGTGGGTTCGGCGGAAGTGTCACTGCGCTTCGCCTCGCTGAGAAGGGCTACCGGGTGGGCGTTCTCGAGGCCGGACGCAGGTTCGGTCCCGGGGATTTTCCCAAGTCCAATTGGAACGTGCGACGCTTCCTGTGGTTCCCCCGTCTCGGGTTGCGCGGCATCCAGCGGCTGACACTCCTTCCCGACGCACTCGTCCTCACTGGAGCCGGTGTGGGCGGCGGGTCGCTCGTGTACGCCAACACGTTGTACGAGCCCCACGACGCGTTCTACGGCGACGAGCAGTGGAGCGACATCACCGACTGGCGCGACGAGCTGTCGCCGTACTACGAGCTGGCGAGGCGCATGCTCGGCGCGGTCGAGGTCCCCAACGAGACGCCTGCCGATGGGGTGATGCGCCGGGTGGCACGCCATTTCGGTGTCGAGGACACGTTCCGGCGCACTCCGGTGGGCGTGTTCTTCGGAGAGCCGGGCGGGCGCGTGCCCGATCCCTATTTCGGTGGTGCCGGACCGGCCCGCACCGGATGCATCGAGTGCGGTGGATGCATGATCGGGTGCCGGCACGGAGCGAAGAACTCCCTCGACTACAACTACCTGTACCTCGCCGAGCGGCTCGGTGCCGTCGTCCATCCCGAACACGAGGTCACCGACGTGCGACCCCGCGTCTCCGGCGGGTACACGGTCCACACCCGCCGACCAGGTGCCTGGGTGCGGAGGAGGCGCCGGACCTTCGCGGCGGACGAGGTCGTCTTCGCCGCAGGAGCACTCGGCACCACGCGGCTGCTGCTCCAGTTGCGGGATGAGGCCAGTCTTCCGGATCTCTCCGAGCGCGTCGGCCAGGTCGTGCGCACCAACTCAGAGGTGGTCCTCGGCGCCACGGCCAAGACGACCGCCGTCGACTACTCCAAGGGAGTGGCCATCACGTCGTCGATCCATCCGGAGCCCCGCACCCATATCGAACCGGTGCGATATCCCCGCGGCAGCAACGTCATGGGGCTGCTGGGCACGCTGCTCACCGACGGCGGGGGGCGACTGCCGAGGCAGCTCCGTTACCTCGGCACGATCGCCAGGCACCCGGTCCTGTTCGTGAGGTCGCTGTCGGTTCGTCGCTGGGCGGAGCGCACGGTCATCCNNTGGGCACCATCGTTCGCCACCCGATCACGTGGCTGCGCTCGCTGTCGGTCCGACGATGGGCTGAGCGCTCGATCATCCTCCTCGTGATGCAGAGCTACGACAACTCGATTCGTCTGCTGAGAAAGCGGCGGTTGTTCAAAGACCGGCTCACGTCGGTGCAGGGCCACGGGGAACCCAACCCCACGTACATCCCGATCGCAAACGAGGCGGCCAGGGCCGCGGCAGCAGCCATGGACGGCATTCCGGGGAGCGCCCTCAACGAGGTGCTGTTCGATGTGCCGACGACGGCGCACATCCTCGGCGGGGCGTGCATCGGGTCTGACCCCGGCCGCGGCGTCGTCGACGCGTACCACCGGGTCTACGGATACCGCGGCCTCCACGTGATCGATGGCGCCGCGATCGGGGCGAACCTCGGTGCCAACCCGTCGCTCACGATCACGGCGATGGCGGAGCGGGCGACGGCGATGTGGCCCAACAATGGCGATCCCGACCCTCGCCCCCCTCCCGGCGATCGCTACCGCCGCATCGGTCCGGTTCGTGCCGCCCGCCCGGCGGTCGACGACGCCGTGATCGGATTCGATGCGTGGAGCGGTGACGGCGCGTGACACCGGCACTCCCGACTGTGGTGGCGATGGCGGCGGCCCGGTCCCGTTCACCCGTCCGGCGCCCGGCGCGGGCCGTCGGGTCACTCGCCGCCGCCGTCGTGATGGCGGGCGTGTTCGTCGCGCCGCCGGCTCCAGCATCGGAAGCCGCGGGCTTCGTCGACGTGCCCCCCGGGCACGTGTTCGAGACGGCGATCGGCTGGCTCCATCAGTCCCGGATCACGTTTGGCTGCAACCCGCCGGCGAACGACCGGTTCTGCCCCGATGACCCGGTCACCAGGGGCCAGGTGGCCGCGCTTGTCGTGCGGGCGCTGGAGCTGACCGAGGGCGCGGGGTCGGATCGGTTCGGGGACGATGACGGGTCCGTCTTCGAGGCGGATATCGAGCGGCTTGCCGCGGCGGAGATCACCCTGGGTTGCAACCCGCCGACCAACGACCGGTTCTGCCCCGAGGACCCGGTCACCAGGGGCCAGATGGCCGCCTTCTTGTGGCGAGCCGCCGGCAGTCCCTCCGTTGTCGGCGGCGATGTGCTCGCGGCCGCCGGCGACATCGCACGGTGTGACCTCGACGGCGACGAGCTGACGGCGGTGCTGCTGGACGGGGTCTTCGCCGTGCGCGACGGCGTCGTGGCGACGCTGGGAGACAACGCGTACGTCAGAGGGACACCGGCGGAGTTCGCCGACTGCTACCACCCGACATGGGGGAGGCATCTCGACCGGACGATGCCTTCGCCGGGCAATCACGACTACCTGACGCCGGGGGCCAGCGGCTACTTCTCCTACTTCGGCGCTCGCGCCGGCGCGCCTGCCCGCGGCTATTACGCGTTCTCGGTGGGCGGATGGCAAGTGATCGCCCTCAACAGCAACTGCGCCGAGGTCGGTGGGTGTGAGGCGGGTTCGAACCAGGAGACGTGGCTACGACGCGTGCTGGCCGCCGACCCGGCCCGCTGTACCGCGGCGTACTTCCACCATCCCCGGTTCAGCTCGGGGTTCCACGGGCCCAACCCGAACCTCGAAGGGCTGTGGACGGCGTTGCATGATCACGGTGCCGACGTGGTTCTCAATGGGCACGAGCACAACTACGAGCGCCTGGCTCCGATGGGGCCCGACGGTGTCGCCGACGACGCGGCTGGGATCCGGACGTTCATCGTCGGGACGGGTGGGACGAGTCTGCGCCCGGTGCCCTCGCCGGGGCCGAACAGCGAGTCCGTCGTCGTTCGCCACGGGGTCCTCGTGATGGAGCTGGACGCCGGTGGGTACGCATGGGAGTTCCGCGACGTCGACGGCGGGATCGCCGACGCCGGCTCGGCCTCATGCCACTAGCCGGCGACGCGGCGGCGCCCCCGGCCGAGCGGGGGACGAGGGATGCGTCGGCCGGGGGGCGCGAAGCCGGTGGGTTCAGCGGGCGCCGAAGGTCGGTGAGCCGAGGCGCCGCAGCGCCCGCGAGGTGGCCCGGGGTCGGCGGGAGGTCCAAGTGAGCCGGCCGGGCGCCGCCGCGGAGTTGCGTCGGTACCGCTCGGCCTCGTCGAGGCGCTGCGCCATCACCGCCTGGACGTGGGCGTGGGTTGCGGGATGCATGGCGATCGCTCCGATTCCTGAGACTCGTGTGTTGCGTCACCGTCAACGTACGTCCGGGGCGCCGGCGGCGCATCGGGAAGAGCCACCCATATTGCGCCGGCGGGACCCCTACGTTTCGATGACGCCGAGGACCGCGGCCTTCTGTGACACATCGGTGCGTGACGGCACCTCGAGCTTGGCGAGGATCGCCGAGACGTGATGGTCCACGGTCTTCGGTGATACGAGGAGCAGGTCGGCGATTTCGGGGTTCGTGAGGCCGCGTGCGAGGAGACGGACGACGTCGACCTGCCGGTTCGTCAACCCGGCCGGGTTTGCCCGCGTCGCCGCCCGCGGGCCTCGCGGGATCCGCTTCACCCCGTCCTCCCTCAGCCGTCTCCGCAGCCGGGCGGCCGCGGGTGCCGCGCCCAGTCCATCGAAGATCGCCAGCGCCTCGAGCCGACGCGGCACCTCCGGGGCGGCGGCGAGCGCATCGGCCCGTTCGTACGGGCAGCCGAGGCGATCCCATGCAGTCTCGGCCGCTTCCCAGTCGCCTTCGATCTGGAGGCGGTACGGCTCTGCCATCACGTCGTATGGGCCGATGTCCCCACCGGTACGCCATTCCCACAGCGCGATCTCATCCGTCACCCACGGCTGAGGGCTGGCGAGCGCCAGCGCGTATGCCGGCTCGATCGCAGCGCGCGCTCCGTCCCGATCGTCCCTGAGCCAGGCGAGCTCTGCTGCGGCGATCGCGGCCGGTCCGATCCGCTGCAGCTCGCCGGTGGAGCGTGCCGCCTCCCACGCCGCCGCGACGGCTCCTGCGGCGTCTTCGTCGCCGCGCCGTACCTTGGTGCGGGCGAGGACGACGAGCGCGGGGAGTGTGGTGATGCCGGGCGTCTGCGGCTGCTCGAGCACCCAGACGGCGTCCTCCTCCGCCTCGTTCCACTCCGCCTTGTCGAAGTGCAGGCGAGCCCGCTCGGCCATGATGTAGTTGTAGGACCCTTGATGCTCCGTCGCGAGGGAGTACGCCAGGCCTTCGGACAGGTAGCGGGCGGCAAGCTCGTATTCGCGACTATCGAGCGCGACCCAGATGAAGTTGCTGTAGGCGCGCACGGCGTGCTCGTGGAGTTTCTCCCGAAGAGCGATGTCGAGACTCTCGAGCAGAAGCGACCTGCTGGCGAGATCGCCCGATCTCACGAGGGCGCTGCCGAGGTTGTTCAGAGCGTGGGATTCAGCCTCGGCGTCACCGACCGCCCTCGCCGTGGCGATCGCCTTCTTCGCCCAGCTCACCGCCGGCCCGAGATCGTGGGCGAGCATGTGCAGCTGGGAGAGGTTGCTGTAGGCCATGGCGAGATCGGGGCCGGGGTCGAGAGCTTCGAGCACCTCGACGGACCGGGCGCCGGCCTCCTCCGCGCGGTCGCGATCACCCTTCCACCAGCGGATCCGCGAGAGCCATCGCAGGGCCGCTCCCTCGCTCGTGCGGTCGCCGAGCTCGCGGAACAGATCGAGCGATCGTTCTGCCGCTTCGAGGGCGTCCTGCTGGTCGTCCATCGTGTAGCTCTCGACTGCATACTCGAGAAGGAGCTCGGCCTGTTCCGGCCGGGACATGCGGTGGATGTGGGGCAGGACCCGGCGGAAATGGGCCAGCGCCTCACGGTGCGCGGCGGCGGTGCGGGCGCGTCTCGCCGCCACCGGTCCATACTCGAGAAGGGCGGCGACGTCTCCGGCCTGTTCGGCATGGTGCACGATGCGGCCGGGGTCGGCGCCCGTCGCGACGAGGTGGTCGACGAGCGTTCTGTTGAGGCGGCGTAGATCGGCCGCGGGGATCGCGGTTTGCACGGCGCGGCGGGCGATCCCGTGGCGGAACCACGCCTGGCCTGTGTCGTGATCGATGAGGCCCCGGTCCTTGCCCTCGTCGAGCGCCGACTCGAGGTCGAGATCGAGAGCCTCGAGCACTCGCCGATCGCAGCGGCCGGGGACGACTGCGATTTGCTCGACGGCGCGTCTCGCTGCGACGGAGAGCCGGCCCAGCCTGCTGGCGATCGCATCGAGGACGCTGCCCGGCACCGTGTCTTCGTAGTCGAGGAGTTCGGTGACGAGGAACGGGTTCCCGCCGGTGAGCTCGTAGAGGTCGCGTGTCGCTCGGCGGCGATCCGCGGCAAGACGGCGGACGGCCTCCGCCGACAGGGGCTCGAGGCGGAGCCGCGTGACGGATGAGGAGGGGAGATCGCCGAGGACGCGGTGCAGCGGATCACCGGGCGCGACCTCGTCTTCGCGGAACGTCACGATGAGCAGGATGCGGGTCCGGTAGATGCGCCGGCCCAGGTACTTGATGACGTCGAGGGTGGCGGCGTCGGCCCAGTGGATGTCCTCGAAGACGACCACGGTCGACCGGAGGCCGGAGTCGAGCCTCCCCAGCAGCGTCTCGTGGAGACCGGTCCTGTCGGAGCCGGCGAGCAGCTCCTCGAGTTCCCCGCCGAGGTCGGCGGCAATGTCACGCACGGGGCCGAGGACCCGCGGCGTGGTGAGATCGTCGCAGGCGCCGAAGAGGACCCGGGTCCCGTCTCCGTGACGCGCCACGAACTCGGTGACGAGCCTCGTCTTGCCGATGCCTGCCTCGCCGCCTACGACGACGACGGATCCGGTTCCGCCGGCGGCGTCGTGGAGGGCGTCGTCGAGCGCCCGGAGTTCGGCGTCCCTCTCGAGAAGCTCCATGTCTCGGCCGCCGTCGATCTAGCCGCCGGGTGGAGGCCGCCAGCCCACGTAGATGTCCGGCAGGTGGCGGTCGGGCGGCGGCGTCGGATCCCGATCCGGCAGGAGCGTGTCGAAGGCCCAGTAGACGACGAGCACGGCGACGACGGACCCGATTACCACGAGCGGCATCAACATGATCGTTCTCCCGCTTCGCTCTCCACCGAGTCTATCGACGCGGCGGTGTCCCGCAGGTACGGGCACCACCGGGGCCGGTCCCGGCCGAGCGCCGGTTGCTGGCATGCCGACCTCCAGATGCCTCGATCGTTGGAGCCTCGGTCCCGGCGGGCTCAGAAGCCCTCGAGGATCGTGAGCACCACGTCTGGAGCCTGAACGACGAGGGAGTGGTGGGCATCCACCTCGATCATCTCGGCGCCGACCATGAGTGCCGAAGCCCGCTGGTGCTCAGGGGCGAGGACGGTGTCCTCGACGGCCACCACCCACAACGTTCGCGGCAGACCGAGATCCTCCCAGCCCCGGGCGTCGAAGCGGCGGAGCGCGGCGGCGGTGTCGTCCAGGAGGCGACGCGACGGCCGGCACGTGTACGACCAGGCGATGTGAGCGGCGACCTCCGGGGACTCGCGCAGCTCGGCGCGCTCCGTGCGGAGGAGGAACGGAGACCGTGGTGCCATCACATACGGCGCCAGAGCCATCATTGCCCGCAGCTTGGGGCGGACCCAATACACCGATGTCGCCAGCGCCACGAACCCGGCGAACGCCGCCGGACCGGTACGTCGCAGCGTCGTGAGCGCCACCGGGCCGCCCATCGAATGTCCGACCAGCACGGGATCGGTGATGCCGGCGTCGTCGACGGCGCGTTCCACGGCATCGGCGGCGAGGGAGAGGGCGAAGCGCTCGTCGAGGCGCGAGTTCCCGTGTCCTGGCAGGTCGACGACCAGCATCGTTCGGCTGGACTCGGAGATGATGGGCCACCAGGCCGAGTCGCCGCTCTTGCCCCAGCCGTGGACCAGCACCAGGGCGGGCCGGGAGGGATCGCCAGGAACCCGGCGGTACGCCACCGAGCCCCAGGACGTGGGGATCTGGCGCAGCTCGCCGGCGAGGACAGGGGCCACCGCCGGATGGGCGTCGACGGCGCGCAGGGCCCGCCGGTACCGCTGCCAGGCCAGTCCGGCAGTCGCCGGCACCACGGCCCATCCGAGTGCCTTCGAGCCGCCCATGGTCATGTATCGGCACGTCGACCTGGGGCGATGAAACGCCGGGCGGGACCATCCTGATCCTCTCAGACCTGACTAGTCACCGAGTACGCCGATGGACGATGCCGGCTCGAGCCGGCGTGATGACCGTCGGACTGGCCGGTCCTCAAGAGCGCGCCGGCCGGAGGTAGGCAAGCCAGTAGACACCGGCGACGAGCAGCGTTCCGCCGATGATGTTGCCCACGGTGACCGCGCCCAGGTTGGCCACCGCCCCGGCGATGAGGCTCGATCCCCCGTCGAGCACGATTCCGTAAGGGAGGAAGAACATGTTGGCGATCGAGTGTTCGAACCCAATGGCGACGAACGCCGTGATCGGGAACACGATCGCCATGACCTTGTCGGTGACGCTTCGCCCTGCCATCGCCAGCCACACGGCGAGGCAGACGAGGGCGTTGCACAGGATGCCGAGTGCGACCGCCTCCACGAGGCCGAGATCCGCCTTGGCACGGGCGATGGCGATCGCACGCTCGCCGACCGCGCCCCCGGCGAACCCGTCGACGCCGCCGAGCCAGACGAGGACGACGGTGCCTCCGGCCCCCGCATATTGCCGGCGTAGACGACGATCCAGTTCCGGACGAGTTGACGGGTGGTGATGAGGCGCGAAGCCCACGCCATCGCTACGAGGTTGTTGCCGGTGAACAGCTCGGCACCCGCGACGATCACGAGAATGAGACCGAGGCTGAAGGCAATCCCGCCGAGGAGCCGGGACACGCCGTAGCTCTCGACCGGGTCGGTGGCGACGACGGTGAAGAACAGCGCCCCGAGCCCGATGAACGCTCCGGCGAGCACGGCGAGGACGAACATCGTGAGCAGGTCGAGGTGTGCCTTCGTCACTCCGCCGTCGCGCACCCGGGCGGCAACCTCGTTGGGGGCATACGCGTCCGGGCCCGCGATGTTCATCACCCTCATTGGACACCGGGAGATGACCGTCCGCTAGAGGCGAAGGGCCGGCACCGGACGGCGTTTCGCCGACGACCGCCGACCTGGCGCGCTAGCGGGATCGCCGTCGGCTCAGACCGGAGACGTGTCTGGCCCTGCTGCGGCGAAGAGCGCCGCCGCCGCAGCCAGCAGCGGTGCGGCGACCTGCAGTGCGAGGACGTGGAAGCCCATGAAGATGTAGTCGCCACCGTATTGGCCGGGGAAGCTGCCACCCACCCAGCTCTCTCCGTACGACGCGCTCGACATGACGGCGACGACGCCGAGAAGGGCTCCGAGTGCGCCGAAGAGCCAGGCCGGGGCCCGAAGCCAGCCGCGCGACCTTCTCGGTCGCTTGGAGACGAACAGCAGGTGCGCCCCTACCGGTGGGAGGGCCAGGACCGCCACCCACACGAGGTGGGCGTACCGGTTCCAGTACCACTGGTGGTCGGACGTGACGGCGAGAAGTGTGGGTACCGCCAGCGCCGCCGTCACGACCGCCGTGCCGGCAGCGCGCTGGAGCACGGCGGTGAGGAGTGCCGCGATCGAGAAGAGGCCGGCGACGAGGAACAGGCCACCGGACCACAGCGCGGCTCCGCCGATGTGCAGAGGCCGGCCTCGCTCGACCCGTGATGCCCAGAGGGCGATGTCGAATCCGGGGCTCCCCTCCGCCGACGCGATATGGAGCTCATATCGACCCTCGTCGAAGGTCCGGATACCGCGAAGCACAGGATCCGGCCGCACGATGTCGTCACGTGGGACCGGGGGCGCGGGCGGGACCGGCGTGATCGGGGGACCCGGCGGGCCGACGTCGACGAGGTGCCCGTTGCCCGAGAATGTGCCGAGTTCGGGGTCGTTCGTGTCGGCAAAGGCCATGACCTCGATGGCATCACCGCGCAACCCCTGGAGCGTCAGGGTGTGGATGCAGGAGACGTGCTCGCCGGCCTGGAGCGTCACCGGCAGATCGAGATCTGCGCATTGCGGGGTCGAGCCGGCAGCACCTGCCGTCGCTGTGTCGCCTAGCGGGCGATCCATGGCAAAGAGCTCGATACCGATCCACGTCACCGTCACGGGTTCTCGGCTGTTGGGTGGTCTGGACACGTCGATCGCGATGGCGACCTCACCACCGGGCTCCGGGATGGTCTCGGGATGGACCAGGCTTCTCACCCGCAGCGCCGGCGAGGGCGCGTCGCCAGCATCACGTGGGTAGTAGAAGTGCTCGAGAGGCCCGACGAGGTCCCGGATCGCGAGATTCCCTGCCGGATCACGAGCCTCCAAGGACACCAGCCCGGCTCCGCTTGATCCGGAGACGACGAATTCGACATCATCGACGTCGCCCCGGTACTCGGACGAGACGGGGAGGCTCGACGTGACGGCGCGTTGGCGGGTGTCGATCGCGACCGTCATCTCGAAGGGCTGCGAGGCGTCGAAGCCGGCTTCGCGCCCCACGCTCCATGCGATCTCCTCGGACGACGAGGTCGGGATGAAGAGAAGCAGCGCTCCGGAGACGAGACACACCACCGCGGCGAAGAGCAGCGGACGACTCGATCCGGTCATTGTGACGTCGCGGGCAGCATCCCTGCGAGGAGGTCGCCCGCGGTCCAGGGCGCGGCGTCCGGCGCGGGCCCCATGCGGGCGAGCGGACGGAGCCGCCGGCTCGCGGTCGGGCGGTGATCCAGTGCNNCTGCGCAGGTACGCCCCCCGGTTCTCGAGCGCCGTCACGGATCCTTTGCGCTGCAGCGTGCGGACCAGAGCCTCCCGGACGAGGTCATTGGCATCTTCTCCGGCGAGCCGGACGGCTGAAGCGAAACGTCGAAGAGACGGGTAGATCGCCTCTACAGCTTCCCGTTCTCTCCGGGCGACGACGCGGGGGTCTTGAGCCGTCATTGCCGGCCTTCGTTCAATTGTGCCTGAGTACACAACGCCGCACCAGTGCCGGTTGTTACCCCGGTTCTCGAAGCCGGTCGGTCGGAGAGCTCCTTACAAGTGCTCGTTGCCGCTGAACGTCACCTGGGCGCCGAAGTCGTTGCACCCGCCGTTGTCCCGCAGCGCCCCGGAGGCGACGTCGTCGACGAGGCTGGGGGCGGTGCCGGAGACGACCGAGAAGGCCTGTCCGCCGAGCGAGATGGTGTCCAGCCCCCAGGCCGGCGTGCGCAGCTCCAGGTGGGGTTGGGCTGTCGTTCCCGTCAGGTCGAGGCTTGACGGTCGGCGAATGTCGCGCCGCTGCGTCCGTCGGGTCTACGTCGAAGGCTTGCGCGACTCGCGAAGCGCCGGGATCACGTCGTTGGCGATCGTCTCGAACACGGGTAGCTGCGACGGGAGCAACGGGTAGTAGAGACCGAGTTCGGTGAAACCGAGATCGAGCAGCCGATCTGCCATGTCGGCGAATGCCTGGGGCGATTCGTAGTACGCGATGTGTCCTCCGCTCGGGCGGGCGTTGGCATCGAACATGAGATACGAACGGCGCAGCGTCTCCGGATCGCGGCCCACCGCTTCGCAGTACGCGGCCATGCGTGACATCCGCTCCGCCGATTCCGCGAGTTGGTCTTCGAAATCGGCAGCGAAGCTCATCGTGTTCCACGTGTCGGCGTACGTCGCTGCGTAGCGCATCATCCGCGGACCCATCGCAGCGATCGTGATGGGAGGGCGGGGCGACTGCACCGATCGGTGCACCGTCGCACCCTCCACCCGGTAGTACCGACCTTCGTACGTGGTCTGCTCGTTCCCAAGCATCCTCTCGACGATCTCCGCGTACTCCCCGAACCGGTCCACGCGCTCGGCATTGTCCCAGTTCGGAAGACCCATCATTCGATAGCTCGGAGCGACGGGGCGGCCGAGGCCGAGCCCCACCTCCACCCGCCCATTCGAGATGTGATCGACCGCCAGAACCTGACGCGCCAACGTGGCCGGGTTCCGTAGCGGAATCTGCGCCACCAAGGGCGCAATGCGGATGCGGTGCGTCGCCTGCGCCAGTGCAGCGAGCAGCGTCCACAGGTCGAACCAAGGCCTCGACGGGTCCCACGAGTCGGCGAACTGGTCTCCGGTGCTCGCCAGATCGAAACCGAGCGCCTCGACGTGACGGAATCGCTCCAGCACCACCGGCCACTCGAGATCGGGCAGGATCCCCACCTGGAATCGCAACTCGTGTGTCATGCCTCCCCGGTCGCCGCGGCGCTGCGAGACTAGCTTGCGGCGACCCGACGGCCAGTGGGTCGAGACAGCTCGCATGGCACATGGCAAACGGACCCGCCCTGAGCGAGTCCGTTTGTGGGCCCACCTGGATTTGAACCAGGGCTGGCGCGGTCACGGCCGATCGGGCGCGAGCGCACCGTGGGCGACGATTCGCCCGTACGAGGCAACGGGCGGCAGGGATAGCAGTGGCATGCTGTTGGGAGAAGCCGTTGCCCAAAAGAGGGGTCCGTCCGGTAGTCCCGGACTGATGGAGTCGTGGCCGTATGTTCAAGACGCCTTCAATCGACTGGTCTCCTACTCGAGCATTCGGCTTGGCGCCCAAACAGCGGACTGTGGCGAACGTAACCGCACGCCGAAGTGCCGTTCTTGGACACCCGGCGAAATGGTCGTTCGGGTCCGAGATTCGGTGATCGGCTTGGTCGGCCCTCTTCCACTCTTGTATCACGCGTGATACGCTGCTGGCATGTCCGAGGTCTCAATCCGGGAACTCCGCAACCACGGCGGCGAC